>FSUE01000498.1_pt1 | contig 17547 bp, 16 predicted proteins | sample 1637031 | NCBI WGS metagenome assembly FSUE01 (sample SAMEA3914819, study PRJEB12502) | metagenome | biome: forest; material: soil | place: Canada | collected 2010-06-26 | depth 0.3 m | reverse complement strand
CTTCAAGGATATTTTCGCGCGGCAGGTGCGCGCGCACGCGCGGCACGGCGACATCGTCGTCGGCATCAGCACCAGCGGCAAGAGCGCCAACGTCGTGCGCGCACTCGAAGTCGGGCGCGAATGCGGCGCCGTGACGCTGGCGTTCACCGGTCGCAACGGCGGCGCTGTCGCCAAAGCCGCCGACTTCGTCTTCAAGGCGCCCGACGCCGCCACGCCGCGTGTCCAAGAGCTGCATCTGCTGGCCTGGCACGGCATCTGCGAAGTCGTCGAGGCTGCCATGGTCTCGAAGAGCGAGCTCGAACGCACGGGCTGATTTTCTCGTTCTCCTCCGTGCTTCGCAGGGTGCGCGCTGCGTTCCTCGTGAACTGGAGCACAGCGGGCGCTCGGCCTCGCCGAGGCTTGTTCACTCCGGTCTTCCGTGGGTGATCGTGATCTGATCGTGCCAACGTCGGGTGAGGGCGATCCAGCTCGCACGCGAGCGTGCTCGCGATCTCCGCAAGGTAACTCCCGGCTCGAGAGGCAGCAGCAGCCACGCGGGTACCGCGCTGCGAGGTTCTCGCAACTGCCAACTGCCAACTACTAACTGCTAACTCCCAACTACTCCGAGGCGATACCGAGCTCGCGGAGGCGCTTCAGGAACGTGGGATAGGAAATGCCGAGCGCTGCGGCGGCTTGCATGCGGCGGCCTTCGTGATGCTCGAGTAGGCGCATCACGTACGCTTGCTCGACGGCTTGCATCGACGGCGGAGGCTGGCCGGTCGCGACCTCGATCTGAAAAAATGCGCGCGATTCGCTGCGCGCCGCGGGCGGACGCAATACCAGGTCCTCGGGTGTGACTTCGCTGTGCTGCGCCAAAATCACCGCGCGCTCGATGATGTTGCGGAGCTCGCGGACGTTGCCCGGAAACTCGTAACTCTGGAGCAAGGCCAACGCCGGCTGGGTGATGCCTTCGACTCGCTTCTTGGTCTTTTTCGCGCACTGCTGCAGGAACGACTGCGCCAGCGTTGCCACTTCCTCGCGGCGCTGGGCGAGCGGCGGCACCTGCACGACGAACACGCTCAGCCGGTGGTACAAATCTTCGCGGAAGCGCCCGGACTTGACCAGCGCCTCGATGTCTTGATTGGTCGCGGCGATCACGCGCAGCGACACTTCCATCTCGCGTTCACCGCCGACGCGCCGAAATCGCATCGAGTCCAGGAACTTCAGCAGCTTGGCTTGCGAAGCTTCGGGCAGCTCGCCGATTTCGTCCAAAAACAGCGTGCCGCCGTCGGCCATTTCGATCAACCCGCGGCGCGAGCTGCGCGCGTCGGTGAACGCGCCGCGCTCGTGTCCGAACAACTCGCTCTCGACCAGGTTGCTGGGCAGGGCGGCGCAGTTCACGTCGATGAACGGCGCGTCGTCGGCGTCGGCCGGGTGGGTCATGGCGTGCAGGCGCTCGGCCGCGAACTGCTTGCCGGAGCCGGATGCGCCCAAAATGAACACCGGCGTGAGCGGGCTCTGGCTCACGCGCCGCAGCGTGTCCATCACCGCGCGCATCTTCGGGCTTTCGGACTCGGCAGACAGCGCCGGCGCGCCGCGCACGCGCGCTAGTTGATCGCGCAAGCCGCGCACCTCGAGCACCTTGCGCAGCTTCATCACCAAATCTGTCGGTTGCACCGGCTTGGCCAGGTAGTCCACCGCGCCAGCCTGTACGGCGTCGACCGCGTTCTGAATGTCGCCATAGGCGGTCACGACGACGAACAGCGGGCCGTCGCCGGTGGCTCGACGTTCCTCGCGCAACAGCTCCATGCCATCGCCATCGGGCAGCCGTCGGTCGAGCACGACGACGTCCGGCTGTGAGCGCACGAGCTCCGCCCGCGCCTTGGCCAGGTTGGGGGCTTGCCGCACGTCGAAACCCTCCGACGTCAGCGCTTCTTCGGCGAGCACGCGAAATACGCGCTCGTCATCGACGATCAGGACACTGGCCTTCATGCGTTCTCCCGCGGCAGCTTGAGGCGGAACTTGGCGCCGAGCGCAAACGACGAGAGCTCCAAGTCTCCGCCGTGCGCTTGTGCGATGCGTTTGCCGAGCGCCAACCCAATCCCGACACCGCTGGTCTTGCCCGAGTGAAAGGGCTCGAACAGGCGCTGGCGAATGTCGTTGGGCACGCCATCGCCATTGTCTGCCACCAAAAGCTGCGCCGTGCCCGCGGCCGCTTCCACGCTCAGCTCGATCCGGGCCGGCTCGGCGTTCGATTTTCGTGTCGAAAGCGCGTCGAAGGCGTTGTTGATCAGGTTCGACATCGCGATTCGCAATAGCTGGGGATCGGCCGATACCCAGATCGGCTCGGCGGCGGGCCGGACTTCGAGCTGAACGCCGGCCTCGCTCGCGGTCGGCTCGAACAGCAGCAGCAGTTTTTGAGCGAACTCGTTCAGCTCGAGCCGGATCGGACGCGGCTTGATGCCCTTCGAGAACGCCATCAGGTCGCCGGTGAAGTTGCTCAGGCGCTCGATCTCGCCGCGTAGCTCGCCGAGCGCGCGCTCGGCGCGGCTCTTCGGCTCGGGCGGACCACAGGCCATCTCGGCGGCCATGCGAATGCCGTTGAGCGAGTTCTTGACCTCGTGCGCAATCAAGTTGGCCGCTTCGCCGACGCGGTGCAGGCGTTCCTCGCGCATGGCTTGCTCCTCGCCGCGGCGGAAGATGCTGAGCGAGTGGCGCAGCATGATCACGAGCGCGACCAGCGGCAAAATGGCTAGCGCCAACCCGACCAGCAGCCGCGTCTGCAGCCGCGCCCGGGCATCGTGAAATAGCGTGTCTTCGTCGATCAAAAGCAGCAGCGTGAGATCGCTACCTTCCAGCGCTGCCACGCCCAGCACCTGGCGGCGCCCGTCGACGTCCAAGGTCGAGACGCTGCCTTGCGGATTCTTGTGCGCGAACAATCGGCTCCAGGCGGCGCCGTTCGCAAACGCCGGCGGCCTGGCCGGGAACACCACCTTGCCGTCGCTGGTTGCCAGGACCGTGCTGGCGCCCGCGATCGAGTGATCGGCAATCGTGAGCACGTGGCTCGACGCCAGGTCGATGCCGCCGACGATCGCGCCCTGAAACTGGTGACTGCGTACCACGGGCGAGACGACGTACAGCGCGGCGTCCTCGGCGCGCTCCGGCTCGATGGCGACGATACGCAGGGCTCGCGAGCGTTGTAGGCCGGCGAACCAACGCGCGTCGGCGAACGACTCGCCGACCGCTAGGAAGCGCTTCGGCTCCGCCCAGACCACCGCACCGTCCACGCCCAGGATCGCGACGCCCAGGTTGAAGAACGTGCTGGAGCCGTGCGAAACGCCGAGTAAGCTACGCTCGGGCTCCAGGTTTTGATCGAAAAGATCGACCTCGGAGCGCAAGCCCAGGCGGCGGAGCTCGCGGCTGAGTAGCTCGAGGTGGTTTTGGAGCGCGTGGGCGCGGTCTTCGGCCTGGACCAGCACCTGCTTTCTGAGTTGCTCCCTGGTGTGCGAATGCTCCGTGAAGAGCGATGCCATCAACAGCGTGAGCGCGACCGCCGACGCGGCCGAATAGATGCCGACGGCGGCCCGCCCCAGCCGCAAATGGGCGGCAGCGAGGCTGGGAATGGCGCCGTCCGTCATAACGGCATCGTAGTCGAACGTGGACGGGATGACAGGAGGCGCCTCACCCCCTACACTCCCCGACGCTTGATCACCATGAAGACCAAGTACGCCCTGAAGGCGCTGGCGCTGCTTGCGTCCGGGCCGGTGGGCGAGCCCATGCTGATTGCGGACATCGCAGAGCGTGAGGATATTCCGAAGAAATTCCTGGAGGCGATCTTAGCCGAGCTGAAGCAGCACGGCTTCGTCCGCAGTCGCAAGGGGCGCGGCGGCGGCTATCTGCTGGCCCGCAGCCCGGATACGATCACGCTGGCGTCGATCGTGCGCGTGCTGGATGGCCCGATCGCCCCGGTGCCGTGCTTGAGCCGGACCGCCTACCGCCGCTGCGAGGGCTGCAAAGACGAAGCGACATGCGGCGTACGGCTGGCGCTCCGCGAGGCCCACGCCGCCAGCGTCGCGGTGCTGGAAGGTACGACGTTGCTCGACATGGTGACGCGCCAGCAGACCGCGTCGTCACCGGCGGCGCTGCGCTACAGCATCTAGTCGAAAATTTTTTTGCATCGCTCCCGCGCCTCGACGCTCGAGCGCGAAGTGCGGGATTCCGGACACGCCCTTTTACGGACATGGTGGGCGGACCCGGATTTAGGCCGGCGAACGCGCATCGCGAGCGCGCGATGTGATCTCGATTTCGAGACTCGATGTCCGGAAATTAGGACGGTTTTTCCCGGAAAAATCGTCACATTCACGGTGCTTAACTCGATGAGCCGCGCGCCGTCATTGATCGCCGTCACCAACGCGTCACGAAACTGACGTCGCTGGCCAGCACCCTCATGCCCTCCGTTCGCCCGCAAATCAGCTCCGACAACGGCCTTGGCCGCGCGGCAAAGCCACGCGTAGCGGGCCGTTCGGAGCCGGCTGCCGAATTGAGCCAGCTCGGGCGCGCCGCTCGTTTGCTCGAAGAAGCCCAGCGCTCGGTCGAGCGCGCCGCAACCGAGGCCGACCGGCGCAATCACGAGCTTTCGGGGCGGATTCACGATCTCGAGGCGAATCTGAGCGAGATGGAGCAGCTGCTGGTTCGCACCGAAGGCCAAGCCGCACAGCTTGCCAACCTTTACGTTGCTACTTACCAGCTGCACGCCTCGCTCGAGATCGACGACGTGCGCGCGGCGATCGCCGACATTGCCGTCAACCTGCTCGGCGCCGAACGCTTTGCAATCCTGTTCAAGCACGAAAACGGCGGGCTTTTGCCGGTCCAGGCCGCGACGCACGATGCCACGGCTCACGGCGATTCGGCGGCTGAACCAGCGGCGCCGGCGCCGTATGGCGGTGGTGACGCGGTCATCGACGCTTGCCTGCAGGACTGCTGCCCGCAGTTCGGGCCGCGCGATGGCTCGGACGTGTTGGTGGCGGTGCCGTTCGTGCGCCAAGGCGACGTCGTCGGGCTGCTGTTGGTGCACGGCTTCTTGGGCCACAAGCCGGGTCTGACCGCAGACGACCACGAGCTGTTGGACTTGATGGCTGCGCACGCCGCCTCGGCGTTGGTCGCAGCGCAGGCGTTTCAGATCAGTCAACGCAAGCTGTCGGCCTACCAAGGGCTGCTCGGCTTTCTGCGCGGGGGACCATCGTGAGTATTTCGGGCAGCCTGGTCGACATTGCGATCGTGGATTTGCTGCAGTTCGTGCACATGAGCCAGCGTTCCGGCACGCTGCAGCTCGAGCGCCGCGGCGAAGAAGCTCACATCTCGTTTCATCGCGGGCGGATCGCCAGCGCTTGGGCAGCCGCTTCACCGTCGGTAGCCAACTATTTACTCGAAAGCGGCAAGGTCACGGCCGACCAACTGCAGCGCGCCACGCTTCGCCAAAGCACGTCCACCGCGCTGAGCCTGGGCCAGGCCCTGCTCGATGAAGGCGATGTCTCGTGGCAAGAGCTGCGCGACGCGGTCGCGAGCAAGGTCGAGCGTACGATTCTGGAGCTGGTTGGCTGGAACGAAGGCACATTTCGCCTGATCGCCGACGAGGTGCGCGCCGACGACGAAATCAGCTTCGCGCCCGGTGACGTGCTGCCCGATATCGACATCGACACGCAAGGCATCTTGCTGGAGGCGGTGCGGCTCTTCGATGAGCGCAATCGACACGGCGTGCCGCTTCACGTCGTGCCCGTGGTCACCGTCGACGCGCCTGCCAGCGTGCCGCGTCCGGTCGTGCCGGCCAGCGCCGCGCGCGCCAAGGCGGCGGCCTGCGTCCAAATCTTGTCCAAGCAGCCCGAGCTGCTGACGTCGCTGAAAGAGGCGCTCGGCAGCGTCGCACGCGTGACCATGGTCGAAGCTCGCGACGCCGGCGCGCCGGCGCCCGGCGACGGCCAGCCGCTGGTCGTGGTCGATTTGCGGCCGGGCGCGGCGGCGCCGTCGGCGATTCGTCGCATTCGCGAGCTGCATCCACGGGCGCTGGTCGTCGGTTTGGTTGGCTCGTCGGACGCGATTGCGGCGGCGTTTGGCGAGGGCGCCGCTGCCGTGGCTGAAACTACGTATCTGCAGGCCTGCTGCGCCAACCTGCTGCGGGCTCAGGCCCCTTACGACGCCGCCGAGACCAACTTGCGTTCCGGTCTCGGGCGGCTGCGGCGCGTCCTGGGCGACCTGCGCTCCGGCTTGCTGTCGGCGACCGTGTCGTTGAATCTGATGACGATCGTGGCCGACTCGGTCGAGCGCGCCGTGCTGTTCGTGCAGCAGGGCGAGCAACTGGTCGCGCTCGGCGCGTTCGGCGCCACCAGCGCCGGCAAGCCGCTGGCCGGCATCACGCGCGGGCTCAGTCTGCGGCTGGAGGCGTCGAGCGCGATTGCGCGCTGCATCGCCGAAGGTCACGCGCTGACGCTCGACTACGACAGCTCCGAGGTGCCGCTAGGGCTGTCTCAGATCTTGGACCGCCCACGCTCCGGACAGGGCGTCTTCTTTCCCGTGCTGGGTGCGCGCCGGGCGATTGGCTTGATTTACGCCGACAACGGCCGCCGCGCCGCCGGCGTGCAGGACGTCGAGCTGATGGAGCTGGCGACCGCGCAAGTTGGTCTGGCTTTCGAGAACGAGCTGCTGCGACGACAGCTCGAACGTTTGGATCGCGTCGTCGCTTGAAGCTCGAAAGGAAACGCCTGGGATGTCGAGGAAGATATTGCTCGTGGATGATTCGGCGACGGTTTTGATGATGGAGCGCATGATCTTGGCGTCGGAGCGCTTTCAGATCGTCACCGCCGCCAACGGCGAAGAGGCGCAAGAACGCGCGCGTAGCGAACAGCCGGACCTGATCTTGATGGATATCGTGATGCCTCGCGTCAACGGCATCCAAGCTTGTCAGGCGATCAAGAACGACCCGGCGACCAAGCACATCCCGATCATTTTGGTTACCACGCGCGGCGAGGCGGCTTCGCTCGAAGCCGGTTACTCCAGCGGCTGCAACGATTACGTCACCAAGCCGGTCAACAGTGCCGAGCTGTTGAGCAAGATTCGCAATATTTTGGGAGCGCGCGCGTGAGCGAGCTGCGCAAGATTCGCTACGTGGAGCGGGTTCGCGAGGCGACGCGCGCCTTGTTCGAGGACCTGCTGGAGTCGAATCGTCGGCTTTGTCTGACGATTTCCGTGCTGGGCAAGGAGCGTGACGCCGCATCGCGCGAAGACGTGGGCGAGCTCAACAAGCGCTCCGAGCGCTGGCGCGCCGAGCAGCAGAGCGTGCTCGAGCTGCTCACGGCCATCGATCTCGAGTATCGCGGCTTCGAAGAACAATTTCACGAGGTCGAGCGTCAAAATTCCAGCTTGGCCACGCTGTATGCCGCCGGTCACGCGCTCCACAGCAGCCTGGATCCGGCGGCCGTGCTGAGCGCGATTCAAGAAATCGTGATCAACCTGATTGGCTCCGAGGAGTTCGCGATCGTCACGGCGGACGCCACGCTCACCCCGCAAGCGCTGTTCGGCATGCAGGCGCAAGCCCTGGCCGGGCTCACGCCGCAATCGGGCATCATCGGCAAGGCGCTGGAGGAGCGACGCCCGTTGGCGCTGATGCGCGGCATGCCCGCCGACTCCACCGGAGTGCGGGTGGCAATTCCGCTGCTGCTCGGCGAAAAGACGCGCGGCTTCGTGCTGATTTTCGGATTTTTGCCGCAAAAAGAAGATCTCATGCCACTCGACTACGAGCTGTTTTCGCTGATCGGCTCGCAAGCGGCGGCAGCGCTCTACGCCTCGGAGCTGTTCGGTCGGGAAAGCCAGGCCCGTGCTGGCTGAGCTCGCCAGCGATACCGAGGTGCTGTACGTCGAGCCGGGGCAGCTCCTGGTTTGCACCGAGCCGCGTCGGATCCGCACCGTGCTCGGCTCGTGCGTTTCGGTCTGCCTCTACGACCCGGACTTGCGCCACGGCGGCATGAATCATTTCATGCTGCCGGAGTCGCCTTCGGCCGAGGAGCGCTCGTCGCGCTACGGTAACCGCGCGCTGCCGTCGCTGGTCGAGCGTTTGGAACGCCTCGGCAGCCAACGTCGCCAGCTTTGCGCCAGCGTTTTTGGCGGCGCGCGCGTGCTGTTCGCGGCGTCCGATCTGATGCATCTCGGGCGCCGCAACGTCGAGTTTGCGCTGGGCTGGTTGGAGCGTGAAGGGATCACGGTCGTGGCGAGCGGTGTGCTCGGCAACGCCGCGCGGCGCCTGGACTTCGACGTTGCGACCGGCATCTGCTTCGAGCGGCCATTGGGCAGCAGATGATCGACCTCGATCGCAACCTGTTGCTCGGGTCGTTTCGCGACGAAGCTGACGAGCTACTCGGCGAGCTGGAACGGCTCGCGCTGGACCTCGATCGGCAGCCCGGCAATCGCGGCCTGATCGAGCAGATGTTTCGCTGCGCGCACACGCTGAAGGGCGGCGCTTCGTGCGTTGGCTTCGAGCGTGTGACGGCGGTGGCCCACGAGCTGGAGAGCTTGTTCGAGGCCGTGACCACGAATCAGCGGCCGGCCGGACGTTGGCTGTCGGGCATGTCGCTCGAGGCGCTGGACCTGCTGCGGCGTGGCTGTCAGGCCGCGGACGAAGAGCGCGACGCGCCGATTCCCGGCGCGACCGAGCTGGTGGCGCGGATCGTTGCTCGGCTGGCCAGTGACTCGGAAGAGGCGGGCGAAGCGGTGGCGTGGAGCGACGAGGTCGGCCCGCGTGATGGCCGCGCCGCTCGCTCGCTGCGCGTCGATGTCGACAAGCTCGATCGGTTGCTGAACCTAGCCGGTGAGGTGGCCGTGGCGCAGGGGCGGCTGGGCGCCTTGGTCGACAGCGGCTCGGCGGCGCAGGGCGCGTTGCAGGCGTTTCAAGGCCTGTTTCAGACTTTGCAGGAAAGCGTGATGCGCTTGCGCGTCGTGCCGCTCGGGCCGACGTTCGAGCGTTTTCGCCGAGCCGTCCATGAGCTGTCGCTGCGCGTGGGTAAGCAAGTCGAGCTCACGGTCGAAGGCGGTGACGTGGAGATCGACGTCACGTTGGCCGAGGCGATTCGCGATCCGCTGATGCACATGATCAAAAATGCCATCGATCACGGCATCGAAACCGCGGAGGCGCGCTTTGCGGCCGGCAAGCATTGGCCCGGGCGCATCACGCTTCGGGCTCGCTACGACGGCAACTACGTGCTGTTGCAGATCGCCGACGACGGCGCTGGCTTGGACGAGGCGCGCCTGCTCGAAAAAGCACGCGAGCTGGGCGTCGGCGGGCAGGTAACCGCGGCGGACGAGCAAGCCTTGCACGAGCTGTTGTTCTTGCCCGGGCTCAGCACCGCGCTTGAGGTCACGAATATTTCTGGGCGCGGCATCGGCATGGACGTCGTGCGCCGTAGCGTCGAAGCGTTGCGCGGGACGATCGCCCTCGATAGTCAAGCCGGCGTCGGTCTGACCGTGTCGATTCGCCTGCCGCTCAGCTTGGCTTTGATCCAAGGCTTTGGTGTGCAGGTCGGCGAGGAAACGTACATCGTTCCCGTGGACTCGGTGCGCGAGTGCCTCGATCTGGAGCGCGATCGCACGTTGGCCTCGAAGGCCGGTGGTGTGATCGAGCTACGCGGCAAGCCGCTGCCGTTCGTCGATTTGGCAGTGCAGCTTGGCGGCGGCCGCACGCACGCTGCGCGGCGCTCGATCGTCGTGCTGGAGCACGCCGGCAAGCGCGCCGGCTTGGACGTCGACGGCCTGCTTGGTGAAGTTCAGACCGTGATCAAGCCTTTGGGGCCGCTGTTCGCCGATAGCAAAAACGTTGCCGGCTCGGCGGTTCTGCATGACGGGCGTGTCGCGCTGGTGCTCGACGTTGGCAGCTTGCTCAGGACCATGTCGGCCTGAGCAGCGAAGCGTAGGATTTTTCGTTTAGGAGGAAGTGCATGTTGTCCAGGATGAACATCGGAAAGAGAATGGGGCTCGCCTTCGCGACGCTCGTGTGCTTGGCGTTGGCATTGGGAGCCTCCGGCTACTGGGGGCTGGCGACGGTGACGGCGACCGCCGACCACATCCTGAGCGTCGACGTGGTGGCTGCCGATACGTCGGGCCAGGTGCAAGCCACCACGCTCGATCTGCGCCGCTTCGAGAAGGACTACTTCCTGAACATGGCGGACCCGACCAAGCGCAACGACTACCTAACCAAGTGGAAGTCGCAATACCAAGTGCTGCTCGGTCTGTTGGACAAGCTGAACACGCTGGTCAACGACGACGAGGAACACGCGAAAATCGCGGCTATGCGCCAGGCGTTGTCGGGCTACGACGACGGCTTCGACAAGGTGCGCGATAGCGTCGACCGTGGGCTGGTCGACGGGCCAGCGGCGGCCAACCATCTGATCGAGCCGTACAAGGATCAAATCCGCCAGCTCGAGGCCAGTGCGCGGATCTTTCGCGCCGAGAACCTGAAAGGCACGCGCGAGGAGATGTTGCGCCAGAGCTCACGGGCGACCTGGGCGATGTGCATCTTCATCGTGCTGGCTACCTTGATCAGCCTGACGCTCAGCTTGGTCATCACGCGCAGCGTTACGATTCCGCTCAGCGGCGTCGTGGCGATTGCCGAGCGCGTGGCCAAGGGCGACCTGCGCGTGCAGCTGGGTGAGGCGCGCGGTGACGAGATTGGCCGCCTGCAAACCGCGATTGGCGAAATGCTCAGGAGCCTGACGCGCGTGATCGGCGAGATCAGGACCGGCTCGGGCGCGCTGTCGTCGGCGGCGGCGCAGGTGTCGTCGACCTCGCAATCCTTGTCACAAGGTACGAGTGAGCAAGCCGCGGCGGTGGAGCAAGTGTCCTCGAGCCTCGAGGAGTTCTCGAGCGGCATCAGCCAAAACGCCGACAACGCCAAGCGCATGGAAAAGATGGCGGTTCAGAGCGCCCGCGACGCCGGCGATGCCGGCGGCGTGGTGCGCGAGTCGGTCAGTGCGATGAACGCCATCGCCGGGCGGATTGGGCTGATCGAGGAGATCGCCTACCAGACCAACCTGCTGGCGCTCAACGCGGCGATCGAGGCGGCACGCGCTGGTGAGCACGGGCGAGGCTTCTCGGTCGTAGCGGCCGAAGTTCGCAAGCTGGCCGAGCGTAGCCAAGTAGCGGCCAAGGAAATTCGCACCGTGGCCAGCTCGAGCGTGGAGGTGGCGACGCGTGCCGGCACGCGGCTCGACGAGCTGGTGCCCAGCATTCAGCGCTCGACCGATTTCACGCAAGAGGTCGCGGCAGCTTCGACCGAGCAAGCTGCCGGTGTCGCGCAAATGAACCGCTCGATGCTGCAGGTCGATCAGATCACGCAGCGCAACGCCACGGCGTCCGAAGAGCTGGCCGCCGCGGCCGAAGAGATGAGCGCCCAGGCCGAAGCCTTGCGCCAGCTCTCCGATTTTTTCGCCATCGACGACAGCTCGACGCCCAAGGCGCCGACGCGCGGTCCGCGTGAGCCCGATATCCGGCGCGACCACTCGCGGCCGCGGCCGATGAATCACGCGCACACCGTCAATATGTCCGGGCTGCAAGGAGGCGACCGTGAGTTCCAGCCCTTCTGAGCGGCGCAAGACCGGCGCTGACATCGGCGAGTACCTGACGTTTTTCATCGCCGAGGTGCAGTATGCGGTGAGTCTGGACTACGTGCGCGAGGTGATACCGTACGACACCGTGACGCGCGTGCCGGGTATGCCCGAAACCGTGCGCGGCGTGACCAACCTGCGCGGCAGCGTGGTGCCGGTGATCGATCTCGCGCTCAAGTTCAAGCTACCGCAGATCGAGATCTCGCAGCGTACGTGCATCGTGCTGGTCGAGACGCCGTTCGCGGGCAACCTGATGTTGCTCGGTCTGTTGACCGAGGAGGTCGGCCAGGTGCTGGCGGCCGACCGCGACGAGCTCTTGATGCCGCCCAGCTTCGGCACACCCGTTCACGCTGACTACCTCGACGGCATGTTGCCGATCGGCAAGAGCTTCGCGCTGGTTCTGAATATCGGGCACGTGTTGTCGCAGGAGGAGATCCTCTCCACACGCGCACCGGCAGGCGAGGCGCCAACGGCGGTCGACGACGTCGAGCTGAGTGTCGACGACGCTTGGGTGGAGCCGGCCCACCCGGCGGCCGAAGCTGCCACGGCCGCGCGAGCCGAGGTGTGATCGCCTCCGACATCCGCCCGTTGACCGACGCCGAATTCGGGCGTTTTCGTGAGCTGGTCGAGACCGAAATCGGTATTCACCTGAGCTCGGTCAAGCAAGCGCTGGTGAATGCGCGCCTGCTGTCGCGGATTCGCGAGCTCGGCCTGACGACGTTTCACGACTACTACGAGCGGGTGGTGGCCAGTCCACACGATGAGCTGATTCGCTTCATCAACGCGATCTGCACCAACGAGACGCGCTTTTTTCGCGAGCCTCAGCAGTTCGACTACTTGCGCGATGTGCTTTCAGCAGCTTGGCGCCGCGAGGCCGACGCCCACCACCGGGCGCGGCGAGTTCGGGTTTGGAGCTCGGCCTGTTCCAGCGGCGAAGAGCCATACACGCTGGCGATGCTACTGCTGAGCTGCCTGCCAGCGGATTGGACGATAGAAATCGTAGCCACCGATATCAGCACCAAGGTACTCGAACGGGCCGTGACCGCGATCTACCAGCTTGACCGCTTGCGCGAGATCCCGAACGAGTACCATCAACGGTTCCTGTTGCGGGGTGTCGGCTCGCGCGCGGGGTCATTCAGAATCGGTCCCAGCGCTCGCGGCGTGGTGCGCTTGCAACGCGAAAATCTGGTTACCGGTGAGTTCTCGGCGCTCGGCCGGTTCGATCTGATTTTGTGCCGCAACGTGCTGATGTACTTCCGCCCGGAAACACGGCGTCAGGTGCTGGCGCGGATGATTCGACAGCTGACCCCGACTGGACAGTTGTTCGTGGGTCATTCGGAAAGCCTTCACGGCCTCGAGCTCGGCGTCGAGACCGTCGCGCCGACCATCTACCGGCGAGAGTCAACGTGACTGGCCGCCGGCTGGAAGTCTTGGTCGTCGATGACTCGGCGGTGGCGCGCCAGGTGCTGAGCGCAGTGCTCACCGCCGCCGGCATGGACGTGCGCGTTGCACCCGACCCGTTATTTGCGCTGAAGAAGCTCGAGAAGTCGAACCCCGACGTCGTGGTGTTGGACCTCGAGATGCCGCGCATGGACGGGCTGACGTTTCTGAAGCAGCTGCAGCGCGAGCGGCCGATCCCGGTCGTGATCTGCTCCGGCACGACCAGCGGCAATGGTCGCAAGGCGATCGAAGCGCTGGAGCATGGCGCGATTGAGGTGGTGACCAAGCCCAAGACGGCCGTGCGCGAGTTCTTGTTCGAGTCGTCGGTGATGCTGATTGACGCCGTGACCGCCGCGGCTGCCACACGGCCCAAGCTGGCGCCGCCGCGCCCGTCGTGCGCCCCGAGCGCGCGCAAGCTGCAAGTGCCGAGCAGTGATCGTGCGTTGATTGCGGTTGGCGCCTCGACCGGGGGCCCCGAAGCCTTACGCGTCATGTTGAGCGGGCTGCCGGTAGGGGCGCCGCCGGTGGTGGTGGCGCAACACATGCCGGCCGGGTTCACGCGTGCCTTCGCCGCGATGTTGGATCGCGAGTGTGCGATTGAGGTGCGCGAAGCCGTCGCCGGCGACGTGCTACGACCCGGCTTGGCGCTGATCGCGCCGGGCGGGCGCCACTTGACGGTGAAGCGGGCGGGCGGTCACCTGCTGGCCGAGCTCGGCACCGGACCATTGGTGTCGCGGCATCGGCCGAGCGTGGATGTGCTGTTCGAAAGCGTGGCGCGCGAGCTCGGCTCGCGGGCAATCGGCGTACTTTTGACCGGTATGGGCGATGACGGCGCGCGCGGGCTATTGACGTTGCGGAGCGCCGGCGCCGCCACGTTCGCCCAGGATGAGGCGAGCAGTGCAGTCTATGGCATGCCGAAAGCAGCCTTTGACCTGGGCGCGGCCAGCGATGTCATACCGCTCGAAGGCATGGCCGACGCCGTCCTGCGTCGGCTGTGAGCCCGCTCACTCGAGCTTGGGAGAGCGGGCGGCCTCGTAGAGCTCGCGCGCGCTCTCGTCGTCCGGCGAGATCGCCTGGGCATGCCGAGCCTCGAGCGCGGCGTCGTGGCGGCGACCGTCGGCGAGCAGCAGCCAGCCGAGCGTCACGTGAAAGTCTGGGCCGAACTCGTCGCCGTAGGCACGCGCACGATCGAACGCGCAGACCGCGTAATGGTACTCACCGCGCGCGGCCGCAGCGCGACCCAGGCCGGTCACGATGCCGACGTCGTCGGGCGCCAGGTTCACGGCGGCGCGCCAGGCGTTGAACGACTCCGGATGTTCCAGGCGTTCGCCCACGATCGCGAGCGTAGCGGCGGCCAGCGCCGAGGCTGGCTGGGCGCGCACGGCGTCCATCGCTAGCCGCAGGGCGTTGGCGTGCTCACCGATACTGAGCGAAATTCGCGACAATCCGGTCAGCGCGCGCGCGTCTTGCGGCTCGAGCTCACGAGCTTGAAAGAAAGCTCGCGCCGCGACGTCGCCGGCACGCTCGGCCATCGCCAGCTCGCCTTGCGCCAGCAGCAGCTCCAGCGTCAACGCAGTGCGCGCGGTGCGCGCACCTTCGAGCAGCTGACGTGCTTCGGTGAAGCGGCCCAGCGTCGCCAGGGTGCCGGCTTGGTTGAGCGCTTCGAGCGTCGGATCGTCGATGCGCCGCGCCACGCACGCCACGAAAGTGCCGCTCGTCGAAAGCCAACCTTCGACGCTGAAGCCGGCGCGCGTGAGAATCGCACCCAGCTCTTGCTTGGTGAACGCGCGTCGTGCAGGCGCGATCAAGCGCTGCGCCAGCTGCGCCAGCGGCTCGGCCACCAGCAACGTGCCGCCTTCGACAAGGCAGGCGCGGACGTTGCGCAGGAAGAATTCGGGATCGGCGACGTGGCCGAGCGTGTCGGCCACGATCGCGGCCGCCATGTTCGAAACCGGCGCTACGTGGCAAAGGTCGGCCTCGAGCATTTGCACGCCCGGCGCGTATTCGCGCGCAAAGTCGACCGCACTGCGCTCGAGATCGACCGCTACGACCTCGCGGCCCGCCTCGCGCAACAGGCGTGCACCCTCACCGGACCCGGAGCCAGCATCGAGCACCGGGCCGGCCAGGTTCAGGTCTTCGAACGCCGCGTAGAACGGCATCGTGCTGGGTGCGGTGCTGGTCAGCCCGGGATAAGCGCGGGCTCTGGAAACGTTGACCGACACGCGCTTGCCGCTGGTGAACTCGGCCATGAACAGGCCCGTCCGCGTGTCACCCGAATAAATCGGCGTAACGAGCGGGGCGTGCGACGCCGTGGCAGGTACTCGATCCGTGGTCATCTAACGGCTCGACTCGGAGGCCTTGATCGCCTCGTGTTGCTCCAGCGCCGCTTGCGGCACCGCGATTTTCCAGGCTTCACGCAGCGGCGTGAGCACGCGAATCACTTCGTCGATCGGCTCGACCAGGGTCTTGCGTGAAGCGAGCATGACGCGGTCCATCGAGAAGCCGTAGAGGGCTTCGAGGTTCGCGCACAGCTCGGGCGCCAACGTGTGGTCGAGCGCGATGTACAGCTCGGACAGAATGGCGTAGGCCTTCGACAGCAGCTCGCGGCCGCGCGGCACTTCCTTGCGCTGGAAGCAGATTTTGGCGCCGTTCAGGAAGCGAAAGACGCCGTCGTACAGCGCCAACAACAGCTCGCCGGGCGAGGCCGTGGTCATGCGGACTTGGCTGTAGCGCTGGGCGGCGGATTCGACTGCGGCGAAGGGGGCTGTCATGGGTTATCCGAAATTCTTGGTCAGGTAGTTGCCTTGAGCGTTCCAGGCGGCCACTTGCGTGTCCATCAAGGTGAACTGCTTGCGCAGCTGCTCGGCGTAGCGGTTGATGCGAACTTCTTCAGCGTCGATGCGGCCTTGCAGGCGCTTGTTGCTGGCCGTCATCGCGTCGGTCCGAACTTGAATCAAGCCGGTGCCGGTCTTGGTAAAGGCGTCGACCGCGCTCGAAACGATGCTCATCACGCCACCGGCTGCCTGCGGGTCGCTGCCGGCCAAAAGCTGGGTCACGCCCGCGCTGTCGGCAGCGATCGCCTTGTCGAACTTGGTCGAATCGAGCGATAGCTTGCCGCTGCGGTCGACGGCCAGGCCGATCGAGCCGAGGGTTTTGTAAGCGCTGGAGCCGCTGCCAATCGTCTGCAGCGCGCTGCTGAGTCGGCTGGTGATCGTGCGTAGCGTGGAGTCGCCAGCCAGGTTCTGGTCTTTGGCTTTGACGGTGCCGTTGCCCGCCAGCTCCTTTACTTTGGAGATGACCGCGTTGTAGGTGTCGACCAATGTGCCTAACTTGGTCTTGAGCGCGCTGGGATCGCTCTCGATACCGACGGTGACTGCGTCGGTCGTCACCGCGGTCAGCGCGAGCGTCACGCCGCGGACGGCTCCGACCACCTGATTCGTCGCGCTCTTGACGGTGAAGCCATCGAGCTTGATTTGCGCGTCCTGCGCTGCCTGAACCGTGTTGGCCGCGACGCCGAAGCCGAAGGTCGTGCCGGTCTCGGTAATGCTCAGGGCGTTAGCCGCGCCGGTGTCTTGGCCGCGAAGTTGGATGCGGTAGGCGGTGCCGTCGTAAAACGAGGATGCCGTGATGCGTTGACCCGAGGCGTTGATCTTGCCGATCACGTCGTCGATGGTGTCGGTAGCCGCAACCGTGATGTCGGTAGTGGCGCCGGTTCCGACGCCGAGCTTCAACGTGCCGGCCTGGCCGAGAGCCGTGCCGACCGACGCTATCGTGTTGGAGTAGGTGCGCTGCTCTTGCGCTAGCTTGTCGACTTGAATCGAGTATTTGCCGGCGGTCGCCAGGCCGCTGCTGCTGGCGACGATGGCCGTGTTGGAAGAGGTGGCCTTGAAGCTGCCGACCTCGGCCGAGGTGTCGAGCGCGTCCGAAGCCGCCTTCAGCTTGGCCAACAGCGTCGAGACGCTCGAAAGGTTCGAGATCGACGAAGTCGTCCCGGTCAGTTTGGTCTGGAGCGCGCTTTCGCCCTGACGCTCGACGCCGACCAACGCGTTGACGATGCTCTCGGTGTCCATTCCGGACCCGATGCCACCGAATGAAATAGTACCAGTCATTCGCCAATCCTCCTGTACAGAGCGCTAAAAACGCGGCGGGCGGCGCGCCGGACCAGATCCGTTCGCGCCGCCCACGAGCATTGACTCCGTATCAGTGACCGAGGAGGCCGAACGCCATCTGCGGGAGCTGGTTGGTCTGTGCCAAGATCGACACACCAGCCTGCGCCAGCACCTGGTTGCGGGACAGGTTCGACGTTTCCGTCGCCACGTCCACGTCGCGGATGCGCGAGTTCGCAGCCGAGATGTTCAGGCGCATGGTCTGGATGCTGGAAGTCGCCACATCCAAACGGTTCATGGCAGAACCGAACTTCGAACGGTAGCTGGAGACGCTGCCGATCGCGGTATCGATTGAAGCCAAGGACTTCAACGCGGCGGAG
>FSUE01000176.1_pt1 | contig 17580 bp, 14 predicted proteins | sample 1637031 | NCBI WGS metagenome assembly FSUE01 (sample SAMEA3914819, study PRJEB12502) | metagenome | biome: forest; material: soil | place: Canada | collected 2010-06-26 | depth 0.3 m | reverse complement strand
GCCAAAATCAGTGCCCGCACATGTCGGACATGGTGCTGGCGCGCGGCTTGATTGGCGACGAAAAGGGGCAACCCAAAGTCGCGTGCCCGCAGCACAAGAAGACATTCTCGCTCAAGACCGGTGAATGCTTGAGCGGTGACCAGCTCAAGGTCCGCACCTTCCCCGTCAAGATCGACGGCGACGGCGTGTACCTGGAGCTGCCGAGTGAGGCGGAGATCGAGAAGCTGATGCCAATCAAGGCGCGCTGTGATCTCCACGAAGACGCGGCTTCAGCCGCCGAGTGAATTTCCGTTTCGAATAGGGCACGGGCGATTCCGATGAAAGCAGACAAGATCCGTCTTTTTAGTTTCAGCACGCCGTCGATGCGCGCCTTCCACATGACGTGGATCGCGTTCTTTCTGTGCTTTTTTGGCTGGTTTGGGCTGGCGCCGCTGATGCCGCTGGTACGGGCCGATCTGCACCTGACCAAGGCGCAGGTTGCCGACAGCGTGATCGCGTCGGTCGCCGGCACGATCTTCGCTCGACTGCTGGTCGGTTACCTGTGCGACAAGATCGGCCCGCGTCGGATGTATGCGGCGCTGCTGGCGCTCGGCGCACTACCGATCATGGGCGTCGGTCTGGTGCACAGCTACGCCAGCTTCATGGTCTGTCGCGTGCTGATCGGCCTGGTTGGCGCGTCGTTCGTGATCACGCAGTACCACACGTCGGCAATGTTCGCGCCGAAGGTGGTCGGCACGGCCAACGCGACCACCGCCGGTTGGGGCAACCTGGGCGGAGGCGTCACGCAGATGGTGATGCCGATGATCGTGATGGGTCTGGTCGGTCTCGGTATCGCGCAAGGCCAAGCCTGGCGTTACGCCATGATCGTACCCGGGGGCTTGATGCTGTTGATGTCGGTGCTGTACCTGCGCTTCACGCAAGATTCGCCGGAGAGCAAAGACGCCAAGGCCGTGACGGGGAAGTCGAAGGGGTCTCTTCTTGAGGCAGCGCGTGACGCGCGGGTGTGGGCGCTATTCGTGGGCTATGGCGCGTGTTTCGGTGTGGAGCTGACGATTCACAACATCGCCGCCAGCTACTTTCACGACCGCTTTTCGTTGGGGCTGAAAGCGGCGGGAATGCTGGCGGGCAGCTTCGGCGTGTTGGCGATCTTCGCTCGGTCGCTCGGGGGTTACCTGGGCGACCGAGCGGGCCGGCGCTTCGGTCTCGACGGCCGCGGTCGGATGCTGACTGCGATGCTGTTCGCCGAAGGCATTGGCCTGATCATCTTCTCGCGCATGGGCGCCGTCGTGCCGGCGGCGATCGCGCTGGTATCGTTCGGCCTGTTCGTGCATCTCGCGGCCGGCGCGACCTACTCGGTGGTGCCGTTCATCAACCCGAACGGTGTGGGTGCGGTGGCGGGCATCGTGGGCGCCGGCGGCAATGCGGGCGCGGTGCTGGCAGGCCTGCTGTTCCGCGGCAATGGCAGCAGTACCCAGACCGGCCTGCTGTGGCTGGGCGGTGCGGTGCTGGTGTCGGCAGCGCTGGCTGCGACGATTCGCTTCGGCCGCGCTGAAGCGACCGACGAGGTTGCAACGCCCGCGCCGCAGGCGTTGCCCGCCGAATGATCTATACTTCGCGACGTGAAGCTTTACGGGTTCGATGGTGTCGATGAGCAGTTGGAGCTGTTGCCGCTGGCGGCGCGGCGCGCGCTCGATCTGGCCGGGCGCAAGCTATCGCTCGAGGGCTTCCGTTCGCTTTCGCTCGCCGAGCGTGAGGAGCTGGCGAGCCTAGGCTCGCGAGACAGCGTGGACGTAGCGCGCGTCAGCGCGCTCGCGTCGGCCGGCAACCCCGCGGCCGAGCCGATGACGCCGGTTTTGGATCCAACGCCGGTCGCACCGGACGACGCGCTCGTGGCAGCCTACGGCAGCGCGCGGCCGATTCCGCCCGCCAGTTGGTCGGCGCTCAGCCCGCTCGATCGCTACGCGCTGGGTAAGGTGGCTCGCGGCAAGAACGCCGAGCGGCTCGAGCGCGCCTACGCCGAAATCATCGGTCAGAGCGCGTTCTCGAGCCACGTTGCGCCGGCCGGCGGCGTGCGCATGGTCGGCGTTGGCGGCAAGCAACCGAGCTTGCGTCGCGCCGAAGCCGAGAGCCGCGTCAGCATGAACGCCGAAGCCTTCGAGCGCGCCAGCAATCACGACGCGCCCAAGGGTGACGTGCTCGGCACGGCGCGCGTCGCTGCGATCATGGCCGCCAAGCGCACTTCGGAGCTGATTCCGCTGTGTCACCCGCTGTCGTTGACGAAGGTCGACGTGCAGCTGTCGCTCGATGCCGCGGCGTGCGCCATCGACGTAGCGGTCGTCGTCGAATGTTTCGATCGCACCGGCGTCGAGATGGAAGCGCTGACGGCCGCGTCGGTCGCCGCGCTCACGGTTTACGACATGCTCAAGGCCTTCGACCGCGCGATGGAAATTGGACCGACGCGGCTGACGCAAAAGTCGGGTGGCCGCAGTGGAGACTACCGCAGATGAGCCTTTTTCTGGTGCTCGAAACGCCGTTGTCGGTCGCCGAGGTCGTGGCCGCCGTCTCGGTGCCTGACGTCGGCGGTATCGATTTATTCCTGGGCGCGGTGCGCAACCACAACGACGGGCGGGCCGTGACGCGGCTCGAGTACCACGCCTACGTTTCGATGGCCGAGAAGGAGATGCGGCGGATCGCCGCCGAGATCGAGCAAGAGCTGCCCGGCGTACGGCTGGCGGCGCTGCACCGAATCGGTTCGCTCGGGGTCGGCGATCTGGCCGTCGTGTGCGCGGCCGGCGCAGCGCACCGCGGCGAAGCCTTTCAAGCCTGTCGTGCGCTGATCGATCGCATCAAGCACAGCGTGCCAATTTGGAAGCGCGAGCACGGCCCCGATGGCCCGTACTGGGTCGGTTGGGAAGACGCGCGTTGCGGCGACGGTCACGCGCACGCGCACGCCCACGAACAGTGAAACGTCCGAAGTCGCCGCGGTGCCCCGGGCTCAGTCGCAGCGGATCGTGGTGCCGATCGCGAGGCATTTGCACTTGCGCAATGTCGCGAGCTTGCCCTTCTTGCAGGTCAGCATTTGCGTGCCGTCGACCGTGCATGCCCCCGAGTCACCGGTGCAAGCGTCGCCCACGAGCCCGAAGCTCCGGTCGCAACTAACTGACGTGCCTTGGACCCGGCAGCCCAACGGACCGCGACATTCGGTGGTCGGTTCGAGCTTGTCGCCTTTGCATTCCAGCAGCGTCTTGCCGCCGACCGCGCAGGTTGCGGTCGTGCCCTCGCACTTGTCGCCGGGCAGTCCGAGCGATTGGTCGCATTTGACCTTACCCGCTGGCGTCTCGCAGCCGCGCGGGCCACGACACATTTCGCCAGCCACGAACTTGGAGCCGTCGCAGACCAACATCGACTTGCCATCGGTATTGCAGCTGCCGCCCTTGCCCGAGCACATGTCCCCAGCCGTGCCTGACGATTGATCACAGAACAGGTCTTTGCCCATGGCGTAGCAGCCGCGCGACCCGCCACAGGTTGCGGTCTGCGTCAGCTTGTTCGCCTTGCACTCCAGGAACTTCTTGCTGTCGGCGGTGCAAGCAGCCCACTCGCCTTCGCAGCCATCGCCGGCGGCAGCCTTGCTTTGGTCGCAGCGGTGGGAAGCCTCGACGCACGCGCCCGGTCCGAGGCAAGCCACTTCCGCGAACTTGCCCTGCACGCACGCGAGCGCACGATCGCTGCCGACGCAGCGCACCTCCGAGCCAGCACACGAATCTCCCGCCTTCTTGCTACAGCCCGCGATCAGGCTAGCGCCGAAGATGAAACAAACCAGCAGCCCCACGTAGCGACGTTTTGTGATCACGGCGTCCTCCTGAGCCATCCCCGCTGAATGGCTACCAGCTGGTGGCGACCCTAGCCCACGTCACACGGAACCCGAAACCGACGATCTGCAGCCACGCTCCTCGACTGGAATTCAGCGTAAAACCTGTGCTGAATCGTCAACACCGGGCCACCGGCCCGGGCTCACGGCAGGCTGGTCGTGCCGTTCGGCGGCTCGCGGTGCACGAACCAACTACTAAAGGTGACGCCGCTGTTGGCGTTTTCATACAGGCCGACGCGACCGGCCATGATGTCTGAGCCAAAGCCGCCGTTTGGCGTCAGCACGAACATCGTCGTCGCGCCGATGTACGGGGCCGCTGCGCCGAGGGATGTCGAGCCTTTCAGGATGTCTTCGTGCGCTTCGCCGAGCGAGCCGTCGGCCAAAGCGCTAGGCTCCCCATCCGGCCGAATTCTTGCGGCGCTTCGCCGCACCCGCGAGCGCCAAACAATACGCAGCCACGCCGCCGCACCCAATGCGATTGAACCATCCCATGCGGCCCCAAAGCGCGTTCACCCGAACAACGGCAAGCAGCGACTTCGTGACGCCCTGTGACGCGTCGAAGGCAACGCGTGCGGGGTGCCGCTAGGAACCCGTCTGTTTTCGGAGCGCGTTGACGGGGCCGTTACGACTGCCTACGTCACGGCGTGCACGGACCGCGATCGATCTGCACCTGCGCGGTGTCGGCGTTCGAGCTTACGCGCGTGACGCGAATGCCACGAATTGGATCGCACCACGACTGGCCGTTGGCGAGCGGCCCAGGTGTGAGCAGCTGCGTCTCAGCGCCGTCCGTCGTCGGCTCCCCCACGTCGCGATTGCCGCGCCAGAGTCGGATGTGCAGCCCCGCCACCTTCCAAGCGCTGTTGGCTACCAAAGGATTGCAGCCGTTGGCGAAGCACGCGGCCGCGCCAGCCTGGGTGTAGGGCTGGCAGGCCGCGACCTGGCAACCGGGCGCACCGTCGAAGCCCTCGCCTGGGCGGTACTCGAGGAAGTAGAACCAGTTGTCTTCGAGCATCACGCGCAGCTGCTTGGTGGTGACCTCGTCGTGCTGCCAGCGGGTCAAGCTGTAGGCGCCGCCGAAGTAGTCCTTCTTCACCTCACCGGCACGCAACAGCCCGAGCCGATCCAAATTCATGGTGTGGTAGTAGTGGGCGGCGGCTACACCCATCGGCTCGAAGTCATCGGCGTACGTGCTCGCGCCCGTGGGGCCGCCGCTGTACCCGCCGACAGACCCGCTCGCGCACCCGCCCCCGACCGCTGCGTTGCCCAGGTCGGGCCCGGGGTACAAGCCCACCAGCGTGAACGACTGGCCACCGCTGCGGCAGTCGTAGAAGAGGCCGCCCGCGTGGAAGAGTCCCAGGTCGTGACCGAAGAGCTCATGCAAGAAGAGACCAGTGCTTACCGGACGATGGCCAGGCGCATGGAAGTTGTTTTGTTCGTTGTCGCCGTACACGAGCGCATACGTCACGTCGTAGTCGGATGCGCGAAACGCGTTGGCCGCGCCGACCTGGCTCTCCGAAAATTCGGCGAGCGCTTGCTTGATCGCAGAGTTCGAATCCGTGCAGTTGGCCATGAAGCCGTCCGGCGTCGCAGTCCCGCAGCTCATTTGGGTGGGCGGCTGCAGCGGCTCGCCAAACTTGCGCAGCTTCATCCAACCGAACGCGCGCCCCGTCACGCTGACGTGGCCGCGCGTTATTTCTTGGAACGCTATGGCGGGTGAGCCGGGGCGCGTCAGGACGCCGTCGGACATCTCTTGCACGGGCTGAGGTGGCAGGCCGTTGACGAGGCCGGGCGCGCCTTCGATGAACGCCATGACCAAGCCCACGCGCAGCTGGCCAGTCTGCAGCATTTTCGCCTGCGGACGCGCGGGCGTCGTCAGGCTGGTCGGCAGGATGCTGCTGCGCACGCCCTGCCCGTCGACCGTGACGAGCTGAAACGAATAGCGCAAGCTCGGCAGAGTGTACTCGCCGATGGTCTCGACTTGCGTCGTGAAGGTGCCGCCGCTACCCGCGGCAGTGGTGTTGAGCAGGTAGCCGTCGCGGTAGGCGAGCACCGAAGTGAGGTTGGGCGGCACCGTGTAGGTCGCCTTCGCGCCGCTGACAACGAGGTTCGAGAGGGTTTGAGTCGTGCCGGCTGCGGGCATGCGCGTGCCCGCCGGCCCCTCCGTGTGGGCAGCCGCAAGCAAGGTCCCGGTGCCGGTGGCCAGGCCTTGCAGCTTGACGCGCGCGGTGGCGCGCTCGACGCGCAGGCTCGTGTTGGCGTCGCCCGCCCAGGCTTCGGTCTTGAATCGGCCGGCGACGACGGTGCCGCTCTTCACGAAGGAAAAGACGTTCTGCTGGACGCCGGTGAAGCTCTTCGTCGCCACCATCGTGATTTGGAAGCTCGAGGTCGTCTCCAGCGCCGGGCAGGTGGCGCTGTATTCGACGCTGCCATTCAGCGTCACTTCACACACACCGCTGGCGTACCAGCAGTACTCGTGCCCTCCCGCCGCTGCGCACACGCGGCGCGCCGGGCCGTAGCTATCGTTGTTCCAAGTCGGGTCCAGGCTGGTCAGCTGAAAATCCAGCTGCAGCTGCGCGCGCGTGAATTGATCGCCGAGACCCGTCCCCGCCAGGGCGGCTTGGGCTTTCGGCCAGGTGATGTTGACGTAACCGCTGGTGTCCGGCTGATCGAGCCCGACGCGAGTGTGAAAACTCCACACATCCGAGAACGCCAGCGTCCCCGCCGACGCCAGCGCCGAGCGTTCGGTGCCGAGCGACGTTTCGGACGTCGCGGCCGTTTGCATCCCGCAGCCCAGCAAGGGCAACCCCAGAACCCACAAAAACTTCTGTGACATGCGAATAGCCTCCACCGCCGTCGCTGAGCCCCGCGCTCTGCGAGCCGCATCCGCATTAAACGCGAGCTACAGCGGTTCGGCGTGACGATTCGGATCCGATCTGGCAGCGACCAAGCCACCACTCATTTCCGCATGTCTTGCGGCGTGTCCCAGTCGTCCAAAGTCGCGGCCTCGGTCTCCGTGAGCCGCAGCGTGACGACTTCGTCACCGAACCGATCCAGTACGGCCTGTAGCGAGCGCCTTCCGGCGCTGAGCGCTGCGCGGGCCGCCGGCAAGGCGCGCGCGACTGCGTAGCGCGCAATCAGGGGATTGCGGATCTCGCCTTGCGCCGTCACGAGCGCGCCGGCTGCGTTGGCCTCGCTCGCTAGGCGCCGCAGCAAGTCGCCGCCAAGCCTTGGCAAATCGCACGCCAGCGCCAGCACGTGCCGAGCTCCACGCCGTTCGGCATACGCCAAGAGCCCAATCAGGCCGCCAATTGGCCCGACGTCGGGCGGCTCGTCACTTACCGCTACCAGCCCGAAGCGCGCGTACGCCTCCGCCGCGCCGACCAGCACCGCTTCGGCGTCGGGCAGGGCTCGCGCGAGCTCCGCCAGCAAGCGTTCGACCAGCGTCGCTTCGGAATCGGGCGCCTGCAGCAAGCCTTTGGCGACACCGCCCATGCGGCTGCCACGCCCACCGACGAAGATGCCGACGACCAACGGCGTCGAGCCGGACGCCGCGTGAGTCACAAGTCGTCCAAGCGCAGTGCGCGCGCGACGGCGCCAGCCGCCAACCCGCTCGAGTCTTCCGGAATCATCACCAGCACGTCGGCTTGCGCCATGCTGGTCGGCGCCCCGGAGGCTTGGTTGGCGTGCACGTGCGCGACGCCGTCGACCAGTCGGGCGCGGTAAAAACCCAGCCGACCCGGCTTCTGCGTGAGCGCCGTTGCGAGCCGCACCTCGGTCACCGCCGGCACCGCCTGCGCATCGCCTTGTAACGCGCGCAGCAAGGGCAACCCGAACAAACACAGCGTGAGCTGCGCCGAAACCGGATTGCCCGGTAGCCCGAGCACGAACGCGCCGCCCTTGCGTCCAAACGCCAGCGGCTTGCCCGGCTTGATCTTCACTTTCCAAAAGTCGATCTTCACGCCCTCGGCTTCGAGCGCCTGCTTGACGACGTCGTGATCGCCGACGCTCACGCCACCGACGGTGAGCACGACATCGCACTCGGCGAGCGCGCTGTTCAGCGCCGCCCGCGTCTCTGCCAAATCATCCGAAGCTCGCGGCAGCCGTCGCACCTCGGCTCCGGCGCGCCGCGCCAGCGCCGCCAGGCTGGGTCCATTCGAATCCGGGATCGAGCCGGGCCGCGCCGGCGAACCGGCGTCGCGCAGCTCGTCGCCGGTGCACAAAAGTGCCACGCGCGGCCGCTTGGCGACTGGCAACTGGGCGCGATCGAGCGCCGCCGCCAACCCGAGCCGAAACGGATTGAGGCGGGTACCGCGCGTGAGCGCGATGGCGCCGCGCGCCAAGTCTTCGCCGCGGCGCCGCACGTGACTGCCGAGTTGCGTCGCGCTGCGGAATGTCACGTCGTCGCCCGTGCGCTCGGCGTCTTCTTGCATGATCACGCTATCGGCGCCGTCCAGCATCGGCGCGCCGGTAAAGATGCGCGCCGCCGAGCCCGCCAGCAGACTCTGCGCGCCACCGCCCGCGCGCTGTTCCGCTGAAACGCGCAGCCGCCACGGTCCCGCGCCGTCGAAGTCCGCCGCCCGCACTGCATAGCCATCCATCGCGCTGTAGTCGAACGGCGGCAGATCGACGTCTGACAGCAGGTCTTCGCTCAAAACGCGCCCGTCGGCATCGGCGACGGGAACAAGCTCGGTCGCGAGCGGCTTGATCTGTTCGAGGATGCGTTGCCGCGCGAGCTCGAAGTCCAACATTTGGCGCAGTCTATGGCGGTTTCTGGTCACGTCACAATCCGCGCAACTCAGCCTGCACTGAAGCCGATGAGGCCCTGGCACGTCTAACCAAGCGCTGCCGCCCTGCAGCAATTTTAGCCAACGCGGTTCCGCTCGCTCAATCAGCCATGTCCCGACCAGTTGCCTTGCCCGCCCGGCCTGCCCGTACCATGCTTTTGCCCGTGCTCGGGTCTACTCTCCTCCACGGGCGAACGCGAACGGTTGGTCGTTGGTTGCGCCTGGCGCTGATCGGGGCTGTCGCGCTCGGCGTTGTCGTGCCGGCTCGCAACGCGCTCGCGCAGTCGGCGGATGATGGCGGTTGGTTCGATGCCCCGCCAACTCCTGAGCCCGCTCCAACGCCGGGCCCTGCGCCGGAGCCCTACTACACCGACCCAGCCGGCGCCGCGCCCGCCGCGCCCGCGCCCGCGCAAACCGAGGTCCAAGACACCGATCCCAGCGCGCTGACGACGTTCAAGCCGGCGCTCGATCCGTATGGCGCGTGGGTGGCGGATTCGACCTACGGCACCGTGTGGGTACCCAACCGTGAAGTGGTAGGCGCCGACTTCGCTCCGTACGTGTCGCGCGGCCACTGGGCCCTCACCGCCGAAGACGATTGGATCTGGGCCAGCGACTACCCGTTCGGTTGGGCGGTGTTTCACTACGGCCGCTGGGTTTGGATCCCGGGCAGCGGCTGGGCTTGGGTGCCCGGTCGCACCTACGCCAACGCTTGGGTGGTCTGGCGCACGCCGACCGACGGTTATGCCTACGTCGGTTGGGCGCCCATGCCTCCGACTTGGGGTTGGCGTAACGGCTACGCGTTCGGGCTGTGGTATTCGCCGCCGCTGCCGTACGTGTTTTGCCCGAGCGCGTACGTGTTCGACTACCGCGTGCACTCGTACATCGTGCGTGATCGCTACGTGGTGCGTGACGTCGCGGCGCACACGCGCGTGTATCCAACGCCGTACCACGCGCCGGCGCAGCCGACACAGCGCTCGGCTTCCGCGCCGCACGTGCGCTCGGCGCCGATCGGGCCGTCCAGCGCGCCACGCGGTCCGCACATGTCGGCGGCGCACGTTCCGTCGCAGGCCATCCCGGCGGTGCGCTCGGCGCCTTCGCCGAACGCCATGCGGCTGTCCGGCAACAGCGTGCGACCAGCTGACTTTTCACGCCAACGCGCGCCATCGGCCGATCCACGCGTTTACAGCAGCTCGCCGCGCGTCCCCGGCGGCGCGCGTCAGGCTTTCCCGGCTGACTCGGTGCGGCGTAGCGCTCCGTCGGCCTCGTCGTGGTCCAACTTGCCGCGCTCCAGCGCGCCAGACCGGGTTCGCGTCGAACCGCGCAGCTTTGCGCCGGTGCGCGTCGCGCCGTCCCCGTCGCGCAGTTTCTCGCCGGCGCCTACGCGTTCCTTTGCGCCGTCGTCGCACAGCTTCGCGCCGTCGTTTCCTCACATGCACAGCGGTGGCGGCGGTCGCCGTCGCTGAGCTTGAAGCCCGCGCGTTCTCCTGCTGAGACTTGCCCCGAAGATGTCGTTCCTCCGCTCCTGGTGCCTACTGCTAGCTCTGCCGTCGTTCGTGGCCTGCGGCTATGGCGATCACACGTCGCACGACGGCAGCTATGGCTCGTCCTCCCCGCCAATTCAGCCGCCGCAGGGTGACATCGAATCGGCGACGATCGACGTCGATCAGCAGCTCGACGTCGAGCCCGGCGCTGGCGCCGGCACGTTCGTCGAATACGACGCGGGTGGCACCTATCACGTCACTACCAGCTGCGACATCGCTCAGGGTAGCGCGTGCAACTGGGACATCATCGTCACGCCGCTCCACGACGCTGCGCTGCTCGGCGTCGCCCCGGTGGATCTGGAAAGCGATGATTCGGTAACGATCGGGTCCGGCAACCAAGTGCGGCTGGTCGCGCTCACCGGTCGAGACTTCGACGGCTTCACGCTTCAGACCGATCCCGGCGCCGCCATCGAGCTGGATGCTTTGCTCGATGACGGCGCCGCTAATCGCTACATGTTTTGGGTCGGTGACGGAGCGCTCCACAGCGGCGCTCCGTCCAATCCGGTCGATCTCGTACCCAGCGCCGAGTAGCGGGGCACGGCGTCCGGCTCACGCCTTCTTGCCGCCGTGGTGCCCGAGCTTGCCGTCTTTGTGCGCCTGCTGCATTTCAGGCTGGCTGATCTTGCCGTCCTTGTTGGCGTCAGCAACTTGGATGCGCGCCCAGCGCTGGTCGCCGACTTCGTCTTTGGTCAGAAAGCCGTCGTTGTTCTTGTCGGCTTTCTTGAAGTGGGCGCCCTTGGCCTGACCGTCGTGCTTGCCGTCGCACTGGTGCTTGGCTGAAGGTTCGGCCAGCGCCAACGCTGACGTGCCAAAGGCCGCTACGGCGAACAGAAACGCGATCGAGAAACGCTTGGTGGTGTTCATGGTGACTTTCTTCCTGGAGGCCGTTTCCAGCCTCTTCACCCGTACCGACGCCACCCGCGCCGGTTCCCCTACGCGCGGTTGTTTTTCCAGTGGCCCTTGACAGCCCGCGTAACGTGTAAAACCTACGCGCCAAGGAAGCCAAGAAACCAGATGAGCGCCGTTAGTCATTCTTTTCAAGCCGAGGTGAGCCAGGTCCTGCGGCTGGTCATCCATTCGCTGTACAGCAACCAAGAGATCTTCCTGCGTGAGCTGCTGTCGAACGCCTCCGACGCGCTCGACAAGCGTCGCTTCTCGGCTTTGCAGTCGCCGGAGCTGTTGAGCACGGATGAAGCGCTCAAGGTGCGGCTGATCCCGAACAAAGAGCAGGGTACGCTCACGATTTGGGACAACGGCATCGGCATGAACGAAGCCGAGCTGACGCAGAGCTTGGGCACGATCGCCTGGTCCGGCTCGCGCGAGTTTTTGAAGAAGCTCGAAGGTCAAACCAGCGAATCGCGCGACCTGCCGCAGCTGATCGGCCAATTCGGCGTCGGCTTCTACAGCTCGTTCTTGGTGGCCGAGCGCGTCGAGGTGATCAGCCGCGCCGCGGGCACGACGCAGGCGTTTCGTTGGGAGTCGACCGGTGAGGGCGGCTTCAGCATCGACCAAGCCGAGCGCGACGCGGTCGGTACCAGCATTGTCTTGCACCTCAAGAAAGAGTCGCTCGAATACGCCGATCCGTATCGGTTGCGCCAGCTGGTCGAGCGCTACTCCGACTACCTTTCGTACCCGATCGAGCTGCTCAAGACCGGCACCGAGGCCGAGTTCGAGCCGATCAACCGCGGCACCGCGCTGTGGCAGCGCTCGCCGAAAGAAGTCAGCGCCGAGCAATACGACGAGCTGTACAAGCACCTGACCCATGACTGGGAGCCGCCGCTCGCCCACCGTCACTTCCGCATCGAAGGCACGCAAGAGTTCAGCGGCTTGGTCTACGTGCCGGGCCGCGCCCAAGTCGATCTGTTCGAGCCCGACGCCAAGCACGGCGTGCGCCTGCACGTGCGCCGCGTCTTGATCATGGAGAGCTGCGAAGAGCTGTTGCCGCGCTGGCTGCGCTTCGCGCGCGGCGTCGTCGACTCCGAAGATCTGCCGCTCAACGTCTCGCGCGAAGTGCTGCAAGACTCCAAGATCGTGCGCACGATCAAGAAGCAGGTCCAAAATCAGGTGCTCGACGCGCTGGGCGACCTGGCCAAAGACAAGCCGGCCGACTACGACAAATTCTGGGGCTTGTTCGGGCCAATCTTGAAGGAGGGCCTGCACTTCGATCCGGAGACCGGCGACAAGCTGACCAAGCTGCTGCGCTACGAGAGCGCCGCGACCGGCAAGCTCGTCAGCCTCGACCAGTACCTGGAGGCCGCGCCTGCCGATCAACAGGCCATCTACTACGTGACTGCGCCTTCCAGGGCCGTCGCCAGCCAGAGCCCGCACCTCGAGCAGGTGCGCAAGAAGGGCTACGACGTGCTGTTGATGACCGACGCCGTCGATCCGTTCGCGGTCTCGGGCCTGACCGAATATGGCGGCAAGCCAGTCGTGTCGGTGGCCTCGCCGGATCTCAAGCTCGGCGGCGAAGACGAAGCGAAAAAGGCCGAAGAACCGCAAACCAAAGAGCAAACCGCGTTGCTCGACCACTTTGGCAACGTGCTCAAGGAGCAAGTCTCGAGCGTGAAGGCGTCGTCGCGCCTGCTCGATTCGCCCGCTTGCTTGATCGTGCCCGACGGCGGTTTGCCCCCGCAAATCGAGCGCTTGATCCGCGCCCAAGGCCGCGAATTGCCGAAGTCGCAGCGCATCCTCGAGCTCAATCTCGAGCACCCCTTGCTCAAGAACCTGCAGCGCCTCGAGGACGCCTCGCCCGGCTCCGACAGCGTCGCCGAGTGGATGCACCTGATCTACGACCAGGCCCTGCTCGCCGAAGGCAGCCCGATCGAAGATCCGGCCGCCTTCGCCAAACGCCTCACGCGCCTGTTCACGACCGCCAGCGAAAAAGAAGCCACCACCACCTGACCCCCGGGCTGCCCACTCGCAGCCCTCTTGCAGAAGCTCACGTGCCGTCCCTCGGTCGAGTCGGGGCGGCACGTCGCGGGCTGCCTCCATCCTGACGGCTCGTCGCGAAGGACCTGCGAGATTCACAGGGAGGAGGGGAGGTCGGGAGGTCCGCGAGGTCGAGAATTTGGGGCGCCAAATTGATTGAGCGCCTGCGTCGACACGTCAGACGAGTTCGCACTTTACGGTTCGATGACACGAAGCGACGCACACGACGTAGCGAGGTTGCACCCAACCTGCTCGCCTCGCGGACCTCCCGTCCTCCCGTCCTCCCTGTAAAATCTCGAGCCGCGCGGAGTTGCCCGGAGCCGGCACGGTAGGTTCTGCAATTCGAGCTGCGATTTGGCAGCCAAGAGCTACTCTTCGCGGCGGCGCTTTTTGCGCTTCTTTTCGGCGCGGCGGCGCAGGCGTTCGATTGGCGGTGGCGGCAGGGTGAGTGGCTTCGACGCCAGACCCCGGATTGGTTCCTGTTCGCGTGCGCGCTCGCGGGCAAGCTCCATGAAGCGTTGCTGGCTGCGCATGCCGCCTTCGCGATTGTCCAAGCGCTCGTACTGTCCGCTCGGGTTCAGCAGCCAGCCTTTGGCCGTGTCGCTGCGCATCAGCCCGAGCACCTCGTCGATCATGCGCTGTTTCAGGCCTTCGTCCAATACCGGGAACATGACTTCGACGCGGCGTCGGAAGTTGCGCGGCATCCAATCGGCGCTGGAGCAGAACACCTCGTCGGCGCCGCCGTTCTTGAAATGGAAGATGCGCGCGTGCTCCAAAAAGCGATCGATCACCGTGTGCACGCGGATCTTGTCGCTGATGCCTTCGATGCCTGGCCGCAGACAGCAGATGCCGCGCACGAGCAGGTCGATCGTCACGCCGGCCTGCGACGCGGCGTACATTGCGGCGATCACGTCGGCGTCGACCAGCGAGTTGAGCTTGGCGACGATGCTGGCAGGCCGCCCGGCGCGCGCGTGCTCGGCTTCGCGGGCGATCAGCCCGAGCACGGCCTCGTGCAAGCCCAGCGGCGAGACGATCAGTCGATTCCAGCGGGCGGGCGCGCTGTAGCCGGTCAGCATGTTGAAGAACGCCGTCGCGTCCTCGGCGATGTCTTCGCGCGCCGTGAACATCGAAATGTCCTCGTACGTGCGCGCGGTCTGCTGGTTGTAGTTGCCGGTTGCCAAATGCACGTAGCGCTTCAACCCACCGCGCTCGCGCCGCACGATCAGCAGCACCTTGGCGTGGGTCTTGAAGCCGAGCAGCCCGTACATCACGTTCACGCCCGAACGCTCGAGCGCGCGCGCCCACGAGATGTTGCTCTCTTCGTCGAAGCGCGCCTTGAGCTCGACCAACGCCGTGACTTGCTTGCCCAGCTCGGCGGCGCGTTGCAGCGCGCGCACCAGCGGGGATTCACCGCCGGTGCGGTACAGCGTCTGCTTGATCGCGATCACGCGCGGGTCCTCGGCGGCCTGCGACAAGAAGTCGATCACGGCCTCGAACGACTCGTACGGGTGGTGCAAGAGCACGTCACGCCCGGCGATCGTCTCGAAAAAATCGTCCGATTCGCGCAGCGGCGGCACGTACTGCGGCAGGAACGCTTCGTCGCGCAAGTCGCGCCGCTCGTCACCCGAGGTGAGCACGGTCATGTCGCCCAAGAACAGCGGACCGTCGACGTTGTACACGTCGCGCGTCGGGTCGAGCTCCAGCGCGCGGCACAGCCAGTTCAGCGAGTCTTGCGGCGCGCTGCCGCTGACTTCCAGGCGTACGGCTTCACCGCGCTCACGCCGCCGCAGCTCGGCCTGCAACGAGCGCAGCAAATCTTCGCCTTCTTCGTCGTCAATTTGCAGGTCGAAGTTGCGCGTCACGCGAAATACGTATTGGCCGATCACGCGCAGCTGCGGAAAAATCAGCTTGGTGTGGCGTAAGATCAGCTCTTCAATCGCGACGAAGGCGCGGCGTGAGCCTTCCAACGGCACGCGGATCAAGCGCGGGATCATCCGCGGCACCTGCACCAAGCCGAACGAAGGCTCGTGGGTGTGCGGTCGCTTCTCGAAGATCATCCCGACGTTGATGCTTTTGTTGCGTACGTGCGGGAACGGGTGCACCGGATCGATCGCGATTGGCGTCAGCGCCGGATAGATCTCCTTCGCGAAGTATTCGTCGAGCGTGGCCTGCTCTTTGGCGTCCAACTCGCTCGCGGAAACCAGCGCTACGCCTTCGCGTCGCAGCTCGGGGCGAATCGCGTTCCAGATCCGGTAGCTTTCGGTGGTCAGCTCCTGCGCGCGCTCGCTGATCGCTGCCAGCTGCCGCAGCGGCGTCATGCCGTCGGCGGTCGACTCTTCGACCTCGCCCGACTGCTGCGCTTGCAGACCGGCCACGCGCACCATGAAGAACTCGTCCAGATTCGCCGCGAAAATTGCCAAGAACTTGGCGCGCTCGTAGAGCGGCACGCGATTGTCGTCGGCCTCGGCCAGCACGCGGGCGTTGAACTCCAACCACGACAGCTCGCGATTGATGTAGAGCGCGGGGTCGTCGGGTCGTGGCGGCTGCGTACCGACCGGAATGCTGGCCGGAACGCTGACCGGGCCGCGACTGGGCTCTTGGGCAAAAGTCATCGTTGGGGGACGCGCATCCTAGCCCCGTCTTCGGCCCGTGGCCGGTTTGTGACGCGTCTGACACTTAAAAGTCACAAGCATCGAGCCCGGCGGAATTTCAGGCTATTCTGTCGCACATTGCACCTGAGGCACGCTGTCCCCTCGATTGTCTTCGTCGCTGCACTGTTTGCGTCCTGCACGCGCGTGGAAGTGGCGACGTCGCCGCCGAGTGTTTCGATCGGTGACGGCGGAGGCGCCGGCGAGCCAGGCCGCGGCTCCGGCTCCGCGGCTGGTCATGGTGGGGACGGCGATGGCGGTGCGCGCATCGGCGACGGCGGCGGGCCGGGTACCATCGAGCTCGGCGTTTGGCCGACGTTCGCCGCCAACGCGCAGCAGTCGCGCGACGTGCAAGCCGTGGTCGCGTCGGTTTCGGCGCTCTCGATTGGTGCGATGACGCTGCCGTTGGCCGAGCCCTGGAACCAGCTGAGCGGCGCGACCGGCTCGCCGCGCGCCGTGACTTGGAGCCGTTTGGACGCGATGACGCAACCGTTTCGTGATCGCGGCGGCAACGTAGCGCTGTGCATTGGCATCGTCGATCGCGAGACCGCGGCCGCGCCTTTGGGCGGCAACTGGGACAGCGCCGAGGTGCTCGCGGCGCTGGAGCGCACGATCGACGAAGTCTATGCGCACTACTCGGCTTCGCTGTCGCACCTCTGCTTCGGCTACGAGCTCGATCGCTATTTGGCGACGACCTCGAAGGCCGACCAGACGCGTCTGTTGGCGTTGTTGAAGCACGCGGTCGACTACGCCAGTCAGCATCCGCTGCGCGACGCGGCCAGGACCGCGATCGGCAACGCGATCACGTTGGGCTCGCTTGCCGGTGCTGGCGCCGCGCCACTCGACGACCTGATGCTCGGCGACGAAGTCGTCGCGGTTTACGACCCGCTCGACGCGCAAATGAAACTCAAGGCGCCCGAGTCGATCGTGCCCGAAGTCGAAGCCGCGCTCGAGACGCTTGCCGCTGCCGCCGGTCCGCGGCTGGCCCTGACGTTGTTCGAGGTCGGCTACCCCAGCGCCGGCGCGGTTGGCTCCAGCGAGGAAGCGCAGAAGAGCTACTACGACGCGCTGTTCGGCCTGCTCGATGCGCGCCGCGCCGAGGGTGATGGCAAGGCGCTCGGCTTCGTCGGCGTATTTGGCCTCGGGGATCGCGCAGCCACGGACTGCGAGGCCGAAGCGCTGACTTTTGGTGGCCAGCCCGACGCGCAGGCACAGCGCGCGCTGGTGCGCTGCTCGATGGGTCTCCGGGCCGAAAATGACAAGCTCGCGCGGCAAGTCGTGGCGGCCGCCCTTTCCCGCTACCGCTGACCATCTGGACGATGTGGCGAGCTTGCGAGCCCACGAGACAGACCTACCGCTGAGGTTTCGGGCGGCGACGCGGGGGGCGAGACGCGGCGAGACGCGGCGAGACGCGGCAAGACGCGGCAAGACGCGGCGAGACGCGGCGAGACGCGGCAAGACGCGGCAAGACGCGGCGAGAGGCGAGACGGGACGACGGCGAAAATGTGTGGTTAACTTGAGACTTGCCCGACTGCTGCGCTTCACTCGCAAGAGGAGATAGGGACGCAAGATGACGGAGACGCTCGCTTCGCCGCCGGACACGAGCATGGTCGCGCAAATCGCGGCTATGCAGGACTACGATCGCTACCGCGATCTCGCCTGGGAGGGCAGCTTCGAAGAGTACCTCGCCATGGTGCGCGACCGCCCCCAGGTCACGCGCAACGCGTTTCAGCGCATGTACGACATGGTCATCTCGTACGGCACCGAAGAGTACATCGACAACAAGAAGAAGCTGATCCGCTACAACTTCT
>FSUE01000221.1_pt1 | contig 17585 bp, 12 predicted proteins | sample 1637031 | NCBI WGS metagenome assembly FSUE01 (sample SAMEA3914819, study PRJEB12502) | metagenome | biome: forest; material: soil | place: Canada | collected 2010-06-26 | depth 0.3 m | reverse complement strand
CGAACAGCAGCAGGGGTGAACAGGCTAGCCCAATCGCAGAGACACGCCCAAGCGAAATCACCCGCTTTTGCGGCAGCGCGAGCGCGAGCTCGTTGTCGCGGATTGCCGGCGTGACGCGTTTTGGTGTCTCGGATTCCATCTGTCTCGTGGCTCGCTGGCTCGCTGGCTCGCTGGCTCGTGGGGCTCGCAAGCTCGCCGGCCTCGCTGGGCACCATAGCCCTCGCCTCGCGTGGCCTTGCGCTTGCCTACTTACACGCAGGATCGCGGTCAGCCAAGGATGGCCTCACGCGGTGCCCACCGCCTCGCTCGCTTGCGCGAGTTTCCAGGCTCGATTTTGCATGCTAGACCTTTGAGAACACCGTGTGGGTTCGACGCTCCGCCATTCGCCCTGTCCCCGCGTACGCCGGGGTGCCGCAGCACGCGCTAGAAACGGTGCGCGAAGGTTTGGCGGACGACGACGAAGAAGCGCGCAGTCAGCTCGACGAAGCGTTCGAGCGTTTCGAGCGCGCACAACCCGCGCTAGCCAGCCACGTCGCTGAGGCGCTCGGCCGTCCGCTCGACGAAACGGCGCTGGCGCTGGGTTACTTTCTAGCGTTGACGTTATGGCTCGCCTTCGAAAAGGCCCACGGCAACCACCTCGACGAGGTGACCGAAGAGCAGCTGGCCGCCACCGACGAGCTTTTGACGTTGGATGAAGAGCTGCGTCGCGCCGACCCAGCCGAGTCGCTCGACAGCGACGACGTGATCGCCATGGAGCAGCCACACGTGCTGTCGTTCGTGCACGAGCACATCGACGCCACGCTGGATGCCCACGCCGAAGACATCGACGTCGACGACGTGCACGTCGTCTATCGCACGGTGTTGGTCGAAGTTCTGGCCCTCTCCTACGCCGTCCGCCGCCCGGACGGCTACCCGGTGGCCAAAACCGAGCTCCAAGCCTAACCCTCCCAATTTGCTACGTCGGTGGGCCGCACTGGACGAGCGAGATTCACAAGGAGGACGGGAGGACGGGAGGTCCGCGAGGTTTTTATTGTTTCAGTTGCAGCGCGTCGAACGGAAACTGCGCAGTTTCATTGCGGCGCCGCGCGTTTCGAACCCCAGAATTCTCGCCTCGCGGACCTCCCGTCCTCCCGTCCTCCCTGTGAAAAACTCTCGAGCCTTCCAGCGCTGCCTGGCGACGCCACGTGAGTTTCTGCGAATGGGGCTGCGGGTTGGCAGCCCTGTGCGCTATTCCGCGGCGGGGGCTTGGGCGGGGTCGGCGACGACGACGCGATTGCGGCCGGCGCGCTTGGCTTCGTACAGCGCCGCGTCGGCGCGGGCGAAAAGGGCGTCGCGGGTGCCGCTGCAGCCCGGGCCGCACACCGACGCTCCGCCGAAGCTGGCCGTCACTTTGAGCGGGCCGTGCTCGGTGTCTACGACCGTCGACTCGAGCGCTTTGCGAATGCGTTCGGCGGCGATACGCGCGCCGATCATGTTGCTGCCGGGCAGCACCAGCAAGAATTCTTCGCCACCGTAGCGGCCGGCCAAATCGCCGGCGCGCAGATGGCGCGACAGAGCCTTGGCGACGGCCTGCAGCACGATGTCGCCGGTAGCGTGCCCATAGGTATCGTTGAAGTTCTTGAAGTGGTCGACGTCGACCACGACCAGCGACAGCCAGGTTTTGTCGCGGTCGGCACGCGCCAAGTCGCGCGTGATGGCGGTTTCCAGCGAGCGCTTGTTGGGCAGCCCGGTCAGCGCGTCGGTGCTGGCCAGCCGCATCAATTCCTTGTTGGCTTCTTCGAGCCTTTTGCTCAGCTCTTCCTTTTCGGTCAGCAGCTGCTCGAGCTTGCGCACCATGCTCTCGTAGTTCTGATTCATCTCGATCAGACCACGGCTCACGTCGAGCAGCAGCTGATCGACGCCCTGCTGCGGCCCGACTTCGCGATCGAACGCGGCACCACCGTCGGTCACCAAACCCGGCAACGTCTCGAACATCGCCGCGATGTCGCGGTCGGCAATGCCAATCGCGACCAAGGCCCGCGCCGCCTCGGCTTGCGCTGCCGACACGTCGCCACCCTCCCAAACCGCTGCCACGCGCTCCGCCACCCACGCCACCTTGGCCAGCGGCGCTTCGGGCATGATTGGGTCGTGATGCAGCGCGACCGCTTCGATCAGCTCGGGCGGCAGCATGAACGCTTTGGCCAGATCTGCGCCGCGCACGGCGTGGTCGGTGCCCGACTCGGCGCGCTCGAACACGACGCGATCCATCGCCGGCAAACGCGCCACGCGCGCGGCCGCGGCCAAGTCGTCGCGCGCCTTGGCGAGCAAGCCGACTTCGAGGAACAAGCCGGCCGTGAAGTATTCGTCGACCTCACGATGGCCGAGCTTCTTGGCGATCAACTGGGCGACCACCGCTCGGCGCAACGAGTTACCCAGTAGCGTCTGCCCGTCGACTCCAGCCGGCACCATGTCCGACACGGCCAGCGACAACCCCAATGTGCGCAAACCTCGCACCCCGATGAACGCGGTGGCTTGGCGAACGTCGGTGACCTTGCGGTTGAAGCCGAAGGCCGAGCTGTTCACCATCGAAATGATGCGCATCGCGAAGCCCGGGTCGCTCTCGGCCAGCTTCGCCAAATCGGTCGGCGAGACGTCAGGCTTGAGCGCTTCGCGGACAATCTGCAGCGCCACGACGCTGAGCGGCGATTTTCCGGGCGAAGGCGCGCGTTGGGCGACAGCGGCAGTCATTGAGGTAGAGGGCGGGCGGCGCCTCTCCCCCTCAGGACGGCTGTTCTCGTACAAAGCTTAGGTTTTGTCTGCGACTAAACGCGACAACCAGCGCCGGCAGGGCACCCTGCCCGCCTTTCCCCACTCCTCGGCTATTCGCCGTCTTTTTTCGCCTGGGCGGATTTCAGGCGGTCGCCAATCGCGCGCCGCAGGCCGAGCAGGTCGTAGCGCAACGGGCGGTCATCACCGTGGTTGGCGATGTCTTGAGCGATGCCGTCGACGAGCCCGCGCGGCTTCTCCGGGATCTTCAGCGCTTCGCCCAGCTGATTGAGCGCCTCGCTTTCGGCCGCGGTCACGACCCCGTCGAGCCGCGTGAGCCAACACGCCACGCCGTAGACGAACAGCCGATCTTCCTTGGAGAGATTCTTGCGATCGATGACCCCGAGATCCACGCGCTCTTTCGTCGCCGCCTCAATCTCGGCGATCTCGGTGATGTCGAGGCCTTCCTCGAGCGCGGTGCGCACGATCGCGTCGGCTTCCTCTTGGTCGAGGTTGCCGTCGGCCCAGCCTACCGCTGCCAGCGCAATGTAAACGTCGCGGCCAAGCCGCGGTTTTTCCTCCGCCATATCGCGTGCTCCTTCACCTTTACCCATATCACAAAGGGCGAGCCAGCAAGACTCCCCAACCGACCGGTGGTAGGGACGGTCGTGGTCGATTCAGGTTCGGCGGTACAGGTTCTGTACTTTGCAGCGTTACGCGACCTTTCAGGCATCCACGAGGAGCGCGTGAGCCTGCCGACGGTAACGGTCAGCGTCGCCGGGCTCTTGGCGCTACTGCAAGACCGGCATGGCGCGCTCCGCGGCCGCCTGCAGAGCGTGCGCGTCGCGGTCGACGAAGAGTTCGCCGAGCTATCGCGTGAGCTGCGCGGTGGCGAGGTCGTGGCGTTGATTCCGCCGGTGTCGGGCGGCTGATGGCGACCTTTCACATCGGCGCCGATGAGAACGGGCTCGGTTCGCGGCTGGGCCCGCTGATCGTGACGGCGGTGTTGGCCGAAGCGGACGAGAGCGGCGAGCGCTTCTTGTCGCGCAAGCTGCCCAAGCGCATGCGCGAAGACTTGGACGACTCCAAGCGCCTGATGTCGCACACCGACGTCGGCATCGGCGAGGCGTGGGCCAGGGCGCTCACGTTGGACAGCGCGCGCTCACCGGCGGAGCTGTTCGAAAAGCTATCGCTGGAGGGCTCGACCAAGCTGCGCGAGCCATGCCCCAAGACCGCGCACGCGCAGTGTTGGAGCGTGGCGGCCGAGGCGTTCGTTGCGACAGCCGACCAATGCGCGCGCGCGCAGCAGCATTTGGCCACCTTTGCCAAGCGCGGCGTCCGCATCTTGGAGGTGCGCACCAGCGTCGTCTGTACGCAGCAACTCAACGTCAACCGCGATCGCGGCATCAATCGCTTCGTCAGCGATCTGCACGCGATGGAGCGCTTGGTCCTGAAATTGCGGGATAGCGCCGGCGCGCCGGTCGAAGCGGTGTGCGGCAAGGTCGGCGGCATTGGCGAGTACGCCAAGTTCTTCGGCCCGCTTGCGGGTTGGCTCCACGCCACGATCGTCGAAGGTCAAGCCGAGAGCGCCTACCAGTTTCCGAAGCTCGGCCGGCTGCGCTTCGTGCGCGACGCCGACGCGCACGCGCCGCTGGTGATGCTGGCGTCGCTGGTCGGTAAATACGTGCGCGAGCTGTTCATGAGCCGCATCGCCGCGCACTTTCCGTCCGCGGACGAGGCTACGCCGCGGCCGAGCGGCTACCATGACCCGGTCACGGCTGCGTTCGTGGAGCGCACGCTGCTGGTCCGAAAAAAGCGGCGCTTTCCCGATCGCTGCTTCGAGCGTGAGCGCGATCCGGCGCTGACGGCGCGAAGCGGAGCGCCGGCTCCGTGAGCGCGGCGGGCGTCGCGGACCCGCGCACGGCGCGCATCCTGAATGGCCCGCTATCGCTCGAGGTACTACGTTTCGGCGCGCCGCTGGCGCTCGGCATGGGGCTGCAGACGGCGTTCAACCTGGTCGACGCCTACATCATCGCGCGCCTGCCCAGCGACGTATCAGGGCCTTCGCTCGGAGCGATCGGCATCTGCGATCAGCTGGCGGCGCTCGGCACGATCATCAGCTACGGCATCAGCGTGGCAGCGGCCAGTCTGGTCAGCCGCGCCTGGGGTCGCGGTGACAAAGACGAAGCGCGGCGCATCGCCTGGCAGTCGGGTCTGCTGGTGCTCGGCCTCGGCATCGTGCTGGCATTGGTCGGCGGCATGGGCGCCCGCACGCTGTTGATCGACGTGATCGGCGTGAAAGGCCAAGTCGCCGAACGCGGCGCAGACTACCTGTCGGTCGTGATGGGCGGCGGCATCACGATGTTCCTGATGCTGCATTGCGCCAGCCTGCTGCGCGCGGTCGGCAGCTCCAAAACGCCCGTCCTGCTGCTGCTGCTCGGCAACGTGCTGAACTTTGGCTTTGCGGTGCTGTTCGTCTACGGCGCGGGCGACGCGCCGGCGTTCTTGGCGTGGGGACCGCGCTGGGCGCACGCGCTGGGCGTGCCGCGCCTGGAGCTGTTCGGGGCGGGCGTGGCGACGTTGTTGGCGCGCGCGCTGGTGTTGCTACCACTGGCGTTTTTCGCAGCGAAACGCCTGGGTTTTCTGGAGCGCGCGACCGCGCTCGTGCCCGACGCGCAGATGATTCGCGGCCTGCTTCGGCTGGCTTGGCCGTCCAGCGCCGAGCTGGTGGTGCGGATGTGCGCCATGCTGCTGACGCACGCGCTGGTAGCACGCGCTTTCACCACCGCCACCGACCAGCGCGCCACGACCGCGCTCGGCATCGTGTTTCGATTCGAGACGATGGCGCTGTTCATCAGCATCGGCTGGGGTAGCGCGGTGCAGACTTTCGTCGGCTTGAACCTGGGCGCCGGGCACGTTGCGCGCGCCAAGCACAGCGGCTATTGGGCGGCGCTGTACAACACCGTCATGATGGCGGTGCTGTCGGTCGTCTACGTCGGTTTCGCCGCGTCAATCGTCGGCTTCTTCGATCGTGATCCGCAGGTGCTGGCGCTCGCAGGGAGCTATTTCGCCTGGGTTGCACCCACCTACGTGGCGCTGGGCATCGGCATCGTGCTGGGCTCGGTCATGCAGGGCGCGGGCGCGCCCGAGCGTGCGCTGCTGTTGGACGCGTGTGTGCTGTTTTTGGTACAAGTACCGGCCAGCCTGCTCGTGCTCAGCTCGCCGAACCGGACCCTGACCCAGGTCTGGTTGGTGGCGGGTGTGAGCTACGTGGCGTTGGCGGTGACGCTGTTCGCCAGCTACCGGCGCGGCCGTTTCTTACGGGCGGCGCTGGCCTGAAGCGCCGGTATTGCCAGCGTCCAGCGCGGCAAAGCTCGCCGTCAAGGCGCGTGACACGTGCACGTCCAGCTGCGGTAGCGCGATCGTGATGCCGGCACGCTTGAACGCGACCCAAATTGCCTCGCGTAAATCCGAGCCGGCGATGCGGTAGTTGAATGGATCGTGCATCCAGGCCGAGGTCTCGTACTCGACCGCTGAAGGCCCAAAGCCGAGCAAGAGCACGCGCGGCGGGTAGGCTTTGTCGCGCCACGTCAGGTCGGCGGTCGTCTTCTCGAGCACGTCGCGCACGACTTTCAGGTCCGAGTCGTAAGAAACGCCGACCAGGACCTTCACCCGGTACAGGTTGTCCTCCAGCGTGTAGTTCTTCACGTTCGATTGGACCAGCGTGGAGTTGGGCACGATGATGTCTTCGTCATCCAGCGTGCGCACGATCGTGGCGCGGATGCTCATCTTCATCACCTTGACGATCTGCGTGCCGATCTCGAGCACGTCGCCCGGTTTGATCGTGCGCTCGATCAACAAGATGATGCCGGACACGAAGTTCTGCGCGATGTTCTGCATCGCGAAGCCGAAACCGACCGCGAACACCGCGCCCGCCGCGAACACCGTATCGAGCCGAATGCCCGCCAAGTGCAGCGCCAGCGCCAGGCCAACGACGATGAACCCGTAGTGAATCAGGCGGTCGGCCACGCCCAAGTCGCCGCCCGCCGCCTCGATGCTGCCGCGGCGCAGCGCGCGGCGAACGCCGGCTCTTAGCAGCCACGACACGCCCAGCATCGCCAGGAACGTGATCAGCATGCTGACGAGCGTGAGCAGCGAAACCGGCTTGTCCCCGACGCGGAACAGCTCTTCCGTGATCAGGGGCACTTTCGACAAGGCGGATTGGTTCGGGGGCCCTGCCATCTTCTCGGCCGAGTATGCCCGGCGGACCGCGCTGTTAAAATAAGTTTAACGCTCTCGCGGGGCCGGGCAGGGTAAGCTCGGCGATCGTGTCAACTCCTGGCGACAACGAACGGTTCGACTTGGTGGTGATCGGCGCAGGCCCTGCAGGCGAGAAGGCGGCGGCGCAAGCGGCGTACTTCAAGAAGCGCGTCGCGGTGATCGAGCGCGAGGCAGAGCCCGGCGGCGCAGCCGTCCACACCGGCACCCTACCCAGTAAGACCCTGCGCGAAACCGCGCTCTATTTGTCCGGGCACCGCGCGCGCGCGCTGTACGGCGTGGCCGTCGAGCTCGACGCGCAAGCGACCGTGCCGCGACTCATGTCACGCAAGAACGCGATCGCTGCCGCCGAAGCGCGCTCGTTTCGCCACAATTTCGAGCGGCATCACATCAGCTATTTCCACGGCAAGGGCCAGGTGGTGGACGAGCACACGGTGATGATCAGCTCGGCCGGCGACACGCGGCGCATTCAAGGCGATTTTATCCTGATCGCCACCGGCTCCAAGCCGCATCGCCCCGCCGACATCGATTTTGCCGACGACTTCATCCACGACAGTGACGAGGTGCTCAACATCAACACCTTGCCCACGTCGCTGGCGATTCTAGGCGGAGGGGTGATCGGCTGCGAGTATGCCAGCATGTTCGCGGCGCTCGGCGTAGCGGTCACGCTGGTCGACGCGCGCAACGAAATATTGCCGTTTCTGGATCTCGAGATCGTCGCGCGGCTCAAGGCGGCGATGGTCAGCTCCGGCATCACCCTGCGCCAGGGGCAGAAGTGGACCACCGTCAAACGCTGCTCGAGCGGCGTGGAAACCACGCTGGCCGACGGCACCAAGCTGGTGACCGAGCAGCTGTTGTTCGCCGCCGGCCGCACCGGCTGCACGCAAGGTTTGGGGCTGAGCAGCGTGGGCATCGAGCCCGATTCACGCGGCTACCTGCAGGTCGACGCGCAATTTCGCACCAAGGTGCCGCACATCTTGGCGGCTGGCGACGTGATCGGCTTTCCGGCGTTGGCCTCGGTGTCGATGGAGCAAGGCCGCGTCGCCGTGTGTCATGCGTTCGGCTTCTCTTACAAAAAGGAGGTCGCGCAGGCGATGCCCTACGGCATCTACACCATCCCCGAGTGCAGCAGTTTCGGCGAGACCGAAGAGAGCTGCAACGAGAAGAAGATTCCGTTCGTCTCCGGGCGCGCGCTGTACGAAAACAACGCCCGCGGCAAGATCACCGGCGATCTCGAGGGCATCACCAAGCTGGTCGTCAACCGTGACAACCGCAAGATCATCGGGGTTCACGTGATCGGCGAGCGCGCCAGCGAGCTCGTGCACATCGGCCAAACCGCGATTCAGCTCGGCGGCACCGTCGACCTGTTCATCGACATGGTCTTCAACTACCCGACCCTGAGCGACTCCTACAAATACGCCGCCTACGAATGCCTCGCCGCGTTGGCCGTCCCCCCCGCGGTGCCACCCGCCACGCCCTAAGCCAGCGTGGTGGCGCCCGACCGCGTCGTGCCGCTCGAGATTTCACAGGGAGGATGGGAGGACGGGAGGTACGCGAGGCGAGAAATTTTGGGTTTCGAGCCTGGCAGCCACGGGTGCCGACTGCGCAGTCACCGCAATTCGCTGCGAGTCTCGAACAACCAAAACCTCGCGGACCTCCCGTCCTCCCGTCCTCCCTGTAAAATCTGGGAGACTTACGCAGCCGTTTAGAGCCGTTACGACCAGGCGGCCCAGCCGAGGAGCTCGGCGACTACCAGCGCGGCGGCGGCTTCTTTGGGGCTGACGGCGCGGGCTTCGCGGCCTGGGCGGTAGTCGGTAATCCGCTCGAGCGCCGCGTCGATGCTCAGGTGATCGGCGACGAACGTCATCACGTACTGCAACGACGCCGGGGCGGCGCCGCGTTCGCGCGGCAGCTTGCCGGCTTCGTAGCGAGGTCCGGGTACGACGACCTTGTCGGCGCCGGGGCTCGGCAACAGCGAGCGCGGCTCGCCTTTGGTACGCAAGATGGTACCGGCCATCATCGGGCTAGCCAGGTCCAATTCGAGCGGGAACTCCACGCGGGTAGGCGCAGTGCCGCGATAGAAAGTGACGAGCCCCTCTTCCCAAGTGGACAGCGCCGCGACGCGATCGCGACCTTGATCACGGATCGCCCGAAACACGTCGACCGCGTCGACCAGCTGGAGTCCGATCAACGTGTCACCCAGCCGCCCGCCGAATTTCTGTAGCGACCCGAGCGCCGCATCGAGCTGCTCGCGCGATAAACGCCCGCGTCGCACCAAGTACTCGCCCAACAGCTCCTCGCGGTCCGACGAGGCGACGTGCAGCAGCCGTCCGCCGTTCAAGTACAGCTCCTTGCGCACCGACGCGCCCATGCTCTTGGCACGCTCGACGAACAACGCGCCGGTTTCGCCTTTTTGGCGCATGTGCGCCAGCACCTCGAGCATCGAGGTCTCGCGCAACAGCGCCTGGTAGTCCGGTACGCCGGGCTCGAAGATGCGACTCGTGGTTGCGGTCGTCGATGGCAACAGGTGACGAGCAAGCTCGTGCACCTCCTGAATCCGCTTGAAGTCCTCGCCCATCAGCGCAACTTCGTCGTCGCTGCCCAGATCGCCGGTGGCAATCATCTCGATCAGCTTGGCGAACGGAACGTGTTCGAGCACGTGGCCGTCCGTGCGCCGGACGCGCGAGCCGGTCTCGAGGGCGACCGAGTCCGGCCGCTGCGCCACGACCGACGTCTGACTCGGCCCACGCACGGCCGGCATCGCACCGCTGCTGCGCGTGCGCACGGCTTGCATGCGCTGCACCGAATCACGCACCTGGCCCTCGATGCGCTTGGCGAGCTCGCTCGAGTCTTTCGCCCACAGCACCCACTCGGCCAGGGTCTTCTTCAGCTCTTCGCGCGACGGTTTCTCGAACGCGGACAGCGCCTGCGCGAACTCACGGGCGTCCGCATAGCGGTCGTCCGGATCACGCGCCAGGCCGCGCTCGCACGCCGCCAGCATGCCGGGCGGCAACATCACCGCCGCACGCCGCAGCGGCTCGATGTTCACGTCACGAATCGCCAGCAACACCGCCAGCTGTCCACTGCCGGGAAACACGCGTTCGCCAATCAACATTTCGCCGAAGACCGCGGTCAGCGCGAACAAGTCGGCGCGATGATCGGACGGCTCGCCCGCCACCTGCTCGGGCGAGAGGTAACCGAACTTGCCCTTCAGGCCGCCGCCGCTGTGCTGGGTCGGCTTCATTCGATGCTCGAAACGCGCGATGCCGAAGTCACCGAGCTTGACCGAGCCGTCGCCGGACAAAAGAATGTTCGAAGGCGTCACGTCGCGGTGGACGATGTGCAGCACGTTGCCCTCGTTGTCGCGCGCGCCGTGCACGGCCGTCAGCGCCTCGGCCACCTCGCGCGCAATGTGCGCCGCCAACCCCGGCGGGAAACGCCGCTGCTCGGATTCGGCCCGCCGCAACAGCCGGTACAGGTCGACGCCGTCGACGTACTCGAGGGCCAGGTACGGCTCTTCGCCGACCATACCGGCGCCATACACGTCCACGACGTTGGGGTGCTTGACGGCGCGGTGCAGCTCCGCTTCACGCTCCAGTGCGTCGAACTCACCGCCCTCGCGCACCGAGCGCAAGAGCCGCTTCACGACCAGGTGCGCCGCCGGCTGGGTGCCGAGCTTGGGACGCGCCAGAAACACTTCCGCGCTACCGCCAACGGCTATCCTCCGCTCGAGCACGAATGGCCCGAATGGCTGTGGCGCCTTCGCCTTGCTGTCCTCCGGCACGACGTTCTCATTATGCAGGCGAAAACAAGGCCGCGGCGCCTCGAAATGCGACAGCTTCAGTAAGCGCCGGTTTGCGCGGGAAAATGGCCGAGCCCGCGCTATACCAGCGACGTGTTTCGCCAGTTCTTCGTCTCGAGCGCCCGTGCCAAGCCCAGCACCGGCGCGCCTTCCGCTGTGCGCCGTCTGTGTGTGGCGGTCTTGTCCGCGCTCGCCCTGACCGCAAGCTTGACGACGTCTGGCTGCAAATGCGGATCCGAGCCCAGCAGCGCGACACCCGGCGCGCCGTCGCTGCGACTGTACGTGATGTCCAGCGTGGCCGGCGCGCTCGAGCCGTGCGGCTGTGTGAAAGACATGCAGGGCGGTGCCGATCACGCCGCCGCCTACATCGCGTCGCAAGCCAGCGCGGTGCCCAGCTCGCTGGTGGTCGGAGCCGGCCCGATGCTGTTCATGAACGCCCGCCCCGACGCAGCGCGCGACACCCAAGCTGGCTTCAAGGCCGACGCATTGGCCGACGCCTACAAGGCGTTGCATCTGACTGCCTGGGCGCCGGGCGCCAATGATTGGCTGCTGGGTGAGCCATCGCTCGACGGCTTGGTCGCGCGCTCCGGAGCGACGCTGCTCGGTGCGAACCTAAAAGGCGCCAAGGTCCAGCACACCAAGCTGCTCGAGGTCTCGGGCATGAAGGTGGGCCTGGTCGGGGTGAGCCTGCCGCTAGTCGCGGGTAAATCGCCGACTGGGGTCGAAGCCGCCGACGCCGCCGCGGCGGCCAAAGCCGGCTTGGCAGAGCTGAAGGCGGCGGGCACCCAGCTCGAAATCTTGTTGGCCGCCATGCCGCGCGGCGAGGCGCTACGCTTGATCGAAGCGCAGCCCGGGTTCGAGGTCGTGGTGCTGGGCAAGCCGTTCGACGAAGGCGAAACCAACGATCCGCCGCAGTCGCCGACCTTGATCGGCAAGACGCTGGTGGTGGAGACGCCGAATCACTTGCAATCACTCGGCGTCGTGGACCTGTACGTGCGTGGGCAGTCGTTCGACTTTGCCGACGGCAGCGGGCTCGAAGCCACCGAGCGCAAGCTGGAGATTGGCCGCCGCCTGCGCGAGATCAAGGCGCGCCTCGAACAAGGCGGCAAGAAGGAAGACCTGGCTGCGCTCGAGCAGGACCAAAGCACGTTGCAAGCCGAGCTCGCCAAGTTGCCCGAGGCCAAGCCACCGACGCAGGGCAGCTTCTTTCGATTTCAGTCGGTGGAGGTGACCGACAAGCTGGGCTCCGACGCGGCCGTGTCGAGCCACATTGCGGCCTATTACCAGCGCGTGAACGACCACAACAAGGAGGCTTTCAAGGACCTCGCCCCGGTCGCGCCCGCAGCCGGGGAAGCCAGCTACGTCGGCCTCGAAGCTTGCACCAAGTGCCACGCGTCACAGCGTAAATTCTGGGATCAAACCTCGCACGCCGCCGCTTACGCCACGCTCTCGAGCCAGCACAAAGAGTTCAACCTCGACTGCGTCGGCTGCCATGTCACCGGCTACGGCAAGCCCGGCGGCACCACCGTCACCCACGTCGAAAACCTGACGTCGGTGCAATGCGAGGTCTGCCACGGCCCCGGCTCCAAACACGTCGCCGCCCCCAAAGAAAAGAACCTGGTCAAAATCCCAGGCCACGCGTTCTGCGCCAGCGAATGCCACCACCCGCCCCATGTCCATCCGGGCTGGAGCGCCGACGCAGCCTGGCCAAAGATCGTCGGGCCGGGGCATGGAATGCCTGGGGGCTAGCAAAGCGCCCGCTCCCCAGGTGTAGCAGTCGAACGCCGTCGTCACTCTCGCAGATGCTGCGGGCCGTTGCTTTCGGGGCAGCGCCCCGAAAGTGGCAGGACCTACGGGTCTTGGAAGACCAGATCGCGATCCGCGAATGAGCGGCGGGTCGAGAGCCCGGCGGGACCGGGCGCAAAACCCGTGGTGAAGCCCGGGCCAGTCGCCATCTTCCACGGGCCGCCGAGGTGCAAACAAAACTAAGGCGTCTTCGCGAACGGCAAAATCGTCTTCAAGTCCTCGTCGTTGAAACGCAGCATGCCGCCGACGAAGTAGTCGCGGCGCGTGTTGCTCAAGATGTCTTCGACGCCGCCCAGCAGCCAGAGCCGGTTGATGAATTCATAGCCCAGCGAGATGCGCCAGCGCGGCAGCACGACTTCGCCGAAGCCGTAGAGATCTTGGCGGAGCTCGAAACGGCCGTCGAACAGCGACGTGTCGAGGCCGAGGCCGCCGGTCGATTCTTTGATGCCGAAGCGCCCGGTGAAGGGGCCAAAGCTTTGGGCGAACTGCAGCGAGAAGCGCAGCGAGTTCGTCGTCACCGTCCGCACCTCACGGTAGTGCGGTGGGTCGTTCGGGTTGGTCGTATCGACGTCGGTCTGCTCGAAACGCGTCAGACCCTTCGGGTCGTTGACGATCTCGATCATGTAGTACTTGTCCTCCTTGGGCTGGAGGCGAATTTCGACGTAGCTCTTCACGGTGCTGGCCAAAAATTGGTAGTCGGTGCGCAGGCTGACGATGGTTTGCAACCGCGAGATACCGCCCAAGAAGTCGCCGACGTTCTCGACCGCGCCTTCCACCTCGTTGATCAGCTTTTCGTCCTTGGTCAGACGCCCCAGCGTGCCCTCGCCGCGATTCAGGCGTGCCGTCACGTCGTCGACGTTTTTGAGCGCGCTCTCCAGGTTCTTGCTGGCAGCGTCGACGCGCTCGACGATCTTGCGAACTTCACCTTCGTTGCCAGCTTTGCCGGTCGGATCCTTGGAAACCAGCTCGCGCACCTCGCGCGTGGTTTCACGCACGTTCTCCAAGATCGCCTGAATCTCGGGCGCGCTTTTGGTCGAAATCTGTTGGGTGTTGACGACGATCTCGTGAATCGCCGTGCGGTTCTCGCGCACGGTCTCGTTCAGCGCTTCGGTCACCTGCGCTAGGTTGCGCAGCGTGGACTGAATGTCGTTCTTGCCCTGATCGCTACCGACGGAGCTGGCCAGCGCCTTGGTGACCTCTTTGACGTCCTTGGCGATGTCCGACATCTGACGCATCAGGTCGTCGGGCGTCTGCGCTTCGGTGACGACGTGGATTTCGTCACCGTCGACCAATTTACGTCGGCCCTCGGTCCCGGGCGAAATCTTCATCTGAAATTCGCCGAGCAGGCTCGACGCGACCTTGGCCGCGGCTGCATCCTCGTACAGCGGCACGTCTTTGTTCATCAGGATGTCGATCCGCGCGACATCGTGATCGAGCTTCACGCTCTTGACGCGTCCGACCGGAATGCCGGCGATCCGCACTTGCGACAACTTGGCGATGCCGCTGGCGTCCTTCATGCGCGTGAAGACGACGTAGCCGCCATCGCTCTCGCCCGACTTGGTGACGTAGCGGTAGATGTAAAGGCCCGCGCCCACCATCACGACAGCGAAGGCGCCGACCTTTGCGGCAGTGGTGATGCGACCAGCCAACAAACTTAGCGTAGACGCCAAGTCATGGCGTAGCAACGGGCGCCTCGAAGCGCGACTGCGCAATCCCGCCCCAGCAACCGAAACATGCTACAAAAGGTCCATGGGCCGAACCTGGGTCGCACGAGGCAGCGCGTCTCGAGCGACCGCCGTGTGCGCCGGGTTTGCCCTCGCGTGCAGCGCGGCGCCGCCCAGCGGCGGGCCAAAAACCGCGACTCTTTCGCAGAGCCAAAGCACGCCCGCGTTCGCCAGCGACGCCGGCGAGGTCTTCAGCTTCCCGGACGCGACCGAGTCCCCGCTCGGCGTGGCCGAGGTCCCGAGCCAGCTCAGCCCCTTTTTCGACCAATGCAAGCTCGGCGATGCCGCGCTGTCGCGCGTGGCCGAACGCTTCGCGCGTCGCCAAGCCGAAGGCAGCGCACCGCTCGACGTGTCCGAGATCAGTTTCGCGCTGCGCGCCGAAGGCTCGCCGTACGTGTGGCCGCGCGCCTGGACGCTCGAAGGCGGAGACCTAGCAAGCCCAGCCGCCGTCGAGCGCATGCGTGGCTGGCTCGACAGCTTCAATGATGGCGGCGAACGCCGCTGTGGCATTGCCCTAGCCAAGACGCGCGAGCGCACGGTGCTGGCTGCGGTCGCGGTCGACGTTCTGGCCGACCTTCAGCCGTTGCCGGTGCGCGCGCGCGTCGGCGGCTGGGTCGACGTCGACGCTAGCGTGCTGGTGCCGGCCAGCGACGCCAAAGTCCTCGTGCTGGGGCCGAGCGGCTCACCCGGCGCGGTACCCACCACGTTCGACGGCCGCCACGCTCGCGCGCGTTTTCACGCCGATCGGCCGGGCGCGTTTTTGATCCAGTTGCTCGCCAGCGTGGCCGGCGGCCCGCGTCCGGTGCTGGAAGCCACCATCTACGCCGACGTGCGCCCGCCGACCTCGTTCTTCGGTGACTCCGCGCCGGGCGAGCCGAAGCAGCCACTGGCCGCGAACGCCGATCAGGCCGCCGCGCTCTTGGCGATGGTGAACCAGGCGCGCAAAAGCGAGCAGAGCCCGGCCCTCCTTCGCGACGCCACGCTCGACGGTATCGCCGAGCGCCACGCGGAAGCGATGCGGCACCTCAAGCGCATCGCGCACGACGCGGGCGATGGTGATCCACGGAGCCGTGTCGAAACCGCCAATCTCGGCATCCTCGCGACCGGCGAGAACGTCGCCCACGCCCTCGACGCGACGCGCGCTCATCGCGCGCTTTGGGCGAGCCCTTCGCACCGGGAGAATCTGCTCCAGCCGCGTTTCGACCGAATCGGGATCGGGATCGCGCTCGATCCGGACGGCTCAATCTGGGTCTGCGAGGTGTTCGCCGACTTTCCAGACCAAGCCACTGCGCCGCGCTGACCCGTTGGCCGGTCGATGTTTCTCGATTAGACCGTCTGGCCGCACCGAAATCACCGCTTCTAATGCAGAATCGGGCAGGCTACTTTCCCTCGCGTGGAGTCTCATCGGGAACAGGCCAACCGCGCTCGTGGTCGCACTGCTGTCGCACGCGGGGCGCGCGCCCTGGTGGCACTGGCCCTGGGCTCCGGCGCGTTGCTGTTGAGCGCCGGCGAAGCCCGAGCGCAGGCGGCCTATTTCCAACTCGACCGTGCGCAAATCTCTGGCGCGCCTGACGACGGCTTCATGGTTTGGCGCCCGGTCGGCTCGGCGGAGAATCGCGTCTTCGTCAACGGCGCGCTCGGCTACTCGCACAACCCATTGCGCGCCGACACCGTCACCGACAGCGCCACCGTCAAGAACCACATCGACAACCCGGTTCAGGGTCAGTTCATCACGTACCTCACCGGCGGTGCGCAGATCCTCAAGCGTCTGACGGTCGGGATGACGTTGCCGATCAACCTTTTGAACATCTACGGCAATGACCCGCAAGCTCAGAACGTCGGTGGCGGCGGCATTGGTGATTCGCCGGTCGCAGTCAGCGATCTGCGGCTCGACATCCGAGTAAAGACTTGGGAAACCGACAGCGAGTGGTTGAAGTTCGGCCTCGGCGCCGCGCTCTTCACGCCCACCGGTAACCGCGGCGCGTTCGCGGGTGACGGCTACACCACCGGTTCGCTATACGTTGCGAGCGAGCTCGACTTCGGCAAGTTCTTCTTGAGCGGCAACATCGGGCCGCATTTTCGCCCCGACGCCAGTATCGGCGGCAGCGCCGGCAGCTTGTTCCTGGCTTCCGACCTGCGTTGGGCGTTCGGCGCCTACCTGCCGCTGCGCGAAGGCAAAGTGCGCTTGGGCGGCGAGCTGTGGGGCACCACCGGCATCACCGCCACCGACCAAAACGGCAACAGCCAGAGCAAGTTCTTCGCCGGTCAAAACACCGATCTCGAGTGGCTCGCGCAAGGCCGCTTCACGATCGATCCGCGCGATCGCATCTTCGTGCAGGTCGGTGCCGGCACGCGCCTGACCACCGGCTACGGCGCGCCTGATTTCCGTATTTTGGGCTCGATCGGCACGTACGCCAACTTCCTCGACTTCAAGAGCAAGTCGCCCCCGCGCCGCGTGCACGTGTCGTCCGACGTCGACATGTACGACCGCGACACCGACGGCGACGGCTACCCGGATTCGGTCGACGGCTGCCCCACCGAAAAAGAAGACGGCAAGCCGCCGGCATCCACCGACGGTTGCCCGGGCAGCTCCGATCGCGACGGCGACGGCATCCTCGATGTCGACGACCAGTGCCCCGACAAGGCCGAAGACAAAGACGGCATTCAAGACACCGACGGCTGCCCCGAGGACGACGCCGACAAGGACGGCATCCCCGACGTGCAGGACAAGTGCCCGACCGAGGCCGGCAAGCGCTCGTCGCGCGCCGAAAAGTTCGGTTGTCCGAGCCTGATCGAAGAGGGTCCGAACGGCAGCCTCACGCTGCTCAAGCCGATCGAGTTCGAAACCGGTCGCGCGACCATCAAGCCGATCAGCTACCCGATCATGGATGACGTCGTAGACTTGATGAAAGAGCGCCCCAGCCTGCGCATCGGCGTGTACGGCCACACCGACAGCAAGGGTGTGCCCGCCAACAACTTGAAGCTCAGCAAAGATCGCGCGGCCGCCGTGCGCAACTACCTGCTCGGCAAAGGCGTCGCCGCCGCTCGTCTCGAGTCAGAAGGTTTCGGCCAAACCAAGCCGGTCGCGTCGAACGACAACGAAGACGGTCGCGCCAAAAACCGCCGCGTCGAATTCAAAGTCCTCAACGCCGACCAGTAGCCGCGTATCCCTCATTCGTTGCTCTACCCGTAAACGTGCCCGTGCCCGACGGTCCGTAAGCCACCGGATT
>FSUE01000791.1_pt1 | contig 17674 bp, 12 predicted proteins | sample 1637031 | NCBI WGS metagenome assembly FSUE01 (sample SAMEA3914819, study PRJEB12502) | metagenome | biome: forest; material: soil | place: Canada | collected 2010-06-26 | depth 0.3 m | reverse complement strand
GATCAGCATCGATGAGCTGCTGCTTCAACCCCGTAAACGTGCCCGCGCCAGGAACTACGGCCTATCACGCACGCCTACGATTTCGGGCACGGGCACGGGCACAGGCACGTTTACGGGGTTGAAGCAGCAGCTCATCGATGCTGATCCAAGAGCTCGAGCACTGGCTGGTCCAATCTTCGAGGCTCGTCGGTGACGATGGCCAATTGCTGTCGAACCGCGACGTAGACGCTGCGGCTTGGTACGCCGCGCGCCTGCCGGCCACGGTGCTGGCCGTGTTGGTCGCGCACGGCGTCTATCCGGACCCGTTCGTCGGCATGAATTTTCTGGAGTTGCCGGGCAAGGGTCCGGCGCATCAGAATTTTTCGAATCACCCGATGCCGGACGACAGTCCCTTTCGGGTGCCGTGGTGGTTCCGCACCGAGTTTCCGCACCGCGCTGACGTGAGCGTCGCGCCACACACCTGGCTCGAGCTCGACGGCATCAACTACCGCGCCAACCTGTTCGTGAACGGCGCGCTCGTGCGCGACGCTGCCGAGCTGGTCGGCGCCTATCGGGCCTTCGACCTGTTGCTCGACGACTACTTGGTCCCGGGCGACAACCGGCTCGCGCTCCAGGTTTTTCCGCCGAATCCTGACGACCTAGCGCTGACATGGGTGGACTGGAACCCGTCGCCACCGGACAAGAATCTGGGCCTGTGGCGCGGCGCGCGCCTGCGCCGAACCGGCCCGGTCCGGCTGCAGCATCCGCAAGTCATCACTCGCTTGCCCGACGCCGACGTAGCGACGGCCGAGCTCAGCCTGTTCGCCACGCTCGAAAACGCCAGCCACGAACCCGTCACGGCAACGCTCGTTGCCTCGTTCGAGGGCGCATCGAAAAGGCTCGACGTAGCGCTCGGCCCACGCGAACGGCGTGAGGTCGCGCTCGACTCCGGTACCTTTGCCGCGCTACACGTCACTCGCCCCCGGCTGTGGTGGCCGCGCGGTCGCGGCGCGCAGCCGCTGTATCGCGTCGAGCTGGCGGTCGAAGTCCACGGCAAGCCATCGGACGCGTGTCAGCTCGAGCATGGCATCCGCGAAGTCAAAAGCGAGCTCACCAGCTCCGAGCACACGCTGTTCCGCGTCAACCGCCAACCGCTCTTGATCCGCGGCGGAGGTTGGGCGCGCGACATGTGGCTGCGCTCGAACGCCGAACGCGAGCTGTACGAGTACGAGTACGTCAAAGATCTGGGACTGAACACGATTCGCTTCGAGGGCATGCTCGAATCCGGCGAATTTTTGGCGCGCTGCGATCGCGACGGCATGCTGGTGATCGCAGGCTTTTGCTGCTGCGATCATTGGGAAAAGTGGGACAACTGGAAACCCGAAGATCTCGCTATCGCGGCCGAGTCTTTGCGCAGCGAGCTGCGCCGGGTGCGCAACCATCCGTCGTTGATCGCCTGGTGGTACGGGAGTGATTTCCCACCACCGCGCCACGTCGAAGAGCGTTACCTCAGCGTGCTCGGCGAAGAGCGCTGGCCAAACCCCGCGCACTCGTCGGCCGCGGCCAAGCCGACCGAGCTGACCGGCCCCAGCGGCCTGAAGATGGCCGGGCCCTACGACTACGTGCCACCTTGCTACTGGCTCGAGGACACCGAACGCGGTGGCGCCTTCGGCTTCGCGACCGAGATCGGCCCCGGCCCCGCGATCCCGCCCGTCGAAACGCTGCGCGGCATGCTTGGCGAACAGCACTTGTGGCCGCCCGACGCGTGCTGGACGCTGCACTCCGGCGGCGGCCCGTTCAAAGACCGCGACTTGTTCGACACCGCGCTCAGCGGTCGCTACGGCCCGCCGCGCGATCTCGAAGACTACGTGTGGAAGGCGCAATTGGCTTGCTACGAGGCCGAACGTGCGATGTTCGAAGCCTACACGCGGCGAAAATACCGAGCGACCGGCGTGATTCAGTGGATGCTGAACAACGCTTGGCCGTCTTTGATTTGGCATCTTTGGGATCACGCGCTGCGCACCGCAGGCGGCTACTTCGGCACCAAGAAGGCGTGCGAGCCGCTGCACATTCAGTACGACGACGGAGAGAACACGATCAGCATCGTCAGCGATTTGCCGCCGGCTTCGCAGGCGGCGCCAGCGCTGACCGCCCGGGTGCGGATTTTCGACCTCCAGCTCGCCGAGCGCTTCCGCTACGAGCGCGAGCTCAGTGTGCCGGCTGACGGCGTGGTTACCGTGTGCGAGCTGCCCGACCGCAGCACTTTCGGCCGCACGCACTTTCTGTTGCTCGAGCTGACCGATGCGAGCGGCGCGCAGCGCAGCCGTAACTTCTACTGGCTCTCGACCGAGCGCGACGTCGTCGATCAGCAGAAGGCCAACTGGTACATGGCGCCGCTGCAAGCTTTCGCCAGCTTTCACGCGCTGGCCGAGCTGCCACGAGCCAGCGTGGCGCTCGAGCGCCTAGCGTCGCTCACCGCGCAGGACCGGGCCGGTCACGGCGCGTGGGGCACCGCGCGGATCCGGGTCCGGAACACCAGCGGCGCACTGGCGCTATTTACGCGCTTGCGGCTGCTGCAGGCCGACGGCGTCGAGGTCTTGCCCGCGTACTTCAGCGACAACTACATCAGCCTGCTGCCGGGCGAGGCGCTCGAGGTCGCGGTGTGCGACGGCCGCGGCCGACTGAGCGCCACCGGCGCCGCTGACGCTGCACCGCTGCTCGTCGAGGCCTCCGGCCCTCGGATGAGCACGGTTTCAATGCCGCTCTAGGCATACTTATTTAGTAAATACAGATACTTAATGTCGCCGCACCCGGCTTTATGCGCCGCCGCGACTGCATCGTACGAGTGCGCTTCCCGCCGGGCTGAAACCCACCTATAGGGTGCGCCGCTGGCGGAGACAGAATCCCGGCCAGCCTAAAACCCGCGCGTCTCCCGCTTTTCGGGGTGGCTTTGCGGGTGGTTTGGAGCAGTCTGACGTGGGTCCGCTTGACGGTCCCAAATCGGGCGGGTTACCCTGAAGTGTTCGGGAATTTTATGATTTTTCCGCCCTGGGCTCAGCCTACCCCCGCACGCGTCGGGGACGGTGTGGCCTGTCGCGGGCGGGGGGCGGGTTCCGAACATGAGCGGGGGACTTCGTGACGGCTGACTACGACGAGAAGACGCGGGTAACCCAGGTCGTTCAACAGCCGCCCGCCGACGACTCGCCCAGCAATGACTGCCTAGTAGTCATTTATACGGCTGAGCCCGGCCTGCTCGGCAAGCGCTTCGTGCTCGACAAGAGCCCGACGCGGCTGGGGCGCGGCGCCGACAGCCAGATCGTGCTCGAAGGCGACTCGGTATCGCGGCGCCACGCTCACCTCGAGCGCCGCGCCGGGGCTTGGTACGTCGTCGACGACGGCTCGACCAACGGCACCTACGTGAACGAGGAGCAGATTGCGCGCGAGCAGCTGCTCGTCAACGGCGACCGGATCAAAGTCGGCCCCAGCATTTTGAAGTTCTTGTCCGGTGCCGACGCCGAAGCCAAGTACCACGAAGAGATCTACCGCATGACCATCGTCGATGGTCTGACGCAGATCCACAACAAGCGCGCGTTGTTCGAAGCCCTGGAAAAAGAGCTGATGCGCGCGCGGCGCTACGAGCGCGACCTCAGCTTGTTGATGTTCGACATCGATTTCTTCAAACGCATCAACGACCAGTACGGCCACCTCGCTGGCGACCACGTGCTGCGTGAGCTCGCGCGCATCGTGCAAGAGCGCATCCGCCGCGAAGAGGTGTTCGCGCGCTACGGCGGCGAAGAGTTCGTGATCCTGCTACCCGAGACGCCGCTGCCCGGCGCCGCCGCGTTGGCCGAGAGCCTGCGCGCGCGGGTTGCGAACCATGCGTTCGTTTTCCAAGGCGAGCGCATCCCGGTAACGGTCAGCATCGGCACGGCGCTGCTCGGCGAAAACGACAAGGTTGCCTCCGACTTGATTCAGCGCGCCGACGAGAAGCTTTACGAAGCCAAGCGGGGTGGCCGAAACCGCGTGTGCTCGTGAACGCCGACGCCGACACCGATACCGCGGCCAACGCGCCGCACGTCGACCTGCCGCCGCGGGTGTTGGTGCCACCGCCCGGCCCCACGTCGCGAACGTGGCTGATTCGCCACGCGCACGTGGCAGCGCCGATGGGTCCGATCCTGCCGCCCGGGCCACCGCACGGCATCGTCTACGCGACCGGGCGCGGCGCCAACGTCAGCGATGTCGACGGCAATCGTTACGTCGATTTGGCGGGCGGATTCGGCGCGCTTTTGCTCGGCCATCTGCACCCCGCCGTGCAGCGCGTCGTCGCTTTGCAATCGGCACGGCTGTGGCAAGCGCTCGGCGATCTGTATCCGGCGGACGCCAAGATCGCGCTGTTGGAGCGGCTGACCAAGTTGTACCCGGTGCCCAACGCCAAGGGCATCCTGGCGCAGTCGGGCTCGGACGCGGTCAGCGCGGCGCTGAAGACGGCCAAGCTTCTGACCGGCAAGTCGGGCGTGCTGGCATTCACGGCGGCGTACCACGGGCTCGGCTACGGGCCGCTGGCCGCCTGCGGGTTGCGCGAGAGCTACCGCGCGCCGTTCGCGGCCGAGCTGAGCCCGCATGTCTCATTTGCAGCGTATCCAACGAATTCGGACGACGCCGCACAAAGCCTGGAAGTCTGCCGTGCGCGGCTTTTGCAAGCTGACGTGGGCGCGGTGCTGATCGAGCCAGTGCTCGGACGCGGCGGCGTGGTCGCGCCGCCCGCGGGATTTTTGGGTGAGCTATTTAGCCTGGCGAAGGAGCATGGCGCGCTGTTCATCGCCGACGAGATTTGGACCGGGCTCGGACGCGCGGGCAGCTGGCTCAGCGCAATCGCCGAGGGCGTGGTGCCGGATCTGTTCTGCCTGGGCAAGGGCCTCGGCGGTGGCTTGCCGATCAGCGCCGTCATCGGCAGCGCCGAGGTCATGCAGAGCTGGCGGCGCGAAGCCGAGGTGGTACACACCTCGACCTTTGCCGGCGCGCCGCTCGCGGCCAGCGCTGCGATCGCCACCCTCGACGTGCTGAGCCGAGCAGACCTTCCCCAACGCGCCTCCGCTCTGGGCGCACGTTACGCGGCCGAGCTACGCGCGGCCTTGGCAGGCTCCGCCCAGGTGCGCGACGTGCGGGGCCGCGGCTTCATGCTCGGCATCGACCTCGGCGAACGTCCGGGCGCCGCCAGTCAACTGATGCGACGGCTGCTGCAGGCGGGCTACATTACGTCGACCGGCGGCGGGCAGCGCGAGGTGCTGGTGCTCACGCCGGCCCTCAACATCGACGAGCGCGTGCTTTTTGCCTCGATTAGCGTCATCGCCGAGCAAATCTCGCGACTTAGCTGACGCTGGAGACGCGCGTGATTGTTCGATTGCTTTCATCTCACAGCTGCCCGCTCGCCAAGCCTGGTTCCTGGCGAGGCTTTCGCGAGGACCAAGCGACCCTTCCGGTTGCCTCTCCTTGAGCGTACTTGAGTACGTGAGCACCGGACCGCAGCGAAAACGAAGCCAGGAGCCAGGATCGGCGGGCGTGGCCACCAGCTGAAATGAGACCAATGACGAGACGCGTGGAAGCCCTGATTGAAACCTCTGACCGGCTGCACGAGCGTGTGCAGCGCTTCGCGGCCGGCGACGCGAGCGACAGCTTCAGCGGGCTCGCGCTCGAGATCGCGCAATTTCAGGCCCAAGCCTCGGAGGGTTTTCGACGCCTGGTGCGTGCCCGAGGCGCCACCCTGAGCACGCTCGACGCCATCCCGCCGGTGCCGAGCGACGCCTTTCGGTTGGCGCGCGTCGCGACGTACGCGCCCGAGCTGGATGCCGTGCGGTTCTTCACCAGCGGCACGACCGGCGCCGAACGCGGCACGCACGCCATGCGCCGCACCGACACTTACGAGCGTCTCTCGCTCGCTTACGGTCGGCAAGCGTTGCTCGATCGCGCAGTCGAGGCGGCCGTGGTGGTCGCGCTGGCACCGGCGCCGACCGAGCCGCCCAGCTCTTCGTTGGGCTACATGATGGCGCGCTTCATGGAGGCCTTCGACGGCGAGCCGCTGGACGACGCCGAGCCGAGCTTTGCTAGTACGGCGCGGGCGCGCTGGTTGCTCGGCGAAAACGGCGTCGATTTGCCGGGCCTCGAGCGCGCGGCGCGCGCCGCAAGCCAACGCGGGCAACCACTTTTGCTGCTGGGCACGGCGTTCGCGCTCGTGCGCTTGCTGGACGATTTGGCGGGCAAACATTTGCCGCTGCCGGCCGGTAGCGTGGTGATGCAGACCGGCGGCTTCAAGCGCCGCACGCGCGAGGTATCGATGGAAGAGCTGCGCGCTGGCGTGGCCACGGCGCTTCAGCTCACGGCGACGCGGGTGGTTGGTGAGTACGGCATGACCGAGCTCACCAGCCAGCTTTACGAAGCTACGGTGGCTGAAAGCGCGCTCGCCGCCGCGCAGCCCGCGGCGGCGCCGGGCATCTACTTCGAGCCGGCGTGGCTGCGCGTCACGCCGGTCGATCCGCTGACACTCCAGCCGGTGGCCGATGGCGACGCCGGGCTGGCGCGCTTCATCGATCTCGGAAACGTCGACAGCGCGGTCAGCGTCGTGACGCAAGACTTGGTGCGGCGCCGGAACGGCGGCATTCAGCTGCTGGGGCGCCAAGCTGGTGCCCCGGCGCGCGGCTGTTCGCTGGCGATCGAGGCGCTGCTGCATGGCTGAGACGCAGCGTCGGGCGCGCGTCGAGCGGCTGCTCGAAGCCGCGCGCGTGCTGGCTGACGGCACCAGCGACGCCGGGCAGGCGCTGCGCACGCGCTTGCTGGAAACATGCGGATTGTCGGCCGCCGGCATCGAGCTCGGCATCGTGCGCTGTTTGGAGACGCGCGCGACGCCGGCAGCGCTCGCAGGGCTCGTCGCGTCCACGCCAGAAGCGTCGCGCGCTCACGTGCTGCTGTCGGGCAATGTCTTCGTCGCCGCGCTGCGCGCGATTGCGCTCGGCGTTGCGGCTGCAGCGCGCGTGCAGGTCCGCGCCTCACGGCGCGATCCGGCGCTGGCCGAAGCGCTGCAGGCGCTCGCTCCGGAGCTGTTCGAGCTCACGACCGAGCTCAGGCCGGAGGCGGGCGAGCATGTCTGGGCGTACGGCAGCGACCAAACGCTGTCGAAGGTGCGAGCATCCTTGCCGCCAGGCGTGTGGTTTCACGCGCACGGCTCCGGTCTGGGCGCGGTGGTGCTCGATCCTGCCGCGGTGGCGGACGCGGCGGCGGAGGCTCGTGCCGTGGCGCTCGACGCCGCACTGTTCGATCAGCGTGGTTGCTTGAGCCCGCGCGTAGTCTGCGTCATCGGCAGCCCCGAGCAGGCCCGATCGCTGGCCGACGCGCTGGCGCGCGAGCTTTTCGCGCTCGAGCGCGAGCTGCCGCCCGGGCCGCTCGGTCCGGAACAGCGGGCCGAAGCGCGAAAAAACCGTGACGCCGCCGCGTACGCGTTCGAGCTGTTCGACGCTGGCAGCGGCTGGGTCACGCTATCGGACCGAGTTGTCGTGCCCGCCGCGGCCCGTTGCCTGCACGTGGCCAGCACGTCCGACGCGCTAAAGGCGTTGGCGGCGCTCGCCCCTCACCTCACCTGCATCTCGACCAACGCGCCAGCAGCGCTCGCAGCCCGGTTGCGCGCAGCGTTCGGCGGCGCGCGGCTCGTCGCGCTCGGCGACATGCAGCGGCCGCCGCTCGACGGCCCCGTCGATCGCCGCCACGCTCCGGGCGGCGAGCTCGTCGCCTAACGGCGCGAGGACGTCAGACCTTCGAGGCCAGCTTCTCGGCGCGATCACGGGCTTCGGCCGCGATACGCTTCATGTCAGCGGCGCCGATGCCCAAGTGCTCGGCCAAGTCTTTGAGCAGCTTCTCTTCGGCCTTGGTTTGCTTGCCGTCGGCGTGGGTCAACAGTGCCGCGTGCGCGAACAAGAGCTCGCGGTCGCTCGGCGCCAGGTCGTCGAGCGGTACGTCAGCCTTGATCGTGCGCTTGGTCTTGGCGAACTCTTTGACGTCGGCTTCGTCGGCCTCGCTGGCGCCGAACGCCCAGAGCAGGCTGTCGATCATCCCGACTTCAGGCTCTTTGACCGTGCCGTCTGCCCAAGCCACGGCCACCAGCGACTTGACGATGTTCTTCTCCGAAGGCGTCATGACCGGGCAGGCTAACACAGGTCCCGCGGCGTTTTCACTGCTTCGTGAACGTGATTGTCCCGGAGATGGACGGACCCATCATGCTCGTGTCTGCATGGGGCGAGAGCGTGAGCGTGGAGCCCTTCACGCAGTAGTCGCTCTCGTCGGGCGGGTCGCTGGTCGGGGTCTGGGTCAATAAGCCGGCGCCGGTCGTGGTGTAGGTGCCCGCGTCGCTGATGGTCTGCGAAGCCCCGCTGAACGTGCAAGCGCAACCGCCGTTTGCCGTGGCTTTACAGGTAACCGACGTGAAGGGCGTCATGGCCAGCCGCGCTTCGACACTCTGCTGAAGCTGGTCGCAAGTCAGGGTGATGTTCTGCACCGTCAAACAGGATTTGGGCTGCGTGATGGCGGCGTCGTAGGTCAGGGTTGCGTTCGACGTGTAGGTCAGGTCGGCACCGTACGTGGCGTTGCCGGTTGCTCTTAGGTTTTTGGCGGTCGACGTCTGCTCGGGGCAAGCCGCAGTCCCCATCGTCGAGCCCAGGTCCAACGTGAGGCAGGTCGACGTGACCTTCCAGGTGCCGACGAGCGAGCCGCCGCACGCCGCGCCGTTCGCACATTTGCCGTTGGAGTCGCTGGTGCTGCCGCAAGCCGACACGAAAAGACAAACGCCTACACCCACGAGCCCCAGAATAAGCCTTCTCATACTGCCCAGAATCGCACAATGATCGGAAAATGTCGCGCGGTCAGGGTCGCTCTTTCATCAGCCAGAAGGCAGCTCGTTTTAGTGAGTCGGTAATTCGCGAGATGACTCGGCTGGCCCACCGGCACCAGGCGGTGAATCTGGCGCAAGGCTTCCCCGACTTTCCGGCGCCGGCTGTGCTCAAAGACGCAGCGAAGCGCGCCATCGACAACGACAAGAATCAGTACGCCATCACCTGGGGCGCCAAAGCGTTTCGCGACGCGCTGGCCAAGAAGCACGAACACTTCAGCGGCGTCGGTATCGACCCGGAGCGCGAGCTCACCGTGTGCTGCGGCTCGACTGAAGCCATGATCTCGACGCTGCTCGCCACCGTCGACCCTGGCGAAGAGGTGATCGTCTTCGAGCCCTGGTACGAGAACTACGGCCCGGACGCGATCTTGTCCGGCGCGACGCCGGTGTACGTAAAGCTTCGCGCGGCCTCCGCGACCGGCGCCGCCGATTGGTCTTACGACCCAGCCGAGCTGCGGGCGGCGTTTTCACCGCGGACCAAGGGCATCATCGTCAACACGCCGCACAACCCGACCGGCAAAGTCTTCACGCGCGCGGAGCTGACGGAGATCGGCGCGCTGTGCCAAGAGTTCGATGCGTTGCTGTTCACCGACGAAATCTACGAGCACATCGTTTACGACGGCGCCGAGCATGTCTACCCGATGACGCTACCCGGCTTGCGCGAACGCACGGTGATGATTTCCGGGCTCTCGAAGACCTTCAGCATCACCGGCTGGCGCATCGGCTACGCGATCGCGCCGCCGGAAATCACCGCCGCCATCCGCAAGGTGCACGATTTCCTGACGGTGGGCGCGCCCGCCCCGCTGCAAGAGGGCGCGGTCGCCGCGCTCGAGCTCGAGCAAGCCTATTACGACGAGCTGAAGCGCGCGTACCAGCGCCGCCGCGATCTGTTTCTGCCGCTGCTCACCCAAGCCGGCTTCGTGCCGAGCGCGCCCAGCGGCGCGTACTACGTGATGGCCGAGTACCCCGACGTCGGCATCACCGACGACGTCGAATTCACGCGCTTTCTGATCGAGAAAATCGGCGTGGCCGTCGTGCCCGCCTCCAGCTTCTACCGCCCCGGCGACGCCGAAGCCCAAAAACGCATCCGCTTCTGCTACCCCAAAAAAGACGAAACCCTCCTCGAAGCCGGCCGCCGCCTGCAGACCCTTCGCGGGTAGCGGGCTGTCCCGCTTCGGGTCCAAGCCTTGCCCGTGCGTCATCGCGGATCCCTATTTTACCGGGAGGACGGGCGGGTCCGCGAGGCGAGAATTTTTGGGTTTCGAACATTCAGCTACGCAAAGAGACTGCGCAGTTTCCGTGCGGCACGTCTCGGCTCGAACAACAAAAAAACCTCGCGGACCTCCCGTCCTCCCCTACTCCCTGTGAAAAAATCTCGAGCCGCTCAGCGCTGCCCGAATCCGCCACGATAGTTTCTGCGAGTTGGGCTGCGGGTCGGCAGCCCCATGCCGTTATTCGGCGGCGATCGGCAGGCGGCGGCGGCCGTCGGCGGGGCGGGTGACGACGCTGAGTGGTGAGTCCGGCAATGGCAGGTGCTGATTTTTGGCGTAAACGGGGTGCCGGCCGTGCTCTTTGTACCACTCGGCAACGGTCGCGGTGTGCTTCATCTTTTCGACGATTTGTCGGAAGCCGACGCCGGTGTTGTAGGCGCAGAACGAGATTTCACCCAGCTCGGTGCCGTACGGAATGATGCACATCTCGGTCCGGCGAAAGTCGTAGTTGAACAGATCCTGAAACCACATGCCGGCGACGAACAAGAAGCGCCACTCGAACTTTTCGGCGTCGCCCTCGGTCGCGCCGACTTTGGCGCCGCTCGCGCCAATTTGGCTCAAAAACTGCTTGATGAACTCGGCATAGCCGTAGCCTTCGGGCGCGCGGCTCACGTCGAAATTGCGCATCAACGACAGCGCGATCGCCGCCAAGCTTTCGGCCTTGGTGCGACCGGCATCGGCGATCTGCTGCATGTCTTTGAGGATTCGCTCCAGGTTCAGGAACTCGGCCAACGGCACCATCTGCTTGGTGCGCTTGTTGACCAACAGCGCCGTGCCGATGCCGCAGTTCGGATGGCAGCCGCACTTGAGCGCGCCGAAATCAGCCGTTGGCCCCTGCAGCAGATCGACCACGTCACTGAACGGGTTCATTGCCGAGAGCGGGAACCAGTCGCGCATCGGCTCGGTCACGCCGAGCTGATCGTGCAGGTCATGCGCCAAGTGACTGAGCGTGTAGCGCTGGGCCAGCCGCTGCTCGAGCGTGATGTCTTCGTCACGACCGGTGAAGCTGACCGGCTGAAACGAGACGACCGTCACTTTGTCGGCGTTGTCGATCGCGAACTGAACGATCGGCCCGACCTGGTCGTTGTTGACGCCGTTGACGACCGTCACCACCAGCACGACGTCGATGCCGGCGGCAGCCAAATTCTCGATCGCCCGCAGCTTGACGTCGTACAGATTGCCGACCTTGCGGTGGCTGTTGGCCTGGTTCGTCACGCCGTCGAACTGCAGGTAGCAAAGCCGCAGGCCGGCGCGCTTGGCCTCGTGGCAGAACTCCGGCTCCTGCGCGAAGCGGATGCCGTTCGACGCGCATTGCACGCAAAAATAGCCGACGTCACGCGCGTACTTGATGGCGTGAATGAAGTGCGGGCTGAGCGTCGGCTCACCACCCGAGAACTGCACCGACAGCTGCCGGCGCGGTTTGACCCCCAGGCTGTCGTCAAGAATCTGTTGCACTTCTGGCCAGCCGAGCTCGTGCACGAAGCCGACCTGATTGGCGTCCATGAAGCACGGATCGCACATCATGTTGCAGCGGTTGGTCAGATCGACCGTCAACACCGAGCCGCGCCCGTACTTGATCGTCGAGGTGCCGTGGTCGCGCAGCTTGGACTTGGGCGACAGGTAGTCGCGTCCGGGAAACAGATTTTCGATTCGCGCGAGGAACGCCGGGTCGACGCTGAGCACGTCTTCGAAGAGCCCGTGCGTCGGGCACTCTTTGACCATCAACACCCGCCCGTCACGCTCGATGATTTGCGCGCGAATCTCGCCCGGATTGCTGGCGATGAAGCCGTTCAGATCTTGCGCACCGCTCAGCACCTGGGCGCGCGCCAGCTTGGTGCAATCGGGGCAGAGCGAGTCGGTCTCACGTGGCCAACCGAGTGTCGGGAACGTGCGCTCTTGTTTACGAATCAGCGGCGCCGGGGCCCACTTCGGCTGCACCGGCGGGCCTTGATTGGCCTCGGCGTAGCGTTCGAGCCAGGGCCAGAGCAGATTCGCGGCCGTGGAAGCCGCCTTACCGGCGGTCGTACCGAGTTGCTGCAAAACACGCATGAACCGGGAGAACGTGCCACGTAACGGGCGCGGGGGGAAGTGTCACTCACCGCAGCAAGTTGCCGCAAGGCAACCGAATTGTCGCAGCGCAATCGCCCCGCAACGCTTGCGTAGGCGGGCGTCTACGGAAAAGACTCTGCTCTATCGATGACCGCATTAACCGAGCCGTTGGCGATCGCGAGCGACGTCCACCTGGAGCCTCGCGGCTCGGAGCGAAGCGCGTTGCGCTTGGCCAAGGTCTTTCAAGCTCACCCCGGTCACGAGGTCGTGCTCGGCGGTGACATCTTCAACTTGTCGCTGGACGCGCCGAGTCGTGACCCGGCCGAATCGGTTCAAAACATCATCGGCAGCTACCCTGAGCTCGTTGCCGCCGTGCGCGAGCACCTCACGGCTGGTCACGCGTTGACGTTGATCGGCGGCAACCACGATGCCGGCGTGGTGACGCGCGGCACTCGCGAACGCGTGCTCGAGCTGTGCGGCGTGAATGCCGACGCGCGCTTCAGCATCGAACCTTGGTTCATTCGTCGCGGCGACGTGCACCTGGAGCACGGTCACGTCTACGACCCGGACAACGCGCCGGCGCACCCGCTGGCGGTATGGTCGCCCGAGACCGAGCCGCTCGGGATCTCGCTGACGCGGCGCTTTCTTTCGCCGCACGACGCGTTCACGTTCGCACACGCCCACCACACCACGCCGCTGCAGGGCTTGATTCACGCATTCAAGACCTTCCGCGGCCATGCACCGCTGATGGTCGCCCACTATTTCGCGATCGCCAGCAACCTAGCGGCCGAAGCCGCCGTGCCGGAACGCCTGAACGCCGAGAAGGCTCGTGGCGCCGCGCGCCTGGCGGACTTTGCAGAGCACACCGGGCTCGCTCCAGCCATGGTGCAGTCGCTGCTCGATGCCCTGCCGCGGCCGACGCACGAAGACTTCAAGAAGACATTCTTGCGATTGTATTTCGATCGCGTGCTGGCGACGGTGGGCGTGGCGGGCGGCGCCGCGCGCGTGCTGCTCGGCGGCGCCGTCGGCGGCGTGGTCGGCGGTGCGCTGGCGCTCTCCAGCGCGCTGTACTTGCGCCGTTCGGTCAAGCAGGGCGTCAATCGCTCGGGCTCGCCGGTCGAACGGCTGTACGCGGGCGCCGAGCTGGTGCGCCGCATAACGGGCGCGCGGCTGGTCGTGTTCGGCCACACCCACTGCGAAGACGAAACCGAAGGTTACAAGAACTCCGCTTCGTTTTCGTACACGTACCGCAAGGGCTCGCCGTACCTGCTAATCGGCCCAGACGGCCAGGCCGAACGCCGCGAGATCAGCTAACGTCGCCGAAGGCCCGCCCGAGCCGGGGGCGCGCGGGAAGAAGCGCCACGGGGCGGCTGGTCCCAGGCCAGTAAGGCTCTGACAATCCACGCGATTTCCCTCGCGATCTGTTAGCGATCGCTCGATCGCTCGCGAGCGCCGCGCGCCTTCGCGAGCGCTGCTATAGTTGGCCAGCTCGCCTAGGCGGGCCGCTTTGTTTTTCTTCGAGGAGGACTGCCGTGAGCTTTTTGAAGCCCAAGTTCGTGCTTTTGGCGCTGGTCTCCGTGCTCTTGCCGGCGCTTTGGACGAGCGGCTGCACCGGCGGTGACTTCTCGGCCGCGAACGACGACGCAGCCGCTGGGATGGCCGACCACGGCGGTTCGAGCGCGAGCGGGGGCACGACGTCGACCGCGGGCACCACTACTGGCACCGGTGCCGGCACCGGGGTGGCCTGTGGCGGCCCCGAAGACTGTGATGACAAAAACGTTTGCACGACCGACCGCTGCAACGCCGACGGCACCTGCGACGCTTCTCCCAAATGCGCCGGCAGCGACAAATGCTGCGGCGGGGACTGCCAGCAATGCTGCAAAGACGCCGACTGCGATGACGGCTTGAGCTGCACCACGAACACCTGCTTCTCCGGCCAGTGCATGTTCGTGCCCGACGACACGCAATGCGCGGCTTCGGAGTACTGCTCGACGGCTGACGGCTGCAAGGCTCGTCAGGCCTGCACGGGCCTAGCCGGGGAAAGCGCCAGCGTCTGCGATGATGGCGGCGGATGCACGACGGATGCGTGCGAAGACCACTTCTGTCAGCACCATTTTTGTCCCGATCCGGACGCCAAGCTGTGCTGCGAGGGCAAGGGCTGTGCAGCGTGTTGCACTGACGCCCAATGCGACGACGACAAAGATCCGTGCACCGTGGGTTCGTGCACGGACGGCAAGTGCAGCAAGGTGCCGCTGTGCGCGGGCGGCCTCGAGTGCTGCCCCAACGCGGACGGCACGACCGCAACCTGCGGCAAGTGCTGCAAAGCCGACGAGTGCGACGACAAGATCGCGTGCACCGTGGACAAATGTGGCGGCGGTCAATGCAGCAACACGCCGCAAGCCAGCCTGTGCCCGATGGGTTACCTGTGCGATCCGGCGCAGGGCATGTGCACGAAGGCTCCTGACTGTACGGTTGCGACCGTCAACACCGACTGCCACCCCGGACCGTGTCAGACCAACCCCAAGTGTGACGCTGGCAAGTGTCATTTCGACGGCTGCGCCGTGGGCACCAAATGCTGCAGCAACAACAGCTGCGCGGCGTGCTGCGCCGACACCGAATGTAACGACAACATCCCGTGCACCGCCGACAGCTGCGGCGCCGCCGGCTGCGGTCACCTAGCCAACAGTGCGCTGTGTCCCACCGGCTACCTGTGCAACCCGCAGCTGGGTTGCGTAGCGGGCTGCAAGGTCGACGGCGACTGCCAACTGCGCATGGTCGACACCAACGCTGCTCCGCCGATCGGCACGAATCCGTGCACGGTCTCGAAATGCGTGAAGGGGCAGTGTCAGGACACCTCGATCGACTGCGGCGACTTCCAAACCTGCTGCCTGGCGACCGGGACTTGTACCCTTCCCGGACAGTGCCTGCAGACCCAGTAACGGCGCGGCAACGGCGCGCGGCCCCGAAATCTTCCCTGTAAGTTCTTCAGAACTTTCAGCGTTGACTGGCGTCTGTAAGGCCCAGTCACTTTATTTGGAGGTTGCTCATGGCTGCCGTGGTGTCGCCGTCGGTGCAGGTTTTCTCGCGTTTTCGTAGGTCTATCGTGGGGTTGGTGGCTTTGCCGTTGTTGGCAGGCTGCTCCCACACACCCAGCGCTGCGAGCACCGAAGGCGCTCGCGAACCGGCGCCGATGGCCAGCGCCAGCCGCAGCCGCGACGACGCGCAGCGCGCCCCCCAAGCCGTGGCACCCGAAGCCGTGGCTCAGCTCGAGGCCCGCGAGGAGTCAGCGCCCGGTCTCGAATCGCGCCCGACTGACGCTGCGCCGCCGCCGTCTCCGCTCGACGCGCCCGCAGAAAAGAAGAAACAAACCAACGGACCTGCGCTGGCGCCCGCCAAACCAGCCATGAAGACCGACTCGAGCGGCGGCTTGGGTCTGTCCGGTGTCGGCGTCGGCGGCGGTGGCAAGGGGTCAGGCGCCGGCATCGGTCGCTTGGGCGGCTCGCATGTTGCGCGCGCGGCGGGCGCGATCAGGCCGGGCGCGTCGGGCGGCGGCCTGGTGCTGACGACGCCCTCGCCCACCAGCGCTCCGATCGAGCGCGACGCCGAGATGAACACCGAGAACTACGCGCACGTCACCGACAACCCGTTCTTGGCGGTAGCGAATCAGCCGCTCAGCACGTTCTCGGTCGACGTCGACACGGCCTCGTACTCCAACTCGCGTCGCTTCTTGGCCGACGGCACTTTGCCGCCCAAGGACGCGATCCGGGTCGAAGAGTGGCTGAACTATTTCGCCTACGACTACGCGCAGCCGACCGGCAACGCGCCATTCGCGGTCAATACCGAGGTCACGTCGTGCCCGTGGAACAGCGCGCACGAGCTGGTGCGCATCGGCATCAAAGGTAAGGAAATTCGCGAAGAGAACGTACCGGCGCGCAACCTGGTGTTCTTGCTCGACGTCTCCGGCTCGATGTTGTCGCCCGATAAATTGCCGCTCGTGAAGCGCGGCCTGGCGCTGATGGCCGATGGCCTGCGGCCACAAGACTCGATCGCGATCGTGGTGTACGCCGGCAATTCGGGGCTGGTGTTGCCGGCAACCTCGGGCCGCGAGCGCGGCAAGATCTTGAAGGCGCTCGACGGCTTGGAGGCGGGCGGCTCGACCAACGGTGGCGCCGGCATTCAGCTGGCGTACTCGGTTGCGCAACGGCAGTTCAAGAAGGGCGGCATCAACCGCGTCATTCTCGCGACCGACGGCGACTTCAACGTCGGCACCACCAGCGAGGGCGAGCTGACGCGGCTGATCGAAGACAAGCGCAAGAGCGGCGTCTTCTTGACCGTGCTCGGCTTCGGCACCGGCAACACCAAAGACGCGACGATGGAAATGCTGGCCGACAAAGGCAACGGCAACTACGCCTACATCGACACTTTGACCGAAGCGCGCAAAGTCTTGGTGCGCGAGGCCGGTTCGACGCTGGTCACGATCGCCAAGGACGTGAAGCTGCAGGTCGAGATGAATCCGCTGAAAGTCGCGAGCTACAAGCTGATCGGCTACGAAAATCGCCTGCTCGCCAAAGAAGACTTCAACGACGACCAGAAGGACGCCGGCGAAATCGGCGCCGGCCACACCGTGACCGCGCTCTACGAAATCGTCCCGAAGGGCGCGCCGACACCGCTCACGTCATCCGTCGATCCGTTGAAGTATCAAGCCCCCGGCACGCCCACGCCGTCAGCCGCGTCGTCGGAGCTGATGACCGTGAGCGTCCGCTACAAGCCACCGCAAGCCGACGTCAGCACGAAATTCAGCGTCGTCGTCGCCGACACGATGAAGCCGCTCGACCAAGCTTCCGACGACTACCGGTTCGGCGTGGCGGTCGCCAACGTGGCGCTCGTGCTGCGCGGTTCGGCCGACGTCAAACAGAGCTCGCTCGACTCGGCCCGCAGCCTGGCGGCCGGCGCGCTCGGCCAAGACTTGCACGGCGATCGGCATGAATTCTTGGCGATGGTGGACGCCGCCAAGCGGCTGCGCGGCGCCGCTGGTCAGGCCGGCGTTTTGAAGACCGTCGCGCGGTAGTGAGCAAGCTCGGCGATCGAGTTCTGAATGTCGACCAGCGCGTCGTGCTCGCCTTTGACCGGCTTCTCGTACACGGCTTCTTCGCCGTACCAAGCCTTGGCCAGCAGCTTGATCGACGTCACGTCGATGGTGCGGTAGCTCAAATAGCCCGAGAGCCCGGGCATCCACTGGTCCACGAAGCGCTTGTCTTGGCCGATGGTGTTGCCGCACAACACCGCCGGGTAAGCGCACCAGCCGGCCACGCGCTCCAGCAGCTTGCGCTCGGCGACCATTAGATCCACCTTCGATTTACGCACGCGCGCGGTCAAGCCGGTCGTCTCGTGCATCTCTTTCACGAACGGCACCATCCGCTCCAGCAACGCGTCGGGCTGCCAGATG
>FSUE01000120.1_pt1 | contig 17693 bp, 21 predicted proteins | sample 1637031 | NCBI WGS metagenome assembly FSUE01 (sample SAMEA3914819, study PRJEB12502) | metagenome | biome: forest; material: soil | place: Canada | collected 2010-06-26 | depth 0.3 m | reverse complement strand
CGAGACCGAGCGCACGTTGTTCTTCGACTTCTTGCCGCTCTCGCTCGGTGAAATCCGTGGCTTCAAGACCCGCTTCCACCTGTACACGGTGCCGGGCCAAGTGTTTTACGACGCCAGCCGCAAGCTGATCTTGAAGGGCGTCGACGGCGTGATCTTCGTCGCTGACTCGCAGATGGAGCGCCTGGAAGCCAACCAAGAGAGCGTCGAGAACCTGCGCACCAACTTGGCCGAGCAGGGCTACTCACTCGAAAAGATTCCGTACGTCATCCAGTACAACAAGCGCGATCTGCCGAACGTCGTCTCGGTCGAAGAGCTGCGCCCGTTGATCAACCCGATGAACGTGCCCGACTACGAAGCCAACGCGCGCGCTGGCGTAGGCGTGTTCGACACGCTCAAGGCCGTCAGCAAGCTGGTTCTGAACGAGCTGAAGCGCGGCGGGTGACGTGGGAGGGTCGCTCGGGGCGGCCTTCCAAAAAGGCGAAGGCAGAAGCGCGGGCGCAAAAGCAGCCTGAGCCGCTGACGCGGCTGAAGGTCGAGCAAATGGCGCTCGCCTACGTGAATCGCTTCGACTGCACCGCCACCAAGCTGAAGCGGCACCTGGCCGAGCGCGTGAAGAAGCAGGGCGGCGACGAAAACGCGCAGGCTTGGATCGACGAGCTGGTCGAGCGCTACCTCGGCTCCGGCGTGCTGAACGACACGCGCTTCGCCAAGAACCTGGCGTCGCAGTTGACGACGCGCGGCAAGTCGTCGCGGATGATTTCGCAGAAGCTGGCGATGCGCGGCGTGCCCAGCGACGTCGCGCAAGAGCTGATGACGACGCGCCGCCAAGACGAGCCCAACGCCGAGCTCGACGCGGCGCGCGCCTTCGCCAAAAAGCGCAAGCTTGGCTGGCACCGCGATCCGGAAAAACGCGCCGAATTCCGCCAAAAAGACCTGGCGGCGTTGGCCCGCCAAGGCTTCAGTTTCGACACGGCGAAGAAGGCGCTAGGAGCGGAGAGCGACGACGAATTCTAGAGAGTCGACATGCAGGACTTCGAGCAGCTGGGCGCTTTTTACTTGGGCAGCGGGTACGATCTTGCCGAGCGCAAACATGGCGCGCGTCGAAGAACAGCGCGCGGCGTTGCACGAAAAATGGGCGGAGCTACAAGCCGAAGCCAACGCCAAGCTGGCGACCCTCCAGGCCAAAGCGCCGGGGCCTGGCTTGGAGATCAGCCGCGCGCAGATTGCACCGCGCAAGGCCGATATCGACGTGGGCACGCTCGCGCTCACGTGGTTGCCGTTCCGTCGCGACGCAGCCGGTAATCCTAGCTACGCCTTCGCTCTGGCCTGAGCGACGCAAATGTCCACTAGCTGGTTTGTCGTGCGGCTCGGGCGCGGGTGCTTGACTCATCGCCGTGCCGCACGAGATGCTCGCGCGTCGCAACAGGGAGAACGACCATGAATCGGCATTCGACGCTGCTGGCTTCGACGTGGTGTGCGCTCGCGCTCTTCGGCTGTGGTGGGCCAGAAAAGCCCGTCGCGGCGCCGGCTGCGCCGACCGAAGCCGTCGCGGCTCCGGCGCCCAGCGCGGCCGAGCCCGTGGCATCGCCTGCCGCTGCGGCGGCGGCTGCCGCGCCTGCTCCGGCGGCTGCCCCCGCTCCAGCACCTCCCAAGGATCCAGTTGCGCTCTTCAACGGCAAAGATCTGACCGGTTTCGTGCAAATCCTCGACTCCAAATGGGTCGTCGAAAAGGGCGTGCTGCTAGCCAAGCAAGATCCGAAAGGGCGCCGCGGCGGTGAGAGCTGGCTGATCACCGAAAAGGACTACACCGACTTCATTCTCACGCTGAAGTACCGCGTCACCAAGGGTGGCAACAGCGGCGTCTTCTTGCGCGATCCTGTCGCGCGCGCCGATCGTTTGGCGGCGCCCGATGGCGGGCCCGCACCGTGGGAGATTGGTCTCGAGGCGAACATTCAAGATTCGCCCAAGACCGATTGGCCAACGGGCTCCGTGTATTCGATCGGCACTGCTGCCGCGCACGGTCTCGATCGTCCCGGCGAGTGGAACGACATGAAGATCAAGGTGCAAGGCGAGCAAGTCGCGGTTTGGCTGAACGACAAGCTCGCCGTCGACGTCAAGCAGACGCGCACCAAAAAGGGCGGCATCGGCTTTCAACGCCACGGCACGCCCGAGTACAAAGACAAGCTGGTCGAGCTCAAAGACATCATGATCCAAGAGCTGTGAGCCGGCTCGGGCGCTACGTCGACAGTAACGTCTCGGCCAGCGCCTCGAGGCCGCGCTTGCCGCCAAAACCAGCCTGGCGCGCAACGATTTCGCCGTTGCGAACGCCCAGAAAAGTCGGGAAGCCACGCACGCCCAGCGTCGCGACCAAATCCGAGGCCTCGTCGCCGTCGATCATCACGACCTTGAGGCGGCCGGCATGGCGGGCGGCCAGCTCGGCGATGATCGGCGCCGCGGCTTTGCACGGCGGACACCACTCGGTGGAAACGTCGATCAAGACGGGCAAATCGGCGTTCAAGACCTCGTGAGCGAAGCTCAACCCGTTAACGGCCAGCGGCACTGTTGTAGCGGTCATGTTGGTCAGAGCCAACCAGACCAGCAAACGTTACAGCCCGGACGCGTCTTTTTTCTGGAGCGCCAACGCCAGGCGCGTGCGTAGGCGGCTGAGCTGTGTGCGAACGGCGCCCTCCGACATCGCGAGCTCGGCACCAATTTCGGCGGCACTGAAGTCCTCCAGCTCTGCCAAGAGCAGAATCGAACGGTCCCGCGCCGACAACGCCAACAGCTCGTTCTCCAGCAGCCGAGCCAGCTCGCGCCGGGCTGCCTCTGCTTCGGGATCGTCGTCAGCCGCCTGCGGGTGCACGTGATCGCCGGCCGGCTCCGCGCTCGTATGTAGCTCGGGGTCGTTTTTCTGGCCGCGCCCGAGCCGCCGGCACGCCGACGCGACGACTCGGATCAACCAGCCTTCGAGCTTCGAGTCGTCGCGCAGCTCGCCCACGTGCTCGGCCGCCGCCATCAACGCGTCTTGCACGGCATCCTCGGCTTCGGCGCTCGTGCGGCAGTGGCGCCGACCGGCCTCGAACAGGCGTTGGCTGTAGCAGCGCGTGATCTGATCCAGCGCTTCTGGGTTGCCCGCGCGTACGAGCGTCATCAGCCGTTCGGGGCTGCAATCCGGGGGCGTGAGTTCCGTGGGCATTCGTGGCTCCGTAGGCACTCATGGCTCCGTAGGCATTCGTGGCTCCGTGGGCGGCGGCGCTGCAAGCCGAGACCGCCGAGAACCCACTACTTATCTAACGCCAGACGCGCACGCCACACGGCTTTCAAGCGCCCCTAACTCTGGTAGGTTGGTAGGAGTGTCGTTCATCGGACACTCCTGATTCCGGCTCGCTTGGAGGGTTGAATGTCGATTGCTCGTCCTCTTGGTCTTACTGCACCGCTCGCGGTCTGTTTGCTCGTCGCCGCTACCGCCACTGGGAGCGCCTTCGCGCAAGCCCCGGGCAAGGGCCCCGGCAAGGCCGAACGCGCCGCGGCGCGTGACGCCTACGACAAGGGCACCATGGCCTTCGAGCACGCGGACTACGTCACGGCGCTCGACAGCTTCGTCAAAGCCAACGCGCTCATTCCCAGCGTTCAGGCGATGTATTGGATTGCGCAAGCGCAAGACAAGCTGGGCCACACCGAGGCCGCGATCGAAGCTTACGAAGCGATCACGGCGCGCGCCGACTTTTCCAAGCTGAGCGAAGACAAGCAAACCACCGTCAACGCGCGTCTGGCAGCACTCAAGGTCCCGCAGGTGCCGGCGACCCCGCCCGCGGCCGAGCCGCCGCCAACCGAGCCGCCGTCAACCGAGCCGCCGTCAACCGAGCCGCCGCCCGTCGCTTCGACGGTGCCGCCGCCCGTGAGCGAGCCGCCGCCTCAGCCGTCCGATGACGACGTGCTGCCGAAGCGGAATACCGCCGAGCTCGGCGCGCTAGCTGGCGTGATGTTCGTTTCGAACGCGAACAATCTCCACGCTGACGACAAACCGCACACGACTTTCGGCCCGGCGTTTCAAATCGGCGCGCGGGCGGCGTTCTTTCCGGTGAAGGTGTTCGGCGTCGAGGCTGAATACGCGCACGGTTTCGGGCATTGCGACTGCAATGTCGGTGACGGCCCCAAGCTCAGCAACTCGGCCCGATTCGACGTCCTGCGCGGGCATTTGATCGGCCAATTGCCGACATCGCGGCTGATCCCGTTCGCGTTGCTCGGCGCTGGTCTGGTGCACGCGCACTCGGAGCTTGGCGGAGCGGATAACGACTTCGCGTTCGAGGCGGGCGTGGGTCTGAAGGTGATGGCGACCAGGTTGCTCGTGCCTCGCCTCGACGCACGTCTGAACATGGCGCAGCGAAGAGGCGGCGGGTTCACCGATGGCGTGGCCTTCAACGCCGAGATACTGGCCGGCCTCAGTTTCCGACTCGGTGACTAGGTGACCGAGCTCGCGCCCAACCCAGCGGCCGAGCGCACGCGATCGATCGATTTGCTCCGCGGCAGCGTGATGGTGCTGATGGTGCTCGACCACGCGCGCGATTTCTTCGTCGGTACCGGGCCAGGCGCGACCGCGCTGGCAACGACCACGGTGCCGCTATTCCTCACGCGTTGGATCACGCATTTCTGTGCGCCGGTCTTCGTGCTGCTGGCGGGTGTTTCGGCGCAGCTGTACGCGCGGAAGCGCGGGCTCCCGGCCGCGCGCTGGTTCTTGTTCACGCGCGGGCTGTGGCTCGTCGTGCTCGAGCTGACAATCGTGCGCTTTGCTTGGATCCCCGACCCATTTTACCGCTTCACGCTGCTGCAGGTGATCTGGGCGCTTGGTTGGTCGATGGTCGTGCTGGCAGGGCTCAGCTATTTGCCGCGGCGCGCCGTAGTGGTGATCGGCGTCGCGCTCGTCGCTGGCCACAACCTGCTCGACGGCTTCGACCGAGGAAATTTCGGGCAGCTGGAGCCGGTTTGGAACGTCATTCACGAGCGCGCCATGCTGAAGCTCGGCGCGCGTCGGGTGTTCGTCTCGTACCCGGTGTTGCCGTGGATCGGCGTGGCCGCACTTGGATTTGGGCTGGGCGCTTGGTACGAGAAAACCGCCGCGGAGCGGCAACGGCTGCTGATCCGCTGCGGTGCCGGCGCGACGCTGGCTTTCGTGGCGCTGCGAGCGCTCAACGTCTACGGCGACCCACATCCGTGGGCCGCGCAGGCGCGCGGCAGTGTATTTACGCTGCTGTCGTTCCTCAACTGCGAGAAGTACCCGCCCTCCCTTTTGTACTTGTTGATGACGTTGGGGCCGGCGCTGGTGGTGCTGGCATTGTTCGAGCGATTGCCAGCGCGCGCGTGGCAGCCGATCGTCACGTTTGGGCGCGTGCCGTTGTTCTTCTACGTGACGCATCTTTATTTGCTGCGCTTCAGCGCCGCACCGTTGGCCGTGATGCGCTTTGGCAAATCAGCGTTCCAGCCGCCGCCTGGGCACGCAGGCAGCCCGGGGTACCCGCTATGGACAGCGTATGTGGCGCTGGTCGTTGCGGTGCTGTTGCTGTACCCGGCGTGCCGTTGGTTCGCGCGCAAAAAAGCCGAGGCCAAGTCGCCGTGGCTCAGTTACCTGTGATTTCGATCGGACCGGATCGGGCGCCTCACCAGCTCGCGCCCGACTGGCACAAACCGTCCTGGCAGCTGGTGAGACCGCCGGCGCAATCGGCATCCGTTTCGCAGCTCGCCAGGCAACGTGAGTCGTTGTCGTCGACCTCGGTGCAGACGAGGCCGCTGGCGCAGGTCTGCGTGCCGGTGCCGTCGCACGTACCGCACGGCAGGTTGCGCTCACCGCACGTGCCGCGCCCACGCCCGTACTGCTCGACCGCGCTGCGGTCCAGGTAGCGGCACGCCACGCCGCTGTCCTGCCGGTCCAGCGGCAGGGTGACTTCGTCGCTGAACGTCGTCGGCTCCGAGGCGCAAATTGCCGAGCCGAGGTGAATCGAGAGCTCGCGGCTGGTGTCGATGCCGGCCAACACGTACTCGAAGTCGAACACACACGTGCCGCAACGAAATACGTCGCAGCTGGCCTTGTGTACGCTCAGCTCGAGCGTGCCGTCAGCCGCAGCTTTGGCCGTGCCGAGGTAGTCGTCGCCACACGGCTCCGGAAAGTTCAACAGCCGCACCGTGAGCGTGCGATCGCCGTTTTTGGTCCATTCGACACACTGCAGGCCGTCGGCGTCCGCCGCCAGGACCAACGCTTGTTGGCCTGGGTCCGCTGCGCGACTCTTGCAGGCGCTGCTCGAGAAATCTTCGAGCGTTGCTGGGTTCTCGGTCTCGGTACCGCCGGCGCAGCTGACGCCCAGCATTGCCGCCCAAAATCCCCCGATTATCAGCTGCTTCATGCTTGCTCCTTGGTTTTTGTTCGAGGCCGCCGCTTCACGCCGGCTTGCGCCACGGCGCGCCGCGACAGCGGGAACATCTGAAAATTGAGCTGCACCACACGCTCGGGCGACGCTTCCTGCGCTGCCAGTTGCAACAGCTCTTGTCGAAACTCACGAATGCGCTGCTTCAGCAGCGGCAAAGCCGCCTCCGCCACGCACAGTGTGAGGCTGGAAATGTCGCGCTCTTCGCGTGGCAAATGATCGAGCGCGCGCTTGGCGAGGTCGAGCATGCCGTGGTGATAGACGAATATTTGGTGACCCAGGGGCCCGGGGCCGGTCGTCACCAACGCCTGCGCTTGGCGCAGCTTGCCGCGCTCGTCGCGCACCAACAGCCCGAGCCGGCACAGCGTGTCGATGGCCTCCGTGGCTTGCCGCTCGGAAATCGGCGGCTCCAGCGTGCTGGCGATCCAAGCCGGAGCTTCGGAGAAGCCAGGCAAACCCACCAGCTCACGGATCGCGGGCATGTACCAGTGCTGGTGGTAGGCGGTTTGTTCGCCCACCAAGCGGTGTGCTTCGCGGAACTTGCGAAAGCGCGCCAGCCGCTCGTGCCAGCGTTGCTTCTCGTCGGTCGTCTTGGCTTGGCCGTAGGCGACCAGATCGCAGAAGAAGTCCGCTTCGCGCTTGGGCAGTCCGCACGCTTTCGCGAAGCGCGGCGCCATCTCGGCCGACAGATCGCGCTCGCCCTTCATGATCAGGCTGAGGAAATTCGACGAGCGCAGCCCGGCCCGGCGTGAGAACGCGCGATGCGAGAACGCGCGGCTTTTGGCCTTCTGGGCGGCGTAGAAATCGCGCAGGAATAGCCGGTAATCGACGTACTCGAAGATGTGTACTGTAACCGCGCTGTCCACGACATAGAGCTATCATGATTGGGCATGATTTCGAGGGCCGGGCACCACAAAGCGTGTACTAGCCGTACACGGCCAATGAAGCTGCGGCGCCGTCTAGCCGTCGCTCGGCGCGACCGGAGTCGGCAGAATCAGCTGATAAAATCCCAGATCGAGCCAGCGCCCGAACTTGAAGCCGGCTTCCTTGATGGTGCCGGCGTGGACGAAACCGAGCTTTTGGTGGAAGGCGATGCTGCTGGCGTTGGCGGCGTCGATGCCGCCGATCAGCGCGTGGAGCTGCTGCTCGATGGCGCTCTGAATCAGCCGTTGCATCAGCGCCTTGCCGATGCCCTGGCCGCGCTGGCCGCGCGCCACGTACACCGAGTGCTCGACCGTGTACTTGTAGGCTGGCCAGGCCCGAAAGCTGCCGTAGCTGGCAAAGCCCAACAGCGCGCCCGCCTCGTCGAGCGCGCCCCAAACTGGGAACTTCCCGGCGCGCTTGGCGTCGAACCAGCCGCTCATGCTGGCCGGCTCGCGCGGCCGGTAGTCATACAGCGCCGTGGAGCTCACGATCGCGTCGTTCAAGATTTCGAGGATCGCGCCGCCGTGCTCGAAAAGTGAGCATTCCACGAGCCGCATTGGCTGCAAGTTAGCATCGCCGACAGCCGAAGTGGATTGCGGTCGCGCGGCGGCTGTACCATGCAACTCTTCGTGGAATTCGCCCGTTTGGCGATCGCGGCGCTCGCCTGGTTCCTGTTGCACGCCGCGGTTGCCGGCAGCAGCCTGCGCGGAGCGCTGGTGCGGCGCTTCGGCGACAAGGCCTACCGCGGTGGGTTCTCGCTGGCCTCGCTGGCCGCGTTGTGGTGGCTGGTTTACGAGTACGGCCACGCGCCGTTCGTCTTGCTCTGGGCTACACCGCGGCTGCTTTCTTTCCTACCGGTCGTGATCGTACCGGTGGCGTTCGTGTTCCTGGTCGGAGCCTTTACGGTGCCGAGCCCGACCGCGATCGGCGGCGAAAAGCATTTGGCCGACGCGGAGCCAGCGCGCGGCCTGCTGCGGGTCACGCGCCACCCGTTTCTGTGGTCCGCAGCGCTCTGGGCGTTCGCTCATTTGGTCGTGAACGGCGACGCCGGCTCACTGCTCTTCTTTGCCAGCCTGGGCATCACGGCGCTGCGCGGCGGCTTCGACATCGATCGCAAGCGGCGGCGCACCAACCCCGCCGAGTTCGCGCGCTTCGAGCAAGCAACCTCGAACGTTCCTTTCGTTGCCATGCTGGCTGGACGAAACCGCCTGGTCTTGCGTGAGGTCTGGCTGCCGCTGGGATTGGGCTTGGCGCTTGCGTTGGGCGCTGTTGCCCTGCATCCTCATTTCTTCGGGGCTTCGGCAGTCCCGAGCCTCCATGGTTGACGGACCTTGCGTGAAGGGCGTCGCGTTCCGCTCGGTGCTCGCGAGCTTGGGCAAACTGCGCGGCAAAGCGGCGCAGCAAGCGGCGATGGCGGCGCTCGGCCAAGAGCTGCGCGACGGCTTTACCTACGGCGCAATCGTATCGGGCGGTTGGTACCCCATCGACTGGTACAAGGAGTTGTTTCGCGCGATTCGCGGCTCGACCGGCGAGGGCAAAGACTTGGTGCACGAGATCGGTCGCCAATGCACGCGCGACGACATGTCCGGCATCTACAGCGTGCTGGCCAAGCTCATCTCACCCCAGTCTTTGTTCTCGCTCAGCCAGCGCGTGTTTTCGAACTACTACTCGATCGGCAAGGTCGAAGTGGTCGAGTCACGCAAAGGTTACTCGCAGGCCCGTTGGACCAACTGCCAAGCGTTCGACGAAAACATGTGGACCGAGATTCTCGGCTCTTGCGTGCAGCTGCTCGAGATTGGTGGGGCCGAGAACGTGCGCGCACGAATTTTACAAGGTGGCCACGACGGCAGCCACACGATGGACGCTGCTGCTCACTGGAGCTAGGCGGGCAGCTCGCAGGTCATACCTGAGGGGTGGTCACGCCCGAACATTTCAACGGTCACGTCACTGTCCGGACACGTTGTCGCGTTGCTTTTTGCCGCGCCGAGCGCCGAAAATCTTGGCCACGGGCACTCACCTACGTAGTTTTCGCGCGCGCGAAAGTTGTGCCGTTCTTTTTCCCATTTATGAGTGATCGCTTGGCGTGCTGGCGAGCCACGTAATGCCGGCAGGCCACGACACAAGGAACCCACGAACATGTCTTCACGCTCCCTGAATCGCAAAGACTTCTTGGCTCTCAGCGTTTCCTCCGTGGCCGCCTCGGTGCTGGCCGCCGCTTGCGGTGGAGATGACCCGGCGACTACGACCGGCACTGCCGGTTCCGGCACTGGCGGCAGTGCGGCAGGCTCTACCGGCACCGCCGGCTCGGCGTCAGGCAGCCCCGGCACCTCCGGCAGCCCCGGCACTTCCGGCAGCCCTGGCACTTCCGGCAGCCCCGGCACTTCCGGCAGCCCCGGCACTTCCGGTTCGGGCGGCACCGGCGGTTCGGGCGGCACCGGCGGTTCGGGTGGCGCTTCGGGTGGCGGCGCGGGCGGTGCGTCAGGTGGCGGTGCTGGTGGCGGCGGCGGCGGCATGTGCGGCGCCGACCTCAACATCATGAGCACTGGCCAACACATGCACACGCTCAAAGTGACGGCCGCGCAGATCACGGCCGGCGTGGACGTGACGATCGAAACCGGTTCGTCCATGAACCACACCCACTGGGTCAAGATCACCGCCGCCGACTTCACGATGCTGAAGGCCGGCACCGAGGTGAAGAAGAAGTCGTGCAGCGGCGGCAATCACGAGTACGTGCTCAAGTGCGGCGGCGGCGCCAGCGCAGGCACGATTCCCGACATGACGGCGTGCCCGGACGCCGACATGTGCGGTAACGCGATGGCTACGCCCTGCAACTGAGCTAACTTGTCGCAACGAAGGACCGCGTTCAATCGACGCGGTCCTTTTGGCTTTTGTGAGGCGCTTCGTCGCCAGGCCGATTTGTCGTGCCACACTGGGCGCCTTCGATGCCTTCGTCCGCCTCTGCTTTCGCCCATCTCGTTGGTCGCTCTTGTAAGCTCGAGCTGAAGCGCTTTGGCCCTTCGGGCGCGTTTTTAGGCGAGCCTGACAGCGACTTGCAGGGGGCGGCGTTGCTGCTGCTCGGGCCCGAAATTCCGAACGATGCCCGCGTCGGCGATATCGTATCGGCGTTCGTGTACTTGGATTCGGAAGATCGGCCGCTGGCGACGACCAAGGTTCCGAAGCTGGAGCTCGACCAGGTCGCGTTTTTGCGCGTGAGCGCGCGCACCAAGTTCGGCGCGTTCGTCGACTGGGGCTTGCCGAAGGAATTGCTGGTGCCGTTCGCGATGCAGACGCGCGAGCTCGACGTCGGTGCGGTTCAGCCGATCGGCCTCTACCTCGACGACAGCGGCAGGCTCGCCGGCACGATGCGCGTGACCGAGATGCTACGCGGTCGCACACGGCCCTTCGAGCAGGACGAATGGGTGAGTGGCGAGGCGTGGCGCTGGGAAGAGCAGATCGGCCTGTTCGTGATCGTCGAGCGGTCGCTGGTGGGCCTGGTGCCATTTCAGGAACCGCACGGACTTTCGCGCGGTGAGGCCGCCAAATTCCGGGTCACCAATGTCCTGCCCGACGGCAAGCTCGAGCTGTCGTTGCGCGGTTTGGCGCACGAAGAGCTGGCCGACGACGCCCAGCGCATCTTGCAGATCCTGAACGGACCCCGTCCACCGCGCGTCGGCGACAAATCTGATCCGAACGAAGTGCGCGACCTATTCGGCTTGAGCAAGAAGGCGTTCAAGCGAGCGGTGGGACGCCTGCTAAAGGAGCAGGCCGTGGAAATCGACGCGCAGGGTTATCTGCGGTCGTTGCCGAGCTCAAAAATCGCCGCCGCGCCAACTCCTGCCACGAAGCGCTGACCAGCCCGCGCACGCTCGCGCCGGCGCTGCGCAAAACGCGGCCGTGGTCCACGAACAGCACCAACAGCGCCGCGCCCAGGATCGCGAACATCATCGTCTGCAACAGCCAACGGTATGGCTGCTGTCGCCAGCCGCGGGCCAACGCCAGCGCGTGGTCGAAGAACGCCGCTTGAAAATCGAGGTGCTGCGATTCCTCGTCGGCGATGCGCCGCAGCGAAACCGCCAGCGCTGGACTGCCAATGCCGCTGGCTAGCGCGCGGTAGTAGACGATGCCGATCACCTCGGCGATCGCCAGCGTCATCATCTTGGTTCTGAGGCCCAAGATCCTGCGACATGCCGTGAACGCGGCGTTGGTCCAGTGCGCGGCCTGCAGCTGTCCGCCCAGTGCGCGAATCATCATCGCCAGCTCGCGCGAGTGGCGCCACTCTTCCTCGATGTAGAGCTGGATCGCGCGGCGCGTCGGCGCGTCGAGCGCCGGATCCGGGTGCTGGCGCATGTCCTCGTGGATCTTGCCGCCGGCCGACTCACCCAACTGAAAGCGCCCGAGTGACACCGCCAGCGGCGCGCGCAACGCGGACGGCACTTCGTCGCACAGCAACGCGCCTGGTGCGCAATCGGGCCGTGCGTTGCCTTCGAAATAGCCGAGCCAAGTCATTCCAAACATCAGCGTTCCTCCTAGGCTCTAGGAACGCATGGGCACGCGTAGCGTTCGGGGAGGGACCATGGAGACCTCGTGGAGGTTCCGTGGTGCACGGTCGCGCTACGCTTACGTCGTCACGTGCGAGCCTGGCGGCTCGCTGCGCGTTGGCGAAACTTACGCGTTGGCGTTGACGCGGCCGCGACGCGTGCGGTTCTTGGCCTTCACCTTGGCGCGGTGACGGACGGAGCGCTTGCGGTCGGTCTTGCGGGGCTTCTTGACGGGCAGGTACATGGGGGCGCGGGATCTAGGCTGAAAAGCCGCGGCGAGCAAGTTGCAGCCGCCCGAAGGTGCGATACGCCCCTAAGTAAACGCACTTTCCCGCACTTATTGACGTTGTCGGTCGACTTTTACGCCTCATAGCCGGATCCGGTTCGGGGGCCGCGGACACTACGAGACATGCAGCGTGGTCGGGTGGCGTACGCCTCCATTCTATTCTCTGTTTCTGCGGCATTGGGCGCCTGCTCAGCGAATCCCGACGGGGACGGCAGAGGGGCGACGGTGTCGCAGGGTGGCAGTGACTCGAAGGGTGGCACGAACAGCGACGCTGGAACGGTGAGCCTGGGTGCCACTTCTGGCGGCCCAGAAATCGCGATCGGCGGCGACGACGGCGGCGGTGTGATCGGCGTGGCGACCGCGCTCAAGTTCGATCCGCCGACGATCACGCTGGTGATCGACAGCGCGACGGCGGGCAAGACCGCCTCGTATTCGCTGCTGGCTACGCTGATGAGCGGCGCGACCGCCAAAGTCTCGGCCGAGTCGCTCGAGTTCGATCGGCCCGACTTGGCGGCGGCCAAGAACGGCGCGCCAGTCGTGTTGACGGCAACCGGCGCAGTCGCTGGCAAAGGCGTCCTGCACGCGGTGTTCGGTGGCCTCGAAGCCACGGCCGAGCTCGACGTGCAGCTCGTCGAAAAGGTGGTCACGGGTACCATCCCCGCCGAGGTCATGACCGCGCTCGATGGTGGCGGCACGACGCCTGCCGCCGATCCGATGCTGACCTCGCTGCTTTATCCGTACGACAAGACGGTGTTTGCGCTCGGTCTGCAGTCACCGCAGTTCATGTGGACAGCGCCGGCGATTGCCAGCGACGTCTATCGCCTTCATGTCGAGCAAGCCGGCTACAAGTTCGACCTGTATTCCGCTGCCACGATGCCGGGCAAGCTGACGATTCCGCAAGACGCGTGGGATCGCCTGACGTCGTCCAACACCGGCGACGCGATGCAGGTCACGCTGTCGCGCTACGACGCGACCGCCCAGAAAGCGTACACCTCGCTCACCGAGAGCTTCACGATCGTGCCCGAGAGCTTGCGCGGTGCCATCTACTACTGGACGGCTTCGCGCACGACCGGTCAGGGCAATATCACGCGCATTTACCCAGGCGTGGGTGCGATGCCCGAGACGCTGGTCAAGGGCAAGTGCGTCGGCTGCCACGCGGTCAGCGCCGACGGAACGACGATGGTGGTGGACGTCGATGACGTGACCACCCCGACCGCCGCGCCCTACCAAGTCGGCTTCGGCAATACACGCGCTTGGGCCTCGTACGATTTACCAGCCGCTACTCAGGCTCTGCAGACCACGATGTACGGCGCCGGTCCGGCCCTGACCCCCGACGGCAAATACGTCGTGTTCGGCAACGGCAAGGCCAACCCGCCGCAAGTCGGCTCGAAGAACTTCAGCTTGGCAGTGACGAAGACCGGCGTCGTGGTGCCGACCAGCGGGCTCGACGACATCGTGTTCGGTGCCGGCGGGGCCAACCTGATGATGCCGTCGTTCTCGCTCGACGGAAAGAAGCTGGCGGCGGTTGAAAGCTCGGCCCTCGGCAATCTGAACGAGAACGTGATCCCGGATTCGAAGCGCATCGTTTACATGGACTTCGATGCGGCGGGCCCGAAGTTCGATCCGGTGCTGCACGAGGTTGCGAACATCACGCAGTTCCCGGCCGACAATCAGGGTCTGGGCTATCCGGCGTTCACGCCCGACAACGAATTCGTGGCGTACCACACCGGCAAATACTCGACCGGCTGCCACCCGAAAGAAGTCGATGAGGTCATCAACCCGTGCCTCGACGGCTCGCGTGACAGCGGCGAGATCTGGATCAGCCCGGTCGCGGGTGGCACGCCGATTCGCCTCAGCACGTTGAATGATCCGCCGGCTGCCAAAGATCACGACGCCGGTCGTGAGCCGATGTTCTGCCCGGTCAAGCGCGGCGGTTATTCGTGGATGGTGTTCACCAGCATGCGTGATTGGGGCAACGAGCTGGTTGGCACCGGCCCGCATACGAACGGCAATCGACGGCTGTGGGTCGCGGCAATCGACGGCGATATCAAGACCGCCGATCCGAGCCATCCGGCCTTCTACCTCGAAGGCCAAGAGAACACGCCGAACATGCGCGCGTTCTGGGCGCTGGGTCAGTGCATCCAAACCCCGCCGCCCGGCGAAACCGGCATGATGTGCAAGGCCAACTTCGAGTGCTGCTCGGGCTTTTGCGTCGATAAGGTATGCGTCGACAAGACGTCTCAGACCTGCGCTGGCATCGGCGAAGCGTGTGAGAGCGCCGGCGACTGCTGCAACCAAAGCGTCGTCTCGTGCGTGGCCAAGAAGTGCAAGGTCATCCCGCCGCCCAAGTAAGCGGGCGGGTCGCCTGATTGGCTACGAGCCGCCGAGCTTGGCTTTGAGCGCCTGAAGCTCGCGCTCGAGCTGTTCGCGCGCCAATCTTTGTGACTGCGCGTCAGCTCGTGCTTGATCGGCGATCGCCTCGGCGCTGGCGACGGCCACGTTGGCGTCATTTGCGATCGCTTGCACCCGTTTCGTCTCGGCCTTGGCGCGCTCGGCCTCGGCCTTGTTGTGCTCAGCCTCGGCCTTGTTGTGCTCAGCCTCGGCCTTGTTGTGCTCAGCCTCGACCTTGTTGTGCTCAGCCTCGTTCAGCCAGCGGCGCTTGCCCGCGCGGTCGTCGGCGATGAATAGGGCTCGGCCGTCCGCGATGACCCAAGCGTCGAGTGCCTCGACGTAGACTGGCGCCGCGCCAAAATGGACGCGTTCGAACGCGCCGCTGGTGTCGCGGCGCCACAGTTGTAGCGCCACCGGGCCGCCGAGTGATTTGGGGCCGGCTAGCAAGGGGTCGAACACGACTAGCTCGTGCGTGCCCATGGCAGCGTACCGATCCTGAATTGCCACGTACTCTTTGTGCGGATGATTCTTGCTGACGATTTCGAAACACAAGGTGGGCGCGGTGTGGCCGGCCTTCCACAGACAAAGCGAGCCGAGCTCGTCCAAATCTTCCGGTGGCGGCGCGAGGACGCAGACGTCAGGATCGATGCCGGTCGTCGGGTGATCTTCGAGCCAACGAATTGCCAAGTTACGGGCGATGCGTACGTCGCCTGGCAACCGATTCGCCCACGCCCGGAGTAGAAGCTTGAGCGCTTCGGCGACTTCGTCATGAATCGGTGCCTCGGGCACGGTCCCCTCCGGAAGAACCCATGCTTCGAGGCTCGGGCGCACCGGGTACCGAATCGAAACGGTCGCGGGCGGGAGCATGACGGGCAGTATAACCTGCATGGGTTCGGGCGCCGTGTTGCGAGGAGTGTGCCCACCGAGCAGCCCAGCTTTCGTGCTGAAATTCTCGCCGCGTTGGGTCGGGGCTGCTGGCCGCCACCCGGCGGCAGGCGGCCATTCGCCAGCGCTCCCGAGCGGACGGTTCGATTTCGCGAATCCTTTACGGCTCGCGCTGGCTCCTTGGAGAAAGGAGCACGACATGACCCGAAATCTAGGTACGGCGGATCGCATTTTGAGGTTTTCTGGCGCGTTGGCCGCGGCGGTGTGTGCGGCGGCGGGGCCGTTCTCGCCGGCGGTCAGGCTGGGTGTCTTTGGCGGAACGGCTGTCTACCTGCTGGCGACGGCGCTGGTCGGTACTTGCGTTGGCTATCGGCTGATGGGTAAGTCGACGTGCCCGACGGCACAGCGCACATGACCGCAGACGGACACGAGCAAGTACTGGCGGCGGCGACGGCCGGCGACGACGAAGCGCTGGCCAGTCTGGTGCGCGCCCATCACGATCGCGTCTACCGGTTTGGTCTGCGCGTGTGCCGCGACGGCTTCGATGCGGACGACGCGGTCCAAGAGGCGTTCGTGAAGCTCGCCAAACGGCCGGACGTGGTGCGCGACGCCGGGGTACTGTTTTGGTTGCTGGCGGTGGTCAAGCACGCTTGCTTGCGGCTACTGCGGCCGTTCGCGCGCGAAAAGCGCCACTTGGGCGAGCGGCTGGGCGAAGCCGACGCTGGGCTGGTCGACGAGCTGGATCCGCAGGCCGCGCTCGAGCGTTGGCAGCTGGTGCAAGCGGTTCACGCCGGCATCGCCACGCTCGAGCGTCCTTACCGCGAGGTCTTGATCTTGCGCGACTTGGAGGGCTTGTCGGGCGCCGAAACGGCTGCCGCGCTCGGCCTCGAGCTGCCTGCGATGAAAACACGCCTGTACCGCGCGCGCACACAGTTGCGCTCGGCGCTGGAGCAAAAGCCTGCGCTCAGCCCTTCGACAGCAGCTTCTGAATCAGCTTCTCCGAGTACTTCGAGAGCTTCTTGAACACCACGCCCATGCCGGGCGGATCGGTTTCGAGACGCACGACCTCGCCCAGGCCTTCGATGACTTCGACGTCATCCATCACCACCGTAAAGCGCAGCGTCACTTCCGAACCGATTGGCAGCGGCGTGGCCGTTTTGATGAACGCCCCGGTGCGCGAAATGTTGGTGACGTATTCCTGGATGAACTGGTCGAAGGAGTCGAACTCCTTGTTGATCGTGAGTCGTTCCGATTTTCGGGTCATGGTTTCCATTGGATTTTCATTGGTCCATCCGATGGCCGATGACTCGATGCGACTATTGCATCCGGGGAAACGGCCGTCCGCTCGGACTCGCCGAGTTTGTCGCGGGCCACGTCTCACTCGCGATCGTGATCTGGTCTTCCAAGGTCGGTTGGGGGCGTCGCAGTGTCGGGCTGCGCCCGCCACCAACGGCTTGGAGAAGACGAACGACCTGCACTACTTGCCCTGTAAATCGAACTGTTCGATGTGGTACTCGCGCCGCGGGTTGAACTCGATGCGGCGCATGTAGCGTTTCTCGGCTTCGACCACGGCAGGCTTTTCTTCGCCTTGCATCACGTCAATCACGGCGGGGTGTGCGTTCACGATCACCGAATAGCCCGGCAAGGTGTGACGCTCACGCCGCAGCTGGCGCAAGATTTCGTAGGCAATCGTCGTGCGCGACTGAATTTGGCCGGTGCCGTCGCAGTAGAAGCACGTCTCGTGCATCGTGCGCGTCAGGCTTTCGCGCGTGCGCTTGCGCGTCATCTCGATCAGCCCAAGCTCGCTGATGCGGTTGATCGTCGTCTTGGCTTTGTCTTTGGTGAGCAGCTGCTCGAGCTGGCGCCAGACCTTCTCGCGGTTGGAGCCGATGTCCATGTCGATCAGATCCAGAATCACCAGGCCGCCGATGTTCCTGAAACGCAGCTGGTAAGCGATCTCTTCCACCGCTTCGAGATTGGTCTTGAGCGCGGTCTCTTCGAGGTTCTGGCTGCCCTTGCCGACGTAGCGACCGGTGTTGACGTCGATCGCCGTCAACGCTTCGGCTTGGTCGATGATCAAGTAGCCGCCGCTGGGTAACGGCACCTTGCGGCTGAGCGCGCGCGCGATTTCGTCTTCGATGCCGTAGGCGTCGAAGATTGGCTCGTCGCCGCCGTACAGCTCGATGTCTTTCACGCGCTCGGGCATGAACATCTCGACGAAGCGCACGAGCCGCGAGTACTGCTCTTTGTCGT
>FSUE01000265.1_pt1 | contig 17705 bp, 17 predicted proteins | sample 1637031 | NCBI WGS metagenome assembly FSUE01 (sample SAMEA3914819, study PRJEB12502) | metagenome | biome: forest; material: soil | place: Canada | collected 2010-06-26 | depth 0.3 m | reverse complement strand
GCCGCTGTCGTTGATGGCGTAGATCAAGTCGACCTGCTTGATGCCGGCGTCCCACTGAATCTTGTCGTTCTGCCACCAGTCGGTCATCTTCGTTTCGCGGTCGAAGACCCCGGTCGACTTGTAATAGGTGGTGTCGGCGCAGCCGTAGTCACCCTGGTTGGCGATGTAGCAAAGCGTCCAGCCCACTTGCTGGTCGCCGGCGGGCTTTTTGAACACCTCGGTGCGAACGTGCAAGGTGCCGTTGCGGTAGTCGACCGGCGTGAGCCAGTTTTTGGGCCGCTGCACGTTGAGAAAGTTCTTCTCGTTGACGTAGAAGTGGCTCTTGTTGGGCTTCGCGTTGATCGCGTCGTCCCACGTGTAGTCAAACGTGGCGTCCACCAACACGAACTGCTCTGCGCGTGCGGACCGTGCAAAGCCGACCAGCGCCGACGCGCCCACCAGAAAAACCGCTAAATTTCGCCAGAGCACGACAAACTAATGGAGACCGTGCGGCGAAGCTTCTGCCGCCAGGTGAAGGCGCCGAGAAGGGCCGCCATTTAGATCTTTGGGCTTTCGAGCCAGCTTCGAAGATTCGAGAAAGGCCATAGAATTTTGCGCACGCTGTTCCGTCTCAGTACTTGGGCGCTTCCGGCAATCATGGCGGTGCTCGGCTTTGCGTGCTCGAGCGAGCCCGACGATGGTGGCATCGACGCCACCGCCGGAGCAGCTGCGCAGACCGCCGGCGCGCCGACGACGGCCGGGGCGCCGAGCGGCGGTAACGCTACGGCCGGGGCTGGCGTGAGTGCCGGGGCGGCCACCGGCGGCACGAGCGCGAGCTCGGGCGGCAGCGGCGGCAGCGTGAGCGGCGCGGCCGGATTGAGCAGCGGGGGCACCAGCGCAGGCGGTGCGAGCGCGGGCGGCGCGAGCGGCGGCAGCGCTGGAGCAAGCGCGGGCGCCGGCGGAGGCGTGGCCAGCGGCTGCATGGGTGTGACGAGCAAGTTCTGCGAGGACTTCGAAACGCAAACCACCGGCGCGCCACCGAAGGGCGACTTCAGCGTCGGCGCCAAGGCGGGAAGCATCGTCGTCGACACCAGCAAGGCCTACAGCGGCACGAAGGCGTTGCACATCACCAGCCCCAAGCCGGGCTCGCAGTCGTTCCTGAATTTCACCAAGCAGTTTCCGATGAACGACTTCCACGGTCGCGCGATGTTCTTTCTCACGCGAATTCCGACGGCCGAGATCCATTGGGATCTGATCGATGCGTCGAGCCAGAACGGTCAGCACTGGGAGATCGGCGGCATGTACGGGAAATTCATTTTGGTGGTCGACCCGCCCGATCACGCCTTGACGTCGAACACGTTCCCGACCGGCAAGTGGTTCTGCCTGCAATGGCAGTTCAAGTACGGCGGGCAAGGCATCGACAACACCTTCGTCGCCAAGATGGACGGCACGGTGCTCATTAAGGGCCAGTTCACCGGCGTCGACCCCGACGGCAAAAAGTGGGAAGCGGGCCCGTGGAAGAACCTGAGCATCGGCTGGACCGGCTACGGCAGCTCGGACATCGACCTGGAAGAGTGGATCGACGATCTAGCGATCGGTGACGCGCCGATCGCCTGCCCCGCCCCGCACTAAGCCGCAAGGATACGAGCGGAAACGACCCGAGCGCCGCACGCAACGCCGAGCCTCCCCCGAAGCCCAATGCGTCAGAACCGAAGCCCGCGGCGCCGACCGTCGCGTTGAAGCCCGCGACGCCAAGCTCGGAGACGGTCGAAGGCATCTACGGCCCACCCTCGCGTGAATGGATACTAGGTGATATTAGGTAATAATCACCTAATATCACCTTGTATTGCGTCCGCGCAGGCCAGCCTTTTGGGGCTGTTGGCTGCCGTCTAGCCACCGGCTGCCGCACGGCGGCGCTGCCGTTTGGCCGCTGCCGCCGCTGCCGCCGATCGCCGCCGACTGCTGCCGACCGCCGACTGCCGCCAACCGCCAACCGCCGCGTGTCTGCCTAACTGCTGCGGGTGGCGAGGAAGGGAGCTCTGGAATGGGGTGATTTTTAGTGTGGTGAGAGGGCGACGGCGTGGCGTGCTAGGAATGGGCGGCGGATGGCGAGCACACGGGGTCGCTACATGAAGGACTACGTGGCCGCGGTGCGGCGCCTGCCCCCCAGTAAGCAAGACGCGGTGCTGCAGGGGCTCGACACGTTGATCGAGCGCATCGAAATCGCCAGCAACTTGGAGTGGCTGCCGATCTCCGTAAACTTGGAGCTGACCGACGCGATCTTTCGCGGATTGGGCGACGAGCAGGCGGACACCTTTTACCAAAATTGGCTCAAGCGCCAGATGAGCGCGCCGGCGTTTGCCGGCTTAGTCAGGACCGCGCTTTCGCTGTTCCGCTTCGACACCGTGGCGATCGCGAAATGGATCCCGAAGGCCTTCGACCTGATGTACCGCGACTATGGGCATTTCACGATCGAGCCGCTTGCCCCACTGCACCTCAACGTGTCGCTCAACGACATGCCGCAAGAGCTCGCTAGTCACAAAAACTGGCAGCGCTCGGTGTCGAGCGGCTTGCACGCGTTGTACTTCTTGACCGGCGCGAAGGGCACGACCGAGCTGACGAGCGCTCACGGCCTCGAGCGGCGAATGCGCGTCGACTTACATTGGACCACGTAGACGCGGCCGCCAGACGAAAACTTCCGGCGTAAAACCGCGCCGCGAAAGACGTTCCCGCCTGAGCCATCCCGGGTATCCTAGAGGGATGCTCAAGTTCAGCTCGAACGGGCCCGAGGCAGAGAAGCAGATGCGGGCGGTCATCTTCTACCTGACCACCTTCGGCTATATCGACGGCGACTTCGACGCGGCAGAGAAAGACTTCGTGCGCGGCTACGTCAAGAAGCTGGTCGTGCATCGCGTGGCTTCGGCCGGGCTCGACGCCAAGCTTTCGGCCGAGCTGACGGCCAAGTTCACGACCCATTTTCTGGAGGTGTTCGAGAGCATCGATCGCCAAGTGATGGATTTGTTCACTGAGGCGGTAGCCGAAGGTGAAGCGCAGGACACGTTCGTCCACGCCAAGCTCAAGCTGCGTTGCTTCGAGATCTTCAAGAGCTTCGACGAAAACAGCCAAGAGCAGCTGATGTCGACGGTCGACGAGCTGATCCACGCCGACGGCACCGTACACCCCGCCGAAGCCAAGTTCCGCGCCGAGCTGGCCGACCTGCTCAACGAGCAGCTAGGCGTCGAGCTGTTGGACGACGAGACCGAGCGCCCGTTCGCGGTCAGCCGGCCACAGACGATGGCGACCAAGGCCGAAGACCACCCGTTCTTCGCGCAGTTCGAGCAGCACTACTCGGCAAACAAAGACGCGCTGGTGCGGCAAGTCGAAAGCGACCGCACGCTGATGGATCGTGTGATCGCGGTGTGGGATCAACAGCGCGCACTGGGTCGCAACAAGCTGAAGGGTAAGACCAACGTCAATCAGTTCGCGCCCGGCACCGAGTTTTTGGATCAACACGTGCACGTGCTGACGCCCGAAGCCGGCAAAGAATACGAGCTGACGATCATCGGCGATTTGCACGGCTGCTACAGCTGCTTGAAGGCCGTCTTGACGCAGACCGACGTGCTGCGGAAGATCGCCGAGTACGAGCGCAAGCCGGACAGCGCGGTGTGCCCGAAGCTGGTGCTGCTGGGTGACTACATCGATCGCGGCATGTTCAGCTACCAGGGCGTGTTGCGCTCGGTGCTGCAGCTATTCTCGAAGCATCCGGAGCACGTGGTCGTGCTGCGCGGCAATCATGAATACTACGTGGAGCACCAAGGCAAGGTGTACGGCGCGGTTCGCCCGTCGGAAGCGATGAGCACGCTCAAGCCACATTTTTCGGACGAAGTGTTCCAGCACTACATCAAGCTGTTCGAGTCGATGCCGACCAGCTTCTTGTTCGAAAAGTTCATGTTCGTGCACGGCGGCATCCCGAAAGACAGCACGATCAAGAGCCTGTACCGTGACTTGTCGAGCCTGAACGAATGGGACATTCGCTTTCAAATGATGTGGAGCGATCCGAGCGGCGCCGACGTGATTCCGGCCAGCTTGCAGGACCAGTCGGCGCGTTTTCCGTTCGGTAAATTGCAGTGCCAGGCTTTCCTACAGAAGCTCGGCTGCCACACCATCTTTCGTGGCCACGAAAAGGTCGACGAGGGCTTCCGCCAGCAATACGCCGAGGATGCGTTTTCGCTCTTTACGGTGTTCTCTTCCGGCGGCGCCACCAATGACGACCTGCCCGCGGACAGCAGCTACCGCTCGGTGACGCCGATGGCCGCAACGCTGCGCTTCCGCGACGGCAAGGGCGAAGTGACGCCTTTTGCCATCGATTACGAGAGCTTCAATGATCCGGCGCGGAACAAGTTTTATCAAACGGCGCCTGAAATCGTACACAGCGCCTAAGCAATTTTTTACGCGCCGGTGCGGTGCGTGAAACCGACTGCATGCTCGACTACCGGGAGCATGCAGTCGAACGAGCTGCGCCGCCGTGACGCCAAAGCCAGCATCTGGGTGGCGCTGCTGGCATTCGCGGTCGCAGCCTTCGCGCTGTGCCAGGGCAAAGCCGGCCTGACGGCGCTGGTGGCGATGGCGTGCGGGTTTTCGCTGGTTTTCGCACGCTTGCGCCAAGAGCGCGATGCCGCAGACGCGCGCCTGGGCTTGGCCGACGAGCTGTCGCGGGCGCACCAGTTGTTCGAGCGCGGCGCGCACCGTCATGCGCTGCGTATTGGACACGACGTAGCCGAGCAGGCTCAAAGCGCGTACGTGCAACGCGCGGCGTTAGAGCTGGTGGCGTGGTGCGAGCTGGGCATGGGTCGACCGCAGGCGGCACGCGATGCGCTGTCGTGGGTCAGCGGCTCCGGTACGCTCGACCCGTATTGCGTTGCCGCCGTCGAAGATGCCTGCGGTGAGAGTTTGTGGGCGCTGCATTTGGTCGAGCGCGCAGCGCGCAAGCGACAGTTGTCGCGCGAGGCCACCTTGTTCCGCATCGACCTGTACGCGCGGCTGCGCGGAATCGAGCCAGCCTGCGCGCTTGCCGTGCAGCAGCTGACTCGCCTGCGCCCCGACGACGTCGAGCGGGTGCTCGGCTGCGCCCGGTCTGCCAACGTCGAGAGCGAAGCCGTAGCCGCACTGGCGCGCGCGCTAGCGGCTACGGAACCTCTGCCACGTTCTTGACGCTGACGCGGACGATTTGCGCGCCACACGAATTCGAAAATACTGTTCGTAGAGCGCGCCGACCGCTCCCGGCAGGGCGGCGTCGGGTGCGGTGGCGTTGCGCGAAGAAGCCGACGCAACGCGCGTGTTCGCGTTGTGCCAACTGGGCCGCCGCGCGGACGCACACGCCGCGGCTGCGAGCTTCCTGCAGGCCTTCCCGCGTTCGCCGTTGGCAGCTCGCGTCGGCGCCAGCTGCCGGTGAGAAAAAAAACGCGGCTCGCAGTAACCGCTCGGCGCCCCGGGCGTAGGCGCTGGGCGGGCGGCGTCTGCCCGCCACTTTTGCAGCGAAAGAGGCGTGAACGATGTTGGACAAACTTTGGTCCGTGGGATTCGTGTGTGCGCTCGCCGTCGTGTTGCCTGGTTGCTCGGGTGACGATGACGACGACATGAAGCCGGAAACCGCCGATCTGGGCGCCGCCAATCCGAACGGCACGGCCGGCGACGCCCAAACCCCGCCGACCACCAACGGCGCCGACGTCGAGGCGTGGCTCAAAAAAGGCGCCTACAAGAGCTGGGACTGCGAGATGGTCGACCACCCGCAACTCAAGGTGTCACCGCACGGCCAAAACCGCGTTTGCTCGAACGCGCTGGCCGCCGGCTTCACCGACACCGGCGAGCGGCCGGTCGGCACCGCTTCGGTGAAAGAGCTGCTCGACGACAGCTCCGAAGTCGTCGGCTACGCCGTCGGCGTCAAGAGCGACGACAAGAGCGACGGCGGCGCGAACTGGTATTGGTACGAGCGCGTGCCGCTCGGCAGCACGGCGCCGCACGACTCGAAAGGCGCGGTCGCCGACGGCCTCGGTAGCTCTGGCACCGCGCAATCGATCTGCGTCGGCTGCCACGCCGGCGCCGGCTCCAACGACGCCCACAGCGTGATGGGCTCGTCCGACTACGTGTACCTGCAGGCCGGCAAATAGCGCCGCACCGGCGCCGGGCGCGCCCGGCTTGGCGGCAGATCTTCGGCAGATCCGCCACGGAGTTGCATTGTCGAGCGCGTCAATAGACTCTCCGCGCCGCACGGCTTTGGGCCGCGCGGCGCACGCGCCTCTACCGAAGAAACGACAATGCTCGAGAGTGAGACGATCGCCGTAGCCCAGGTGCCCGGTGGCTGTGAGTTCGTGCTGGCGCGACAGGATCAAGACTGGGTCGTGCGCGTCGGTGGCCGCACGCTGATGTCGAGCCGCATGCACGACTCCGAAGAGTCGCTGGCCGAGGAAGCGATCGAACGCGCCGACCATCCGCACTCGATCCTGGTCGGCGGCCTCGGCTTGGGCTTCACGCTGCGCGCGGTGCTCGATCGCGTTGCACCCGACGCACAAGTAACCGTCGGCGAGCTGGTGCCGGAGCTGGTCAGCTGGAACCGCACGCACCTAGCGGAGCTGAACGACCACGCGCTCGACGACCCGCGCTGCTCGGTCGTGCTCGGCGACGTGTTCGAGACGATCAAGCGCCCGCCGTCGAAGTTCGACGTGATCTTGCTCGACGTCGACAACGGTCCGGTGGCTTTGTCGCACGCGCAGAACCAACGCCTGTACGGCGAGGTCGGCGTGCGGTTGTGTCACGACGCGCTCAATCCGGGTGGCGTGCTGGCGGTGTGGTCGGCAGGTCCCAGCGCGCGCTTCGAGCGCCGCTTGGCGGGTGCCGGCTTCGATCACGAGGTGATGCGCGTTGCAGCGCGTCAGGGCTCGCGCGCCCGGCATGTGCTGTTCCTGGCAACCGCCAACGGCCGGCCACGCGCCGCCATCAATCACAGGCGCCGCGGCTAGCCCGGGCGCGGTTCGGTCTCGCTGCAAAGGAATCCGGGCCCACCGGACATTGTTGGGGCGCGCCCATGAAACACGCCCTAGCCCTGCAGCTCGTGCTGGCCGTCGGTTTACCGGCTTGTTCTTCGGACACCGCCGATAGCCCCGGAACCGGTGGCTCAGCGGCAGGTTCTGGCGGCTCAGCAGGCCAAACCTCGGGCTCGGCGGGCCAAATCTCCGGCGGCGGAGCGACCGGGGGCGGCGGCGCCGGGACGGCAGGGACCGCTGGCGCCGGGGTTGCTGGCAACACTGGCGTGGCGGGTGCGGGCGGTAGCGGCGTAGCCGGCGGGGCTGGAGCCGCGGGCGCGGCGGGCGCGGGCGGCATGTCGTTCTGGGGCCCGGGCGGCCCGAAGAAGCAGTGGACCTGCCCCGCGCCGCCGTTTCCAGCGCAACAACAAGGCGCGTCGACCGACATCTGCGTCGGCTTTGCCTACAACTATGGCTACAACGAAGGCCCCACCTGGATCGCCAGCCAGAATGCATTCTTCTTCTCGAACTTCATTCAGGGCAGCAACATGGGCGGCGACATCATCAAGTACACGCTCGGCGCAAAGTGCGAGGTTTGGCTCCACGACGTGGGCTGCAACGGCCTGGGCGTGAGCCCGTCGGGCAACCTGATCGGTGCCTGCCACGGCCCGCGCGCGGTCATGGAGTACGACGTCGTGACCAAGAAGGGTCGCGTCGTGGCCGACATGGCAGACGGCAAAATGCTCGATTCGCCGAACGACTTGATCGCGCACAGCAACGGCACGATCTATTTTTCGAACACGACCTACGAGCTTGGCGCGCGTCCCAAGGGCCTAGACGCCGCGCTGGTGCGCATCGATCCGATCGGCAAAGTCTCGGTCGTCGAAGCCGGTGGCCTGAACGGCGTCGCGCTGTCGCCCGACGAAAAGAAGCTGTACGTGGTCGGCAAAGGCGTGTGGACGCTCGACGACAACGGCGCGCCGCTACAAAAGGGCGGGCCAGCGCCGGGCGGCGACGGCATCGCCGTGGATTGCGCCGGCACCGTCAGCAACAACGGCACCAACTCGGCCTTCGGTGGCCCCGACGGCAAGACCCTGATCGTGGTCGGCGGCGGCAAAAACGCCAAAACCATCGCCATGACCGTGCCCGGCCTGCCGTAAGCGCTCACGCCACGCGCGACACCCTGCCGGTTGCTACTAGCTCGGTGCCCGCATAGTCGCGCGTCGGCTCCGGGAAGCCGCACGATGTACCGTCCACGTGCGTGACTTCGTCCTCCCACGGCAACCGGTAGCGCCCCGCGGCCAGATCCGTCATGTACGTGTACGGGCAGTCGCGCGCGCCACCCTTGACCGCCACGTAGCCGCGGTGGCCCAGCTGATAAATGTTGTTTTCGACGCCCCACACGCGGCGCGCCTCGCGCACCAGGTCGGGCCGTACTTCAGCCGCCACGATTTCGTCCGGCCGCCCACCGCCGCTGGCGAGCGGCACGCCATCGAAGCCCACGATCGACGCTTCACCCATCGAATCGAAGGTTCCGTCGCTGCCGCACATGCAGACTGACGCGGTGTACATCAGGTTGCAGAATGCGTTGGATTGGTTGGTGACGTGCCAGGCGTGGCGGATCGGCGCCGTATAGCCGGCGGTGCGGAGCATGACTTCCGCGCCCTTGTACGCGCATTCGCGCGCCATTTCCGGGAACATGCCGTCGTGGCAGATGATCAAGCCGAGCCTAGAGCCGTTCGGTCCGTCGCACACCGGAATGCCCAAGTTGCCCGGCTCCCACGGCTCGACTGGTACCCACGGATGCAGCTTGCGGTAGTAAAGTCGAAGCTCACCGCGATCATCGATGATGACGCCGCTGTTGTACGGATTGCCGTGCGGGTTCAGCTCCATCAGCGAGAAGCAGCCCCAGATGCGGTGCTCGCGACACGCGGCGCGAAACAGCGCCATCTCGGGTCCGTCGAGCCGGCACATGATCGCAGGATTGGTATCCATCGACAGGCCGTGCAGCGAGTATTCGGGGAACACGACCAGATCCATCGCCGCCGAGCCACGGCGCGCCTTGCCGACCAGCGACGCGATGCGTTCGGCTTGCGTTTTTAGATCCGTCGGGGTGACCACGTTCGGCAGCTGTAGCTGCACGAGGCCGATCACGACGCCATGGGGTGACTTGTTCAATCCGCCGAGGCCGCTCATGCCGTTCACGGTAGCCGGCGCCGGTTTCCGTCCTATCTCGGCCAGGCTTCGAACCAGCGTTTGGTCCCCTACCCGCCCCGGAGATGCGCTAGCGTCAGCCAGGCCTACACGTGACGAACAACGCGCAAAAGGTGGCGATCGTGACCGGCGGCAATCGTGGCCTCGGGCTCGAAGTGTGTCGGCAGCTGGCGCAAAAGGGTTACCGGGTCGTGCTGACGGCGCGCGACCTGGCGCAGGCCGAGCGCGCCGCGGCCAGCCTGGCCGACGCTGGCGCCGTGCAAGCCGCGCAGCTCGACGTCAGTGACGCCGCCAGCGTCCAGGCCTTCGCCGCACAGGCGCGCACGGCGCTAGCTCCGCTGGCGGTGCTGGTGAACAACGCCGGCATCGCGCTGAAGGGCTTCGATGCCGACGTCGTCAAAGGCACCCTGGCGGTGAATTTTTTCGGAGCCTTGCGGGTCACGCAGGCGCTGGAACCGCTGGTAGCCGACGGCGGCAACATCGTGATGGTGTCGAGCGGCATGGGCGAGCTCAACGCCTACTCGAAGCCAATCAAAGCGCGCTTCTTGGACGACGCGCTCAGCATCGAAGGCTTGGTCGCGCTGCTGGCCGAGTTCGAAGCCGGCGTGAAGAGCGGCCAACACGAGGCGCAAGGTTGGCCCAGCTCGGCGTACCGCGTCTCGAAAGCGGCGCTCAACGCGCTGACGCGGATCTTGGCGCGACAAAGCCCGCGCCTGCACATCAACGCCGTGTGCCCGGGATGGGTGCAGACCGACATGGGCGGCGCAGGTGCCAGCCGCACGGTCGAGCAAGGTGCGCGCGGCATCGTCTGGGCAGCGACGCTCGCTGCTGGCGGGCCGCACGGCGGCTTCTTCCGCGACGGCAAAGCGATCGACTGGTGACGCGCGCGATTGCGTGGTGAAGTGCCGCGCCATGAAGACCCAAGCGGCCGTGGCGTACGAAAAGGGCAAGCCGTTAGTAGTCGAGACCGTCGACTTGGACGGGCCGAAGGCGGGCGAGGTGTTGGTCGAGCTGAAGGCGACCGGCGTGTGCCATACCGACGAGTTCACGCGCTCGGGTGCTGACCCCGAGGGCCTGTTCCCGGTCATCTTCGGGCACGAAGGCGCGGGCATCGTGCACGAGGTGGGTGCCGGCGTGACCAGCGTGGTGCCGGGCGATCACGTGATTTTGCTGTACACGCCCGAGTGCCGGGCGTGCAAATCGTGCCTGTCGCGCAAGACCAACTTGTGCACCGCGATTCGCGCCACACAAGGCCAAGGCTTGATGCCGGACGGCACCAGCCGCTTCTCGATCGGCGGCAAGAAGATCCACCACTACATGGGCTGCTCGACGTTCGCTCACCACACGGTGTTGCCGGAGATTGCCGTCGCCAAGGTGCGTAAAGACGCGCCGTTCGACAAGATTTGTTACATCGGCTGCGGCGTCACCACCGGCGTGGGCGCGGTGTTGTTTACGGCCAAGGTCGAGCCGGGCGCCAACGTGGTCGTGTTCGGGCTCGGCGGTATCGGGCTGAACGTGATTCAGGGCGCGCGGCTGGCCGGTGCCGACAAGATCATCGGTGTCGACATCAACCCCGCGCGCGAGGCGATCGCCCGGCAGTTCGGGCTCACGCATTTCGTGAACCCCGCCACGCTCGGCAAAGACGTGGTCGGCCATTTGGTGGAGCTGACCGGCGGTGGCGCCGACTACAGCTTCGAGTGCGTGGGAAATGTCACGTTGATGCGCCAGGCGCTCGAATGCTGCCACCGCGGCTGGGGCGAGAGCATCATCATCGGCGTGGCCGGCGCCGGGCAGGAGATAGCGACGCGGCCGTTCCAGCTCGTCACCGGTCGGGTGTGGAAGGGCACCGCGTTCGGTGGCGCACGCGGCCGAACCGACGTGCCGAAGTTGGTCGACTGGTACATGGACAAGAAGATCGCCATCGATCCGTTGATCACCCACACCCTCCCGCTCGAGCGGATCAATGAAGCCTTCGACCTGATGCACGAAGGCAAATCGATCCGCACGGTCATTCAGTACGCGTGACGCACGCTTCCAAGCTGCCCGAGCTCACCGCGGCGTTTTGGGTGATGAAGATCGCCGCGACCACACTCGGCGAAACCGCCGGCGATCTGCTGTCGATGACGCTGAGCGTGGGCTACGCGAAAAGCTCGCTGATCCCGATCTCGGCGTTCCTGGTCAGCGTCGTTCTGCAACTCGCGGTCACCAAATACCTGCCGCCGTTGTACTGGCTCGTGATCCTGACGACCAGCACCGCCGGCACCACCATGAGTGACTACATGAATCGCACGCTGGAGCTCGGGTACGCCAAGGGCAGCGCGCTGTTGATCGCGATGCGGCTCGGAACCTTCGCCGCGTGGAAGCTCACCACCGGCTCGCTGGCGGTCGCTCGCGTGCAGTCGCGCAAACTGCGCGCGGCGACTTGAACTTCGGAACGCGCGGCTCGTCGGCGATTTTGGCGGCGACGCTGGTCGTCTGCGTGGCGTGGGCGAGGTGGAGGCAGGCGGAAAAGCCACGGACAAAGCCGTAGCGACGAGCGCGCGTCGAGCCACGCGGGCCAGTCGTCGGGCGGGGTTGCCTTCGCCCCAACTGCTGCCGCTTGAGCTAGGCTGGGCGGGTGCCGGCCGCCGATCTGCCGACGATTCAAGCAACCCTCGAGGCAGCGGTCGAAAAGGCGCGTCGCAACCGCGAAGGCGCACCGGCCAGCTATATCCCGGAGCTGGCCGACGTGCCGCTCGAAAACACCAGCGCGGCCGTGTTGCTGACCGACGGTGACTGCGCGACCGCCGGCGACGACGCGACGCACGTGTTCACGCTGCAGAGCTCGGCCAAATTGCTGGTCTTGATTGGGCTTCTCGAAGAGCGCGGCCCGGTCGAGGTGTTTCTCACGGTGGGCTCGGAGCCGTCGGGCGACAGCTTCGGCTCGGTGGCGCGGCTCGAAACGCACGGCCCGATTCCGGCCAACCCGCTGATCAATTCCGGAGCGATCGCCCTGTGCGGCCAGCTGCGCGGCTCGGTCATGCAGCGCACGGCGTGGCTTTCGCGCTGGGCCGAGCGATTGTACGGTGCGCCGATCGCGATCGACGAGAAAGTGCAAAACAGCGAGCGCATGTCGGCCGATCGCAACCGCGCAATCGCCTACTTCTTGAAGCACGGCGGCGTGCTGAAAGGCGATGTGGACGAGACGCTCGACGTTTATTTTGCGCTGTGCTCGCTGTCCGCCGGCGTGCGACAAGCCGCCCATTTGCCGGCAATTCTGGCCAACGCCGGGCGGCGACCAGGCACCGGCGAGCAGGTGCTGTCGAAGCGCACGGTGGCGATCGTGGTGGCGATCATGGCGACTTGCGGCATGTACAACGAGTCCGGCAACTACCTGGTCGCGACCGGCATGCCGGCCAAGAGCGGCGTGAGCGGTGTGATCGTCTCGGTGGTGCCGGGCGTCGCCGGGATTGCCGTGTCGAGCCCGCGCCTGAACGAAAAGGGCGGCAGCGTGCGCGGTCACCTGATTCTGCGCGAGCTGTCGCGGCGCTTGGGTTGGCACTTTGCGCTCGCGGCTGGCGAGGCTTGAGCCTAGGGTACCGGCGTGGATAGGGCAGCCGGCAGGCGTTCGTGGTTCGCGGGCGCGCTCGGCATTGCGCTCAAGGCACTGGCGATCGCCGCGATGATCGCAACACCGCTGTTGGGCGTGTGGGTAGCGTCGTCGCTGGCGGCGCTGCGGCGTGGGCCGGTGTGGCTGACGTTGCTGGCCGGCTTGCTGTTGTTTCCGCTGTTGCCGTTGGCGTGGGAGGCTTGGAGCGCATGGCGCCGAGCGCGCCGCAAAAAGCTCGGGCCGCGCATGCTCTCGCTCAGCGATCGATCGACTGATCTTGCGCACGCTGGCGCTGAACGCCGTATTTCTCGTAACGCTACTGGCGGCTCAGCCGAGCGCGGCGTTCACGGCGCTGTCCGCGCGTGGCGATTGGATGCTGGACGGCCGCCACGACGCCTCCGCCAAAGCCACGCGCAGCAAGCTCTTCGCGGTCGCCGCCAAACTTGAATGGCTCTACCTAGCCGCCCACCAAAACCCCTTCCGCAAACTGCAAGCCAACTCCAACTGACGCGGCCCCGCGCGCCGGCTTCGCCCAAGCTCAGACGATGTAGCGGCGCTTGACGCGGATGTCCTGACCGGAGATCGCGCTCTGACCAAACGGAAACAGCTTGAGCGTCGGGCGTCGGCCATCCGGGATCATCCGGAGTGACTCGCGAAAGTCCTGATTGATGCGTGCCAGCTCGTCGAGCACGGCGCGTTCCAGCTCGGGCGTGCTTTCGAGCGTAACCCCCGGCGCGAGCTCCAGCCACAGCTCGAGGCGCTTGTCGGCGGCTGCGTCTTCGAACGGATGGAGCGCGTAATTTTCGACTTTTGCCGCCAAAAGTGCCACGCGCATGATGACGTTCTGCAAGTCCTCCGGCGTGATCTTGCAGCCGTAGAACGCGACTGCGCTGTCTTGGCGACCCCAATGCAAAATGAACGGCAACTGCAGCGCCGGGCCCGGCACGTCGATGCGCACGCGGTGATCGGCCAATACGCGCTCGACTTCGGCGCGCGAGCGCACGATGCCGCGGTCGTGCAAATTGTAACGGATGCGCGGCGACACGTTCTCCAGCCGATTGAGCGTGAAGAGCAAGTTCCGCTCGCTGTCACTCTCGATCAACGCGTTGAGCGGGTCGTACTGAAACGCCATCGGCAGCGCCTCGTGCTCGCCGCACAGGTCGCGCGCCAATGTCGGACTTTTCGCCAGCTCTTGCCGAAGCGCGATGCTGAAGTCGGTCTCGACCGCCAGGTTGATCTCGAGATCCGAGGCGCCGAAGCTGGAGATGGTCTTACGGAAGCAGCGGTTGAGCGCGGCGCGCAACGGCTCGGACATGCCTTCGCCGCCAACCACGGCGCAGATGTCGTACGTCTTCCAGTCGATTTCCGTGCTCTCCACTAGACCCTTCAAGAACGGTGGATAACCAGTGATGACGTAGCGGTAGCCGGGGCCGAGCAGCTTGAGCGTCGCGATCACCTTCTTGGCATCGGGGCCGATCGATTTCAGCACGCAGCGGTCGACCAGCGACATCGACACGTTCATGCCAGTGGCCCACGGTCCAAGCGCGAACGAGTTCAAGAGCACGAAGCTTTGGTCGCCAAACGTCGCGCGCGCCGAGAATTGGATCAGCCGCCGCGTCGCGAGCCGTTCGCCCTCGCCGCGCACCCAATTGGTGGCGGTGCCGGTCGAGCCCGACGACTCGTCGATGACCGCACCACGCCGCGGCAGGGCGCCGCCCTGACACAGCTCGGGTAAGCTGAAACGCTTGATGTAGCGTTCCTTGTCCATCACCGGAATGTCCGAAAACTCACGCGGTGACAGCGCGGACTGCTCGCGCAAGAACGCCTGGTAGGCGGGCACGCGCTGGCGAGCGCGGTAGAAGACCGCGGCGGCGCGCTTGCGGCTCAGCCAGTCGCGCAGGCCCGGCCGCAGCGCAGGCATGAACAAAAGTCGGTACGCGCCGAACGACGTGAGCGCCACGTCGCCGAGCTTGTTCAGCGCCCAGCCGAGCGCGGGATCGGTCAGGCTATTCATGAAATGACGATTCGCTCGAGTCGCGGTGCGCGCGGCGGTACGTCGGAGTAGCCCAACCTGACCACCAACCAGCAATCAGTGCAGCCGAAGCGCCGCTCAATCTCGGCGACGTAGTGCGGGTTGGTCAGCATCGAGCCCATCGGCTGCATGTAGACTTGGTGCCGCGCCATCTCGAGCCACACATCCAGCAAGAGGCGCCCGGCGCGGTACAGCTCGGGCCACGCCTTGAACGCGCCGCAAAACAGCGCGACGTGGCGCGTGCCGCGCTGGGTGGCCAAGTAGCGCCGCACCGCAAACCTACGCAGACCGGGCAGCTTGAAGGCCGACGGCGCCGCGAACGCGGACCACAGCTCCCACGCGGGCTGGTTCATCGGCGCTTGCCACAAGCCGTCGCCGAACTCGGGCGTCTTGCCGAGCCGGTGCCAGCCGCGGATCTCTTCGCGCTCGTCGGCCAGCTGCAGGTTGTCGATGATCGCCTCGGCGTTCAATTGCAAGAGCGGTTTGACGACGCTCGGATCGTCGTGGTGCACGAAGCGATGTCCGTAGTCGGCGCAGATGCAGGCTAATGCCCCCAGCGCCACCGGATCGACCGCACGGTCGTGGTACGGCAGGCGCGATGTGCGGCGAACGTCGAGCAGCTCGGCGGCGGGCTCCGGCGCCGCCGAACCCGTCAGCTCGGCTTCGCCGACCACGACCTCGGCGCCCTGGGTCTCGAGCGTTCCAACATCGAGCCGCCCGACCGGTGTCACGTTCAGCGCGCGCCCGAAATGCCGCGCCGCGCGCTCCAGACTGATGGCAAAGGTGCCGAACGATGCGGCAACGTACAGGTTGCCGTGATCTTCGCGTGGCAGCAGCCGCTCCGTCAGCAGCACCAGCTCGGCGCGCTCGCCGCGCGGCCGAATCCGGAAAGGCTGCGTGTTGTGCGGAGTCGGCGCGAGCCGCGCCAGGGACCCAATATCTTCCCAAACCTTCGACATTTCCCTAACGCGCGAACCCTAGCCCAGAATTCCGCGCGTGGTCGAGCTGCACCTCAACACGTTCGAAGAGGCGTTGCGCACCTGGCAGTTTTTGTGACGCCGCGGCGCCGTGCATCCGCGCCAAATACACCGGTGCCGGCGCGCAGCTGCTGCACGCGGAGCTCGAGCCCGAGCCCGAGCCATCCTAGGCGACTGTCTCGACTGCTGATAGTAGATGTGGTTCGGCTCATGAAAGGTTCTCTCCGAAGCCGCTCGGACCTCGGATTGGGCCAAGCAGGGGGTCACGAACGGTGTCGAGCAAGGCGAGCTATTCGAGCTCGGCCGACGCGATGCTGACCGAGCCCAGCCACCAACACGGCGGCCGCCCCTACTTGGCCGGGCAGGCGATCGGTTGTTCGCCGAAGGCTAGGTCGTCGACCCAGAACTCGACGTCGATGTCAGAGCTGCCGAAGATTTCCCAGCCGAGCTTGAGGTTCTTCCAGGCGCCGGCCTTCCATTTTTCGCCCTTCGAATTGGCGCCAGTGAACTCGCCCTGATCGACGGACACGCCGTCGATCTTGGTCACGAAAGTGGTGTTGTCATTGCCAGGGTACTTGAACTCCCATTGCATACAGACCCACTTGGCATCCGGGAAAGCAGTCTTCGAGTCGAGGCCGTTGTCGGGCGGGTCGCAGACCAGCTCGAATTTGCCGTACTGCCCGCCGATCGACCACTCGGTGTTGCCGGTGTTGGAGCTGGTGATGAAGTTCCAGTGCGAGGTGGTCTTCGGCGTTTGCGCCATGAAGACCATCACGCGACCATGCATGTCGTTGCTGGCCAGCGGAAACTGCTTGGTAAAGTTGATGTTTGGCGTGCCACTGGCCGGCTTGGGCAGCTTGAGGAAGTGGAGGGATTGCGCGCCGCTGAAGGCCTTGCTGGTGTCGACCACGACGCCACTGCTGACCGAATAGTCACCGCTCGGCTTGCCCGCCGGCAGCTTGTCCCAGTCTTCGCAGAACTTGGCGTTGGTAACGCCAGTGCAGCCCGACCCTGGCGCACCGCCGCCGCCGCCCGCACCGGCGCCGCTGCCGCCGCCGTTCGGCGTACCCGCCGCGCCGCCAGCCGTGCCACCGCTAGCGCCACCGCCAGCGGTGGTCGTGCCAGCACTGCCGTTGGCGCCGCCCGCGCTCGGCACGCCGCCCGTGCTCGAGGCGCCGGCCGTGTTGGCGCCGCCCGCCACCGACGTCGCGCCACTACTGCCAGCCGTACCCACCGAGCTGCCGCCGGTGGTCGCAGCTTGCCCAGCGGTGCCTACCGGGTCGTCACCCGCGGCGTCTGAAGTGGAGCAACCAAAAACGATTGGGCACACGGCGGCCACCAGCAAAAGTCGCGCTCGCATGCGCACAGCGTACACAGCGTTTGCAGCCAAATCCAGGCTGCAAGTCGTGACTTCAATTCACGAAAGTGCGTATGGAGTAGTCCGACGACATCTTCAATTCGAGCTGGTGATTTCGACGAAATCGACGCGCACGTGCAGCTTCAACGACAGCGATGACTCAGCGCATCGGAATCGCCACCACCACAGAACGGTTTCGACCAAGACGACGCGGGTAGACCATCCATCGCGCCCGCAGGACCGAATCGAAGCGCGCCCGCGCGCTGGCCTACGCTAGCTCAGGATTCATCACATCTGGGCTGCCGCATCGCAGCTCAAATCGCAGAAGCTGCCGGGTCGTCTCCAGGCCGACCCGTCCCGACGCCGCACTGCGTGCGTCTCGGGCCATTCGCGTCCTGGGCAGTCTTGGCGAGCCCTGAATTTTCACAGGGAGTCGGGGCGGAGGTTTTCGGCACGAGTCATCAGGACGACGGCAGCCCGAAGCGATCGTACGAGGTGGCCTGGTGACGCCACGGCAGTTTCTGCGGGGAGAGCTGCG
>FSUE01001010.1_pt1 | contig 17946 bp, 13 predicted proteins | sample 1637031 | NCBI WGS metagenome assembly FSUE01 (sample SAMEA3914819, study PRJEB12502) | metagenome | biome: forest; material: soil | place: Canada | collected 2010-06-26 | depth 0.3 m | reverse complement strand
CATCATCGCCATCTTGGGCATGGACGAGCTGAGCGAAGACGATCGCGCCACCGTGGCGCGCGCCCGCAAAATCGAGCGCTTCTTGTCGCAGCCGTTCTTCGTGGCGCAGCAGTTCACCGGCCGCTCCGGCAAGTACGTGCCGCTCAAAGAGACCGTCGCGGGCTTCAAGGAGATCTTGTCGGGCGCGCTGGACGACTTGCCCGAGCAGGCCTTCTACATGGTCGGCAACATCGAGGAAGCCAAGCAGGCGGCCGCCAAGCTCAAGTCGGAAGCGGCGTGAGATGGCGGACACCATCGCGCTCGAAATCGTCACGCCCGACGGACTGAAGCTGAAAGAGGCCGTGAACGAGCTGACGGCGCCCAGCGTCGAAGGTGAGTTCGGTGTCTTGCCGATGCACCGGCCGATGCTGGCGGCGCTCGCTACCGGCATCGTGACCTACGTGCAAGACGGCAAGAGCGAGTCGGTGGCGGTCGGCCCAGGCTTCGTCGAAGTGGCGGCCGACAAGGCGCTGCTGTTGACCGATCGCTTCATCAAGAAGGACGAGATCGACGCCGTGCGCGCGCGGCTCGAGCTCAAAGAGGTGGACGAAGCGCTCGACCATTTCAAGGGCGACCCCGAAAGCGCGGAGTACGCCGCGCTCGTCGAGCGTGAGCTGTGGGCGGCCGCGCAGCTCGAGCTGCACGGTGACCCGCCACCGCCGCGCATCCGCAACGTCAGCGAGCTCGGCACGCACGAGGATTACTCGAAGACTGCCGAAGGCGACGAAGCCCAAGCGGCCCCGCACGCCGAAGACGCGCCGAAGCACTGATTCTTGATAGGCCGTGTTCCTGTTTGGGCTGCCCAGCTGGGCAGCCTGTAACCGGGCCTCCCTCCTCAGCAAACGCGCGAGGCCCGAGCGCGAGCAAACAGGGAGGGGGGAGTTTGGGAGATTTTTTCGAGGGCGGTCTGCCAGCTCGGGCTTTCAGGGCCGCCTTGAGCTGACCTTGCAGGCAGGATCTCCGAAAGCAACGATTTCTTGTTCGGTCCTCCGAACGAGAAATGCGTTCCGGCCCTCTTCCCACCTCCTCGTCTCCCTGTTTAATTCACATTCCCGATGCAAAGCGCGATCAGTCCGAAGGCTTTGCTCGAGCGTTATGGATTGAAGCCGAAGTATAGCTTTGGGCAGAATTTTCTGGCTGATGAGCGACTGACGGCGCGGATCGCCGAGACGTGTGCGGCGGCGGGCGGCAGCGTGGTCGAGCTGGGGGCAGGGTTGGGAGCTTTGACGCGGCCGTTGTTGGCGAGCGGCGTGACATGGCTTTTGGCGGTCGAGCGCGATCGCGACTTGGTGCCGGCGCTCGGGCAAGAGCTGGCGAGCGACGTCGAGGCGGGGCGCTTGCAGATCTTGGAAGAGGACGCCAAGAGCGTCGACTTTGCGGCAGCGTTCGCCGGCAAGCCCAAGCCGCACGTGGTCGCGGGCAACCTGCCGTACCAGATCACCGGTCCCTTGTTGCAGAAGGCCGTGCACAGCGCGCCGAGCATCGACCGCGCGGTGTTCATGGTGCAGCTCGAGGTCGCAGACAGGTTGGTCGCGCCGCCCAACAGCGACGACTACGGTGCGCTCAGCGTGTTTGCCCAGCGGGCGTTCAAGGTGACGCGCGCGTTCGTGGTCAAACGTGGCGCGTTCTATCCGCAGCCGAACGTCGACTCGGCGGTGGTGAAGCTCGAGCCGCTCGGCGCGGGTCCCGAGACGGACGAGTTTCGAGCCGTCGTCAAAGCCGCCTTCGGACAGCGGCGGAAGAAGCTGAAAAACGTCTGGGCAGGGATATTCACGGAGCGCGGCATCGAGCTGGTCAGCGCCGCCGAGCGCGCCGGGATTGATCTGTCCGCGCGCGGTGAGACGCTCGGCGTCGCGGACTTCGAGCGCATGGCCACCGAGCTGCGCCGATGAGACGGCGCGGCTTCGTCCTGCTGCTGTGCGCCGTGGCCTGCGAACGCACCCCGCCTGGCGTCGTGAAGGAAGCCGAGTTTGGCGTCTTCTTTGGCGGCCAGGTTCAAGAGCTGAAAGAGCTCGCCAAGGAGCTCGACCCGACCCGGCAACAACACGGCTTCCGGGTCACGTTCAGGGCGCCGCTCGCTCACGACGTGGCGGTCGTGTGGGAGCTGGTCTTGCCGGTCACTGACAAGGGGGGGCCGCGCGCGGCGTTGGTTGGCCAAGCCACGGCCCAAGCCGGTCAAAGTTTGCTCGACGTGCCGATCGCGTTCCGAACCACCGATCCGCTCGGCGCATGGCACGCCAAGCTGACCGTCGATGGGCAGGTGGTGGTCGACCGCGACTTCTTGGTCGTTGCCCCGCCGCCGGCGCCGAAGAGCGCGCCCAAGCCGCTGGTACCGCGCGGCCCTGCCAGCGCTAACCCCTGAGCCCGGGCGCCAAGCGCTCCAGCCGGATGCCCAAGCGTTGCAGCGAGCGTTCGCCGCGCTCGCCGGCCAGTTTTTGACGGATGCTGAAGGCGTCGCGCACCGCCAACGCCTTGCTCGACTCGTCGTTCAGGTTGCCGAGTGACGGCCGCAACAGCACCCATTTCCAGGTCAAGCCGCGGCGCTTGCGCTCGGCCAGCGCTCGCGACAGCGCCGGCCGCGCGGTTTCGTCCGGTGCATCTGACCACATGTAGATCAGCGTCGGGCGCACCGGCTGGTGACGCAACCGTTCCATCAAGCGGATGATCTCGACGTCGACGCGCAGCCGCTCCGGATCGACGCGCGCCGGGGAGCTGACGCCGAACGCCGCCAGATAGCGGCGGAGCGAGCGCTCACGTGGCGTCGGCGCTTGCGTTACGACGTCCGGAAACGGCGCCCGCAGTCGCAATTTTTCGGCGCGGCGCGCAATGCGATCGATCTCGGAGGCGTGCACGTGCGCCGACAGCGCCGGATCCAACGGCCGCATGTGCTCGATCACGCGCAGCGCTAGCTCGGTTTCGTCGAGCCCGCTGCGGTCGGCATCCATGCAGTTGGTGACCTCGACTAGTTTTTCGACCAAACGTGTCGCGTGGGCGATGCCGCGGTCGGGCTTTTCGAAGCACAGCGTGCGCGTGCCGACGATCGCCAAGCCGACCCGGTCACCGGCACGCCCATGCCGCAGCGCGACCGAGGCGACCTCGTCGATCGCGCGGTCGAGCGCCGACTCACCGGGCGGGCCCGCCCAATGATCGACGGCGGCGTCGAGCACCAGCCAGACCACGTCGCGCTCGTCTTTCTCGTATTCGCGCACCAAAAGCACGCCGCGCCGGGCCGAGGCCTTCCAAGCGATGCGCCGAAACGGATCGCCGCTTTGGTGCTCGCGCAGCTCGCGTAGCTCGCCGCCTTCGCCGCGCAGACGGCCGGGGCGACCTTCGTTGGCTTGTTGCCGGCTGCGACCGCCGCGCGCCGAGCGCACCAGCACCGAGTACGGCGTCGGCAGGACCTCGATCCCGAACGGGTTGGCGAACGTCAGCGGTACCTCGAACAGGCTCGGCCCCGACTCGACCTCGAGCGACAGGCCATGGATGCCGTGACGGCCGACGCGCAAGCCGCGCACGATCAGCGTGACGCATAGCCGAGTGTTGGCCGGCACTTCGTCGCTTTCGGGGCTGACTTGGATCGTCAGCTCCGGCGCCGCGACGGCGCGCAGCCCGCGAAAGCGCACCGGAGCGCTGTGACGATTGCGCAACTCGGCCTGCAGCACGAGCTCGGTGCCGCGGGCGACCGACAGCTTGCGCACGTCACCGCGCCACAACATTTCTAGTCCGGCCGCCCGCACGCGACTCACCCCGAGGCGTGTCAGCGCGCGCGCGACGGCCAGCCCCAGCACCAGCGCTCCGCCCCAGGCCACGACCGGTCCTGACTGCAAAAGCAGCCCGCCGAGCACGACCGCCATCCCGGACAGGGCCAGGTCGGAGCTCTCGCGCGTGGGGTGGATCTGCACGCCGGAACGATAGTCCGAGTGCGCGGCGCTCGGAAAGAGCTGAACCCGAAAGTCACGCTCCGCCCCGGCCGGGAAGGCTAGGCTCGGCGGCTTGCGCGGCTTGCGACTGCTCTTGGCCTTGGTACCGGCGTGGGCCCTCGCCCTGCTCGTTTTTGCGGAGCCGGCGCGCGCGCTCGAGAACTCGGAGCTGGAGGAGCGCAGCGTGACGCGGGTGCTCGGTGCGCACCCGGATCGCGACCCCACGCCCGAGGGCAAAACCATCGACAGCGTGCGAGTCGTGCGCCTGCCGGTGTTCGACGACGACGATCCGGTCCCCGACTTCGTCAACGTATTTCACGCACAAACCCGCGAGCGTTACATCCGGCAAGAGCTGCTGTTCAAGTCGGGTGACGCCTACGACGCCCGGCGTGTCGCAGAGACGATTCGCAACCTGCAAGCCTTGCCGCAGTTCGGCGTGGTCGTGGTGGTAGCGCTCAAGGGCGAGCGTCCGGGTTCGGTGCGACTGGTGGTGATCGTGCGTGATGTGTGGAGCCTGCGCCTGGCGTACGAGCTGCAGGGCGGCTTCGGTACCGACACGCGCTTGCCGGTTCCAGTAGCGGGCAGCTCGCTCGTCTCGCTGCCGTTGCCGGCCTTGAGGGCGAACTACCTGCTGATCAACCCGAGCGAAACCAATTTTCTCGGTACCCGCAGCGTGGTCGGTGGCATCTACACGTTGGCTCCCGATCGCTATTCCTTGGGTGCGCTCGCGGTGCATCCGCGCGTCGCCGGTTCCAAAGTCGATGCGCTCGCGCTCGGTCAAGTCTACGTCAACCTCGTTTCGGGCAAGGCCGAGGGGTCGACCGGCGAGCTGGCGGTGTACCGCGACCTGGTCTCGCTCGCGGACAAGTGGGCCTTTCTTGCTGGTGCTGGTTGGACCATCGAGCAGACGCGGGTCTACTCGGATCGGCGGCTGGTGCTGACCGACGAAGGCGTGCCGCTGGCGTATCACACCAGCATCGTGCGCGGCGGTGGCGAGCTGACGCGGTCTTTTGGCCAGGTTCAGAAGCTCGACGTCTCGCTCGGCTTCGAGGTGTTGCGGACCGAGTTCGCAGCGACGCGCAGCGCCGAGACGTCGCCCGCGGCGTTCGCGGGCTTCGTGCGCAACGAGCTGCCGGTTAGCGACACCCGCGCGAGCCCGTTCGTCCAGCTCCAACAACGCACGACGCGTTTCTTGGCGACGCACGACGTGGAGACGTTGGCGTTGAGTGAATCGTACGCGCTCGGACAAGTCGCGGCGTTGCGCGTGTACCCGGCGTTGCGCGAGCTTGGCTCGTCGCGTGATCTGCTGGGTAGCGTGGCGTGGCTCGGTTACACCTGGCAGGTCGACAGCGGTCTCGTGCGCGTGCTTGGTAGCTCGGCCATGCAGGCGGCTGATCACGCGCGACATCAAGCTTCGGCGCAGGCTGCGGCGCGCTTCGTTTCACCCAAGCTCGGGTTCGTCCGGCTGGTGGTGGATTCGGCGCTGCAGTCGATCTATCACGACTACTTGAATCAACGCATCGTGCTCGGCGGTGACACCCGGCCGCGCGGCTACGCCAGCGCCATCTTTCGCGGTGACAGTGGGTTTGCGACGAGCCTCGAGCTGCGTACGTCGTCGATCAACATCCTGTCGGCGCGCGTTGGTGGTGTGGCGTTCTACGATCTCGGGGGCACGGGGGTTGCCGTCACCAACCTGGTGCTGCACCAATCGCTCGGCGCGGGCGTACGCGTGCTGTTTCCGCAGCTCAACCGCCAGGTTTTTCGGCTCGACTGGGCGGCGCCGCTGACACCCGGCCGCGGCCGCATTCCCGATCGGCCACTGCCTGGCGGAGTGTTCTTCACATTTGGTCAGGCGTTCGACTTGCCGCACATGAAGCTGCCCAAGGTCCTGGGAGCCGACACCAGCCTGCTTTCGCTCACGCAGTAGGTTTTTGTTTTCCTCCGTGCTTTGCGTGGTGTGCTGGGCGACTCGCTTGACCTGAAGCGCGATCGGCGCTCGGCCTCGCCGAGTTTGTTTCACTCCGGTCTGCTGTGGGTGATCGTGATCTGATCGTGCCAAGGTCGGGTGAGGTGATTCTGGCTCGCGCTTTGCGCGAGCTTGCTTTGGAACGGCTCTGGGCGGCTCGGAAGAGCCCGGCTCGAAGCGCGCGGCTCGCGGCGTGCGGCTCGAAGCCGCGGCTTGAAAGCGCGGCTGGCGGCTTGAAGCGCGCGCGAGCAACCCCTGGCGAAGGCGCGGAAGCCGGGCCACAATTGGGGGATTGGTCCCTGAAAGCAGCACCGTTGAGCGTGTGCCGCCGCACTTGCGGCACTTGATCGTGCGCCAAGACTACGCGCGCTACACGGCGATCGATCAAGCGGTGTGGCGGTTCGTGCTGTTGCAAACGCACGCGCGGCTCAAGGCGACGGCGCATACCGCGTACGGGGCGGGGTTGGGGCAGACCGGTATTTCGGTCGAGCGCATCCCGCGCATCGACGAGATGGACGCGCATTTGGCGCCGTTCGGCTGGGGTGCAGTTTGCGTCGACGGCTTCATTCCGCCGCGCGCGTTTCAAGAGCTGCAGTCGCTGTCGATTTTGCCGATCGCGGCCGACATGCGCACGGCCGAGCACCTGGTTTACACGCCGGCGCCCGACATCGTTCACGAGGCCGCCGGCCACGCGCCGATCTTGCCCGATGCCACCTACGCCGCGTACCTGCGCCGAATCGGCGCGGCCGGCGCGCGCGCCTTCACCCTGCCGGAAGATACCGCCGTCGATCGCGCGATTTATGCGCTGTCCGAGCTCAAAGAGCAGCCGTCGGCGACGGCCGAACAGATCACCAAGGTGGAGCTTCAGCTGGCGACGGCGCGCGCTGGCGTGCGTCGGGTCAGCGAGGCCGCGCGGCTTTCGCGGCTGTATTGGTGGACGGTCGAGTACGGGTTGGTCGGCACGCCTGCTGATTACAAGCTCTACGGCGCAGGCCTATTGTCCTCGCTGTGGGAGAGCTTTGCCTGTCACGATCCGAAGGTCAGAAAGCCGCTGCTGACCGCGGCCGCCGGTGAGGTCGACTACGACGTGACGCGGCCGCAGCCGCAGCTGTTCGTCGCGCCCAGCTTCGAGAAGCTGCACGACGTGCTCGACGAGGTAGTACGCGAGCTGCCGTCGGCGCAAGGTGGCGAAGCCGCGCTGCAAGAAGCCTGCGCCGCGCAAGAAGTGGCGACGGTCACGCTCAGCGGGTCGCTGCGGCTGCTGGGCGTCGTCTCGCGGCGCCTGACCAGCGCCGGCCAGACCACGCTGCTGAGCGTCTCCGGTGGCGCCCGCGCCGAGCTGGGCACCGCGCGCGCCGATGCCGAAGTCGTGCACGTCGTGCTCGGTGACTCGCGCGCCGCTCTCGCGCAGTTGCGACCCGGGCGCATCGACGTCGCGCTCGCCCACGGCATCCGGTTGCGCGGCGAGCTTTCGCGGCAACACGTCGCCGATGACGGCAGCGCCGCATTGTTGGTCATGAGCTCGGGTGAGCTGCAGGCGGCGTCGCAGCTCGATGAACGGCTGCTACCGGGCCACGTCGTCGCGCTCGCGCTCGAGCTGGGTGATCGAGCGCTCGCCGCGCACGCCGGGGCACCGTCCGACTTCTTCCCCGAAACCGAGCTGCCGCAGGCGCTGGTGCCAAAAGCTCACACGGTGCCGCCGCGCGATCGCGAGCTGTTGGGCTTGTACGAGACGGCGCTCGGCGCGCTGCGCTCGGCGCTGGGCTCGGACGTCGTCCCCGTCTTCGAGCGCGTCCACCGCGAGCTGTGTCGGCACTTCGAGCACGACTGGCTGTTGCGCTGGAACCTGCTGGAGAGTCTGCAAAAGCTCGGCTTGCACGGCGACCTGGCGAGCGCACTTCGCCATGAGCTGGAAGAGCTCGAGGTCTACTATCAGTACCGCCAACCGATCGCCTCGGGCCTGAGCTACCTCGGTCGCGTCGCGAGAAGCGTTTAGGCTTGTTGCCAGCCTCTGATCTTCTCTCATCTCAGTCGGAGAGCACGCCCGCCGATCCTGGCTTCTGGCTTCACTGCGCCTTCAGCGCTCCCTCGCCTTCGGCTCGGGCCGTAGGCCTCCGTGGACTCCGTCCAGCGAGCTGGACTCTGTCCACTCCGGCTCGTTTTCGCTCCGGTCCGGTGCTCACGTACTCAAGTACTGTCCGTGGGAGGCGCCAAGGTCGCTTGGTCCTCGCGAAAGCCTCGCCAGAAGCCAGGCTTGGCGAGCGGGCGGCTGAAAACTCGTGGGCGGAGGCTCGTGCGTGGGCGTGTGCTACAAGCGGTCGCGCTGACATGAAGGTTCTGGTTACCGGCGCGACGGGCCGACTCGGCTCGGTGGTGTGTAAAGAGCTTTTACGACGCGGCCACGACGTGCTCGGCACCGATCAACGCTTTTTGGCTGGGCTCGGCGTGCCGCTCCAATTGGCTGATTTGCGCGACTCGCTCGCGATTTATCGACTGCTCGAGGGGCGCGACGCTGTCGTGCACCTCGGCAACATTCCGAACCTCAGCCTCGGCCCCTCGCCGCAAGTCGTGCTCGGCGACAACGTCAGCATGAACAGTAACGTGTTTCGCGCGGCGCTCGATCTGAACGTGCGCCGGATCGTATTTGCCAGCTCGCTGCAGGCGATGATCCGCTTGGACGAAGGTCACGCGCCTGGCGCGCCGTACACCATTCCTTACTTTCCGCTCGACGGCGAAGCCCCGGCCAACCCCGGCCAGAACTTTTACGGCCTCAGCAAAGAGTTCGGCGAACGCACGCTGCGCATCTTGAGTGAGCGAGACCCCGCGCTGGTCTGCACGTCGCTGCGCTTTCCGATGTTGGCCGGCGATTGGTTCCGCAAGCGGTTGGAGCAGCCCGTGCCACTCAGCGGGCTCAACTTCTGTGAAGGGCTGACCTACTTGGAGCTATCCGATGCCGCCGCGCTGGTCGGCTTGGTGCTCGAGCTGCAGCAGCCGGGCTACCACCAGTACTTTCCGGCTCAGGCGGTCTCACTGGCGGGCTACACCGCCCAAAGCACGCTCGCCCAATTCTTCCCTGACACCCCGCTGCGTCGCCCGCTCGAACAGATCATCGATCTTGTGGATCAGTCGGCCTTGGAGCGCGATTTTGGATTTCGTCCCAGTCCCCCCCTGACGGTTCAGCTCGACCGGCGCTAGGTGCCGAACGGTTGGTTGAGGTTTGTGACCCGCGGAAAAAGCCCGGGTCTCGCGGGAAGGGTTTTCTGACTGGACGGTCAGAATCCGAGCTGCTACTCATTCGGAACGCTGACTGGACGGTCAGCGCTGATTCTCTCCACTTTTCTGTTTGGGCGTACAATGCCGACGACTGACGTGCTGACCGATGTGCTGGAGACGGTTCGGGTGGGCGCCGCCTGTTATGGGCGCGTTGAGGCGGCCGCGCCTTGGGGCATCGGCGTCGAGGCCGACGAAGAGGACGCCAAGTTCCACGTCGTGCTGACCGGCGAATGCTGGCTCGACGTCGAAGGCCACGATCCGGTGCACCTACAGGGCGGCGACTTGGTGGCACTGCCGCATGGGCATGCGCATGCGCTGCGCGACGTACCGGGCTCCCCAGTTCGTTCGCTCAGCGAGTTGGTCACGGCGCCAAGCGGCAAGTGTCAGGCGTCAATCGTCACCGGCGGTGATGGAGCGTCGGCGACGCTCGTCACTGGTTCCTTTCATTTCGAAGACCGTCGCAACAATCCGCTGTTGTCGGTCCTGCCCCCCGTGATCGTGCTGCCGGGCGAGATGAGTCGCAACGTGCACTGGCTCGAGCCCACGCTGAAGTTCATTGCGTGCGAGGCCGCGTCGGGCCGGCCTGGCGCGCAGACCGTGGTCAGCCGTCTGGCGGACGTGTTGTTCATCCAAATCGTACGCGGCTACCTGGCGACGCTGCCGCCCGGGGCCAGCGGTTGGCTGGGCGCGCTAGGTGACGCGCAGATTGGGTCGGCGCTCGGGTTGATCCACCAGAGCCCGGAGCTGGACTGGACCGTGCAGTCGCTGGCCGCCAAAGTCGCGATGTCGCGCTCGGCGTTCGCGTCGCGCTTCGCGCGGCTGGTGGGCGAGCCGCCGCTGGCCTACGTCACGCGCTGGCGCATGCAAAAAGCCGCCGGCCTTTTGCGGCAAAGCAGCTCCACTTTGGCCGACATCGCCGAGCGTGTCGGCTACGACTCGGAAGCCGCCTTCTCCAAAGCCTTCAAACGCGCCGTCGGAAGTGCCCCCGGCGCCTACCGCCGCGCCGCCAAAGCGACGGTTATCGCGGCTGCGGCGTAACGACTCGAGATTTCACAGGGAGGATAGGAGGACGGGAGGTCCGCGAGGTTTTTGCTGTTCGAGCCGCGATGCGCCTCACGGACACTGCGCAGTCTCGTCGCATCGCTTCGCGGCTCGAAACCCAAAATCTCGACCTCGCGGACCTCGCGGACCTCCCGTCCTCCCTGTCGAGTCTCGCTCGCTCGTATTGGCCTGGAGCCGCTACGGGAGTTTCTGCGATTTGGGCTGCGGGGTGGCAGCCCACGCGAGTTCAGCGTGGCGCGCGGCGGTAGGAGACTTTGGCGCTGGCTTCGTCGATGATCGCGTTGCGGGCTTTGGGGTCGCTTTCGAGCTCGGGCACGAGGATCAGGCGGTGGGCCAAGACGGGGCCGGCCAGGAAGCGCAGATCGTCGGGGGTGACGAAGGGGCGACCGGCCAGGACGGCCAGCGATTTGGCGGCGCGGAGCAGGCCGAGCGTGGCGCGCGGTGAGGCGCCGAGCACGACGCGCGGGTGCGAGCGCGTGAAGCCGGTCAGGCCGACGGCGTATTCGTAAAGGTCGTCTTCGACGTGGATGCGCGCGGCGATCGACTGCAATTGCAGTACATCGGTCGGGTTCAAGACGACGCCGACTGGCGGCGGCGCGATGCCGTGAGTGCGCAGCATGGCCACTTCGTCGCGCGGCGTGGGGTAACCCATCGGCACGCGCACCAAGAAGCGGTCGATCTGTGCTTCGGGCAGCGGGTAGGTGCCTTCGAGGTCGACTGGGTTCTGCGTGGCCAGCACGAAGAACGGATCGGGCAGCTCGAAGCGATCACCCTCGATCGTGACTTGGCGCTCTTGCATTGCCTCGAGCAGCGCTGATTGCGTCTTGGCCGGCGCGCGGTTGATCTCGTCGGCCAACAGCACGTTGGCGAAGATTGGCCCGGCGCGCAGCGTGAACGTGCCTTCGCGCGGGCTGAGCACGTAGGTGCCGGTAATGTCGGCGGGCAACAGATCGGGCGTGAACTGCACGCGGCGGATTGAGCTGCCGAGCGCCACCGCGAACGACTTGACGAGCGTGGTCTTGGCGATGCCGGGCACGCCTTCGAGCAGCACGTGGCCACGCGAAAGCAGCGCGACGGTCAGCAAATCGACCGCCGACGAATCGCCGATGTAGACGCGCGAAACCTGGCGCTTGAGCTCCAATAGGCGCTCACGCGCCGCCTCGATTTCAGTGACCTGAAGTGCGTGCATCAAACAGCCCCGCAACGCTGCTCGATTTCAAGCACGGCCGCCATCAACTTTTTGCGCAGGGATTCGAGCCGGGCCGGGGGAATCAACCGGCGCTGCTTCTTGACGATGCGATCTTCGATGATTCGCAGCTCGGAAAGGGCGAGATCCAGGTCACGCCACGCGTCTTCCGAAAGCAGCTGGCGGCGCTGAATCTCGGCCAACACCAACTTTGCCGAAGGCCCCCGGCCAAGACTTAGCCGCTCGCCCAGCAGATCGAGCGCTGCCGCCCGTAGCTCGGAAAGCGCCAGCGCCGCGTCGGTGCTGGGCGCCGATAGCACGGCGATCCGACCCGACAGCCCGCCCTGGGCGACGAGCGGCTCCGGCGCCGAGTAGCGCGGTGTCGCTCGCGAGCGTGGACGCGCCGCATACAGCAGCGCCCAGGCCATGATCGAAAGGCAGCCAACGCCGGCGAACAGCAGCGGCAGTGGGTCGGGCAGGCCGTGCTCGTGCAGGTCACTGAGCGCGTCGGCCAGGCTTTGGCCGAGGCCCGACAACAGCCCACCGCGATCGCCGAACTGACCCTTTTGCTGAAAGTGATTGGCGACGAAGTAGAGCTTGCCGCCGCGCTCGCCCCAGCTGTCGGCCTCGACCAAGTACGTGAGCAGGCCCTCGGCGAACTTGCGATTGCCGGGGTAGCGCAGCATGAGGTTGATGAACGCGGACGGGTCGCCCATGGCGAACAGGCGACCGCGGTTGACGATGATGCCGGTCACCGCCAACGTGGCGTCGGGCTCGCCGCGCGCGGCGATCGTGAGCACCGGCGTCAAGTTGGGGTGGGTGAGGGCGGTCGGGTGGTTCGTGACGACGCTGTCGACGTTCTGGGTGATCGGGTGGCGGTTTTGCTCTTGGCCGGCGACGATCTGCACGGCCGGCTCGGCGATCGGCAGGTTGGGATTGTCGCGCAGCATTTTGGCCGGCGCGGCCGGCGCGCGGACCCGGTAGATCTGAAAGCGGGCCAGGAACTTGTCGCCGGTGCCGTGATCGTCGAGCAGGGCTAGGCGCCCACCCGCGCGTAGGAACGCGCTCAGCTCCGCGTAGTCGAGCGGCACGTCCGGGTGCAGGATCACGACGCCGTCTTTGGGCGACAGCTTCGAGTAGTCGAGCGTGGCTGCAATCTCGAGCCGATCCCGGCCGAGTCGCTTCTTGGCCAGCTCGAACAGCTCGCTGCCACCCTCCCAGGTGGTGTCGTTGACGTCGAACGCGGCGCGCGCGACGCGCACCACGCAAAAAACCGCCAGCGCCGCCCCGAGCGCGCAGCCAAAAAGCGCGCATCGGTTTACGACGCGTAGCATCAGGCTAAAGCCCGGGACGGAACCGGCCGCTTTGCTATTCACGAGCCCCGCGCACCATAACCCGAGCTTCAGGCGCCGCTGGCAACCATTTCGGCCAGCGGCCCGCCCGCCGCGGGTGGGTACGGGTGCGAATCAGCCAGCCGAAGCATGCGCGAGGAGCTTGACCTTCCCGCCCTGCCGGCTACATTTCTGTCAAGAACCAAGTTTAACGAGCTTGGCTCCCCATCGCGAAAGCGAGGCCGCCCCCATGCTTCCTCCCTTCATCATCGACCAGATTCGGCGAAGAGAAGAAGAAGAGCGTCGGCGTATCGAGCGCGATCGGCCGCGCGTCGAGCTGCCCGTTGACGCCTACCATCCGGCGCCCCGGACGAAGCGCGATGAGGACGAGCCGGACGACCCGGACCGCGGCGTCGTCATTCTAGACCTCGGCTGAGCTTTCCAACCCCTCGGCGGCGTTGTACAAGCCTCGGCGCCGATGCGCCGGCTTCTTCAATTAGTCATTTCGTGTGTGCTCCTGAGCGGTTGCTTCGGGCCGGGCGAGGGCGTGGAAGTTCCTCAGGATCAGATCTACTTCCCCGTAGGTCTGGCGATGGACAAGGGAGCCAAGCACCTGTTCGTCGTCTCCAGCGACTTCGACCTGCAATACAACGGCGGGGCGGTGCAGTCCTACGACTTGGAGGCGTTGCAAACCGAGCAGCTGCCCCAGGTCTGCGAGGTGGACGCCGATTGCGCCAACGGGCCCTGCGAGACGGGGCTGTGCGCATGCCCGAACGGCGACCGAGCCGATTCGGACCGGCTGCTGTTCCCGGGCCGCTGCAAGCCGATCGATCCGCGAGAGCCGGCGCTGCACTCGCACAGCGTGAAGATCGGTGCCTTCGCCACCGACGCCATCCTGCGCCCGCGCGACGACAGCGATAACCCCGAGCAACGCCTGTTCGTCCCAGTGCGGGGTGATTCCACCTTGCACTGGCTCGACGTGAATGCCGATGGAACGCTCGAGTGCGGGCAACGAGGCGCCGCCGATCATGCCTGCGACGCCGACCACCGCGTCGGCGATGATCCGACCGACAACCCACGCGGGATCAAGCTGAACTCCGAGCCGTTTGCGCTCGACGCCTCGGCCCACGGCGAGCAAATCGTCGTCACCAATCAGACGACCGGCACGGCTTCGCTGTTCGTCAACGACTGGAGCACGCGGCCGATGCTCAAATTCGCGCTGGCATCCGATCGGATTCCGTCGCGCCCGGTCGGCATCGCCGCGTTGCCGCAGCCGCTGGCCGCCGGTGAAGAGGCGGATCCTGCGACGGCGTTCTTGATGACCTTCCGTAACTCGGCGCAGGTCCGGGTACTGCGTTTCGCTGCGGATGGTACGCCGACCGACACCAATCAAGCCCGGCCATACTTGGTTGATGGCAGCGGCGTAGCGATCGACGCCAATTCGGTCGGTTCCGACTCGCGCGGCATCGCCGTCGACGGTTCGGCGCGTCTGCTGGCCAAGCAGCGTTGCGCCGAGGGCGATCTCGACTGCATCGCCGCCGCCAACCTGGTGCCGCTGGACGTCTATGTCGCCAACCGCACGCCTTCCAGCCTGCTGATCGGCCGCACGCGACCGCCGCAGGAGTACCCGTACTTCTTCCAAACCCTACCGCTCACCACCGGGCCGTCGCGCGTCGTGATCGGCCAAGTAACGACGGCGAACGGCGAGCAGGAGACGCGCGTCTTCGTTGGCTGCTTCGATTCACGCCGCGTCTTCGTGTACGACCCGCAGCGGTCGCGGATCGAGACCGAGATTCTGACCGGGCGCGGGCCGCACGCGCTGGTCGTCGATGCGACGCGCCAGCTCTTGTACGTCGGCCATTTCACGGATTCGTATGTCGGAGTTTACAGCTTGGATCTGTCGCACCCCGCAACCTACGGCACGATGCTCGGCTCGCTGGGCAACCCCAAGCCTCCGAGGGCCTCGAAGTGAAGTTGGCTGATACCGTTTTTCGCGCGCTGTTGTTGGTGGGAGCCGTCTTGCTCTGTTGCTGCTCCGAGCAGCAGGTCGTGGCCGAGCTGCGCTCGCTTTCGGGCAGTGAGGACGCGGTATTTTTGTGCCGTGACGCCAACGGTGAGGGGCACCCGTACTCCGACTGCCCCGATCGTGACGCGAGCGATGACGAGAAAAAGGCCAAGCAGCTGTCGGTCTTCGCGCTCGTCACGCAGACGGTGACGGACGAGGTGGCGATCGTCGACGTTTCGACCGGCAAGGTCGTCGACGTCGATCCGAGCACGCCGGGCTACGGTTTTCTGCGCGTCGGTGGTCGCCCGCAGTCAATGGCCGCGACGCCGGGCGGTCGAGCCACGTTCGTGGCGACGGCCGACGTCGGCCGCAACGGCATCTTCGCCTTGCCTACGACGTGCCTCGGCGCGCCGGACAAGGACAAGAACGAGCTGCAGCGCGATCTGACGACCTGGCCCGCCTGTCGGCTCGACGAGACGCCCGGCGAGATCTCGGTGTTGGTCGAGCCGTTTGCCGCCCAGGCACCCGCGCCATCCCCGTTCGCGACGCTCGACGGCGCCGGTTGCCGCGTCGACGACTACAGCGAGGCCGGCGACCCGAGTGACTCGCCCGATACCCTGCCGGCTCCCGACGCTGATGCGCCGGGTCAATGCCGGGCCGCCCTGCAGGGTGAGGGCGGTCCCGAAGGCCGGCGCAAGCTGCTGGTTGCCTTGCCGGACTCGGGCGAGCTGGGCGTGCTGGACGCGCAAGAGTTGTTGAACCTGGCGCCCGGGACCTTTCCGCCGTGCCGCTTCGAGCAGCGGGTGAAGCTGCAGGTCGATGTGCCCGCCGGCGCCGCTCAGCTGCTGCCGGCAGATCTGACCGGCAGCCTGTTCGACCCGACTAAGACTTGCAACGATGCGCCGCCCCCGCAAGCGACGCCGGCCAGCCGCCGCGCGTCGCAGCCGGACGGCATCGCGGTTGCCGACGAGCGCTTGTACGTGGCTGACAAGGGCGCGCCGGTGGTTCACGTGGTGGACACGAGCAGCGTCTGCGGCATGCAAGAGCTGCCCTCGCTGTTGCCGATGTCGCTGCGCGAGCCGTGGCGGATCGTGACCACCCGCCGCGTGGCGGTCAGCCCGCTCACGCCAGCCGGGCGACGCTTTGCGTACGCGATCGACGCCGAGGACCAACCTGGTGCCAGCGTGATGGTGTTCGACGTCAGCCCGGGTTCGACTGATCGCACGCCGCTGGTGCGCGGCGGCTCGCCGGAGCTGCCGAACGAGAAGCCCGACCGTCTGGCGCTCGGCTCGTCGGCAAAAGACGTCACCTTTGCCTACCGCGACATCCCGTACGTCGACCCGAAGACGGGCGTCGCCGAGTTCGGCGCGCGTTGCGATCCCGATCCGAGCGCTGACTTGACCGCGCCGGGCGCGCTGGCGCGCACGAGCCCCGACTTCGCGACTGGCGCGCGGCCCGGGCTGTTGCGGGGCCTGTTCGGCTTCATTCTGCTCACCAACGGCTCGATCGCGATCGTCGACGAAGACGATTTCGATAGCGATTGTCGGCGCCCGGCCACCACCAACAAAGATTCGTCGCCGGATTTTCGTGGCTGCGCGAACGACGACCCGGCCATCCAGTCCTACGCCTTGAAGGACGGTTCGCGCACCGTCTCGGACGAGGTGAGTTGCCGGGTGGTCGAGCCGCATCGCTTTCGCGCGCTGCGGTTCGCCATCAACAACACCGAGCTGGGCGTGCGTGCGCCGTCGCTGCGCGACTTCCCACAGCTGACCTTGCCCAAGGCAGCCGCCGGCAGTGCCTTCGCGGATCGACCGAGGTTGTTGGCGGTGCCGTTCGCGGGCCCCGCGGACGATCAGGGCAATCCGAGCGCGCTTCCGACCGACGTTTACGTCGGTTCCACCCGCTACAGCACCGACCAAAAGGCCGCCGACGTCGCAGCCGTCAATCCGAACAGCCGTGACTCCGAGCAGCTGCAGTCGGTCAACTCGGTCGTGCTGCCGCCGCTCGAGCCGCGTTCCTATGCCGCGGAGGACACGGTCACCGTCACGTACGAGGGCTCGTTCGCCGGCGACCGCACGGCAGGGTTTCTGCAAGTGGCTGACGACGGGTCGTACGCCACTTTGACGGACGCCTCGCTGTCGTACTGCGGGGCCGGCGTCTACGACGTCGATACGATGACCGACTACGCCGCGCGCGATCTGGGCTTGAAGCCGGCAGAAGCGGCCAAGTTCGGCGAGCAGCATGCCGACTTCGTGCAGCTCACGGCATCTTTGCCGCCGATCGATGATTCGTACTGGAAATCGGCCGGTGTGAGCTACGCGACGTGTCTCGCGACGTTCGGCGCGGCCGACGCCGACCCGCTACCGCACGCGCGTGATTTCTCGATCCGCTCGGCGTTCGCCGACCACCTCGAGCTCGTGGGCCGGGGGGCCACTCCCGTGCCGTGGCTGCTCGATTCCAAAGAGGCGGACGTCGCACGCTGCTTCCCAACCGCGCTCAAGTACCGGGTGCGCGCCGGTCACCACTGGGTGCTGACGCACGCCGCGTCGGGCTTCAAGCACGACGTGATTGCCGCCGCAGTGGACGGGCGCTGTGTCCGCAGTTGCGATCCGATCCGCAAATGGAGCCGCGGTCGCGTGTTCGAAATCTCGAGCGACCGTGCCCATTGCCGTGAGCTGCCCAACGATGGCACGCCGACCGACGCGCTGGGTGACCCGTTCGACTTGCGCGTGGGCTGCGCCGCCGAGGATGAAGTGGCGTGCGTCTACGATCAGACCGTCGGTGGCGTCAGTCTCGACGGTTCCGTTTCCAAGTGCATCTTCAACGGCTTGAACGACCGCTTCGCGCTGTACCGGGGACGTGCGCCGTCGCTGACCGACACCGCCTTCACTTGGCACACGACCGGCGGTTTTACGCCGCTCTTGATGAGCCTGACCACGCTGTCCCAGACCGTGGCGCCGCAGTCGATCCAATTTTTACGTCAGCCCGAGCAAATGGCGGTGGTCGACGGCGCCAGCCAGGGGCTCTCACTGTTCAGCCTCGACACCTTCAGCGTCGTCAAGCCCTCGCCCTTCTACTGAGACGCGCATGGCGGGCTCCCCGACGCCGGTCATGCTCCAGCACGCGGCGGCCAAGCGCGCCTATCCGAACGCGATCGTGTTCTT
>FSUE01000477.1_pt1 | contig 18022 bp, 14 predicted proteins | sample 1637031 | NCBI WGS metagenome assembly FSUE01 (sample SAMEA3914819, study PRJEB12502) | metagenome | biome: forest; material: soil | place: Canada | collected 2010-06-26 | depth 0.3 m | reverse complement strand
CCGCTCAACAATCCGCCGCCCTGAAAGGCCTGAGAACCCGTCGACCACTGTTGGAACTCGCTGCTCAGTCGCTGCTCGACCGCCTGTAGCTCGGCCTTCGAAACGATGCTGGGCAAGACGAAGTAGCCATCGTCCGCGAACGCGCGTTGCTGGTCGGCGTCGAAGTGGCTCTTGGTTGACGGTTGGTGAGCAGAGGCTGGGTTCGGACTTGCGCTGGCTATGGTCAAAGTATCCTCCGGGTCCACGCTGCGCCTAAAGTTCGCACACCGTCGGGCGCCTGGCGAAAGCAACCTGAGAAGGAGCATCGGCCCGGTGGCCGGTCTCCGCCGCGGAACCCGCGCGAGGTCTTCGCCCATGCTATTTCCGCCCTTCGATGAGGAGACGCGCGCTGCTCTTGGGCCTAGGTGCCGTACTCATTGCCGTGGGGGCGCTCGCCTGGCGCGTACGCAAGATGGCGGCCCTACGCCCACTCGAACGAGCCCTGGGGGTTGTTGCGCGCGCGAGACAGCCCCAACCGCTCGAAGTCGGCGAGCTCCTGTACGACGGCAAGCTGGTGGCCGGCTGGGACGATTGGGGTTGGGGACCTCACCAACTGGGCAACGGCCCGGCTCGGGTCACGTTTGCTGGCTACGGCGGCATCCTCTTTCATCACGTGCAGCTGCCTTCGCGCTACGGCGGCGTTGCGTTTCGATACAAGGCGCCTGCTGCATGGGGGGAGTTCCTACACGTTACGCTGCAGTGGGCGGGCGTTCCCGACGACGCGTTTCCGATCGTCGTCGTAGAGCCGCGTCACGTAGCGACCGTCGAGGGCTGGCGTGAGGTCTTGATCCCGTGGCAGGAGCTCAACCCCGAGCATCGGCCGTTCGATCGAGTGCGCATCGGCAGCCGCAGTCTCGTGGGAGCGGAGCCAGTGCTGCTCGATCGAGTCATGTTGACGACGGCCAGCCCGAGCTCGGCGGCCGCCGGCTCGCACAGCGCCGACTTGCGCGTCCTCTGCTCCGCGCCGACCCAGCGGATTAGCCCGTTGATTTACGGCAATTCGACCGAAGCTTGGGACAGCGGTCAGAGCGCTCGCCGCATCGGTGGCAACCCGCTGTCTCGGCTGAACTGGGAGCTCGGATTGTGGAACTCGGGCAAGGATTGGTTCTTCGAGAACGGTGGCGACAAGCGCAGCGCTTTCGACTGGATCGACTCCTACCGTCCAGCCAAGCGAGCCGTCGCGCTGGTGGTGCCAATGTTGGGTTGGGTCGCGAAAGATGGCAGCTCGGTTGGCTTTCCACGCGGCCAATTCGCGGCGCAACAGAGCTACGATCCCAACAAGCCCGAAGCCGGCAATGGTCTTGCGCCCGACGGACACCCGCTCGCGCCAGGCGACCCGAGCCTGACCAGCGTGCCGGCGCCGCCGGAGCTGATCGGGGAATGGGTGGGCAAGCTGGTCGAGCAAGACAAGGCTCGCGGTGCCCGTGGCGTTGCCATGTATATCTTGGATAACGAGCCCTCGCTTTGGGACGCGACCCACCGCGACGTGCACCCGAAGCCGCTCAGCTACGACGAGCTTTTGGAGCGGACGGTGAAGTACGCCACCGCGATCCGTAAGGCTGATCCCGACGCGGTTATTGCTGGTCCAGCGGAATGGGGTTGGAGCGGATATTTTTCTTCTGCGGTGGATCGGCAGCCCGGCGCACAGCCAGACCGCGCAGCCCACGGAGGCCAGCCGCTGATCGCCTGGTACCTCAAGCAGCTCGCGGCGCACGAGAGAGCAACGGGCGTGCGCCTGCTCGACGTGCTCGACCTTCACTTCTACCCGCAGGGGCAGGGTGTCTTTTCCGACGCTGAGGCTGCCAAGGACGCGGTCACCTCTGAGCTCCGCTTGCGATCGCCGCGCGCGCTCTGGGATCCGGCCTACGTCGACGAGTCGTGGATTCACGAACCCGTTCGGCTCATTCCACGCATGAAAGCTTGGGTTCGTGAAAACTACGCCGGCAGGAAGGTTTCGATCGGAGAGTGGAGCTTCGGGGCCGAAGATCACATCAGCGGGGGGCTGGCCACGGCCGAAGCACTCGGGCGCTTCGGCCAGCAGGGACTCGACAGCGCATTTCATTGGGGTGACCTCAAGCCGGGCACACCCGGCTATTGGGCCTTCCGCGCTTTTCGGAACTACGACGGCAAGGGCGCTCGTTTCCAAGACGAGTCGCTTTCGACCAAGGAAGCCGAGCCGATCTCACTTTTCGCATCGCGCGACCCGGGCTCGAGCAAGATCGTCCTTGTCCTGATCAACCGCTCGGCCGAGGGCGCCGTCGATACGCGCATCACGCTGGACGGATGCGGAAATGTGACTGCGTCACGCCTGTTCAGCTACGGCTCAACGTCGAACGCGTTCGTCGAGGGCTCGGTCCAGCTTGCCAACGCCGAGGTCCACAGCCCGCTCGCCCCACTCTCGCTGTCGGTCATCGAGCTGAAGCTGGGCGGCGTCGCCGAGAAACCCTAAGCCCGCCTCCCGCAAGCTCGCCTCTCGGCGCTCTTTCGACGCCGTCTATTGTCGGTTATGGTAAGCAGGTGTGCGACCGGGGACAGACCCCTTGGCACACCAATCGTTGCACCATGGCTGAAGCAAACCTCCCAGGTCAGGCCCCACTCGATCCCGCCGCACCGATCAAGGGGCGCGCGACCCTTCGCGGGCATCTAGCAATTTGTCGGGTCGACCACTGGTTCAAAAACGTCTTCGTGTTGCCGGGCATTGTCGCCGCCATCGGTGTTGACCCGGGGCACGTAGCGCCCGACCTATGGTTCCGCGTCGTGATCGGCCTGGCGTCGGTCTGCCTGGTCGCCTCCAGCAACTACGTCGTCAACGAGGTGCTCGACGCGCCGTCGGATCGCTCGCACCCGGTCAAGTTCGCGCGGCCCGTACCTTCGGGCAAAGTGAACATTCCGCTCGCGTACGTGCAGTGGTTGCTGCTGATGGTGGCGGGCGTCGGCTTGGGCCGCGTGATTTCGACGCCGTTCATGTTCACGGTCCTTTGGCTGTGGGTGATGGGCTGCGTCTACAACATTCGTCCGATTCGCAGCAAGGACCTGCCGTACGTGGACGTCCTGTCCGAAGCGGTCAACAACCCAATCCGGATGCTGGCCGGCTGGTTCATTGCGGGCACCCCGTCCGTGCCCCCCGCCTCGCTCTTGCTCAGCTATTGGATGGTCGGCTGCTACTTCATGGCGATGAAGCGCTACGCCGAGTTCCGCGACATTGGCGACGCACCGCGAGCCGCCGCCTATCGCAAGTCGTTCGCGTATTACAGCGAGGAGCGGCTACTGGTTTCGATCATGTTCTACGGCTCGGCTGCGATGCTCTTTTTGGGGGCTTTCGCGTTTCGCTATCGGCTCGAGCTCGTGCTGGCTTTTCCGTTGGTCTCGCTGGTCATGGCAATCTATCTGATGATCGCCTTCCGCAAGGACAGCGCGGTGCAGCGTCCGGAGGGGCTCTACAAGGAGCCACGCTTGATGCTGGCCGTGGTCAGCTGCGCGATCGTGGTGTGTGTGGCCTTGTTGGTCGACATCCCCGGGCTGCAGAAGATCTTTTCGCCGACTGCACCCACCATCGAGCAACAGCACGCGGCAGCCACCAGCAAGCCTTGAACCGCGCTACTCGACGAACTTCGACAGCAGAAGCACGTAGGCTGCTTGGTAGTAAATGGCCGGCTCGGTCAGCTCCCACGAGCGGTCGAGCTCGACTTGCGGGGCCCACCCGGTGTTGAAATCCGCGTAGGCCTTTTGGGGAGGCTGCTTCCTCAGGGCAGAGCTTGCGCAACGGTTTTGTTTGGGGTCCTGTCCCTGGCAATACTGCGGGTTGACGCCGCCTGGAACGTAGCCGGGCGCCGGCCCCAGGCGTGAGGTTTGGGCGTCGTCATAGTCGGGGTCGCCGTCCCGAAACCAAACGTGGAATATTTGGTTGATCGATTTTTCGGCGCCGAAGCTGCGCATGTTCGTCAGGTAGACGAGGCCGAGCGCATTTACCCCATGGAAGGACTGGAGCAGGGATTCCGCGCGGTCGGCGAACGGCTCGGTGTCTACCTGCTTGAGCAGACCGCGCTTGGCCAAGCCCACCATCTCGTAGTTGGTGTTGCCGACGTTGGCTCTGACCATGTTGTGGCCCCAATGATACGTGCCAGCGGGCATGTAGCTTCGATAAAGATCGGCGTCCGGCTTCGTGGCGTAGATGTCGACGCTGCGAGCCTGACTAAGCTTGCGTTCCAGAATCGCGGCCTTGATGCTTGGATCCGCGTTCGGAAGCGCGGCATACACCAACAAGCTCTGTCCCTGTTCGGGGTCGTAGCTGGACCAGCCGTCGCTCTGCATCGGGCGGGTAGCGCGGAAGCCCTTGCTGATGGTGTCCGCATAGGCGGCCCCGCCAGTTAGGCCGAACAGATAGATGGCCGCGACCACGTTCGCCTGTTCTTGGGCCTCCAGCTCTCGGTCGGAGTCGCCCGCCTTGATCGTGCCGTCATCGCAGTCCGCCCGGTGTGGGTGCTCTTGAAAGTATGCAAAGGCGCGTTTTGCGCGCAGGCTCAAATCGTCCGCGTAGGTGTGGAGCGCCGGAATCTCCCGCATGACCAGCGCTGCGTGGGCGAAGACCCCTGCGGCCGCGATCGTCGCGGATGAGCATGGTTCCGGGTAGTAGTAGCGTAACAGGCGAGATTTTTCGGGCGTGAGCTGGTCGAGCTCCACATCGCCCAGCTTCGGCAGCACGCCACCGTTCAAGTCGGCGGCCTGCATCTTCTTCAGCCAGTCGAGCTCGACCTTGATCTCGTCCAGCAGGTCCGGGACGCCATTGCCAGATTCTGGAATGTTGAAATCGTCAGTGAAAACTTGGGGGCGCTCCGCGTAAGCCGTGAGCAGCTCGTGCACGGGCGACTGCGCGAAGGTGACGTATTTGTTTGCGTCACCGGCGTCCCACCAGCCCCCGGTCAGGTCGCGCGCCGTCGCCGCGTTTCCGCGATCTCTCACGCTGCGGGCTTCCTTGTCTTGCCCCGGCCCCAAGTGGTCCGCCGCGGCGAGCCAGCACTTGTCGCCCACGCACGCATACGGCTTCTGCTTCGGCACGTTGGCGCGCTGGAAATAGAACATCTTGACCGCCGCCCGGAGCACGTCGCGGTAAATGGAAGACTTCACGTCGAAGCGGTGCGAGCGAAAGCCGCCGACCCGATCGACGATGCAGTAGCTGCCCTCGTCTCGCACCGCGCTGAAGTCGAACCACCAGCCGCGGTCACCCGAGCTTTTTTGGGTGACGCCTGCGTTCCAGACCGTCGGTGCTCCGCTGAACGACAGCTTACCGTCTGCCCATGAGCGAACCTCGTACGCCGGGCCCGGGGCCAACTCCTCACGTGCGTTCCAGCCCTCGATCGGATCGACCAGGACCGCAACCTTGCGGGATGCCGGTCTGTAGCCGAACTGATCGACGCGGATTAGCTCGTTGAGAGGTGCTTTTTCGCAAGTCTCGAACGGGGCTGCGTGGTTCTTGACGCGAGACTGAAACGAAACCTCGGAAGGCGTCGCTGGCTTGAGCCACGATGGCGGCGGTTGTTCGCGCGAGCACGCCGCCAGAAACAGCATGGCGGCAATCGAGCTAGCCCAGCCAAATGACGTCAACCCTACCGCCAGCACCCTCATCTTGCGTTGCATCCTCGTTGACCAACCTTGCCGGCGGGGCTTCATTCGCACGGGGCGCTGGCGCTGCACCACGCTAGCGACTCGCCCTTTACGCTACCATGAGAACGCGCTAGCCACAAAGCTGGTTTGAGATGAGCTCCGCCAATGCAGTTGATGAAGGAGGCCCCCGCTTCCCGTTGTCGATGCTCGACTGGGCGCTCCAGCGTTGCCCGCCATTCGTGGGTGCGCGCGCCGTTGCCGCCGCGCTCCGGTTGGCCGGTGCGAAGGTTGGGGCGTCGACTATTTTTTGGGGCATGCCCACGTTGCCGGGTACGCGCAACTTCGCTTCGCGGTTGGAGATCGGCGAGCTTTGCGGCCTCAACTTTGGCTGCTATTTCGAGCTTGATGCGCCGATCACCCTGGCCGACCACGTGGCGGTTGGCCACGAGGTCATGTTCCTGACGCGGACGCGACACGCGCACGGCTCGGGCCGTCGCGGCAGTATTGCGGGCTCCGAGCCAATCGTGATTGAAGCCGGGTGCTGGCTTGGTTCGCGCTGCACCATCTTGCCCGGCGTTACGGTCGGGGCAGGTTCGGTCGTGGGTGCGAACGTGGTCGTGCGCGAAAGTCTGGCGCCGAATACGCTGCTGTCCGGAACGCGCAAGGTCTCGATCGCAAAGTGGCGAAGCTGACGACGAAATACCCAAGGATTGGACGCGATAATGATTGCACGCAACGACGCATTCGAGATTGTGCTCGAGAGTTTACGGGAGGTCTTTGTGCAGGGCGGCACTGCGCCGCCGGAAATCATCACCGACGACACGGTGCTGGTGGGCGCTGACGCCGTGCTCGACTCGCTGGGCGTCGTCCAGTTGATCGTCGAGGTCGAGCAGCGCGTCGAGGCCGCTCACAGCATCTCGGTCACGCTAGCGAACGACAAGGCCATGTCCGCGCGGAACAGCCCATTTCGCACTGTGGGTGTACTGACTGATCACGTGATTGCTACCGCACAGGAGGCGGCATCGTGACCAGCGAGAAGCCCGTGATGTTGGTCACCGGCGCTCGCAAAGGTATCGGTCGCTTCTTGGTCGAGCACTATCTGAGCAAAGGCTATTTCGTCGAGGGCTGCAGCCGCGGTGCCGCCGACCTGGGAGATGCGAACTACCGACACCACGAAGTCGATGTGGCGGACGAGAAGGGCGTTCGGGGCATGGTCGCGGACATCACCAAGCGACACGGTCGGATTGACGCGGTGCTCAACAACGCGGCAATTGCCAGCATGAACCACGTCCTGCTAACGCCAGCCAAGTCGGCTAACCGCATGCTCGAGGTCAACGTGACCGGCACGATGCTGGTGTGCCGTGACGCGGCCAAAGTGATGATGCGCCGCCGCTATGGCCGGATCGTCAACTTTACCACGATCGTGGCCCCGATCGCGCTCGCGGGCGAAGCCGTGTACGCCGCTTCGAAGAGCGCGGTAGTTACCTTTACTCGCATCTTGGCGTTCGAGCTTGGGCAATGGGGCATCACCTGCAACTCGTTCGGCGCGACGCCGATCATGACCGACATGATCAAGGGCGTGCCGCAGGACAAGATCGACGCGGTCGTGAACGGACTTGCGATCAAGCGCCTCGGCTCGCCGCAAGATTGCGCGAATGTGTGCGACTTTTTCGTCAGCCCAGCCAGCGACAACATCACGGGGCAAGTGATCTACCTGGGCGGCGTCACCTGAGCTGGGCTGGATGACCCTGGATTGGTTCTTCGAGCGCATGGCCGGTTTCGGTGGGGAACCGGCCCTCGTCGACGGGGATCGAACGACCAGCTACGCCGAGCTGCTCGAGCGCACGATTCGATGGACCGAGCGTCTCGCCGAAACTGGCATCGGCGCAGGCGCTGTCGTGGCCATCGAAGGCTCGTTCTCTCCCGAAACGTGTGCGGCTTTTCTGGCGGCGATGCAGGTCGGGGCCGTGATCGTGCCGTTGACGCCCTTGATGCGCGCGCATCGGGCCACGTTTCTGGCCATCGCAGAGGCGTCTCTGCTGATCGAGCTGGACCCGCTAGACGTTTGGACGCTGAGCCCGCTACCGAATCGGGTGACGAATCCGTTGACGCTTCGATTGGTAGCGCGCAATCACCCGGGCCTGGTGGTCTTTTCGTCCGGCTCGACCGGGGCACCCAAGGCCGTCCTTCACGACCTCGACTCGATTCGTGAAAAATTTCGGAAGGTTCGGCAGAAGAAGACGACCCTGACGTTCCTGCTCTTCGATCACATCGGGGGCATCGACACGATGCTGAATACTTTCGGGAGTGGCGGCTGTATCGTGACGGTGCCGGAGCGAACCCCAGAGCAGGTCGCCCGTGCCATCGCCAAGCATCGGGTTCACACCCTACCGACCTCGCCGACATTTCTGAACCTGTTCTTGATGAGCGGCGTCTGGGAGCAGCACGACCTGTCTGCGCTCAAGGTCATTGCCTACGGCACCGAACCCATGCCGGACAGCACGCTCAAGCGGCTAAATGAAGTATTTCCTGGTATGGCTTTGATCCAGACGTACGGCATGTCGGAGCTCGGAGTGCTGCGTTCACGCTCGCGCGACTCGACCTCGCTGTGGCTGAAGTTCACGGGCGAGGGGTTTCGGACGAAGGTGGTGGACGGCACTTTGTGGGTCAAAGCCGACTCCGCGATGCTCGGTTACCTCAACGCCCCCGCCCTGTTCGATGCGGATGGTTGGCTGAACACGCAAGACCAAGTGGAGGTGGACGGTGAGTACCTACGGATCTTGGGGCGAGCCTCGGATCTGATCAACGTTGGCGGGCAGAAGGTTTACCCGGCCGAGGTAGAGAACCTGCTGCTTCAGCTCGACAACGTGCAGGACGTAGCGGTGTCCGGTAAGGCACACCCGATCATGGGCCAAGTCGTCGCTGCGCGCTTCAACCTCAAGCAGCCCGAATCGCTCCAGCTGTTCAAACGACGCCTGAACGCCTTTGGGCGCGAGCGGATGGCCAAGTATCAAGTTCCGGTATACGTCGAGTTGGTGGACGCGGAGCAGTTTGGCGCCAGATTCAAGAAGGTGCGCCAGTGACGGAGCGAACGGCAGCGCGGTTCGAACCCAAGAACCTCCCACTTTGGCGCCGCGCCCTGAATGCCGCGACCACCGAGGTAGGCGGAATTCACCCGCGGCTTCACCTCTACAATTTGCTGGCATCGCTGCTGCCTTCGGGCGCATCGGGTGAGCTGCGGGCGCTGCTATTGACGATGGTTGGCTTCGAGGTCGGCCGAGCTACGCTGGTGAACGGTGCGTTGAAGATCAGCGGACCCAGGAGCCTGCAGCGCCGTCTGGTGATCGGGCAGGAGTGCACGATCGAAGCGGACTGCGTGCTCGATCTCTCGGAAATGCTCAGCATCGGCGATCGCGTGACGATCGAGCCCGGCGTCATGATCCTGACCAGCACCCACGAGCTGGACTTTCCAAAACACCGCGCCGGCAAGGTGATTGTGAGCCCGGTTAGCATCGGCGCTGGGGTCTGGCTCAGGGCTCGTTCGGTCATCCTGCCCGGTGTAAAAATTGGCGATGGGGCCATCGTCGAGGTTGGCGCCGTGGTCAACAAAGATGTCGAACCCAACACGCGTGTGGGCGGGGTCCCCGCGATCAAGCTCGGAGCCTTGGAAAATCCATGAAGCGTGGTGCCCGCCTGGGAATCGCGTTGCTTGGTGTGGGGCTGATACTCGCGGCAATCAGTCCGCTGCGCGAGCGCTTCTTCGGCCGCCGACGCTTGCGGTTTCCGTATCTGGGTCGCCCGCTCGATGCGGCGATTTACGCGAAGCTTGCGGCGCAGCCGGGCTGGGCCAAGGCAGGGCTCGAAGTCGCGCCAGGTATCACGTTGCGTGGTTTGCTGCGTCGCCCGAGTCTCGCGACAGCGCCGTGGGTCCTATTTTATCCCGGTAACGACGCGTCGCAGCTCGAGCGCGGACAGGCATTTCTGAACCGGTTGGCGCACGATACGGATTGGGGGCTCGCGGTCTTCGCGTATCGCGGCTACGACGCCTCCTCAGGCACGAGCGAGCTTGCCAGCATGCGCGCCGACGCGCCGCGCCTGCTGGCCGGGCTGTGCGCGACCGAGCGCGTGCCGCCCGCTCGAGTCCATTTGATTGGCTTTTCGATTGGCGGCCATTTTGCGGTTCACGCCGCCGGCGGGGCGAATCGGACTGGCGCGCGCGCTGCAACGCTGACGCTGCTTGCCGCCGTCGACGACATCGTCATGTACAAGCCGGGCCCCTGGGAAACGTTGAGTCTCGGCGAGGACTACCAAACGCGACCTTTCCTAGTCGACGTGCCCGCTCCGGTGCTCGTGTTACAGGGAACGGCCGACGAGGCGCTGGCTGGACCGGGGCAAGGTCGCGACCTTGCGAAGGCTCTGGCTGAGCGAGGCACCTATCGCGAGCTCAACGGCGTGAAGCATCTGACGTTGCTCGAAGATCAGACCGCGTTGGACACGATCCGCGCCTTCGTTCGTGCACACTCGGAGCCCTAAGAAAACCGGGCGGACTATCCCGAGGCCGAGCTGCGCACGCGTTCGAGAGTCGCTGTTTCGGTTCGCGGCGTGGAGCCACCGGCGCCAGAGAGCGCAGCCAGCATGGCGGCAGGCGAGGGAACTTGCAGGTAGCTGAGACGCTTGATCTCTCGGCGTCCGCGCGTAACCGTGTCGAGCACGAGACCGCAGACGAGGCTGAGTAGGGCAGCCAACATGATCGACGCGGACAAGATCGCGGTTGGGAAACGCGGCACCAAACCGGTCTCGAAGAAATTGATGAAGATTGGAATCGACAGAATGATCGACAACGCTGCCAGCAATGAGCCTGCGATGCCGAAGAACGCAAGCGGGCGCTCGTTCTTGAACAAGCCCATCATCACCGACAGGATGCGAATACCGTCGCGGTAGGTGTTCAGCTTGCTGGTCGAGCCGACCGGCCGAGCGAAGTACTTCGTTTCGCGCTCTGCAATCGGCATGTTGAGCGTCAACGCATGCACGGTTAGCTCGGTCTCGATCTCGAAGCCCGCCGAGAGCGAAGGAAACGACTTGACGAAACGCCGCGAAAACACGCGATATCCGGACAAGATATCGGTAAAGCGCTGGCCAAACAGTTGGGCCAAGCACCCCGTCAAAAGCTTGTTGCCGAGCACATGACCCGGCCGGTATGCGAGCTCTTCCGTGTGGATTCGCTTACCGACTACCATGTCGAGATTTTCGTTCACCAGCAGGTCGATCATGCCCGGCAGTGGCACGGGATCGTAGGTAGCGTCGCCGTCTGTCATCACGTAGACGTCTGCTTCGACGTCGGAGAACATGCGCCGCACCACGTTGCCCTTGCCTTGCAGCCGTTCCACGTAGACGACCGCGCCGGCCTCACGCGCCCGAGCGCTGGTCTGGTCCTTCGAGTTGTTGTCGTAGACGTAGACCGTCGCTTCCGGCAGCACCGCCTTCATGCCCCTGACGGTCTCTGCGATGGCTACCTCCTCGTTGTAACAAGGAACTAGCACAGCCACTCGGAAGGAACGCGCGTTCACAATTGCGGCGACGCTACAGCAGGGGGTTGCTCTCGTCAAACGCGCCAAGGCCAGCTTGCGTTGGCTGCGTTGGCGCCAAAACGGGGCGGGGTCGTACGTGTCCCGGGGTTATAGCGGTCCTGTCACTCCTGCTGTAGAGTGCCCGGCATTTGGCGCCCCAGCCCGGCTCGAATCTGACGATGAAAGAAGGTAAATCGCTGGCCCCTTCTCGGGATGCACTGATCGTTTCGGGCTTTTCGTTGTTGGTTTCACTCGTCGTCGTGTTCGTGATCTTCCCCAGGCAGAACCTGGTCGCGAATCAGGCTGATCCTTACGAATTTTCTGCGCTGGGCCATGCCATCGCACGAGGTGAGGGGTTTCACGGGCAGATGCTGGGGCGTCGCGCACCGCTCTACCCGATGGTGCTTGGCGCGATCTACTTCGTGTTCGGTGATCACGAGTGGCTCGTTCAGATCGCGCAATGCTTGATGCTCGCGGGCACTTGCCTGTTGGTACGCGATATCGCGCTGCGTGTTTACGACAGCCCGCGCGCCGGCTTGATTGCGGGGCTGGCCTGCGCCGTGCATCCCTCGTTTCTGCGCTACGTGGCTGATTTTCACCTGGAAGTATTGCTGACTTTCCTGGTGACGCTGATGGTGTGGACGAGCGCGCGCTTTTGGCAAAAGCCCGGCTATGCGCGCGCGGTGGCTTTTGGCGTGGTAACGGGCGCGGTTTCGCTCACCAAGGCCGTCATGCTGCTGTACCCCGCGGTCTTCGCGCTCTTCTGGCTTTGGGAGCAGCGTGGGCGCCTGCGCTTACCGCTGCCGAGACTCGTCGGACTATTGCTGCCCCTGGCGCTGGTTTTCGCGAGCATGGCCCTCACCATCTCGCCTTGGACGGCGCGCAACTACCACGTAAGTGGCAAGGTCGTGCCGGTGAGCACTGGTTTGAGCGACGCCTTCCTGCGCGGGTTCGTGTTCAGTAAGACCGAATACATCACGCTGCGCGAGCCGCCCTACACCGGTGCAGAGAACGAAGTAAACGCTTGGTTCCGCGCGCTGTGCGCGGCTCAAGGTACGGTGTGGGAGCGAGATGCTCTGGAGACCGAAGCGATTCTGGGCCGCGAAGCCAAGCGCTACCTGATGGCTCGGCCGGTTGCCGCAGTGAAAAAGGCGCTGATCGGCGTGTTCACTTTTTGGTACCAGATGACCAGCCTCAAGACGTCGCTCGTGGCCGGCCTCTTGGCGCTCGGCTCCTGGGTCCTCGCTGCCCTGGGCATGAGACGCGCGCGGAGTGAGGGGCGGCCGCAGTGGGTGGTCCTAGCGCCCGTGCTCTACTTGAATCTGTTTCTGGCGGCGCTGTTGTCATTGGGCCGATATTCCGTACCCGTTTTACCGACGTTGCTCGTGGCTAGCGCGTTTGGCTTTGACACGCTGCTCAGTCGCTTGCGACCGGCGAAACCGCAGCCTGCCAACTAGGACTCTCGAGCGCGTGCCGCTGCCAGGCCTACTGCCAGCCCTCGGACGCGAGCAAGAACAGCCCCTGGTCACTGGCGGACGCGAGCAGCCGACTGTGGTCGCGCAACAAGCGGCCGATCATGATGCGCTCTTGATGCCGGATCAGGTAAGAGGTGTTGCCCACTTCGACCGGTGGCGGAGAGCCTGACGTTGGCAGAGGGACTAGCCAATCCCGCGGAGCTATGACGTGGGTAACGCCCAGTCGCCGGAGGTCCAGCGTGAAATCCTGCCAGCTGGTGACGCGCAGGGAGCTCTGCACGATATCGGCGCAGAACGTGGCGCGATCGATATAGAAGCCGCCGCAATAACCAGCCAAGACCACTCCGGCGTTGGCTGGTGCATCGCGATTCAGCTGCTCGTACAGCGGCAGCAGCGGCAATTGGCGGCGCAAGTAGTCGTGCTGTCCCTGAAACCCGAATGAAGTCTTCAGCAAAGAAGCGGCATCGCCGTTGGCTGCTCCAAGCTGCTGCTTGGCCCCAATCAAAGAGAGGACTGCGGTAAGCACCACGAGTGGGACGCGCGCCCAGCGCGCCTGTGCCCAGGGCAGCAACAGCAGAAGCATCGGGATCTCGATCAGGGCGAAGAGCGGGGTCCAATAGCGCTTGTAGAGCCCAGCCGCAGCAAGCTGCAACAACACGGTGAACAGCACCACTAGCGTCAACGCGCGCATCGGGAAGGAGCGCTGTCGCCGAAAGATGGCGGCACCGGCGAGCGCGATCAACCCAGCCACGCCGGCCAGTATCGCCTTGCGAATGCCGAGCCCCCAGCCCGCACCCGAGCCGACCCCCCAAACCAGGTAGCGGTTGTACTGATCGAACTGCGCCGATTGTATGGCCGTCAAATCGCGTGAGGGAACGATCTGCGCGAACATTGGAAAGAAGGGGTTGCCGGTGACGATCGCCGAGCGCACCAGCCATGGCAACACGGGTAGAGCCACGAACGGCACCAGCGTGAGCAGCAACTTCACGCTGGGTCCAGCGGGCTTGCCTTGTTCACGTTGTTCGCGCACCAGCAACAGCAAGGTCAAGGCGCCGAGTGCCACCGGCACGAGTGCGGCAGTGATCTTGAATGACGCGCCGATTCCGGCGAGCAAGCCCGCCACGCGCAAGAACGCCGAGTCACGGGTTTGATGCCACACCACCCATGCCAGGCCTGCTCCGACGAGGGCGCCTGCGGTCGCAGCCTCGACGTAAGCCCAACCCATCAGTGACGCAATCCCGAAGGGTCCGTAGAGCAACAGGGTGACGCCAAGCGCGGGCAGCACACCGGCGGTCACTCTACGCGCGGCGGCGTACAGCCCCAGCGCCGCAGCGATGCCCAACGAAAATTCAACGAGCTTGGCCGCCACGTCGCCCGCCCAGGCCAAGCCGAGCGTGAACAACATCTCTACACCCATTGGGGTGTTCGAGTACGGGTAGGTTGGCAAGTAGCCGAGCGATCCCATCGCGAGCCAACGCTTCGGCACCGTCAAATGGTAACTCAGGCCATCCGGGTCGATAGTTGGCGTTAGCGCTGACAGCAGAGTCAGGAACAAACCGGGGAACAGCGCCAACAACCAGCCGCTGAACCAGATTGGGGGGCGCGAAACCTTCGACGACGCGAGCCACACTCGCTGCAGCACGGCCCGCGCGTCGAGAACGAACAACAGCGCAAGCGCGCAGCAAGCCAAGCGAACGTTCGCGACCGACAGGTATCCGGTCACACCCAGCAAGAACGGAACCTGCGCCAAAGCACCCGCGCCGAGCGCCAGCGCCAGCACGCCTTTTTCGAGTGGCAGCGTAGCGTTGCTCGCAGCGAGCCAGATCAACAAGCGCCGCCCGATGGCTGACGCTAGAACCACGAAAGCTGCTGCGAAAACGATCGCGTATAGCAGCGAGGGTCCGGCGGTTGCGAGCCACGGCATCAGCGTCGTGTACCATAAACCTGGCGCCAGGCGCCCTGCTACTTAGCCGTGGAGAGCGGCTCGCCGTGGAGCGACAGCAGACGGCTGGCCTGAGGCAAAGCGCTCGTGTATTGTCCGCGTCGGAGCGGCATTGACGCCAGAGCAAGCACCCACAAACACGTCGCCTGACGACGCGAACGAGGCTTCCGGGTCTGAGCAGAGCGGTAGCAAGCGTGGCCGCAATCTGCGAGCGGCGATTGTTTCGACGCTGCTGATCGGGGCGTTCGTCTGGATATTGAGTCGCGGCGGCTTCCCGCTGCTGCCTCCAGCGGGCTGGCTCGCGAAGCTGAAGGGCTATTATTTCGTCACGTTCTGCGCGGCGATGGTCTTCAACATGTTGACGCGCTTCGCGCGCTGCCATTTCCTGCTAGCCCCGCTGGCGCCGGTTCCGTTTCGTCGCGTCATGACGATCAACGCGATTGGTATGGCATTGATCACCTACCTTCCCTTGCGGATCGGTGAGATGGCTAGGCCTGCCATGCTGCGAGAGAAGGGCGCTCTCTCTGCTTGGGCGGTAACCGGGACCGTCGGAGCAGAGCGCATTTTGGACGGCCTAGTTTTCAGCGGCATGCTCCTCGTGGGTTTGGCACTCGCCACGCCCCAGAACCCGCTACCCGACCATGTCGGGGCTCTGCCGGTGCCGGTCTGGATCATTCCGCAGACGGCTCGCATCGCGGCGTTGGTGTTTGCCGTCGCGTTCGTCGTGATGGCCGCTTTCTACTGGCTGCGGGCGCAAGCGCGCCGCACCACCGAAGCCGTGGTCGGGGTGTTCTCGAAAAAACTTGCTACGCGCGTGGCGGACATCGTGGAGCGGCTCAGCGACGGACTGCGCTTTCTGACCAATTTTCGCTACTCGGTCCCGTACCTTGCGATCACCATTGTTTCGGTTTTGAGTCAGGTTTGGGCGCTGGAGCAGCTGGCAACGGCGGTCGGTATGCCCGAGCTCGACTTTGCCGAAGCCATGGTCGTGCTCGGCGTCTTGGCCTTGGGTTTCAGCGCTCCCAACGCACCGGGCTTCTTTGGCATGGTGCAGCTCGCTCTGTATGCCGGGTTGGCGACCTATATTGCTCCGGCAAAGGTAGCCCACGAGGGCGCCGTGTTCGTCTTCCTGTTCTACGTCGTCTACTTGCTGAACGTCACGCTGCTCGCTGCGATTGCGCTCGTTGTCGAGTTCTTCCTCAGTCCCCGGATGCTCAAGGCTCGCTCCGTATCGAGCTTGGGCTCGACTTGAGTGACGCGGTTGCCCGCACCTGCGGCGCTCAGCGCCTGAGCATCGAGGGCCGCTCGACCGCGAGATAGAACGCGCGGGCTACGAGCAGCGACGCGGCGAACCCGGTCAGCACGAGCAGCAGCGAGAAGGGCAGGGGTGACAGCCGAAGTGGTCGCAACGCGAAGTAGCAGAGCGCTACGACCGGAAGGTGCGTCAGGTAGAGGCTGTACGAGAAGTGGCCAAGCGCCAGCAATGGTTTTGCCTCGAGCAAGCCAAGCAGGAAGCCGCGCGGGGCTTCGCGCCGGGTGGCCGTGCTCGTCAGTTGGACGAGCACAGCGGCCATCGCTAGGCCCACCAAGCAGTCAGTGACGGGCTTGTGCCCAAACCAGACGCCCGCGAACACCAAGCCAACCACCGCCAACAACCCCCAGCTCGCGCTCGCAATCAGGCGCCACGGGAGCGCTTGCAACTTGCGCGCGCTGCCGCTGCCGAAGCTCACGTTGGCAGACGCCATACCCAGCGCGAACAGCAGCACGTACCAAGAACCGGCCGACGCTGCAGCGGCCGGCGCAATCAGCAGCGGCAAGTAGCCCAACAGCGCCGCGCTGGCCAACACCGCCAGCGCGCCACCACGACGCCACGCCGGCAATAGCAACGACGGGTAAAGGAAGTAGATCTGCCACTCCGTCGCCACGCTCCATAGCGGCCCGTTGATCTGCAGGGCGTATTCCGGTGAGAGGTTGTGGATCAAGAGCGCGTGGGAGACGATCGGTCCGAGCCTCAGCCCCGGCAACGATGCGTCCCAGATCGTACCGGTGCTCGGTGTTCGGAGAGCCGGGATCAACGCCATCAGCAGCAGCGAGAGCGCCAGCGCCGCGAAATACGGCGGTAGTATGCGCAGCGCGCGACGGCGCGCGAAGCTGGCCAACGGCAGTTTCAGCCGCAACGGCTGCTGGTTCAAGACCGGCAAGGCGAGGCAATAGCCCGAGAGCACGATGAACACGGCGACCGCTTCGTGCCCAAACGCGCTGGCGCGACGCAGGATACGGCCGACACCAGTCAGATTCGCACCGCCGAAGCCCAGTACGGCGTGGAAGATGACGACATAGCTAGCGGCGATCGCACGGATGCCATCCAAATACGCCAGGCGGATGCTCGGGCGAGTGAGTGCGGGGCTGTCGGCCACCACGTCGGGCCGTCCGACACCCGCGGCGCGCTCGGGGCGCTCACGCAAACGCGCTGACGTCCCGCTCGCCAGCCTTGCGAGCGGTGTCGTAGCGCTCTTGGAAATCTTCGTAGGTGCCGCGCCAGTCGACCAGGCCGCCCTCGGTGAAGGCGAAAATGCGGGTGGCGAACGAGTTCACTAGGTCGCGATCGTGAGTAACGACGAAGCAGGTGCCTTCGTACTTCTCGAGCGCGTCGCCGAGCGCCACGATCGACTCCAGGTCCAAGTGGTTGGTCGGCTCGTCCAAGATCAGCACGTTGTCTTCCATCAGCATCAGCTTCGAGAAGATCAGCCGCACCGCCTCACCGCCGGACAAGGCAGCCGTGGGCTTGTCGCCTTCTTCGCCCTTGAACAGCATGCGACCGAGTAGGCCGCGCACCGTTTGCAGGTTGGCGGATGGCGCGAACGAGTGCAGGTAGTTCGCGACCGTGGTGCCGTCCGGAATTTCGGCGCGGTGATCTTGCGCCAAGTAGCCCAGCGTCGTGCCGGTGCCCCACTCGATCTTGCCGGCGTCGGGCTTGAGCTGCTCCATCAGCATCTTGCACAGCGTGGTCTTGCCGACGCCGCTCTTGCCGATGACTGCGATTTTCTCGCCCTTGGTGATCACGGCGCGGAGGCCTTCGCACACTCGACACTCGGGCCAGATCTTGGTTACACCGTCCAGGCTCAACGTCTGCTTGCTGGACGGCTTTTTGACCTTGAACTGAATGAACGGTCGTTCGATGTTCGAGCGCTTCAAGTCGGTGAGCGTCAGGCGATCGATCTGCTTCTTGCGGCTCTGCACCTGCGAGCCGCGTGTACCGGCCGAAAAGCGCGCCACGAAGTCTTGCAGCTGGGAGATCTTCTTCGAGCGCTCGGCGTTTTCTTGCTCGATTTTGCCGCGGACTTGGCCCTTGGCCTGGACCATGTCGTCGTAGCCGCCAGGGTAGAGGATGATCGCGT
>FSUE01000499.1_pt1 | contig 18038 bp, 15 predicted proteins | sample 1637031 | NCBI WGS metagenome assembly FSUE01 (sample SAMEA3914819, study PRJEB12502) | metagenome | biome: forest; material: soil | place: Canada | collected 2010-06-26 | depth 0.3 m | reverse complement strand
TCACGCGCCACGTTGCCGCCACCGCTCTGGTTGCGTGAAGGCGCACGCCTCGCACAGCGCGGAGTTTGGGTGCTGCTCGGGCAAGACGAACCACCCACCCTTTCGTCATGGAACGCGGATCTCGATCTCAGCTATGTCTGGCCGCTCACCGGTGGGCGGCGTCGCGCCGTCCGCTACACCAAGAGCCCACCTTGAGACGAAAGAGCCGGCCGGGCGGTGGGGCGCCGCTTCCCGAAACCAAGCGAAACCCAACCGCCAAATTTCGCCGACTTCGTAGCGATCTCGAGACGTTCCGCCATACCGGGCAGCTGTCTGCCTTTGCGTTGGATAATTCTGACGGGCTGCGGACACTTACATGTAGTCCTGCCCCGAAATCGGCCTCGTTCTACGGTCAGCTCGGGAGTCAGAAAAAACCAGGAAGATTCCGACCAGCTCCCCCGTACTACTGTCCCAGAAGCTCGACGGCGCCACGGCCCATTAGAGCTTCGACCACGAATTTTTTGACTGTTTTGATCTCGAAAGCGGCACTTCTCCGTAATGCGAACGGGCTCGACGCAAACTCGTCGGTCTGAATAGAGAAGCAGTCCAACCGTCCAACCGTCCAGCCCCATATCTATCGAGGTAAGTCGCAGATGAACACCAAGCACTCCGTGAACGCCCCCGCCCTCTCTAACAAGCGCAGCGTGCTCCGCCGCTTCGTTACAGCCGCCACGATGGGCGCGCTCATGCTGGGCGTCGTATCGGCTTCGGCGGACGGCAAGAAGGAAGGCAAAGGCTCCTACTCCGTCACGACCATCGCAGGCTTGAATGGTTGCAAAGATGCCGACCACTGCACGGGCAGGCTGGACGTCAAGGGCGACGGCAAGTTCAAGGTTCAGGACGAGGGCGCCAACCTCGTGTTCTTCTCGCACATCGGCGCCGGCAAAGAGCTGATGATGAAGGACGGTCGCCAGAAGCACACCTGCGGCGACGAAAACGGTGAGGGTAGCAAGCTCCCGGGTATGACCAAGGACACGAAGATCAAGCTCACGATTGAGAAGAGCAAACTGATCTTCCCCGAGGCCGGCAAAGAATCGAGCGGCACCGCCCCCGCGATGGTCAACTTCCTCGGCAAAGTGTCGACCGTCAACGTCAACTACAAGGTGAAGGAAGAGGGCGGCCACTACACGGTCAAGAGCGCCAGCTTCGACTTCGACTACACCAAGCACACGGGCAGCCAAATTTGCATGGCGGTGATCTGCGTGCGCGCGATCGTGAACATCAACATCAAAGACGGCGTGATCGAAGCTTCCAAGTAACGCTCGACACCAAGCCCGCCCGATCGGCGGGCGGATCTTCGACAGCTCACCCGCGGCGCCCGTTTGCGCCCGCGGGTGAAGCTTTTTTGTCCAGGCGCCACTGCTCGGAGGTCTCGCTAGCCGTCACGGATTGGCAGGCGGCCGAACACTCTGCAAATGTGAGGGAAAGCAAAGTTGACTCGGGGGCGCCGGCGCGGCAAAAGTCTCGGCCCATGCAGAGCTCGAGGCGCGGCCGACTGACCGCGAAAACCCCAAGCGGCGCGCTGCTGATCCTGCGCATCGCGATCATCGTGTTACCGCTGATCGCGCTGTTCACTCCCAGGCAAGCACACGCTTACGCTTGGATGATCAAGCGTGGCTATCCGTCGTGCCCGGCCTGTCACGCGGACCCGTCGGGTGGCGAGTTGCTGACCAGTTACGGTCGCATGATCAGCCAGCTCACGTTGAGCACCAGCTGGTCGGGCGAAGGTGGTAGCGGCGCGAACCAACACGGGCTCGAACGCACGCTCGCGCTGCGCTCGCCCGAAAGCTTCGCTGCAGGTCCGAAGGGCGCCGGTCCCGAACCCGTCACGCTCGACGAAGACAAGCCTGCAGACGACGCAGCCAAGCCCAGCGAAGGTGACGCGCCCAAAGAGGCCGACGCGCCCAAAGAAGGCGAGGCCGAGGCCAAACCGGAAGAAGCGCCTGCCGCGGACGCCGCGCCTGCCGCAAGCAGCAGCTCCGACTCGGGCGACTCGAAGTTCGGCAACTTCATGTTCGGCGCGTTCGATCTGCCAGATTGGCTGCTGCTCGGCGCCAGCTACCGCCACATGAACATCCTGCCGCTCGGTGGCAGCGGCAAGTTCCGCACGTTCCCAATGATGCTCGACGCGTACGGGCAACTCCGCTTCGGCGCCTTCACCGCAGGCGGCAGCATCGGTGGCGCGCGCGTCGCCGCCGGTTCGCCGTACGCGCGCCGCGCGCAGATCACCGCCAATCAAGGCGACCAGTGGAACCTGATCTCGCGCACGCACTACATCGGCTACGACGTCATCCCCGAAGTCACGGTGCGCGCCGGCCGCCTCAACCTACCGTTCGGCGTCCGCATCCCCGAGCACACGATGTGGGTGCGCCAAGCCACCGGTACGGATCGCGAATCGAGCCAGGAACACGGCGTCGCGGTGGCTTACGTCGGCGAAGCGTTGCGCGGCGAAATCATGGGCATCGCGGGTAACTACCAGATTCACCCCGACAAGTTCCGCGAGCGCGGGTACTCCGGGTACTTGGAGTACGCCACCAGCTCGAACGCGGCCATCGGTGTGAGCTCGCTGGTCACGTTTTCGGGCACCGATCCAGTGACGAGAGCCGAGCTGAAAAGCACCCGACAAGTCCACGGTGCAACGGCGCGCGCTGGCTTCGGTGAAAAGGTTGCGCTGCTCGCCGAGCTCGACGGGATGTTCACTTCACGGCGTGAAGCGGGTTACGTGGGCTTCACCCAGCTCGACACCGAGTTCCTGCAAGGGGTCCACGTGCTGTTGACCGGAGAAATCCTCGACCAGGGCGCGCCCAAGCCTGCCCCGGGCTCAACCACGCTCGTCACGCGCACGGCCGGCGAAGGCAAACCCAAAGTTGGCGGCTGGCTGTCGGTTGCTTGGTTCGTGTATTCGCACTTCGACGTCCGTTTCGACGCAATCAAACGTACGGGTGACGACGTGTCGCTCTTGGCCCAGCTCCACGTTTACTTGTGAGGATCGCGATGCACTTTCAGAAGTCCCTCTCTCGTTTCCTCACGCACATCTCGCTGACCGGCGTAGCTCTGCTGACAACCAGCTCTGCACTGGCACGCCCTGAGCTCCCTGGGCAGCTTCAGGAGGTCGCAAACATGCAATGCGTGCCACTGTGCACGATGTGCCACGCGACGAACCCAGGCGTGCAAAGCAACTGGGTCCCCACCAAGACCTTGGCGGCGTTGCTGTCCAGTGAGATCACGCAGCAACAAGATATCAAACCGAAATACGACAGCTGGAAAGCCATGAACCCCGCGCTCGCCGCGTTGGTCCAAAAGGGAATCGAGCCCAGCACCATGGTGGACGTCTGCGGCCCCACCTACGGTTGCGCCATCCGCGTCGAGAAAGAAGCCGCCGCTCCGCGTGACTTCACCGGACCGCTCTGGGTCGTCGGCGCCATCGTGGCCGGCGGACTTTTGCGCCGCCGTCGCAAGCCAAGCGCCAGCTGAGCCGCGGCGAAGGCGCGCGGCTCGCTTCAAGATTGTTTCGGTCGGTTGCCGGAGCCGCTGGTAGCGGCTCCGCGAATCGCAAGCAGCTTAGGGGTTGCCGCCGAGGCCGGCCGTGCCAGGCGAGCCCGCGTCGGGCATGCCGGCGCTGCCGTTGTCCATGCCGCCGCTAGGAGTGCCGCCGTTTTCGGCCGGAGTGCCACCGGCGCCGCCCGGAGCAGCAACCGTGCCGCCCGTGCCGCCAGTTTCCGGGGCGCCGCCGGTCGGCGTGCTGGTTTGGCCAGCTTGCGGCTGGGTCGTGCCTTCACCGGCCGAGGGCATACCAGCCGTGCCGTCCGGGATCTTGCTGCGATCGACGTCGGTAATGAGCGTGCAGCTCGCGGCCGCGACCAGCACGCCTAACGAAGCCAAGAGCAAGGGGTGAGAGAGACGCATCTGCATTGCTACCTTATGCGTCGGTTCGAGACGCTTGAACCCCATTTTTCCTCGGGAAACCGCGCGAGCGCAAGTAACAAAGCACGTGACCGCGCGAAGATTTCCCGAGAATTCCTCAACGGCCGGCCTCACGCCCGGCAGCGCAGGGCTTTTGGGCCGTTTTTCATCGCAGGCCGGCGGCTTTCGCTAACCTGCCAGCCGTGCAGGTTCACCTGATCGACGGCACCTTCGAGCTGTTCCGCGCCTTCTTCGCCGTGCCGCCATCGCAAAATGCGGCCGGCGTGGAGGTTGGCGCCGCGCGCGGCCTGATGCGTGGCTTCGCTGCGTTGCTCGCTTCGGGCGAGGTCACGCACGTGGCGTGCGCGTTCGACCACGTGATCGAATCGTTTCGCAACCAGCTGTTCGACGGCTACAAAACCGGCGACGGCATCGAGCCCACGCTCTACTCGCAGTTCGCGCTCGCCGAGCGCGTCACGCGCGCGCTGGGCATCGTGACCTGGCCGATGATCGACTTCGAAGCCGACGACGCGCTCGCGACCGCCGCGCACCGCTTCGCCGACCTACCCGAAGTAACGCGCGTGGTGATCGCATCGCCGGACAAAGATCTCGCGCAGTGCGTGACCAGCGCCAAAGTCGTGTGTTGGGATCGATTGCGCAATAACTGGCTCGACCAAGCCGGGGTAGTGACCAAATTCGGTGTCAGCGCGGAATCGATTCCGGATTACTTGGCGCTCGTCGGTGACACCGCCGACGGCATTCCGGGCGTGCCGCGTTGGGGCGCCAAGTCTGCCGCCAGCGTGCTCGCCGAATACGTGCACCTCGAAAACATTCCCAACCGCGCCAGCGCGTGGCGCATGAAGGTGCGCGGCGCCGAAGCGTTGTCGCAAAACTTGGAAGCAATGCGCGAGCAGTCGCTACTGTATCGACGACTCGCGACGCTGCGCCGCGACGTGCCGTTGAGCGAAGCGCTGACTGACTTGGAGTGGCGTGGTGCGCCCGAGCGCGAGCTTTCCGCGCTGTGCCAAGAGCTGGGCGAGACTGGCGTCGTCGAACGCCTGCGCGGCAAGCCGCACGCGCCCAGCGCCTGAGCCGCTACGCGAAGGCAAGCTGCTGGTCTTGCCAGATTTGCGCGGCGACGACGTGCGCAGCAAACGATTGAACGTCGACACGCGCTGATCGAGCCCCGGCCACTCCGACGAGCAACGCCGCCCCGCGTAACCGTTGAGGGTGGCCTGCAACCACGGCACGCCACTGCGACTGCAGGTAAAATAGGCGCGCTTCAGCGCATCGGACGCGGTCTGCACCTGGATCGACGTGTTCTCGATGCCGTGCAGCTGATCCCACACCGGAGCCGTGAACAGATTCTTGTGTAGCTGCCACGCCGAGCGCGCGCGGCCGTTGTCACACTCGTGGGGTTTGCATTGCCCGCGGTGAATGCGCAGCGAGAACGTGCTCTCGTGATAACCGATCGTCAAAAGTAGCGCGGCCCATTCGCGCGGCGGCCGCGGCGCATCGCGGCTCACGTCGGCGATCGCCGCGGCGATCGCATCGAGCTGCGCGCTCTTGTCCGGATCGCCACGATCTTCGACAAAACACGGCAAAGACTCGATCGCCGCGCGCACCCACGCCGCGTGATTGCTCTCGGCGAAAGCGAGAGTCGCGAAGCACAGTGCGAAGGGCAGCACTGGCGCCGCGAGGAGTTTAAGTACGTGCCTCATGACCCGCTGGGTGACGCCTGTATAGCCGAACTCGAGCGCACGGCAAGTCACCCCTCAGTAAGTCGCGAGTCTGGCCAGATCGATAGCCATTCATCCGCGAGCTCGGAGTCGAAAAACTGGATGAAGGTGCGCGGGGGTGCACCGACGTCTTTCAGTTTTGCAACGAGGCGCGGCAGCCCCGTTTCGAGATTGGCGAGGCCAAGGTCCACGTAGCTGGTCCTCACGCCCAAGCCGACGCCAATCACGGCGCCGAAGTCCGCGACGCACTCGGCGAGCGCGTTCTCGATCAGCGTGCGGCGCGCGACACGACTTTGCATCGTGCGCTCGTCGTCGACGTAGCTCACGAAGACGAATTGCTCACCCGAGCGCGAGAAGCGGCGCGACGCGCACGGCGAGCCGTCCAAGTAACAACGCAACAGCTCGGGCGTGCAGGTGCTGGCCAACACCAAATCGTCTTTGCGGACACCGCGCACGTCGGCCAGCGGCTCGATCTCGAGCAGTGTCCAATCTTCACGCGCGACGTCGGCGGTGTCGACCGGCGCACCCGGCGTCAGGCCCGGTCGCGACGCCGTTCCACTGAGCGCGCTCGGCAAGCCGTGCAGCACACCGCGCGTCGCGGCCGCTACGGTATCGAACAGCTCGCGCAGCTGCAGCGACGTACGCGGCGCGCGCGGATCGAGCACGCGCAACGAGCCACCACGCGGCGATGCCGTGACATGCACCGCGCCCACCCAGGTCTCGAACCAACGATCAGAAAGCACCGCGCGCACCAGATTTTCCGCGGCATTTTGTTCATTTTCGCCGCCGCTGCCACCCGGCACGCCGAGCGTGATCTCGAGTAGGTGACCACGACCAAAGCCAGCGCGCAGCGATGCGCGTTCGAGCTCGACTTGGTGCGACGCGCGCACTTCGCTCAGCGCGCGCTCCAGCGACACGGCGCTTCGGCCCAGCGACGACGTGCAGTCGAGGTCGAGCGGAAGTTGCGCCAACAACAGCTCGGCCAATGGCCAGGCGCTGGCTTCGAACGCGCTGAGCTCGACGAGCGGCACGCGCTGTTCGTCGTCGCGCTGGACAGACAGCGCCAGTCGCGGATCGATCGCGCCGATCAGCCGACACGCGTGGTCGTCGTCACCCGTACGCACGAAGCCCCAGGCTTGCCGAGCGGCGGCGCAGACGCGCTCCTTCTCGTGCGCTTCGGTCGCCGACAGCTCACCAAAGCGAACCCGCATCAGTGCCCCCGCCGCTTCGGCTTCTTCGGCCCGTATTCGACGACCTCGATTTTGATCTTGGCGACGCCTGCGCGCAGCATGCCCAGACGCTCCGCCGCCGCTCGCGACAGATCGAGAATCCGTCCACGCGGCCCGAACGGTCCACGATCGGTCACGCGCACGTAGACGCTCTGGCCGCCGTCGAGGCGGGTCACGCGCAGCACGCTGCCGAACGGCAAGCTGCGGTGCGCGGCCGTAAAGCCTCGCGGTTCGTAGGGCGCGCCGCTGGCCGTGGAGCGGCCCGCGAATGCGTCCGAATAGTAGGAACCGCTGCCCTGCTGCACCGCCAGCGCACGCGCCCTGCCGAAGCGCTGTGCCAGTTGCTCAGTCGTCATGCCAAGGTCACGATTTGCCTCGCCGTCGGCAGCGGCAGGCCGCACGCGGCGTGGGATTTCGCCCGAATTTCTCGGCGGTTCCGCGCTGGTCGTGAAGCGCGCTGGATCCGCGCTCGGCCGGCCCACGTTCACGTACGCGGCCTGGGCGTGGCGCGGCGCGCGACCTCGATGCGGCGTCTTGGCCGGCGGCTGGTCACCGCACGCGCCAAGCTGCAGCAGCCACCAGGTGGCTGCGACGAGCCGCAGGCTCCTCCGCATACTCCGCTTCTAGCGGATTTCGCCGAGCGGCGAAAGGACGTAGGCGCTAAGGTGCGCGCCGTGTCGGTGCACATTTCCAGCTCTGAGGGCGCTCTCGACGCCAAACACGACGGCGCGACGAGCGTGGACGCGACTGAGCTGCGCTCGGCCACGCCAGCCACGCGCGCACGACTAACCCGCGAGGGTGTGCTGCTCGGCGAGCGGCTCGTGCCGCTGCTGTGTGGCGCAGTCCACTACTTCCGGCTCGAGCCGGACAGTTGGCGTCCATGTCTCGAAGCGATGCACGAGATGGGCTGCACGGTCGTCGACGTGTACGTGCCGTGGAGCGTGCACGAAGCCAGCGACGGCACGTTCGACTTCGGTCAGCGCGAGCCCCGGCTCGACGTGGCGAGGTTCCTGCGCATCGCCCAAGAAGTCGGACTGTACGCGCTGGTACGGCCGGGACCGCACATCAACGGCGAGCTCAGCGGTTTCGGACTGCCCGAGCGCGTGCTGTGGGATCGCGAGTGTCAGGCGCGCTCGCCGGCGGGAGAAGCCGTGATCTTACCGATGCCACCACAAGCGTTCCCGGTGCCGAGCTACGCCAGCCGTAAGCTGCTACACGAAGCGTGCGTGTGGTTGCGGCGCGCGGCGGACGAGCTGGGACCGCTGACGTGGCCCAACGGCCCGGTCGTGTTGTGTCAGATCGACAACGAAGGCGCGCTCTACTTCCGCGACGGTGTGTACGAGCAGGACTACCACCCCGATTCACTCGCCCAATACGCGCGCCACCTCGAGGCGCGCTACGGCACGCCGGCTCGGCTCGCGGAGGCCTACGCTATCTCGGCGGATAGCTTCGACATTTCGCCGCCCCAACGCTTCGACGCCAAGGACGCTCACGGCCTGTGCCGGCACCTGGATTGGGCCGAATATCAAGAGGCGCTGATCGCCGACGCATTCGGTGCGTTCCGCGCGGCGCTATCGCACGCGGGCCTCGAGCACGTGCCGACGTGTCACAACCTACCGATGGGCGAGTCGGCAACTCCGCTCGACCCGACGCGGCTCGGCAAGGTCGTCGAGTGCTTGGGCCTCGACTACTACCACGTCGCCGCCGAACCCTCGTCGGACGCGATCCTGAAGCGCACGAGCGAGGTCGTGTCGCGCGCCGACGCCTTCGACTATCCGGCGTTCGCGGTCGAGCTCGCCGCCGGCTTCCCACCGTTCTTTCCACCGCTCACGGATCACGACAATCGCTTCGCGGCGTTGTCGTGCTTGGCGGCTGGTATTCGCGGCTTCAACCTGTACATGGCGGTGGAGCGCGATCGCTGGATTGGTTCGCCGATCGATCGCTTCGGCGCGCAACGACCGAGCTTCGACTTCTGGCTGCGCCTGAACCAAGCCGTCGAGCGCACTCGCCTGTATGAGCTGTCGCGCGCCGCCGACGTGTGCGTCGTCGTGCCGCGCAGCTTGCATCGGCTGGAGCGGCTGCTGCACGCGTTCGGACCGATCAGCGCAGCCGCGTTCGATATCATGGGCCTTTCGGCGTACGACTCGTGCCTCGAGCAGGGACCGTTCGCCGGCGCGCTGTTCGAGGCCGAGGGTTTCTTGCGTAGCTTGCTGCGGCAACTCTCGGAGCGCGGGCTGGCCTACCGGGTCTCGGGCAACGACTCCGCCGACAGCGCGCTCGCGGCGTCACGCTTTGGCTTCGTGATCTCCGCCGTGGGCCTGGAGCCGCCGCTGTGGCAGACGCTGACCGGCGTCGCCAGCCGCGGCACCGAGCTGCGCTTTGGCCCGACGCTGCCAACCACCACGCCCGAAGGCCTCGCAACGCTGATGCCGGTCCCGGCAGCGGCCGCGGCGCGAATTGCCGCGCTGACCGAGCCGATGCTCGCGGCCGAGCTCGACGCCCTCGACGCACGCCACCAACCGTTCCGGCTCGACGCCGGCCGCGGCGTCAGGGCGAGTCTGTTCCGCGCCAGCGCCGGCGGCAGCGAGAGCGCGGGCGCGGCGCGTGTTTTGTTCGTCACCAACACGACACGTCACGCACTCGTGGCGCGGGTCGAAACAGCCTCGCTGGACGCGGGCACTACGGGAAAGCTCGGTCACGACTCGGCCCAAGCAATGGGAATTTCCGCCGCGACCGACGCGCTCGACGGCGCGGACTTCCGTGCTACGTTCGGCGCGCTCGAAGTTCCGCTCTCACCCCACAGTGTGAGGATGCTGGAGCTGAAGTAGCCCGCTTCCATGCTCCTCGAAATCAATCCGGACAATCCCGAACCGCGCAAGATCAAGCGAGCCGTCGAAGCGCTGGAGGCAGGCGAAGTCATCGCCTACCCGACCGACACCACGTACGGCCTCGGCTGCGATCTCTTCAACAAGAAGGCGATCGACAAGCTGTACCAGATCAAGGGTATCGATCGCACGCAGATGCTGGCGTTCGTTTGCCAGAACTTGGGCGACGTCGCGCGCTACGCGGTCATGCACGACAGCGTGTACCGCGTGCTCAAGCAGTTCCTGCCCGGCCCGTACTGCTTCATTCTCGAGGCCACCCGCGAGGTGCCGAAGATCATCCAGACGCCCAGGAAGACGGTCGGAGTGCGCATCCCCAAGCATCCGGTGGCGCTGGCCATCGCCGCCGAGCTCGGCCGTCCGATCGTTTCCAGTACCGCAGCCCGCCACGGCGAAACGCCCGACCCGGATCCGCGTGAGGTCGACCTATTGTTCCCCGGCCTGGCGCTGGTCCTCGACGCGGGCGCGGGCGGCACGGTCCCGACCAGCGTGGTCGACCTGAGCGGCCCCAAACCGCATATAGTTCGCGTCGGCGCGGGCGATGTTTCGGCCTTCGAGTGACGGCGCGGGCCAGCACCACGATTGTTTTCTGCGGGGCCGGGCACTAGACTGCGCCCGTTGCCATGACGTTCGTCGTAACCGACAATTGCCAGCGTTGCCGTTTCACTGACTGTGTCGCCGTCTGCCCGGTGGATTGCTTCCACGGCGACGCCGAGATGCTCTACATCGATCCGAACGAGTGCATCGACTGCGGCGCTTGCGTGCCCGAGTGCCCGGTCGAAGCCATCTTCGACGAGACGCAGCTGCCCGACAACCAGAAGGACTGGATCAAGGTCAACGCCGAGAAGTCGGTGGGCTTGCCGGTCATCAACTCGAAGCAAGACGCGCTGCCGGGCGCCGAAGAGCGCAAAGAGAAGCTCGGGTTCTAGGGCTTGTTGTAGCGAATCACGACCGCGGTTGGTTGTGACGCCACGGTCTTGGCTTGCCCGAGCGGCGTGAGCTTACCGTCCGCGCCGATCGTAAAGGCGGCGAGCGAGTTGCTGTCGCGGTTGGCAGCCACCAAGACCTTGCCGTTCGGGTCGATGTCGAAGTCACGCGGCCAAGCGCCGCCGGATGGTTGGTCTTGTAGGTGCGTGAGCGCGCCGCTGGTTTGGTCGACCGCCAGCACCGCGAGGCTGTCGTGCCCGACGTTCGAGACGTAAACGACGCGACCATCGGGCGACAGCTTGATGTGTTGTCCGTACGCCTCGCCGCCGACGCCGGCCGGCAATGACGACACGCTCGTTCCTGGGCTGAGCTTACCGTCGGCCGAAATTTGATACGGCGTGACGGTGCTGGCCGTCTCGTTAATCACGAACCCGAGCTTACCGTTCGGGTGCACGGTCATGTGGCGCGGCCCCGCGCCAGCAGCGCTGGTCACGCTGGGCGGAGTATTCGGGGTCAGCGTGCCGTCGGCGCCAAGCCGCAGCTGTTGAACCTGATCCGTGCCCAGCGTCGGCACGAAGGCGAATTTGCCGGACGGGTCGAACGCAACCGAGTGCGCCTCGGACTTGCTGCCAAAGTCGAGCAGCTGCTTCTCGACGCCGAGCGAGCCGTCGGGATTGATTGGAAACACCGACACGCTGCCGCCGTCGTAGTTGGCGGCGATCACGAATTTGCCGCTCGGGTCGACCGCAACGTGCGTGAAGCCACAGCTGCCGTTGCAGGCCTGCGCCGGCGTGTTGTCGGTACCTTTTTGGTGGTTCAGCGGCTCGAGCGTGCCGTCGGCTTTGATGTGATGCGCCGTGACGCCCGCAACGCTGCCGTTGTCTTCGTTGGCGTTGTACAGGTGCGTGCCCGACGGATCGAGCGCGAGGTACGACGGTGAGGCGCCGCTGGGCTCGTCACCACCCCGCTGAGTGAGTGCCCCGGTTTGCGGATTCAGCTCGTAAACGCGCAGCGGAAAATCGCCGGTGCCACCCACGTAAACCAGCGGCGTTCCGTCGACCTTGCTGGGAGCACCCGCCGCCCCGGCCGAGCCATCGCCCGAGCCCGAAACGCCCGCGGCGGCGCCACCGCTCAGCTGGCCGCCGTTGGAGCCGCCCGCGCTCGCGTTCAGGCCCGCGCCACCGCCCGTCGCGACGCCACCCGCAGCTTGACCGCCGGCCGCAGCGCCCGCGCTAGGCCGACTGCCCGAATCGGACGTACCGCAACCCACGCTCGCCAGCAGGCTGGCCAAGAGCGCGGCGAACAAAGCTCGGCAGGCCAACATTTACTAGCTGTAGCATGGGGGGCTCCATTCGAAATTGTTCGATCGCTTGCCCAAATTCATCGAAATGGTGCGACTTCGACCAAGCCTCGTGATTTTCGACTGCGACGGCGTGCTCGTCGATAGCGAGCCAATCGCTGCACGGCTCACGGCCGAAGCGGTGTCGGAGCTGGGTTGGCAGATGTCGGCAGAGGTAGCGAAGGCCGAGTTTTTGGGCGACACCTTCAGCAACATCATCCGCCGCGTGGAGGCCAAGCTCGGTCACGCGGTGCCAGCGGATTGGCCCCCGCGCAGCCAAGCCAACCTGCTGGCCGCGCTCGAACGCGAGCTTCAGCCAGTGCCGGGCGTGCAGAGCGCGATCGAGGCGCTGGTCGCCACCGGCATCAGCTTGGCGGTGGGTTCGCAGGGCTCGCATCAAAAAATGAAGCTCACGCTGGGCGTGACGGGACTCTTGCCCTACTTCGAAGGCCGCATCTTCTCCGCCACGCAAGTCGCGCATCCCAAGCCCGCGCCCGATCTGTTCTTGCTCGCAGCCCAGACGCTCGGATTTTCTCCGTCGCAAACCGTCGTCATCGAGGACAGCACGCACGGCGTGAAAGCCGCCCTGGCCGCTGGCATGCGCATCCTCGGCTACACCGCATCGGTCGGCCGCGCCGCGATCATCGCCGCCGGCGCCGAACCCATCGACGACCTCTCCCTAATCCCCGACATGCTCGACTTGTGAGAGAGGAAACAACAGGCAGGCGGGAAGTTCTTGTTGTTCGAGCAGGCTGCTGGGTTGCGAGTCGTGCGCCTGCGTAAGCCCGCAAGTTGCGGTCGCTCTTGCTCGCCACGTCAACTTTACAAAGTGAGCTCGCGCAAAGCGCGAGCTGGATTGCCCCGGACCGACTTTGGCACGATCAGATCTCGATCATCCACAGAAGACCGGGGTGACGAGAAACTCGGCGAGGCCGAGCGCCCCGACACCTCAGCTCACGAGAATCGCCAGCGGGCCCCTGCGAGCACTCAGGCTACTTCAAATTCAATTGCGCGCGGGTTTGGAATTGGAGCATGGCGCGCTGTTTGGGATCTTTGGCGCCGAGTTGCGCGGCCAAGACCGAGCTGACTTCGCCTTGGGTCGGCAAGAGCGCGCCGAGCGGGTACTGAACGGTGCCCTCGGACGTGGCTTGGAACTCGGCCAGGTTCTTGTCGATGTTCGGCGGCAGGCCCGGAAAATCGAACAGGCGGTTGGCGGCGTAGCGCTTGGTGTTCACGTCGAGCGTCACGCCGGTGGCGGTCACTTCTTTGATCTTGATCATCCGGTAGGTGACCAGATCGAGACCCAAGAAGTCGTCACGGCTGGTGACCATGAAGAAGCCGCCGGCGCCGATCGGCTTGTCCGGATAGGGGATCGTCAACAGGCTCAGCGAATCCGACAGCGAGCGGACGACGTCTTTGAACTCTTCCGGCGCGCCCTTCGGCACGTCGAAGCGAAACCCAGCGCCGGCCCCGCCGGGCAAAATGCTGTACTCGACCTTGCTGCCCTTCAACTTGGCCAGTTGCTCGTCGAGATCTTTCGGTACCGAGGGCGCGTCGATCTTGGCGCTGGTAACGCGCACGCTGACCGCCTGCGAGACCGCGCCCTTGTCGCCGGCGCCGGCTTCAGCTTTCTTGGGCTCGATGGTGAGGTTGAGCAGAACCGGTATCGCGCCTTGCCGCGGATCGGTCTGCATCGCGATCTGAATCGTGCCGGCGAGCTTGGTCGCCGCTTTGGTCGGGCCGAGCAACTGCTTCGGATCGGAACCTTCACTGCCGAGCGTGATCTTCGGCAAGGCGCCGCGCGCCAGCTCTTTGTCCGCGCCGCCCGGCGCGAACACGCCGTCCAGCGGCGGCCCACCGGCAACTTGGCCAGGCGGTGCACCGCGACCCGGTGCATCGACCGACGCGGCAGCGACCGCCTCGGCTAGATTGGGATCGATCGCCTCCACCTTGGAGGCCGCGGTCTCCGACTCTTTCTTGTGAGTCGACTCCGGCTTGGGCTCGTTCTTTTCGCAGGCCGAGACAGCCAGCAGAACCAACAAAGTCAGGGATTTTGCGCGCATGACGTGTGGCCGCTTATAGCACTGACTTTAGCCAGAATTTCCAGTGGCCCGTCCGCCAAGCCTGGTTTCTGGCGAGGCTTTCGCGAGGACAGGAGCGGAGCGTACTTCGGTACGTGCACCGAAGCCGCCTTGGCGGCGAAGGTCCCGAGCACGGGCGAAGCCCGCGCGCAGGCCACACCGGACCGGAGCGAAAACGAGCCGAAGTGGACGGAGTCCAGCTAGCTGGACAGAGTCCACGGAGGCCTACGGCCCGAGCCGAAGGCAAGGGAGCGCCGAAGGCGCAGTGAAGCCAGAAACCAGGATCGGCGGACGGGCAGGTTTATTCCCGGCTCTTCTCCAGTACTTCCTTGAGCACGGCCACCAGGGTCGACAACTGGTACGGCTTCTGGATGAAGCCGGCCAGACCCTTGCCGACGAAGCGCTGGGTCACGTCTTGCTCGTTGTAACCGCTCGACAAAATCACGCGCACGCCCGGGCGCATCCGGCGTAGCTCGCGGAACGTCTCGGCGCCGTCGACGTGCGGCATCGTCAGATCGACGATCGCGCAGATGATGTCGTCGGCGCGCTCACGAAAGCGGGCGATCGCCTCCGAGCCGTCGGCCGCGGTGACGACGCTGAAGCCGATCCGCTCCAGCATCTTACGCCCGACCGCCCGCACCGACTCGTCATCGTCGACCAGCAGCACGGTACCTTTGCCTTCATAGATGCCGCGCACTAGGCTTGCCGGCTCACGCATTTCCGCGCGCTGGCTAGCGGGAAACAGCACCTTGAAGGTCGTGCCACGACCCAGCTCGCTGTACACCTTGATCGCGCCGCGGTGCCCACGCACGATGCCGAGCACCGCCGCCAGCCCGAGCCCACGCCCGGTGAACTTGGTCGTGAAGAACGGGTCGAAGATCCGCGAACGCGTCTCGGCGTCCATACCTGCGCCGGTGTCGGCGACCTCGATGAACACGTACATGCCCTCCGGCAATTGCTCATCGAGCCAAGATTCGGACAGGTACTGCCGGTCGCAATCCATCGCGCCGGTCGAAATCGTGATCACGCCCGAGCGCTCGCCGATGGCCTCCGACGCATTCACCACTAGGTTCATCACCACTTGCCGCAGCTGCGAAGCGTCGGCGTCGACGCTCGGCAGATTGGCCGCAAAATTCAGCTTCAAAATCGCGTTCTTGGAGATCGAGACGCGCAGCATGTGCAGCATCTCCTCGACCACCTTCTGCATCTCGACCGGCTGAATCACGAACCGGCCCTTGCCCGAGTAGGCCAGCATTTGCTTGCACAGCTCGGTCGCGCGCTGCGCGGCACGGCGAATCTCGGCCAAGTCTTCGCGCGCTTCCGATGACGCGGGTAATGCGTCGAGCGCTAGGTCGGCGTGACCGAGCACGGCCATCAACAGATTGTTGAAATCGTGCGCGATGCCGCCCGCCAGCACGCCCAGGCTTTCGAGCTTTTGCGTCTGTTGGATCTGCGACAGAAACTTCAAGCGCTCGTCTTCGGCGCGGCGCCGCTCGCTGGAGTCGCGCAAGATCAACGTCAGCAGCTGCTTCTTCTCGACCGTGCATTGCGACAGCGCGGCCTCGAGCGGAAATTCTTCGCCCGAAGCGCGCAGCCCGCTCAGCTCACCAACCGTGCCGATGCGGCGACTGGCCAGACCAGATTGCGCGAACTCGTCAATCTGCTCGCGGTGTTGCGCTCGGTGCTGGGGCGCGATGAACTGGCTGAATTCTCGGCCCGCCGCGTCGGCAGCCGAGCAGCGGAACATCTTCTCGGCCGCTGGATTGAACAGCAAAATCCGCTGCTGCTCGTCGAGCGAGATGATCGCGTCCATCGCCGAGGTGACGAGCGCGTCCAGGCGGCTGTCGCGCTCGGCGGTCTTTTGCTCGGCGCGCCTCTGCTCCGTGACGTCGTAGAGCTGAACGGCGGCGTAACCCGGGCTCGGGCAGTAGGCGCGCCACTCGACATAGCGGTCGGCTCCCGGCACGTAGTTGATCTGCGAGTGGGGCTGACCGGTCGCGGCGACTTGCCCGAGGAAGTCCAAGTACTTCAGGTCGAACAGCGGCAGCGCGTCGGTGACGAGCTGTCCGACGAGCTGTCCGCCGAGGCTCGGGTTTCGTGAGCTGATCAGGCGTTCGAATGCCGGGTTCACTTCGAGAATGCGCGCGTTGACGGCGCGCCCCGTCGCATCCGTGACGAGCTCATACATCACGAACGCCGCGCCCATATTTTCGAACAGCTGCCGATGACGCTCCTCGATGGCGCGGAGCCGTTCGAGCTCGTGCGATGAATCAGACACGCTCTACGACCTCTACCTGACGCGGGGCGACCTCCAAAAGCTAAAGCCGCCGAGCCGCCGCCAAGCCCGCGAAAACCCGAAACCCAGCGCGCAAATTGCGCCTGCGCTGCAATAGCGCCGCGCCAGCGCTTCCAAATCTGGAGCATCTTCGCTTCGTTGGACCGTTCCGGCTCAGCCGGGGCTCGTACTCCTGACGATGGCCGCGCGCGCCCTTCCCTTGCTGCTGGTCTGCCTGGCCGCTGGCTGTTCGACCGACCACGCGAACAGCTCGGCCACGGCGGCGGCGGGCGGTTCGAGCAACGGAAATGGTGGCGCTGGCCAAGCCGGAAACGCGGGCAGCTCGGGCGCGTCGACGCCGTCGTTCACTTGCGACGCTGCGGCGCGACCGCCGGTCGCCAGCCTGCGCCGACTGACGATGAGCCAGTACAAAAATACGCTCGCGGACTTCGTGGCATTCGCGACCGGCAGCGCCACCGAAGCCGCCGCGGTGCTGAGCGAAATCTCGGGACCGCTCGGACGCTTACCGACCGATCGTCGAGAGCCCACCTCCGAAGACTTGCACGGCAGCTACCGACGTCTGGACCAATCGTTGCAGCAGCTGCACGTCGACGCGTTCTACGATCTTGGCGTCGCCGCTGGCGCCGCGCTGACCAAACCGGCACGGCTGGCCAGCGTGGTCGGCGCCTGCGCCACCGATCAGGACGCCAGCAACGATGCGGCCTGCGTCAGTGAATTCATCGGCCGCGTGGGTGCACGTGCGTTGCGGCGGCCGCTCGACAGCGATCAGGTCGCCTTTTACGGCAGCGTGTACGGCGCCGACAAAAAGCCGAACCCGGCGGCCTTCGCCGACGTGCTCGGCGTGATGCTGAACGCGCCGCAGATGATTTACTTCGTCGAGCACGGCGCGGGCGAGGTCGCGGGCAAAGCGGGGCTGTTCGAGCTCTCCAGCTTCGAGTTGGCATCGCGACTTTCGTACCAGCTGTGGCAGTCCGCGCCGGACGCCGCGCTGTTGGCGCACGCCGCGGACGGCAGTCTGCTCGACGCCATGACCTACCGCGCCGAAGTGACGCGGCTGTTGGCCGACACCCGCGCGCACGCCGCGCTCGACGAGTTTTTTGGGGATTTCGCCAAGGTCGAAGAGCTGCCGGCGCTCGACGCCAAGAACAGCGACGTCGTGTTCAAGGCCTTCGCCGGTACGCAACTACCGAGCCCCAGCCTGCGCCAAGACATGATCGACGACGTGCTCGGCTTGCTCGACTACTACACGTGGCAGAAGCCGTCGGGCGTGGCGGCGCTGTTTCGAAGCAACAGCTCGTTCGCGCGTTCGCCCGAGCTAGCCGGGCTGTACGGCGTGCCGGCTTGGGACGGCGTGGCCGAGCCGCCTGCGTTCCCGACCGGGCAGCGGCCAGGCCTGTTGACGCGCGCGTTGTTCTTGTCGACCGGCTCGCCGAACACGCGACCGATCATGAAGGGCGTCTTCGTGCGCAAGAACATCCTGTGCGACGCGATCCCGCCGCCGCCACCCGGCGCGAACGCCAAGCCGCCGGATTTGCAACCGGGCATGACGACGCGCGAAACCGTCGAAGAGCTGACCCAGATGCAGGGCACGGTGTGCGCCGGT
>FSUE01000263.1_pt1 | contig 18060 bp, 13 predicted proteins | sample 1637031 | NCBI WGS metagenome assembly FSUE01 (sample SAMEA3914819, study PRJEB12502) | metagenome | biome: forest; material: soil | place: Canada | collected 2010-06-26 | depth 0.3 m | reverse complement strand
GTGGCAGGACAACGGCGACGGGACCTTCTCTACGATCGCAACCAAGCCGGGCGCCCTCGCCTACTCCAAGCTCGACCTCTACCTGATGGGCCTGGCGATGGCGGACGAGGTTCCCGCTTTCGGCGTGCTGGAGCGCGCTGTGGTACCGGCGACACCCGCCGATCCGCTTTGGGGCGGGGCCTACGCGGCGCGCTCGTTTCCGTGGTTCGACGGTTCGAGCACTTTCACCGTCACCGCGGCGCGCAAGACGTTCACGATTGATGACGTGATCGCCGCGAACGGACCGCGCGTTCCAGCGTTTGGGGCATCGCCGACCTCGTGGACGCTCGGAATCGTGCTGCTGACGTCGAAGACCGATACCGCTGAAAGCGTAGCGGCAGCGGCGAACATCTTCGATCCGATCGCGTCAGGGCTCGCGCCTGCGTTCAACGCCGCCACTTCGGGGCGCGGGACGCTCGAGATTGCTACTCAAGGTGTGGAGCTGGGTAGCGCGGCGGATGGCGGCGAGAGTGCGGGAGGCCAGAGTGCGGGAGGCCAGAGTGCGGGAGGCCAGAATGCGGGCGGCGCAGATACAGGCGGCGCCGCAGGGCTGTGGCTTGCCGCGACCGAACCAGAACCGACGGCTGCTCCCGCTTCGACCAGCTGCGCGTGCCGGGCGGCAGCGACGCCCGAGCTCAATTGGTCGACGGCCGATTGGCTATTGGTCGGGGCGCTTGTCGTCGCGGGCCGTCGAGCTCGTGCCAGAACACCCCACCAAAGGGCCTGGCGGGATGCGATCGTCCCTCGAGCGCGCCGCGTCCGATCGGCGCGGGTGACCTCGGTCCGTTGGGCCGCGCTTCTGACCACGTGACCCTTTTTTTAGCGGAGTAACACTGATCAGGCGCGACGCGATGTTACGGCTAATTCCAGGCTCCAGACGTTCGGACCCGCCCCCAACGGAGGGGCGGCGGGACGAATTGCTGGTGCTGGCGCAGGCCGTGGTCGCCGGGGACCGCGCTGCGCTGCGCACGTTCCTGGCCGCCATCGTGCCGCGGCTCTTGCGGGTCGCCCGACGCGTGCTCGGCCCGCGGCATCCAGACGAAGAAGACGTGGCGTACGAAGCGGCGTACGCCGTGGTCGAAGCGCTGTCGGGGTTCCGTGGCGAGGGCACGCTGCTGCACTTTGCCTGCCGCGTGGGCGTCCTGACAGCCATGAACGTGCGGCGTCGTGACGCCGCGCAAAAGCGCGCGCGCAGCCGGCACGCCTGCGATCCGGACAGCGTCGAGACCGACGCGCTCAATCCCGAGGAGCTGGCGGCGGCCGGTGCGCTGGCTCCCATCGTGCGTGAGCTGCTAGACACTTTGCCGGAGCCGCTGGCCGAGGCGCTCGCGCTCCACAACATGCTCGGTTACAGCGTACAAGAGGTGGCCGCGCTGAGCGGCGCGCCGCTCGAGACGGTGCGCAGTCGTTTGCGCTTGGCAAAGCAAGCGCTCCGGCGCCGCGTGCTGGCGCATCCGCTGCTGCGCGAAGCCGTGCCCATCGACGAGTGGGTGGACGATGCGCAGGAGGAGGCGCAATGAGCGACAGCTTCGACGAGCTGAGCGCGCGCGCGCGCCGCGGTGAGCTGTCCCGCGCCGAGCAACAACGGCTCAAGCTGTGCTTGAAGTCGTCGCTCGAAGCGCGCCTGTGGCAAGGCGCTGCCCGGCAGTTCGACGCTGAAGACGCGGTTTTGCCGGGCGATCACGCCGCCGTAGAGCGCGTGATGTGGCGCGCGCTTTCGGCATTTCCGGCCTGGCGCGCGCGGCCGCGACGTCGGATTGGCCTGCTCGTTGCGGTGGCGGCGCTGTGCTTGGTTTCCGCGGCGGCCGCATCGCTCGAGGGCGTGCGTTACTGGCGCGCGCAGACGAAATATCTGAGCATGAGCCCGCCGGCGGTTGCGATGCCTTCGCCGCGAACGAAGGCCGGCACGGCCCGCGGCGTGACGCCTGCCGTCACCGAGTCTCAGCTTGCGGCGCCCGTCATGGCGCCGTCGGCACTACCGCTGCCGAGCTCGGCCCCGCCGGTTGCAGCGACGGCATTGGCTGCAGTCGGCAGACCCAAAGCCGAGTCTGCTGGCAGTGCAGCGGCGCTCTTCGCCGCGGCGGCGCTGGCACGCCGGGAAGGCAACGCCAGCAAAGCCATCGCGCTCTTCGATAGCTTGCAGGAGCGCTTTCCCGGTTCGCGTGAGGCGCGCCTCAGCGACATGACGCTCGGTACTTTGCACCTGAGGCGCGGCGCCGCCTCCGCCGCGCTCGAGCATTTTCGACGCTATTTACGGGCCTCGCCGCAGGGCGAGTTGGCTTCAGAAGCGCTGTGGGGCGAGTCGCAAGCGCTCTCGGCGCTCGGTAAACAGCGCGAGGCCGAACGGCGTTTGCAGCTGCTGGTGGAGCGTTTTCCCGGATCGGCTTACGCGACGGCAGCGCGTGCCAAGCTCAAGTCAGCGAAGCCGTGAAGCTTCTGAACATGCTGTGGGCGTGTCTATTCGGACTCGCGCTTGCGCTTACGAACGCCGTCGCGCTGGCGCAAGCATCAGTCGAGGCACCTCGCGCAGCTGAACGGCCTCGCGTGCGCGTGCGTGTCGTGGGACCGCTCGCTCACGACGCCGTGCTGAAGCGACGCATTGCCAGCTGGTTCGATCCCGCACGCTTCGTGGTCAGCGTGGAGGGCGCCAGCTACCTCGAGCCCGAGCAGGTGCTGTCGCCCGAGCACGGCTCGCTGGTCGAAGCCTGGGTCACGCGGCGCGGCGAAAAGCTCACGCGGCTCTACTTCGCGAGCGTCGATCCCGATACCCGAAAAACTCGCTATCTACTGCGTGATTTGCTGCTCGGGGCGGGGCTGGACGAGGTCGGTTCCGAAGCACTGGCGCAGGCCGTTCATCTCTCGACGCTCGCGCTGCTCGAGGGCCAAGTCGCAAGCTCGCGCGAGCAAGTCGAGCAGTCGCTGCAGGACGAGCCCGCGTCGTTTCAGGCGTACGACGCTGCGACCACTCGGGCGACCGACGTCTCCGCTACGCCCGCGCCCGTAGCAGCGCCGTCGGGTCGGTCGCCTGTCGCCGCCGAGGGCCGCAACGTCGCTTCACGGCGCCCGCGCGAATCGCTCGGGTATGACCTCATGGGAGCCGTTGGCTACGGCATCGACTACCGCGGGGACGAGGGTTGGGCTCATGGTCCTCGCGCGCGGCTGCGCGTTGGTCAAGGCGCTTGGGGTGGCACGCTGCGAGGCGGTTTCGTGGTGCCGCATGAGCGTCAGCTAACAGACCTCTCGCTGAATCTGACGGGTGGAACCGTCCTCGTCGCCGCAAGCCTTCGTCGTCACTTGACGGCGAGCGTGGCGCTCGAAGGCTTTGCAGGGCCGAGCGTTTCGCTGATTCGGTACCGTGCGAGCGCGCGTTCGGGCGTCGATTTCGCGCCCCGTCCGGCTGCGACCGAGCTGCGTCCGCAGCTGATTTTCGGCGCAATCGTGGCTATCGGGGCAGTGCCGCGCGTGGCGTTGATTCCAGAGGTTGCGTTCGAGCTTGGAGACACTCACTACGACCTGCAGCGCGGTGCTCGGCGTGAAGTCGTCGCGCGCGCCGAACGGTTACAGCCCGGCTTGGGTTTGGAGCTCGAGCTTTGAAAAATTCGCCGGGCGCCGTGACCCAAGGCGGGAGCGCTCGCTACCGGCGGGGTATGAGACACCTACAGGTTTGGGGATTCACACTTTTGCTCGCTAGTTGCGGCGAAACGTCGAACTTCGTCGGCAGCATGCCCGACGACGGCGGCAGCGGCGGCAGCAAGGCGAACGGCGGAACCGCCAGCGGTGGCGGGACCTCGAACGCGGGCACCACCTCGAACGGCGGCGCCATGGCGTACGCGGGCACGGCCAGTGGGGGCACGTCCCCCAGCGGCGGGACGCAGAACGGCGGTAACGACACGGGCGGCGCGACACACAACGGCGGCAGCGGCATGGGCGGCGTTCCGGCCGGCTGCATTCAGCAAAGCGGCAATTGGATCGGCTGCGACAACGGCCTCGTGCATCGCACCGCGCCCGGCAAATGCGACAGCAAATTGCCGCGAGCAACCGCCATCCCGCCGACCAATCCCGATCTCGACGAGTGCACTAAAGACAGCGAATGCACCGAAAAGCCGAACGGTTTTTGCGACGTGCTCGTCGGCGGATTCGTGCAGGTGCAGCCGCACAACATCTGCGCCTACGGCTGCTTGCTAGACGCCGAATGTGCCGAAAATACCGTCTGCCGCTGCGGCGCTTTCGTGGGTGAGTGCCGCTCCGCCACCGATTGCAAGTCCGATCAGGACTGCTCGGACGGCGCGCTCTGCACCCAGTTCGATTCGTGCCCCGGCGTGCCCAAGGTCACCGACTTCGCCTGCCAAAAACCGGCGGATACCTGCACCGCCAACGGCGACTGCAAAGACGGCTCGAAACAGTTTTGCAGCGTGAATGGCGACCACCGCGAATGCGTTGGCGTGCACTGCGCGATCTAGCCGGCGTTACACGGCTGGCCCCGACCGCGAGCGCCGCCGAAAACACGAGCAGCACTTGCAGGATCGCGCCCGCGACTCCGAGGGCGCAGGCGCGTCGTCACGGCTGCTGCTCGGTGCAGCGCTGGCCGACTCCGCTACTCGGCGGCGACGGGCTCGGCGTGCCCGCAAGGCTACCAGCTTTGACCCCTTGGCCCGACCCGGCGGCAGCGATCGGACCCGCTAGATCGGCGATTGCGCCGGAGCAGATGATAGTGACTAGACACAAATGAGAAGCGCCCTAAAGACGACCGGAAAGGCGCCATTGTCTCTCCCGGGACTCAGGAGCTGCTCGGCGTTTGCGGCTCGGTGAGGCGCGCGCCCTCGACGTCCAGGCGCGAGCCCTTGCCGGTGCGAGTGGCCTTGCGGCGGCCCCACTCCCAGCTCGCATGCCCCTCGACCTGAAAGAGCTTGGGGACGCGCTCGAGTAACGAGGGCACGAAGAGGGTGAAGATGGTCTGCGCGCTTTTGCGCTCGGCGCCGGCGTTGTCGAGAACTGTGGCGCTGTTGACCACGTCGCAGGTCAACGCCACCTGCTCGGCCACGCCGGCGAGCGAGGTCAGGTGATCCTGCTGCAGCCGCAGCTCCAGGTCACTGAAGTGCCGGGCCCAGCGCAGCTCGAGCGGGCCGGGCACCGGACCGAAGCGGCGCTCGTAGACCCGCTTGGCGTAGACCCGCTGGGGCCACGCCACCTGACTCAGCACGCAGCTCGATACCAGCAGGTCCGCGCGCTCGCCGAGCGGCAGCAGGCGCGGCGGCGCCGCTAGTCGGTAGGTCCAGCAGAGCGTCTCGAGTCGATCCCGCGCCTCCGCCGCGTTCGCGGCCGACGTGACTGCCTCGTCGAACCGCTGCACGAGCTGTCCGTTGATGCCCGTCAAGTCGAGGAGCCGCAGCTCCGTGCGCGCGCGCAGCCCCGGGTCCTTTAGCACGCCAGCGACGGTCGCGTTCAGGGCTTCGGCGTCGATGTCGACTAGGACCAGCTTCTCGAAGGACTTGGCCAGCTCGACGAGCGGCAGGTCGAAGGCGTGCCCGGCCCCCAGAATCACGGCCAGGTCGCGTCCCTGCGTTTGACGGACCACGTCCTCGATGAAGGCGCGGTTCTTCTGGGCGTGCGGCCCCCAGCCCTCGCGGTTCTCACGCCGCGCCTTGCCGATTCCCACCGAGGTTTCGCGGAATTGCAGCTTGGCGAAGGCGTCGGCGTCGATGCAGGTGTCGAAGATCCAGCAGGGCGGACCCGACTGCGGGACGAGCGAAACCGCGGTCAGCGTGTCCCCAAGGTTGACCTGCGGCGCGCTGGGATCCAGCTGACCAGCGCGGTACATCGTCCGCGCGAAATTCACGATGACTTCGAAGTGTTCGTTGGCGCGCGGACGCGTACCGGCCAGCACCTCGCGCAGTTGCTCGGCCTGCGCAAGCGAGATCGGCGGCTGCTGGGCGAGCGGGACCTCGCCGATGTACCAGGCAAGGGCGCGGTCGACGGCGAGGACAGCCGGGGCAACGCGGGGATCGAGCGACGTCAGGTCCAGATTTCCGGCATCGTTTTGCTGGTTTTGTCCCAGCTGCCCCAGGTCGTGACCGGCATGCCCATGATCTGCTGCATGGTGAGCTGGAGCTCGGTGACCTTGCGCCCGGGCAGGCGGACGTGACGATTGCCAGGCAGCTTGCCGCCCGCATGACCCATCAGCACGATGTGATAGTTGCTCATGATGTGACCCGAAGGCTCGGCGACGTCGCTGATGCCGTAGAGTAACGTACTGTCGAGCACGGTGCCGGCGCCCATCGGCGTGGCTTTCATGACCTTCGCTAGGTCGGCGTACTGGCTCATGATGTATTTTTCGATGCTCGCGGCCTTGGTATTCGAAGGGCCGTCTGGCCCGTCGGCGTGCGTCAGCGAGTGGTGCTCGGAGTCGAGCTGGATGATTGGGTAGTGGTTCTCGTCGCGCGCGCCAGACCACAGGTGCGAGTAGACGCGTGTCAGGTTGCAGGAAAGGGCCGCCACGATCAGTTGGTTCATCGCCTGACTCTTGGCGGTCAGGTCGGCTAGCGTCATCGGCGGTGCCATCGGATTGCAGGCGGCGGTGCCGGTGCCCGTGCCGGTACCGGTACCCAGCGCCTCGATGCGCTGCTCGAGCGCGCGAATGCCATCCATGTGCGCGTCGAGGCGCTTGGCATCGACGCTGCCGAGGCTCATCTTGAGCCGATTGGCTTCGACCAGCACGGCGTCGAGCACGCTCTTACGCAGTTTAGACGAGATATCCGCCGGCATGCCCGGATCCGTCGTCGGCGGCATGGCCGCCTTGAGGAACGTATTGAACTGCTTGGTCGGATCCCGTTCCGGGGCCAGGAAGTTGTTGGGACCGCGGTGGGCGAGGTTCTGGCTCACCGTGCCCATGTTCTGACCGGTGTACTCCATGATGCCGGTTTGGATCGACTTGTAGGGCTCCTTGTCGTAAATGGCGTCGGCGATGACCTGATCGATGGTCGGCGCGTACTGCGTCGATTGGGCAGTCTCGTACGCGCGCCCATACTTGTCGATGTCGGAGGTGACGGTGCAGGCGTCGCCGGAGCCGCCGGCAAGCACGTAAACGACGCCCCAGCCGTGGCCTTTGAACTTGGCGTCCATCATATCGAGGCCGGTAACGAGCGTCATCGCATCTTTGACGCCAGCGTCCGCAAACGGCTGCAAGTTCGTCGGGAGCTGCCAGGTGTCGCCACTGCCGATGGCGGTTGGCGTCCACAGTTTGGGATGGATGCCGTTGCCCCAAAAAAAGATGCCGAACGAGGTGGGCAGCGGCGTGCCCGCGGCGAACGCGGTGCCGTTGTCGTTGCACATGGCTTCGAAGACCGGCAGCCACATGGCGACACCGATCCCAGACAGCACACCGCGCAGCGCGAATCGGCGAGAGACCCTGAGTTTTTTGAACATTTCCATGTTACAGGCTCCCGACCGGGAGTGCGGGGGCAGAACGGAAGGCATCGCTCGCAACGAAGTCGGCAACGAGCTCGCGCCACGCGTAATTGTGCGCGGCGAGCGACTGAGTCAGGCTGTCGATTTGGGTCGCGTCCACCTCATCGTCCACGCGACCGTTCGCGTCACGATAGAAGTTGCGCATCATGCAGTTGAGCACTTGCGGATCCTTGCCAAGCGCGCCGCCGAGCTGTGCCCCGCCGTCGAACGCCACTCCGTTCCACATCCCCGTGGCGTCGATGGTCAGGCCGTTCTCGGTCGCCCGGTACTTTCCGATTGCGTCGAGGTGCTCGAGCGCAAGGCCCAGCGGATCGAAGAGTGCATGGCAGGCAGCGCAGTCGGGCCTGGTGCGGTGCGCCTCGAGCTTTTGGCGAGCCGTGGTGGTGGTGTCGACGGGCAGCGTCGTGTTCACGCCCATCGGCGGCGGATGCGGCGCCTGGCAGAGCAGGGCCTGCGCGATGAACACGCCACGGCGCGTTGGCGAGTTTTTGTCCGGTTGGGACTGCGCCGCGATCACGCTGGCCTGACCCAAAATGCCGGCCCGACCTGACTCCGGACCGAGCGTGATTTGAGCGAAGCCGGAGGCGGGTGCGGTCACGCCGTAAATGGGCGCGAGCGCGGCATCGGCAAACGTTTGATTGCTGTTGAAGAACGAACGCACGTCAGCGTTCGGCGCCAATACGATATTCTTAATGAAAAGCTGCGTGCCCTGAAGCATCGAGCTTTGCAGTGCGGGCGTGAACGCCGAGAACAGCGTTGCGCTCTTCTCCTTCTTGAGCACCAGCGGGGCTTGCGCGAACTCGCTGAAGAACGCGGCCATATGATCCATGGCCCCCGCGTCCATGAGCAGCGGAGTAGCAGCCGCCTTGATCCCGTCGGCCGTATCGAGCTGACCGCGGGCCGCGGCCGCCAGCAAATCGGCGCTCGGCGGACTACCGCTCAGCATGAATGAAAGGCGCGCCGCCATCGACAGCCCGTCGTACTTGAGGCGACCATTGCTGGTGTCGAGCTTGTTCGTTTCGAGGCGGTAGAGAAAATTGGTTGACTGCAGCAGCCCGGACGTCGTTGCGGCCAAGCCATCGGCGGCTTTGCCTGCCAGCTGAGCGCCGTCTTTGGCCACGGTTTGCCAGGCCTGCACCTCTTCGGTTGTGAGGTCGCGGCGGAAGGCACGCTTACCAAAGCTTTGGATGAAGGTCGTGACGCATGCGTCGCTGAGATTGGCTTGTGGCTGGCAGCCCACGAGCGCCTGCCAGCGCTGCGTGTCAGCGAACACTTCAGCCGTGATGGCGCGGCTCGTGCTTTCGTAGGCCGTCACCGACGGGTCGTTCACGGTGGTTTTCGCCGCACCGACCGAGATGAAACCCGCGATTGATGTGTCCTCGGGCAGGGTGAGCTGGGCCGTCACCGCTCCGAACAGGGCTTGAATCGAGGCGCGGTACTCGGCCTGCGTGAGCAAACGCAACGCCACACCGCCGGTGCTCAACGGCGCTGACGTGCCGCCGCTCGTACCATTGCCGGCGCTCGCATTGCTGCTGCCCCCGGCGTTCTGGGATCCTCCTGAGCCCTGCGGTCCGCCCATTCCGGCTGTCTGCCCACCGACGATGCCCGTGCACGCGCTCGTGAGCGCTGCCAGTAGCGCGAACGGAGCTGCCACACGGACGCGAGACGCGGAGGATCGCCCGCTGCCCGAGCATGCAGCGTCGAGTTGGCGATCAATGATGAAGCTCATCGGCTATTCCTTCCGGCGCCAGCGAGTCTTTCGCATGGAGCCCGAATCGCGACCTGCAACCGCTTAGTACGCGACTGATTCCAAGATACGGCGCGCGCGCAATTTCATCTTGCAAGCCCTCCGCAAAGAGTTGGAGGAAGCACGCAAACGATGTCTGCCCACAGAAGCGCTTCGGGTAGCGTTGCGCTAGGTCTCCTCGATCGTTCCACGCGATATCCGAGAAAGGGTTTGTTCGATGATAGCCAGGAGCGTCGAGAGCGATCCTTTCTCAACGTACTCGTTGGCGCCCAACTCGATCGCGATTCGTCGTTCGGAGTCGGCGTCCCTGCCGGACCAGACCAATGTCGGCATTGGCGCGGTCCTCGGATCCGCTTTCAGCCGCTTGAGCAGATCCCGGCCGTCAGCGTCTGGCAGGTTGAAATCGAGCACCAGGACGTCTGGCAGCGGGTCGGTTGCGATCTCGAGCAATATATCGGCGGCCGTGAACGCTTGCGCTACTAGGTAACCTTTGCGTTCGAGGGCACGCTTCGCGAGCCGCTGCAGCTCGCGGTTGTCTTCTGCGACGAGGATTCGGATCCCTGCCGTCTCTAGCGGCCCCTGGGGCATGACCGGAAAGAAGAACTCGACGCGCGACGTCTGTCAACTTTCGGCGAAACCGCCACGGCGCGACAGCGCGCCGGCCTACAGAGCGGCAGGAGCAACAGGCCTAGCGCTTGGCCAGAAGGACTTCAGTTTTCATCCCTATTGACTCCGTGAGATGCGACATGAACGCCGCCGCCAATGCGGCGTAACGATGTTGCGAGGACGCGAAATCACAGCGCAACAACTTTCACGGATTTTCACAAGCGTTGCTTGTTGGTGATTCTCCATCGAGTGCAGACTTGATGACCACGAGCTCGCGATGGTTCGCAGCGATTCCGGTCACTCCTCGTACTGCGGGGTTTCCTCCTCTGTCTCGCTCGCCTCTCGCCTGGTTTTTTTTTCTGCGGCAAAGCAGCCCTCCCCATTGGCTCATGTTATGATGCGGGCTACATCGGCAATGGCCATATCACTGAGCCGCTCTGCCTGGGCTGGCTCGGCGCCGGATTTCGCTGCGTTTACCGGCACGAGCCGAAATGAACGCGCACGTTCTTCGTCGTGCTGTTCCGCTCTCGGTTGCGGCGCCGCAGGTGCTCGACTTTTCCACTTCTTTGCGCGCAGCGTGCAGGGTTGGCCAGTGTCAGCGCGAGGGCGCAATACCGAGGCCGCAGTAAACGAGCGTGCCTAGACACGAATGCATGTCTCCCTAAAGACAGCCAGAAAGGGGCCGTTGTCTCAATCGGATGCTTCGCAGGGGCGAGTACCAAATTTCCATCTCCGCTGACCGAACCGCCCTGAGTCAGCGATGCTTTCTGTAGTCAAAGTCCGACACACGCCGTTCAATTGCTTTGAGAGAGAGGCTCGTGGCCAAAAAGATTCTCATCATCGATGACTCCGCCACAGTTCGGCAACAAGTCCGCGCTGCCCTCGTGGGTGCGAGCTTCGAGGTAGTGGAGGCTGCTGACGGCGTGGAGGGCATCGAGGCGATCACCGGACGGGACGATTTGGGTGCCGTGCTCTGCGACGTGAACATGCCTCGGATGGGTGGCCTCGAGATGCTCGAGATGCTGCAAGCCAAAGGCAAACTCTCCGGCCTCCCGATCGTCATGCTCACCACTGAAGGTCAGCCGGCGCTGGTGACGAGAGCCAAAGCCGCCGGTGCCAAGGGGTGGCTGGTCAAGCCCTTCAAGCCCGAGATCCTCGTTGCCGCGATGCGTAAGCTAGCGATTGTTTGAAGGAGGCGCCACCGCCGATGCGAAACCCAGACAATCGTCCCATCGACGATCTCGTCTTCGATTGTTGCCGTGAGCTGTTCTTGGCCTACAAGCTCGACGTTCATCCCCGAGAACGCGGCGATTTTCCGGCGACCGACGAGCTTGCAGCTTGCTGCGTGATGGGCTTTGGCGGCGAAGCCATGCGCGGAGCGCTGGTTTTGGCCGCGACGAGCGAACCTCTCGAACGCACCAATCCCGAGGGTCATGGCTCCCCACGAGACTGGATCTGTGAGCTTGCCAACCAGCTGATGGGTCGGGTCAAGAATCGGCTCCTGCCGTTGGGCGTCGAGATTCTGCTAGCCACGCCGGCAGGCCTCAGCGGCGACAACCTGTCTCCGGCACCGCGCAAACTGCGCGCTCCGCAAGTGTTCGCGGCCGCCACTGGCTTCGTCGTCGTTTGGATCGACTACGAGTACGCGGAAGGCTTCGAATGGCCCACGACTCCGCCGGCAAACGTCGAAGCCCCGATTCCCGAGGGCGATTCAGTCTTGTTCTAGGGGTGCACCTCCGCCGAGCGCCGTCATTTCGACGCCATACACGTCAAACGGGCTGAGATCTCCCGAAAACCGGCCGTTGGCATCTGAGAATGGGATTTCAATCTTTGACGCCCAAGGGGTCGCTTCGATCCTCGCTCAGGTCCATAAAGCCACCATCGGCGACTGTGCCTCGGCAGCGGACGACCCTCCGTCGCAAATTCATCCTCACGATGCTCGTCGTCTCGTCGCTCATCGGCGTGACCACGTTGGCCATCGTGCTCCTGCTGAGCTCACATAGCTCGGAACGAAGGCTCCGCGAGGTAGAGCGCAACATCGAAGACGCCATTTCCAGCAAGGGCAAGGTCCTGACCGAAAACCATGCGCTGGCGCTACGGAGCATGGTGAACGACAATGCGTTCGTCGACATGCAGTCGTTGCTCGACTCGGTCGTACGCGAAGACGCGGATCTCGTCTATGGCTTGTTCACCAACGCGGAGGGCGACGCTGTTGCGCTCGCGGTGCGCGGCGCTGAAGTCGGGCTCGCCAAGGACAAGGACGTTTGGAAGCGCCTGGGCTTCCAAAAATCCGAACTTTCCATCACCAAAGAATCGATTCAACGCACGCGGCGATTGGGCCAAGAGGTCGTCGAGGTAGCGGTGCCGCTGTTCGGCGAGGAGAAGGAAGCGCTCGGCACGGTCCGCTATGGCCTTTCGACGACGCGCATGCGCCAGGCGATCGCGGCAGCCAAGGCGGACGCCAGGGCGCAACTGCTCGACTCGATCAAGCTCATCGGCATGACGGTAGCTGTCGCCACCCTGATGGGCATCTTGCTGTCGCGCTTGCAGGCGGTACGCATCACGCGACCCGTGCAAGATCTCACTCAAGCAGCGACGGATCTGGCGCACGGAGATCGGAGCGTCCGCGTGAAGATCGAGTCGGGTGACGAGCTCGAGATGCTCGGTTTCTCGTTCAATCGCATGGTTTGGGAGCTTTCTACGTCGTACGACAAGCTGGAAGATCTAAACCGAAACCTCGAGCACAAGGTCGAGGAGCGCACGCTGGCGCTCGCGGGTCGCAACGAGGACATGCGCGCCGTGCTCGACAACGTCGACCAAGGGCTGCTCACACTGGCGCCGGATGGCCGGATGGCGCCGGAACGTTCGGCTTCCGTGGACAAGTGGTTCGGGCGGCCCGAAAGTACGCCCAAGCTGTGGCAGTTCTTGGAGAAGCACTCCGCGAGCTTCGCCAGTAACCTCGAAGCGGCGTGGGAGCAGGTTGCCGACGACGTATTGCCGCTCGAGGTCACTCTCGATCAACTTCCGAAGCGCCTTGCTACGAGCCAAGCCTGCTATGACCTACGCTACTTGCCGCTACTGCGCGAGGAGAAGCTACAGAGCGTGTTGGTCGTTATTGCCGACGTCACGAGCCAACTGGTTTACGAGCGTGAAGAAGCCGAAAGTCGCGAGCTGATGCAGGCCTTTCATCGCTCGATGAAAGATCGTGCCGGCTTCATAGCATTCTTAGAGGATGGAAGCGCGTTGCTCCAGACCATCAGGACACCAAGCATCGCCGATTCCGCGCTAAAGCGGGCACTGCATACCTTGAAAGGGAACGCCGGGCTACTCGGCATCTCGGTAGTTGCAAAACTCTGCCATCAACTGGAGGAGGCGCTGGCCGTCGATGGGAACTTGCCGCCCCTGGAGCTAGCCCAGCTGGAGCAGCGCTGGACGACACTGAACGCACACATCACCGAGCTACTACCGACTCAGGCTGGTTTGGTCGAGGTTCCAGATGCCGAGCTCGCGGGCGTGGTCTCTCTGCTAAGGCGCTCGGGCCAAAGCGAAGCGCTGAGCCGCATCTTGGCGTGGAGGCTCGAGCCCGTCGGTCGATCGCTCGCGCGGCTCGCGGAGCAGGCCCAGGTATTGGCCATGCGGCTGGGCAGGGGCGAGATCGAGGTCGAAGTCGTACCCACCAACTTGCGCCTCGATCGCGCACGATTTGGACCGGTCCTTTCGGAGCTTTCGCACGTGATTAGGAACGCCGTGGATCACGGCCTCGAGGCGCCTGAAGACCGCGTGGCTGCCGGCAAGAAACGCAGTGGTCGAATCACACTGACCGCGTCGCAGGCCAACGACTCCGTGACCATACAGATCAGCGACGATGGTCGCGGCATCGATTGGGATGGCATCCGCCAGAAGGGCGGCGCCTTGGGCCTCCCAACTAGGACGCCAGCTGACTTGCTCGCGATCCTTTGCCATGACGGGTTTTCGACCCGCGCCGAGGTCACGGAAGTCTCCGGCCGCGGTGTCGGCATGGCAGCCGTTAAACGCCGCGTCGAAGACCTGGGCGGCTGCATCGAGCTGCAGACTGCGATCGGGCGCGGCACCACGTGGAGCTTTGTCGTGCCGCTGACAAGCCAGAGCTCAGTCCGGAGTGAGCGTCAGAATGGCGTGAGTTTCGCGGAGTCCGAGGCAACTGCTCGGTAGACTCGATGAAGGCGCCACCGATGCCGAGCTCCCTTCTTTCGGCAGCGCTGAAAGATCCGAGCACATTTCGCCAACCCGCAGCGCCGGACGGTCATCTGCAAAAACGAGCCGTCGAGGCGACTGCCCCTGCTCGCGCTCACTGATAGACGTAGAGCTCGTTGGGGCTACGACGAATGGCGCTCATTCTATCTAACGCGCGGGATGCTTGTTTCGGGTGCTCGTCACGTCGACGGCCGCGGGCTCGACTCCGAGGAAAACCAGCCCTCGAGCATTCAGATCCGTTTGGCTCGCAAGTAAGTCGAGTCGCCGCGCCACCTGATTCAGAAAGTTCGCGAAACCGACGTGAAGCGGAGTCACCTCGTAAGCTTCGTCGGCGGGGACGTCGACCTGCTGCGCGCCCGGTGCGATGGGGTGCGCGCCAACGGCCCTCCGCAGTGGACCCAACAGGCACGCCGATCACCCCGCCTGCTCGCTGTGGCTGCTGCTTTGCCGGAGCCGCTCAAACTCGCGGAAGAAGGCCTGACGCGCCAGACGCAGGCGCGAACGCACCGTGCCGAGCGAGATGCCGAGTAGCTGCGCGATGTTTTGCCCGCTCATTCCTTCGAGCTCGAAGAGCACGAACACCAAGCGCTGCGCTTCGGGCAATTCGTTGAGCAGGGCTTCGGCGACTTGGGCGGTCTCGAGCGATTCAACGCCATGCTGCGAGTCTTCTTGAGTGCCGGCGCAGAGGACGAGAGCAGTCGGCTCCATCGTGATCTCGCGCCGAAACAGCGCGGTGCGCCGGTAGTCGCTAGCCACACGCTGGCAAATCCCGAACAGCCAGGTGCGGATCTGCGAACGGCCCTCGAACCCCGCTAACTTGCGGTGCGCCGTCAAGAACACGTTTTGCGCCTGATCGAGCACGTCCGCCTCTCGCACGCCAAGGCGTCTGACCGTGTGCCTAACGAACTCGAGATGCTGCTCAAAGATCGCCCGAAATTCGGGGGTCGCGATCGCGGCGAGCGCGGACGAAGCGGCGCGAAGCCGCGTGAAGCGGCGTGAAGCGGTCAAGCCGTGAGGCCCGGGAGGGGGCCTGTGCAGAAGTTCGGATCCCCGAATTTGTTGTCGGTGAGCGTCGCGCCCATCGACAGAGCAACGGATGCCAGCAAGTTGTTGTGTGGCGTTCCGGACGGGAAGCTGACGTAGCGGCCGGTTTTGAAGTACCCGCCTGCGCTGCCGGCGAGCAGGAATGGCACGCGCACGTGACTGTGGACGTTGCCGACCGCGAGCTCGTTGCACCAAAGAATGACCGTGTTGTCGAAGACCGTGCCCGCGCCCTCTTTGATGGATTTCAGAGTGGTGATGAAGTCCGCGAGTTGCTGCGCGTACCAGCTGTTCACCTTGGTGAGGATGGGCGCGCCCTGGGCATCGCTCATGTGTGAAGCCTCGTGATGGGCGTTGGTGAGACCAAGCCAGCTCATCACGACGTCGCTGCGCGAAGGCGCGGCCATCAGGCTCGCGACGCGGGTAATATCGCAGGAAAACGCGTGGGCTATGATGTCGAAGTGCGACTTGATGATGTCCGGGAACTGCACGTCGTTAGCGGAATTGATGACCTCCGCCCCCGCGTCCATGGCTGCATACGGATCGTACTGAATCGGAGGCGCGGCACCAACAGCAGGGCGCGTCGGCAGCGTGCAGGCGCCGCCCGCGTTCACGCTGGTTTGCAGACGGGTCTCGAGGTCGCGGAGTGCGGCGGCATGCGCGTCGAGCTTGACCTTGTCATTGGCTGAAAGCCTGGGGCCCAGCGCGGTCAGTTCTTCGAGCACGTTGTCGAGCACGCTCTTCTGCAGCGCGATCTGGCGAGCTTGAGTACCCGCGTCGAGACCGACCGAGCCGAAGACGCGGTCGAACGCCTGCTGCGGATTCGGTTCGGGCGCCACGGGTTGTCCCGAGCCCGCGAAGGACATGCGCGAGAAGACGCTGCCGGAGATGCTTTTCCCGATCAGCTCGAGCGAGCGTAGTTTCGTGGTCTTGCCCACTTCGTTGGCGACGTGCTGATCTAGCGAAATACCGGCTGCCCAGCCCCCGCTCGACATGCCCTGGGCTTGCGCGCCGGTGAGCAGCTTCTGGCCCGTGATCATGCAACCGATCCCGACGCCGTGCGGATCGCCTGACGCTTGCATCGAGGCGAGGTTGTCGAGGTGGTCGACGATGATGAGGTCGTTCTTGTGTGGGGCAAGCGGCGTGAGGATGTCCCCGAGCATCAAGTTGTTCGGATCGCCGGGGCCGAAGAATCCGGCTGGAAGACTGCCGTTCGGCGTGAAGAACACGACCAGGCGCTTGCGGGAGTCGCTGGCAGCCGCCTTCGCCTCGCCGCGAGGGAGCAGGCTTTCGAGCAGCGGCAGAGCCAGCGTGGCGCCCCCCAAGCCGCGCAGCAAATGGCGCCGCGGAATAAGTCGCGAGCGGGACAGCGAGGCGCTTCGTTTCATGGCGTATCTCCGATTGGGCCGCGGTAGCGAAAGGTTTCGCTCAAGACGATCGCGAGCGGCAGCGAGCGCATGTCGTACTGGGCAGCCGTGAAAGCGCTTTGCAGCTTGCTGAGCGCACAAGCGTCGCTGTCGCCCTCGGTGCGGCCATTGGCGAAGCGAAACCACTGCGTGGCTACGCAAGCTGCCACGTCTTTGCTGGTCGCAAGACGGGAGATGAGACCGAGCGCGTCGTTGAAGTCCCCGTCCGCGTCGCTTCCGGTCAGGCTGCCGTGCGCGTCGACCAGGTGCGGGCCGTCCATGGTGCGGAAGGCGCCAGTGGCGTCGTAGCCCTCGAAGGCAAAGCCCAGTGGATCCATGTTCGCGTGGCAAGCGACACAGATGGGCTCCTTTTCGTGCTGCACGAAGCGCTCGCGCGTCGACGAATTCGGATCGTACACCGGGGGCTTGATCACGATGTTGTTCGGTGGTGGCGGCACCGACTGACACAAGAGCTGTTCGCGCACGAACTTACCGCGCCTTACGGGCGACGATTGGTCGGGCCCGGCGTGTGCCGCCAAGAAGGTGCCCTGCGTCAAGAAGCCAGCGCGGGGCTGGCCCATCAGGCTAGCCTTGCCGAACCCATTCGGGCCCAGCGCCGTCGGCAGCGCGACGCCGTAGAACTGAGCGAGCGGCTGGTTGACGAAAGTGGAGGGCGCCGAGATCAGGCTGCTTAGCTTGCCGTCGTTCCAGAACATTTCGTCGACGAATAGTTGGCTCTCTTTGAACAAATCCGCTGCAAGGGCAGGCGTCCAAGCTGGGTAGAGATTCGCGGCCTTGGGAGCCTCGAGCGCGCTCGTGAGCTCGAGCCACTCGCGGTACAGCGTCGCGACGGAGCTCTTAGCGCGCGGATCTTGCAGCATTCGCTGCGCCTGTGCGGTGAGCTGATCCGGCGTCGAAAGGCTGTTTGCGTCCGCCGCAGCGAACAGCGGCGCGTCCGGCATGCTGCCCCAAATGAAGTACGACAGGCGCGTCGCCATCTCGTACGCACCGACGGGGGCCGGGCTTGCTCCCACGGCAGGCGCGTTCTCGACGCGGTACAGGAAGTGCGGCGACTCTAGGAACGCTTGCAGCACAACCGAGATTCCGTCTTGATACGTCGCGCCCTGACGGCCCAATTTGTACAGTCCGACGTAGCGCGTCACCTCTTCTTCGCTGAGCGACCGGCGGAACGCCTTCTTGCCGAAGTCGCGCACGAAGCTTTCGGCGCAGGTATCCTCACCGGTCCCGACCACGTCGCAGCTCGACAACGTATCAAGGTGCGTGATGACGTCTTGAGCCATCTTTTGCGCGGCGCCATGGTAACCCTCTGCAAGCAGGCTCGACACCGTTAGCGCGTCGGCGTTGTTGCTGAAACCCGCTCCTTGCTCGTCAGGCGGAAAGCTTTGGGACTGCGGTGCTGCGGCGAGTAGGTCGTGAACCGTGGCGTCGTATTCGCCGTGATTGAGGCGGCGCAGCGGGCTGCGCCCCGGCTGAATCGGGGCACTGCCGCACGCCGTAGAGGTT
>FSUE01000595.1_pt1 | contig 18157 bp, 13 predicted proteins | sample 1637031 | NCBI WGS metagenome assembly FSUE01 (sample SAMEA3914819, study PRJEB12502) | metagenome | biome: forest; material: soil | place: Canada | collected 2010-06-26 | depth 0.3 m | reverse complement strand
CATCAATTGCGCGTCACGTTGGTCGGTGAACGCACGGGCTACTACGCAGCCTTCGAGCCCTCTGCGCAGGGCCTGGCGGACGCGATCAACCGCGGCTGGCTTTACACCGGCCAGGTCAGTCCGGTGACCGGCCAAGCCCGAGGCTCGTCCGCCGACGCTTTGCCGGCCGAGGCGCTGGTATACTGCATTCAGAACCACGACCAAGTCGGCAATCGCCCGCGCGGTGATCGGCTCGACAGCGTTGCCGGGCACGACGCGTTTCGAGCCGCATCGCTGCTCTTGCTATTTCTGCCGATGACGCCGCTAATATTCATGGGCCAGGAGTGGGCGGCCAGCACGCCATTTGCGTACTTTACCGACCATGCCGCCGAGTTGGGGGCGCAGGTGACCGAGGGCCGGCGCCGCGAATTCGCCGAGTTTCACGGCCTTGCCAACGACGTTCCAGACCCGCAAGCACTGCAGACGTTCCGGCTGTCGAAGCTACGTTGGTCCGAACGAGAATTGCCGCAGCACCGAGCCACGCTCGAGCTTTACCGTGCAGCGCTCCAGTTGCGCTACACCGATCCGGTGCTGTCGCGTGCGCGCCGTGAGCATTTGCTCGCGCAGGCTTCGGACGGAACGCTGATGGTGCATCGCTGGTGCGGCAATCAACGGCGTGTCTTGGTCTTCAACTTCGGTAGCGAGCCGCTGAGCCTCGCCAGCATCGCCGGGCGGATGCGGCTGCGTGCTTCGGTCGCCTTGCTGCGCAGCTCCGAAACTTTCGGCAGTTTCCTGCCGCCCGGCAGCGCGGTCGTGCTCGGCGGCGAGGGAAACCTGGCCGGCCTCGTCGAGGCCAAGCCGTGACCGGCACCGACTGGTACAAGGATGCGGTCATCTACGAGCTGCGGGTGCGCTCGTTTTACGACTCCAACGGCGACGGCGTCGGTGACTTGCGCGGCCTCTTGCAAAAGCTCGACTACCTGAAGGATTTGGGGGTGTCGGCGCTTTGGCTGTTGCCGCTCTACCCGTCGCCGCTGCGGGACGACGGCTACGACATCGCCGACTACCTATCGGTGCATCCGTCGGTCGGCAGTTTGGACGATTTTCGCGAGCTGTTGGCGGAAGCGCACGCCCGCGGCCTCAAGGTCATCACCGAGCTCGTGCTGAATCACACGTCCGATCAGCATCCGTGGTTCGACCGCGCGCGTCGCGCCGCCCCCGGCTCTCCCGAACGCGATTTTTACGTATGGAGCGACGACCCGAACAAGTGGGCCGAAGCGCGGATCATTTTTCAGGACTACGAGACCGCCAACTGGACGTGGGATCCACTGGCCAAGGCCTACTATTGGCACCGCTTCTTCTCACACCAGCCCGACCTCAACTTCGACAATGCGCAGGTGCGTGCCAGCATGCTGGAGGTCGTCGATTTTTGGTTCTCGCTCGGCGTCGACGGCATGCGCCTCGACGCCGTCCCTTACTTGTACGAACGCGCCGGAACGACGTGTGAAAACCTGCCCGAGACCCACGCCTTCTTGCGCCAGCTGCGCGCGCACATCGATCTCAATTTCAGCGGGCGCATGCTGCTGGCGGAAGCCAACCAGTGGCCAGAGGACGCGGCCACGTACTTCGGCGCCGGTGACGAGTGCCACATGGCGTTTCATTTTCCGCTCATGCCCCGCCTCTACATGGCGCTGCGGATGGAAGACAGCTATCCGATTAGCGACATTCTGGAGCAAACACCGGCCATTCCTGCGACGTGCCAGTGGGCGATCTTTCTGCGCAACCACGACGAGCTCACGCTCGAAATGGTCACCGACGAAGAGCGCGACTACATGGTCGAGCGCTACGCCGCTGATCGACAAATGCGCATCAACTTGGGCATTCGCCGGCGACTGGCGCCGCTACTGGAAAATGACCGACGGCGCATCGAGCTGATGAATCTGCTGTTGTTGTCGCTGCCCGGAACACCGGTGCTCTACTATGGCGACGAAATCGGCATGGGTGACAACGCGTACCTGGGTGACCGCGACGGCGTGCGCACGCCCATGCAATGGAGCGCCGACCGCAACGGCGGCTTCTCGCGTTCCAACCCGCAAAAGCTGATTTTGCCGATGATCACCGATCCGGAATATCGATACGAGACCGTAAACGTCGAGGTTCAAGAGCAGAACCCGAGCTCGCTGTTGTGGTGGATGAAGCGCATGATCGCGCTCCGCAAAGCCCATCCAGCCTTCGGTCGCGGCAGCCTGCACCTGCTGGCTCCTGAAAACCGCAAGGTGCTGGCGTTCTTGCGCCGACATGCCGACGCAACGCTGCTGGTGGTCGTCAACTTGTCGCGCTACCCGCAATGGGTCGAGCTCGATCTGCCGGAGCATGCGGGCACGGTACCGGTCGAGCTGCTCGGCAACGGCGCGTTTCCGCCGATTGAAAATCGCCCGTATCGGCTAACGCTTGGCGGGCACGGCGCGATTTGGCTTTCGCTCTCGCGCGAGCTCGAAAGGCAACGACCAACCTCTGTCACTTCAACCGTAACGCTCGAGCCGCAGGTTTTCCGAGGTGATTGGAGCGCGCTCTTCGCTCCCGGTTCGCCGCTCGAGAAGGTGCTTGCGGCGTTCATTCCCGCCCAACGCTGGTTCCGCAGCAAGACCCGGTCGGTGGTCGATACCCGGCTGTTGGACGTGCTCGGGCTCGGGCCGGCGGTCTCCGAGACGCCGAAGGCCGGCGTTGGCCCGTGGCTGGCTTTCGTCGAGCTCGGTTTCGCAGAAGGCGAACCCGAGACCTACGTTTTGCCTCTGCGATTGCTGCCAAGCGCAGAGGGGCTCGAAGGCGTGCTGCTGCGCTTCGCAGGCAACGCAGGTGAGGACAGCTGTTTGTGTGACGCCTCACGGGCGCCCGAAATTGCGAGCATTCTGCATCGGGTGGCGTTCGGCGAACAGCGTTTGCGTGGGCGTTCGCACACGCTTCACGGGCGGCGTGTCGGGCAGGCCGTGGCGGAGCCGACAGCGGTCAAGCCGCTTGGTGCCGAGCAGAGCAACACGTCCTTCGTGTTCGGACACCAGCTGGTCGGCAAGCTCGTGCGCCGTGTCGAGCCCGGCGTGAGCCTGGAGATCGAGGTCTTGCAGGCGCTCGCCAGGGTCGAGCGCCTGCCCAACGTGCCGTCACTCGAAGCTCACATCGAGGTCGAAGCGAGCAACACCACGAGTACGCTCTGGATCAGCGAGAGCTTCGTGCCGAACGAGGGTGACGCGTGGCAGTTGACGATCGACCATGCGCAGCGATTCTACGAGTCTGCCTTGAGCGGACGCCACGGCGAGCCGCCCGTCCCCGCAACCAGCTGGCTCGAAGCGCCGCGCGGCGACGCGGAGCTCGACTTTGCGCCGTTGGCACGGCTGCTAGGACGGCGCACGGCCGAGCTTCACAGCGCGCTTTTCGAGAGCTCGCAGGGCGTAAATGCCCCGAAGGCGTTCAACGCGCTCAGCAGCCGCGCCTTCTACCAATCCGTGCGCAACCTCAGCGCCAAAGCCTTCGATGCGCTGCGGGCGGCTACTTTGCCCGAGCGCGCAGCGCGGCTGGCACGTGAAGTGACGAGCCACAAGGCCGACCTGCGCAAGATTCTGGACCAGGCGCTCTCGCCGCCACTGGTTGGTCTGCGCATGCGGGTCCATGGCGACTACCACTTGGGTCAGGTTCTCTACACGGGTAGCGATTTTTACATCATTGATTTCGAAGGCGAGCCGGCGCGAACGCCCGCTGAACGGCGCCGCCTGCGCTCACCGCTAGCGGACGTCGCGGGCATGCTACGTTCGTTTCATTACGCCGCGTTCGGTGTCCTGACCATGACGCTGCCGGGCGCGCGCATCCGGCCCGAAGACTGCGAGCAGCTGGAACCGTGGGCGCAGCACTTCTTCCAGATTTGCGCGCACGCGTTTCTGACTGCGTATCTCGCCTCCGCCGAGACGGCCACGTTCCTGGGCGCAACGCCGTCCCAGGCTCGAGCCCTGCTCGAAATCCACTTACTCGAGAAGGCGACGTACGAGCTGCTCTACGAGCTCAACAATCGGCCGCAATGGAGCGAGCTGCCACTTCGCGGACTGCTCGCGCTGTTGCCGGCGCGCAAGTAAGCCTGCGTCGGGAAGCGGCTGATCGGCGTGGGGCCGGGCGCAGTCCGGCGCAGCGGGCGGGGTCAAGGCTTGGCTGGCGCCATTTGCACGAGGGGCTTCGGAAATTCAGCCAACCGGGCGTTCAGCCAATCGGTCTTGGCGAAGGGGCGGAGTTGCAAGCCGTCGCCCATCTCGGCCACGCCGAGCGAGACCGCCTGCCCGCCTACCACCAGCGCCATCAAGCTGCGTTTCGGGCTCGAATACACGCGACCAGCGGCGTCCCAAATGTCGCTCTCCGACTCGAGCGTAAGATCGGTCGTTTTGCCTTCGCTGCGGAAGCTGGTTTTGGCGCGAAAGTTGTCGAGGCGCGTGAGCACCGGAATGATGCCGCTGATCACGTCTTTGTCGGCAAGTGCTTCGAGCGCAGGTTGCAGGTTTTTGGTCCGGATGCTGACGCTACCTTGCGCGCGTGAAGGCGCCGTATTCCAGAACGCCAGCTGCTTCGAGCTCAGATCCATCCACCAGCCTTCTACGGTGTCGCCTGATGCGTGCATGTCGACGTTGCGGAGACGTAACGTGACGTCTTCCAGGTAATTCGTCTTCAGCTTGGGGTTGAGCCGTGCTTCGGCCTTGAGCCAGGTGTTACCGCTGAGCTCGACGCCGGCGACATTCAGCTTCGAACGCAGAATCTCGGCGCTGAGCGGGCCACGGACCCAGTATTTGCCGTCCATATCCAACTTGACGCTGGCATGAACCTCGCCGCTGTCGACCTTGACCGGAGACTTGTCCGGGAACAACACGTCGGCGTCCTTCAAGTCCGTCGACACGATGTTCGGCATCCTGACCGCCGCGCGCTTCAAATCCGTAGCCGCGCCCAACCGAATCGTGTCGAGCGCCGCTTCCTCATCGTGGTCGTGGATCTGCAGCGTGAATTCTCGATTCTTTTTGGCCAGCGAGACGTAGGTCGACTTCGAATACGATTTTCCGAGCGGCAGGCCTTGCTCGCCCGACGCATCGAAGTCCAAACGCCAGTCGCTAGCGACCCCGAACCCGTCACCCTTCACGCGCACCAGATCGGTCGAGTAGCTGAGCTTGCTGCGCTTACCCAGGTAGCCTTTTTCCATGTAGAGGTCGATCGCCAGCGGGCCGGCACCCTGACTTACGTTGAACGCGTCGAAATAGGCGCCCAGGTTGACCAGCGAAAGCACGTCCATGTCCAGCTTCACGCGCGCGCTCACCAGCTCGGTAAAGCTCGCGTCGGCGTGCTCTTCGGGGTTGATCTGCGGAATGTCGCACGTCACCTGCCCGCGAAAATTGCGCGCAATCGCTTGCTTCTCCCCGAAGCGAAGCTCGCCCGGCCCAATGTCTTGAACAGCCGTCGTGACCTTCATCACGTGCGGACCGACCACAAATCCCCCGCGCAGCTTGCCGGTGCCCAAGTAGCGATATTCGAAGAACCACAGCTCGACGACGTGGACATCCAAGCCCTCGACCACGACCGTCCACGACTGCTCGCGTTTCTCGGTTTGAGCCGCAACTTTCTCGTCGATCACGTTCACGCCCGGCAGGCCCTCGAGCCGCGGATAAGCCACCAGCCGTTCGTGCATCCCGCGCTGGTCTTTGACCTGAACGCGCATTTGGTAGTGAACGTCGTGTGCAGCCAGCGTGCTGACGTGAACGCGGTGGCGAAAGAAGCCGAACAGGCTGAAATTGGTCAGCAGATCGCTGCCCTCCAGGATGAACTGCGTGTCGCCGTTGACGTAGATTTTGACGTGCTTCAAATGCACGCGCCCAGGCCAGATCGTGTACGACGGATTTCGAAACTCGACCTTGACGTCTTCGGAGTGAATCACCCACTCCACGAAGCCGGTCCAAAGCGCCAACGTGCCCAGCACCGGGTACGCCAAGAGCCCCAAGATCAGGCCGATCAGTACCCGCCGCTTGCGGCCGGCGCTCCAGTGCTTGGGATTCCAGTTGATCGACATCGGCGACAGAACCCGGCAGCTTGTGCAGTTCACATGCCAACAGCATGATGCGACCGTCAGCCGGGTGACGTCGCAGCTCGCCACGCCACGAATTGTCACACGAGGGCTCAGTGACACCGCGACCTAACGCAGACACGCCGCTGCGATGATCGAAACGCAATCGATACCGATGTCTGCGGCGTGCGCACACGCTCGTCTGCTAATTCGGGGCAGATGCCTGAGTCCGAGCGACCCTCCACGAACGACGGCCACGTCGTTTCGCGCTCGCTGCTAGTCGACACTTGGCAGCGCCTTTGGCGGGCAATCCACGCAGTCGTTACCTCGCGAGGTGATCGTAGTTCAAGCGAACCAGGGGATGACCTAGGCCGAGGTCAGCAACGAGCCGAGCGCGCCACGCGCCAGGTACTTCGTCGATCAGCCATGTCGCGTTGGGCGGCACCGCTGCCCCTCCAGGCGCCTACGACGCGGTGCTGGAGATTCACGGCGACGGCACCTGGGGCTGTCGCCGCCCCTGAACGTCGATTTCGGGTGGTGCTCACGGTTGGCGCGTGATCAGCCCGAGCACGAAGCCCATCGCGACGACGCACGAAATCAGCATCAAGAACAGCACCCACACGAACCGCTGCGTGCCGTCTCGCTCCGCTGGGCCCAATGGTCCCTGGAGCGGCTTCGAGGACGGGTTCGCGTAATGCGCGCCTTCGTGGGGTGGGGGCGCGGCGGAAGGCGTCGAGCCCTGATCGGCGATGGAATCGGCCATATTGCAACTCACCTTTCGCATCGGGCCCGGATCACTGCCGGACCCGACGCGGTTTGCGGTCGATGCGGAACGGCTAGGGGGAGCCGTTGCGCGTCGAAACGCCCTCGGCACTCGTTGTCCGCGTGCCTGTGTTCGCGTAGTGCCCGTTGTCGGCCTCACCGGTCAGCTTCTCCTTGATCTCGGTCAGGATCGGCTTCGTGACGCGCACGGTATTGTGCACGTCGACCACGCCCGGCACCGCTTCGGCGATGTCTTCGGCCAGCCGCTTCATGTGCCGGGTCTCGACCGTACCTTCCAACGTGACCTCGGCGTTCTGCACGCGCACGGTGATCTCGGTGGCGTCGACCTCGTCATTCCAGCTCAAGCGGTCGCAGACGTCCTCGCGAATGCGTTCGTCGGTGCGCGTGTAGCCCTTTGGTCCGCGCCCGGCATACCCGCCACGTACGTCCGAGCTCCAGCCGCCGCTGTCACGCAGATAGGGATTACCGCGGTATTCGGCGCCGGTCGGGCCACTGCCGTACGGTGAAGGGGCGTACGTGCCGTCGAAGCCCGAGCGCACGTCGTAGCGCTCGTTACCCGCGCCGTAATACCTCGAGCTGCCGGGGCGTTGGTACGTCTCGCCATACGGCTCGCGCGGTTGGCGGTACGGACCCGATGTCTCGAACTCTCGGTCTGGGCTGCGCAGCCCGCGATCCTCGTCGGAGCGCCCGACGGGCTCACCCGCCCGCCGATCTCGCCGAAATTCGTCTTGGTAGCGATCGTCACGTCCGAGCTTGTTGTTCATGCGACTCTCCATCGATCAGCCAATTCTGGCTGTGCTGTCGCGCTCGACCTCGGCACGCATTGTCGAAAGTCACGCGGCCGTTCAGATCGAGCAAACGGCATGCCCGCTGTGCTTGCGCGAGCGAGCCTGTCCGCCGGCACGCCGTTTGCCTAAGCGCGGACGCATGGCAACACGCAAGCAGACGAGCTCACGACGCTACGGCAAAAAGGCGAGTGACAAGGTGCGGCGCAGCATGGAAGAAATGAAGAGCGGCACGCTGCGCTCCGGTCGCTCTGGCAAGAAGGTCACCAGCCGCAAACAAGCGATTGCGATCGGGCTGTCCGAGGCACGCCGCGCCGGTGGCAAAGTTCCAACGCGCGCGAAAGCATCGAAGAAAGGCTCGAGGAAGCGCAACCCCGGACGCACTCAGGCTTCGCGCTGACCGCACCAAGCCCGGGCCGGCACCGGGGCAACCGTTTCCCCGGTGCCGGCCAGCGCTCGCTCAAGCCTCTGCGTCTTCTTCTACGGTGTCGTCTTCGTCGCTGTCAGTAGCCTCGTCCATGCGCTCGACGAGCAATTGCTTGGCTCGCTGCGCGCGCTCGTTCTGGTCATCCCGACATTCTTCGAAGAACTTCACGAGCTCGTCGTCGCCGGCACGCTCGGCGTCGTTCGTGTATTGCTCGCACGCCTGCGCACCTTGCAAGGAATGATAAAGCACGCTCACTAGGCCAAAAACTTGGTCTTCCGTGTCCGCAAAATCAGGGTTCGTAGCAAGCTCGCGCATCGGTTTCGTGCTGGGCAGAGTTTGACGGGTGGGTTGCGTGGCGGACTGAGGCATCGGGGGCTCCTTGGAGAAACAAAGCGCCAACGAATGCAACAATCGATCCGAGACCGCCGAGACCGCCAGCCACGCTCATCGGCTCGACGGTCCCGCAGCGGAGAGAGTACCTCGGGCTATTTGTCGCGCGCGTGGCGCAATGCTCCGCAAGCGCCGCAGCTCAACGCGCCGTCGAGCCTTTGGCGATGTCGGCCTGAATCGCCTTGGCCTGCTCGAGGTGGGACTCGACCGTTGCCTTCATTTTGTTCAGCTCGTCGACCAACTGTGGATCAGAGGCCGCCGGCAAGAGCTCGTTTTTGAGCGCGTCGAGCACCTTCTGGTGAGCCTCCACCTGACTGTCGATGTAACGCTCGTCGAAAGTCCCGCCCGTCGCGGCACGTAGATCGCTGAGCGTCCTGTCAGCGTCTTCCTTCAGGGCCGTGGCGCTCTGACTCTGAACGGGCGTCAGATGCAGTTGTTTGAAGAGCTTGGCTTGCTCGGCCTTGGCTTCGGTGTGGTGCTTGATCATCATGGCTGCGAACTTCTTGACGCTCGCGGCCTTGGCCTTGGTTTGCGCCAATTTTGCCGATTCGATTTCGGATCCGTTGGCCAGCTCGGTCACCATCGCAATCTGACTTTCCGAGAGCATTGGACTCGCGGACGGCTCACTCGACGTCCGGGGCATGGCGACGGCGTTGCTCGTCGTCGTCTGATTCAGCGACTGCGGGGGTGGGTCCGATGGCGGCGTGCTGGTCGGCTCGCCGTTGGGGGCCGGCATGGCCGCGTCGCCCGGTTGGGGCGTCGAGGTGACGGCTGGCGATTCCGGAGACGACGCTACTTCCGGTGCGTTTGCAGTTTTCTGATCCGAACCGCACGCAAAACAGAGTGCGGACAGTGAAACGGCAGCGGTCAAAACGCTTCGAGACAAAAGCTGTGACATGTCATTCTCCTCGCGCGCCTAGCGCTCGGCACCGACGCGCAGCAAACGTGGAACTTGGCCCGCCCCCGTGCAGCAAACGTACCTGCGCGTGCTCGGCCCGATCAGGAATGCCGAGACATCCCTGCTCGAGCGGCGCATGTTTGCCCCACCGCGACGGGAAAATGTCGAAATTCAAGCCGTTTTCAGCTGGCACGTCCGTTGCTGGGTCTGACTCTCGAGAATGGCCCTTCTGGCACGTCGCGCTCGGCTCGCCGCGGTAAGCACCGCGATCACATTGCTCCTGCCAGTCGTGGCGCTTGGCCAGCCTGCAGACCTTTCTCCTCCGCCGCCGGCGTCACCGTCGATGTGGCGTCAGGAGTGGCCGACGTTTTCAGCGCTCGAAGGTGCCAGCACGATCGCCGCCGGCGCCGGCACGCTGGCGTTGTTCATGCTCAAGCCACCGAAAGATCCGCGCTGGCAGGGCGGCATCTTGTTCGACGATTCGGTGCGCAGCGGTCTGCGTCTCGACTCCGAAAGCGCCCGAAAGCAGGCGGCAAAGTTGGGTGATTTGCCGTACTTCGCGGCACCCGTCATTCCGTTGATCATCGATCCGCTGATCGCATCGTGGCTGGCACGCGGCGACACCAAAGCCGCCGTCAATCTCGAAGCGATCGGTTTGGAAGCGTTCAGTTACGCTGGCCTCGGGTCGTTCATTTCGACACGGCTCTCGGTGCGCGAACGGCCCGACTCCAGCGAGTGCCGCCGCCAGCACGGCGACGCCGCCTGCGAGCCCGATACCGAGTCCTTCTACAGCGGTCACACCACGATCGTGGCGGCCTCAGCCGGCATCGTCTGCGCCAATCACCGCGTGATGCCGCTATGGGGCAGCAAGCCCGCCGACATCGGCGCCTGCGCGCTGGCCACCACCGGCGCCGTCGCCAGCGGCGTCTCGCGAATGTTGGCAGATCGCCACTACGCGAGCGACGTGCTGGTTGGCTTCGGCCTCGGCTTTGGCTTTGGCTACGCCGTCCCGACCCTGCTTCACTTTGCGCGCGACGAGCACAGCGACATCAGCCTGTCGATCGCGCCCGGTTCACCGTGCACCGGCGGCTGCCTGAAGCTCGCCGGCTCGTTTTAACCGAGCGCCCTCAATCGGCTCGCGCCGGCAGCTCGTTCAGTAGCTTTTCCAGCTGTTGGACGTCGATCGGCTTGGTCAAGTGTCCGTTGCAGCCGGCTTCGTGCGAGCGCTGTCGGTCCGCTGCCTGCCCCCAGCCGGTGAGGGCGATGATCGTCATGTGCTGGCCCCAAGGCTGCCTGCGGATCTGTCGTGTCGCATCCAGGCCGTTTTGGCGGGGCATGCCGACGTCCATCAACACGAGCTCGGGTTGCAGGCGCTGGGCCGCCTCGACGACGGCCATGCCGTCGTGCGCAACGTGCGCTTCACTGCCGAGCGCTTCGAGCAACGCCGCCATCGCCTCCGCTCCGTCGACGCTGTCGTCCGCCACCAGCACCCGGCGCCGCGGCACCAGCGCAGCAACGGCTTCGCCACTGGCCGCTGCCGCCGGCTTGGGCTTGCCATCTTGGCCGTGGATCGGCAGGCTAAGCGTGAACGTGCTGCCGAGACCTGGGCCAGGGCTCGCAGCGCTGACCGTTCCACCGTGAGTCTCGACCAGACCTTTGACCAACGCGAGCCCGATCCCCAGGCCGCCCGTGACACGCTCGACGCTGCGGTCGACTTGCGAAAACATCTCGAACACGCGCGGTAGCGCCTCGGCCGGAATGCCAATGCCGTTATCCCGCACCGACACGATCAAGCGGCGGTCACGTACCTCGGCGCTCAGCCAGATATGCCCGCCCTTGGCCGTGTACTTGGCGCTGTTCGTCAGCAAGTTGCCCAGCACTTGCGCCATGCGTGTCAGGTCGGCATCCAGAATCACGGGCTGCTCGGGGATCGCGACTTCGAGGCGATGACCGGCGGCTTGGATCGCCGGGCTGACACCTTCGAGCGCATGGCTGACAATCTCGGCCAGTGAGATCGGCTTTTTCTGCACGTGCAGCCGACTGCTGCTGATCCGCGAGACGTCGAGCAAATCGTCGATCAACCGCACCATGTGCGACAGCTGGCGGTCCATCATCGCCCGCGCTCGCTCGAGCGCGCCGGCGTCGGCTGCGCCGAGCTTCAGCACGTGCAGGCCGGCCCGAATCGGGGCTAGCGGGTTGCGCAGCTCATGCGCCAAGAGCGCGATGAACTCGTCCTTCTTGCGATCGGCTTCGGCCAGCTCCTCGACCCGCTGCCGCAGATCTTGCTCCAGCCGCTTTCTTTCGGTGACGTCCTGAACGACGCCGTAGATGCCCGACGGTGAGCCATCGGCTGCGTACTGGGCTTTGCCCTTCGAGGAGACCCAAACGTGCTCGCCACTCGGGCGGACCACCCGGTATTCGACCTCGTACTGATCGCGCGCGGCGATCGATCGCTCGACCTCGGCCTGCGCTTGCGCGACGTCGTCCTCGAAGACGAGCGCCTGCATTGCGTCGCGGTCCATGACTGCGTTCGGCGCGATGCCGAAAATCTCCGACGCTCTCTCCGAGAACGTCATCTTGTCGCTAGCAGCGTCCCAGCTCCAATCACCCAAGCTAGCCGCCGCGGCAGCCAGTGCCAATCGCTGCGCGGCCGTTTGGAGCTCGCGCTCGCTGGTGCGCAGGGCTTCGTCGACCCTTTTTCTCGCGGTGATGTCGCGCGCGATCTTCGACGCGCCGATCACACGCCCATCGTGGTCTTTCACCGGTGAGACCGAAAGCGAGATATCGACGGGTCGACCGCCCTTGGCCAAGCGCACCGTTTCGAAATGCTCGATGCGCTGACCCAGCTGTAGCCGGGCCAGAATCTGCGTCTCCTCGTCCCAACGTTCGGGCGGAATCAGCAGCCGAATATTTTGACCGACGGCCTCATCGGCCGTGTAACCGAAAATCCGCGTGGCGCCGGCGTTCCACGAGCGAATCACGCCGTCGAGTGTCTTGCTCAGAATGGCGTCGTCCGACGACTGCACGATCGCCGCCAGCGTCGCCTGGGTCTCCTCGGCCCGTTTCTTCTCGCTCACGTCACGAAACACCAGGACTGCGCCGAGCACCGAACCATTTTGATCGAGCATCGGCGCCGCCGAGTCGTCGATCGGCCGCTCGGTGCCGTTGCGCGCAATCAGCAACGTATGCTTGGCGAGCTCCACGACCTGGCCCGCCTCCAGCGCCCGCGCGGCAGGGTTTTCGACCGGCAGGCGCGTCGATTCGTTGACGATGCGAAACACCTCGCCGAGCGCGCGGCCGCGGGCCTCGGCCTGGGTCCAACCGGTCAGGCGTTCAGCGACCGGGTTCAAGAATACGACCCGCCCCTCGGCGTCGGTAGTGATGACGGCATCGCCGATACTGGCAAGCGTGATCCGCAAGCGCTCACGCTCCGCATACAGCTCTTGCTCGGCTCGCCCCGTCGGGATCTGCGGGCCGCTGGCTCGCCGCGCGCTAGGCACCGTACGCGCGCTTCAGCTCGGCGATATCGAGCTTCTTCATGCCGAGCATGGCGCGCATCGCGCGCGCCGCCCGAACCGGATCGGGCCCGGTGAACAGCTCGGCCATCATCGTCGGCACGACTTGCCAAGAAACACCGTACTTGTCCTTCAGCCAACCGCAGGCCTGCGCCGAAGGATCACCACCGGTCGATAGCCGTTCCCACAGCCGGTCGATTTCGGCTTGGCTGTCGCACATGACCTGCAGCGACATGGCTTCGTTGAACTTGAATTGCGGGCCACCGTTGAGCGCGGTCAGCGAGCAGCCTTCGAGCTCGAACTCGACGGTCATCACGCTGCCGGGCGGCTTGCCGTGAATCTCTTTGCCCTCGTCTGGGTACTCGCTCACCTGCCTGATGCGCGAGTTGGTCTCGAACGTGGAGACATAGAACTTTGCGGCGTGCTCGGCTTGATCGTCGAACCACAGACACGGCACGATGCGTTGAATGCTGGGCATAGCGGGCGCTTTCAGGCGTAAGAGCGCACGCGCGCGCTGCGGGGTTGGAAGCGTGAGCGGCGTTTGCGCGCGATGTACGCATCGACGCTCGCCGGACCGGCGCCGTGAGTGACGAAGTAAAGCGCGACCAGCGCGAGCACGAGCGGATACTCCCAGCCGCCGTTTTTGGCCAAAAGACCGTGCCCGATGTGCGCGTAGCCGATCGCGACCGCCATGCTGCACATTGCCCCCAGCGCTGCGACGCGCGTCAAGAGGCCGACCACGATGCCGAGACCGCCGAAGAACTCACCCGCAATTGCCAAGTAGACGGCGTACTGCGGATAGGGGATGCCCAGATGGGCGAAACCTTGCATCGTGCCAGGAATGTCCATCAGCTTCTGCGCGCCGTGGACCGCCAATATCACGCCGACCATCACGCGCAGTACGGTCACGGCAACCTCTTCGGCGCGATCTTCCTTCAGCTGACTCGACTGGCTCATTCGTGTGTCTCCGGTTGCCGCCCCGTCGTGCACACGCCGTGCCGCCTGCTGCTGCGCGCTTCGCGGCATTCGGCTGTTGCGGTTTGCTCCAACCGAGGCGTTTTGGTCTCGGCCATTCTCGCCTTGGCTGCCCCTGGGCGCGCCCCGCGGCCTAGGCTGCGCCCGGGCCGATCGATTCCCAGAAGGCTTTCACGACCGGGGACTTCAGCTTCTTTTTCTCGGTGCAGACGCCAACCCGAAAGACCTGCAGCTTGGGCTCGGGGTCGAGCACGCTGAGCGACCCTTTGAGCGGGCTCTGGTCGGCGACCAAGCGCGGCACGACGCCGACGCCGCAGCCGAGACTGACCAGCGACAAGATCGCCTCGCTGCCGGCGACTTCGCCGTAAATCCGCGGAGTGAGCCGCTTTTTCCGGAACCAGCGATCGATGTAGTCGCGCGCCAGGCCGGACGACGGCAGCACCATCGGAACTTCATCCCACGGGATGGTGTCACGGCGCAGCAACTCGCTGACCGCCGACGTTTCCGCGGGCGCCACGAATACTAGCGGAATCTTCACCACCACCCGCGCCGCCAAGGTGGGCGGAATATCGTCCGGCAAAGCGGCAACCGCCACGTCGACCGAGCCACCGCGCAGCATCGCCAACGCGTCCAACGCGTAGCCAGTCTCCAGCCGAATCTGCACGTCCGGATACTGACGGCGAAACTGCGACAACAGCGGCGGCAAGAAGCTCTGGCAAGCCGTCACCGACGCGAAAATCGAGACGCTGCCCTGGAGGCGTTCCTGACTGCGCGTGAGGCGCTGCTCGAGCGCTTCGAAGCGCGACAACGTGTCTTGCGCGAAGCCCTGCAGCAATCGTCCCTCGTCGGTCAAGGCGACCGAGCGACGGTCTCGAACGAACAGCGTCGCCCCCGCCTCCTCTTCCAGCCGCTGGATCGAGCGCGACAGCGCCGACGGGCTAACGTGACATTCTTTGCTGGTGCGCCCGAAATGGAGGCTGCGACTCAAGTGCAAAAACAGCCGCAACGCATCGAGATCCATGGCGCAAGCAGCCTGACCCTGTGTTGCATATTTTGCAACTCAGGATGCGAATGATGCAGTTTTAGCAAGGGTGCGTGGGCCGAGGGCTTGGCACAGGCTCGGTCACGGTCAGCCAGAGATTTTCTGCTTGGGGAGCGCCACCGGCGCGACCTCGTGGCCCGCGGCAAGTCGCAAGCCCGACGGACGTGAGCTGCGGCGGTTCACCGGCCGCTCGCTGACCATGCGCGCGCAAACTACCGTGAGCAGCATGTCGACCAGCAACAGCAGGCGCGAATACTCCTGCTTCGCATCGTAGACGGCTGCCAAACCATCGAGCCGCGGACTGATGTGGGCGAGCACCAGCTCCGGCGGCTCCCAGCGCGCGGCCACACTGTCGAGCTCACCCGCAATCAACGCGGCCTCGCTCTTCGAGAGATCCGCCTCGAACACGATGCGTTCGAGCGCCAAAAAGAGTGGGCCGTCGCTTTTGCCGAAGGGGTTACCAGGCACCCGAATCGTGCGCGCACCGCAATTCGTGCAAAACCGCGGTTCGGCGGTCGACTCTGGAACCAGCGACGCTTGCCGACATTGAGCACAAATCGCGGCAAAATAGCTTGGCGTAGATGACATGGGGTTGCACCTTGGAACCCCACCGCCGCAGCAAGCTCGTCGGTCTGAAGCCACGCTGCAAGTCCGGAATTCTACTCACGAGCTCGCCGCGCTCGAACCCGGGCATCGCGGTACAGGCGCGTCGGACCCGCCACGGAGGGGCGTGCGACTTTTTGCCGCGGCGTCTCGGCAAACGACCGACGGCGCGACTGGCGCACCGCCGAATCGACACTATAACCCTTGTGGATTGCATCAATGACCTGCAAGCGCTGCGGCGGTGAAGTCTATCGAATCCCAAGGAGCTGGTGGGAGCGATTGATCGGCGTCCGAAAGGCCGCCAGCTGCAGCAACTGTCGCCGGCGTTGGCGAACGTTTCACAGCCTACGTACGGAAGTCTCCGGACGCGACAATCCGACACATTGACGTCGGCTGCGTTGGCCTGGCTTCATAGTAATAATGCGCCCCGCTTTGCTCACGGCGGCCGCGGCCCTCGATGCCGCTGCGTGCACGCCCAGCTGCTACTTGCTGTGTGTCGACGAACGCGAGGTCGAGTTGTTCAACGCACCAGGTTGGGTGCGCCTCCAGCCCCCGCGCAATGGCGGGGTGATGTTCGTTCACCGCGAGCGCGAGCTGCTCGTGGTTCGGACGCGTGGTGTGTTGTGAACGCGGCTCAGTCGTTGCGGCGCTTGGCCAAGAGACGCGAGACAGCCTCGGCGAGCTGCTCCATTTCGAACGGCTTGCGTAGAGCGGCGGCGCGGCCGATCGGCTTCAAGACTTCGGTGGTGAGATGACGGCCGTCGCCGGAGGCGATGATGATTGGCAGCTCGTCGCCGGCGGCGCGCAGCTGAATCGCCACATCGAGCCCGGTCATGCGCGGCATGGTGTGGTCGATCAGCGCCAGCTCGTAGTCGGGGCGGCGCGCCAGCTCTTCGAAGAACTCTTCAGGTGACGTCACGCATTTGGCGACGTAACCCAGACTCTCGAGCGCCAGGCGCGCTGCCAACGCGACGGCGTGCTCGTCGTCGACCACCAGCACGCGTTGGCCACGACCGCGCAGCGTCGATGACGACGGCGGCGCGCTGGAGAGCGGGGCACGCTCCGCGGTTGCTGGCCAATAAATCGCGAACGTCGTGCCGTCCCCCGGAGCACTCGACAGCTCGATGCCGCCGCCATGGCTGTGGACGATGCCCTGCACGATCGACAGCCCGAGCCCGGTGCCCTCGCCCACGCGCTTGGTGGTAAAAAACGGCTCGAAGGCGCGTTGCTGCGCTTCGTTGTCCATGCCGGCGCCGTTATCACGAACGGTCAGCAGCAGGTACGAACCAGCCGCAATCTCGCCGGTCGACGTCAGACGCGGCTCGAACAGCTCACGCGGCTCGAGCCGAAACGAAAGCTGGCCCTGCGCGTCGGTCATGGCTTGTGACGCGTTCGACACCAGGTTCAGCACGACCTGATGAAACTGATTGGAGTCGACCCAGATTTCGCCTGGCTCGCCGCTGATCTCGACCTGAATGTCGATCGTGGACGGCACGATCGCCCGCGAAAACTTGGCGGCGTCGCGCAGTAGCTCGGTCGCCGATACCAGGCGCCGTTCGGGCTCTTGCGGTCGCGTGAAGGTGAGAATGCGCTTGACCAGGTCCTTGGCGCGCAGGCTTGCCTGGCGAATTTGGCAAAACGCTTCTTGGGTGCGAGCGGGCGTGAGCTCGCCGTTCACGCCCAGCTCGGCGTGCACCAAAATCGCCGTCAAAATGTTGTTGAAGTCGTGGGCGATGCCGCCGGCCAACGTGCCGACCGTCTCCATTTTTTGCGCTTGGAACAGCTGCTGCTCCAGGTGCCGCCGCTCGGCCTCGGCGCGTCGGCGTTCGCTGACGTCGTGCGAGATGCCGATCACGCCCGCGGGTCTACCCTCGGCGTCGCGGAACATCGACACGCGCGCCTCGACCCACACGCTCGTTCCGTCTTTGCGTAGCGCTTCCCACTCGCCGTCGAACGCGCGGCCCTGACGAATACTCTCGTACGCAGCCTCGGCTGCGGCCTGGCGTTCCGGCGGGTAGTGCCCGAACAGCGACGAGCCGAGGCGCTCGCTGGCGCTGTAGCCGTACAAGCGGGCGGCGCCTTCGTTCCAGTACGTGACCACGCCCTCCATGTCCGAGCACATCACGGCGGCCGACACCTTGGACAGCAGCTCGGCGTCGCGCAGCACCGCGTCTTCGGCCAGCTTGCGTGCTCGATTGTCCTGCACCACGCCCAGCACACGCCGCGGCAAGCGATCAGGGCTGCGCTCGACCACGCGCCCGCCGACTTCCATCCATTGCCAGGTCCCGTCTGGGCGACGCAGCCGCAACGTGCTCAGCCATTCGTCGCTGTCGCCACGCAAGCAAGGCTCGAACGCGCGATGCGCCAGCAACAGATCGTCGGGGTGAACGAGCTCGGCCCAACCGCTGTTGGTGGCGGGCACGCCGTCGAACTCGTCGCCCAGAAACGCCGCGGCCCCGCCAAGACGATGGATCGCTCCGGTCGGTACGTCCCACTCCCAGAAGGCGAGGCCGAGCGTCAGCGCCAGCCCGACTTGCTGCTCGAGGCTAGCCAACTCGGCTTTCAGTCGTAACGCTTCTGCACTGGAGCCGCTGCCGTCGTCCATGGGTTCAGCTTGCGGCGCGGAGTTTTCCATGGACGGGCCGCATGCGGTAGCCTGGTTCGGTGCTGCTCGAGTGGCT
>FSUE01000203.1_pt1 | contig 18266 bp, 16 predicted proteins | sample 1637031 | NCBI WGS metagenome assembly FSUE01 (sample SAMEA3914819, study PRJEB12502) | metagenome | biome: forest; material: soil | place: Canada | collected 2010-06-26 | depth 0.3 m | reverse complement strand
GCTCTCTCCAATCCACTGGCTCATCGTCATCGTCATCGTGCTCTTGGTCTTCGGCCCGGGACGGCTAGCTGGTGTCGGCAAAGGCCTCGGCGAAGGCATTCGCTCTTTCAAGAAGGGCCTGAATGACGAGGACGACGACAAGCCGGCCGCGCCCAAAGCGCAGATCACCGAGAAAAAAGACGAGCCCGGCGCCTAGCGCGCCCCGCACGCGCCGTCTGGGCGTTTGCTAGCTCTTGGGTTGCTTGTTTGACGCGGTGTGCTGCGCTTCCTGGCGCGCGTTCCAGATGATCAGGGCGACTACGGCTACGAACGGAATACCGGCGGGGAAGAACATGTCAGCCCCGGCATCGTAACCCAGATCCGGGCCAAAGTTGGCAGGTTTGGTCGGGCGTGCCAAGGATCGGAGCGATGTCCGTCGCCGCTCGGCTCATCGGTCTGGGGCTCGCCGTAGCGGCGCTGGGCCCTGCCGTGAGCCACGCAGAGGAGGCGCAGGCGACGACTCACGCGTCGTACGCAGAGCCGCTACCGTCGCCGCTCGTGGCCAAAACATCGCTTGGCTCGCGCTGGGTCGGCTTGTCCCAACAGCAATGCCTGGCGGAGGTGGCGCGGCGTAAGCTCGGCGTCACGCGCTTCCGAGGTGCCGCGGCCGGAGTCGCCACTCCCGTTCGAGTCACCGGGCCGATCGCCGGCGTGCGGTTCCTGACGCCCGGCGCCAAGAGCCCGTACGGCATCTTGGATTGCCGGTTGGCGCTGGCGCTTTCCGATTTGGCGCCGCTCCTCAAGCGTTACGACGTGGTCGAGGCGCGCGTCGACAACATGTACCGCCCGCACGCGCACCTGCCCGGCAAGAAAAAGCCCAGCCAGCACTCGTTCGGTTTGGCGATCGACATGACGCGGCTGAAGCGCGCCGACGGCACCGAGCTGGTCGTCGAGCGCGATTTTCAAGGCGCCATTGGCGAACCCGTCTGCGGCGAGGGCGCGCGACCTCGACCCGAGCTCTCGGGCGAAGCGTCCGACCTGCGCGACCTGATCTGCGACGTCGCCCGCTCCGGCCTCTTTCATCACATCCTCACCCCCAACCACGACGCCGCCCACCACGATCACTTCCACCTCGACATCGCCCGCGGCGCCCACCAACGCATCATCGAGTGAACCGGCATGGCGCGCCTGCTGCTGATTGACGACGATCCGTCGCTGCTCGAGGTGCTGACGCTCGCGTTCGAGGACGCAGGCCATCAGGTAACGACCGCGCTCGACGGTGCCGCCGCCTTGCGTGCCGTGGCTGAGGGCGGCGTCGAGCTGTTGATCAGCGACGTAAATATGCCGCTCGTGGACGGTTTTACATTGTGTCGGAGGCTTCGTCAGGGTGGCAACGATGTACCGTTCATCTTGCTCACATCGCGCGATAGCGACATCGACGAGGCGCTCGGCCTCGACGTCGGCGCCGACGACTACGTGTCGAAGCCGTTCAGCACGCGCGTCTTGCTGTCGCGCGTGACCGCGCTGTTGCGCCGCAGCGAGCTGCGCCGCGGTTCGGGCGCGACCGAGCCGACGCTCAGGGTCGGTCGTTTGGAACTGTGGCCCGAGCGCGTCGAGCTGCGTTTTGCTGGTGCGCAGATTGACGTGACGGTCACCGAATTTCGATTGCTGGAGTGCTTGGCGAGCCGCCCGGGCATCATTTTTTCACGCGACCGCCTGCTCGAGCTGATGCGCGGTGACACCGTGGTGGACCCGCGGATTGTTGACACTTACGTGCGCCGGCTGCGGCGTAAGTTGGAGCAAATCGAGCCCGCGACCGACGTGATCGAAACGGTGATTGGAGCCGGCTACCGGTTGCGCGGAGCCAAGTGAACCAGTCTGGTGAGCTGCGCCGCCAACCCAAGAAGATGCGCTGGTCTTTGCGCTTCAACGTGGCCTTGTTGGTGCTGGCGGTGGCAATGGCGCCGCTGCTGTTGGTGGTTGCTTGGCTCGGCATGGAGCGCAGGTTCGAGTCCGCGATGAAGGCCAACGCTGCCTTCACGCTGAACGAAGCCGTCACCGCGCTCGACGCGGTGACGCTGCCGAGCCCGACCGCAGCCAGCTTTGGCTCCACTTCCAGCGCCAGCCCGCCGAGCGAGGAGAGCGCGGTGGCGCGCGTGGCGCGGCTGCATCGGGTGCGCCTGCGTTTGCTGAGCGCTGACGGGCAGCTGCTCGAAGATCACGACTTCGATTCTGGTCGAGACTTGAGTGAGCGTGCGGGCGTCGTGCTGCGGCCGAGCGGGCACCCGAACGTCGTCGCCGACGAGCTGCGCGGCAACATTGCCGCTCGCGAGGAGGTGCGGCAAGCTTTCACGACCGGCGAGGCTCAAGGCTGCGAAGACTTCGCCGAAACGGGCATGGTCGTGTGCTACGCGGCTTGCGCTATTCACAAGGGCGGTGGTGTGCGCGTCATGCACGTGCAGGACAGCGCCGAACGGCCGCTGCCGCTGCTCTACGCCCTGCGCTTTCAGCTTGGACGGCTGACGTTGGTGATCTTGCCGTTTGCCTTGCTGCTGGCGTTTTGGGTCGGCCGGCGCTTGGTAGGGCCGCTCGAGGCGCTGCGTGACCAGGTGTTGAGCAAGGTGCGCGAGCAGCGCCCGCGCGCCGATCTACAGGCGCCGGCCAGCAATGAAATCGCGCAATTGGCGCAGGCTTTCAACACGCTGCTCGAGCGGCTCGACGAGCGCCGCGACGCCAATCAAGCCTTCGTTGCCGACCTCGTACACGAATTCAAGAATCCGGTCGCGACGATTCGCGCGTGCGGCGAGAGCCTAGCGTCGAGCGATGTGACACCGGAGCGGGCACAGCGCTTGGCTCGGCTGCTCCACGAAAGCTCCACCCGTCTGGACGCGCTAGTGAGCCAGTTTTTGGAGTTGGCACGCGCCGAAGCTGGTATGCGCGAAGAGGCTTGGGAAACCGTCGATATCGCGGCGCTGGCTCGGGCCCGCGTGGCGCGCGCCGGCGAAGACGAACGCTGGGCCAAGCTGCGCTTCGAGCTGCGGGCAACCGCGCCCGCTCGCGTGCGTGGTGTGGCCGAGCGGCTGGAGACGGTGCTCGACAACCTGCTCGCCAACGCTGCATCGTTTGCGCGCGAGGCCGGGTCGATTCAGGTCGTGGTCGTTGCCCACGCCACGCACGTCGAGCTGCGTGTCACCGACGACGGCCCGGGCATCGCCGCCGAAGACGCCCCGCGCATCTTCGAGCGCTTCTACACCAGCCGCCGCCACGACAAAGGCACCGGTCTGGGCCTAGCGCTGGTGCGTGCGATCGTCGAAGCGCACGGGGGCAGCGTCGCCGTCGTGTCCGTGGTCGGCCAGGGCGCGACCTTCAGCGCGCGTTTGCCGGTCGCGGTGTAGCGCGGCGGCTCCGCCAGCTAGCTTTTCACACACGATTCACAGCGCATCTGTGTTCGATTCACGTCGTGCTCGCAGGCTGTTCTCTGAAGGAGAAATGCATGGCACAAGCGATGGAAACTTTTGCGGACGGCTTGGGCGGGGCGGTCGAGCGGGCAGCGGCGTCGCGTCGGACTCACGAGGTCTTGGTGCGGGCGCTGACCAGCCTTGGGTTCGCGGCTATCTGGGGTGTTTCGGCCGGCTCAGCGGCGCCCGCGTTGGCGATTGCGAACATCTACAAAGTGCCGATGGTGCTTGCGCTGTCCGCGGTGGTGGCGTTGCCCGCCGTGCTCGTCACGCGGCACCTGTTGCGCATCGCGATCAAGCCCTTCGAGTTGGGTTCGGCGCTCGTGACTAGCCTATATCGAGCTTCGCTCGTGCTGCTTGGCTTCGCACCACTGCTCGGAGTCTACGCTTACACCAGTCAATGGGTTGCGCCGTTACTCGCGCAAGGGAGCGCGCTGTTGGCGCTAGCCTGCGGTGGTCTGTCGCTGCGCTCGGAGCTGGCGCGGCTCGATACACCACGCCTGCAGCTGTGGCTGCTCGGCGGCGTAGCGAGCGTCACGCTCGCGCTGGCGCTCTTGCAATTGGTGTCGCTCGCGACGCCAGTGCTCACGCTGCCTACGGCGTTTGGTAGCGGAATCGACGGGATTTTGCCGTGATTTGGCTCGGGATAGCTGCGCTCGGTGTTGGCGCCGGGCAGCTTCACGTTGCGCGCTTGGTCGCGCTGGTCGCGTTTGCGGCGTTGCTGTTCGCACTCAGCCTTGGGCTGTACGAGACACGCAAGCAAGCGCTGCGTGACGAGACGGATGCCGCGTTGGAGGCAGACTTCGTGCGCCTCGAACGCGAGCTCGAGGCGGACGAGCGCGCGCGCAAGACCTGCGCCGTCGACGAGGCCGAATCGTGATCCCGCTGTTGCCGTGGAGGGAGACGGCCATCGTCTTTGCAGGCGCCACGCTGCTGACCGCGACCGCGATCACGGCGTACGATGTGCGACTTTGGCGGTCGCGTTGGTTTGCGCCAGGTGTGGGCGCGACTTGGACGCTGATCGGCGTGGGGCTCGTGCTGTGGCGCGTGGGCTCGCCAGTGGTTGCTGCCTGCGGCGTGAGCCTGTGCTGGTTTTGGTTGCCGCTATTTGCGCTGGGAGGTTGTGGGATGCTGTTGGCTGCTCCGTTTCATCGGTTGTTGAGGGTCGTGGCGCGAGGCCGGGCGCGCGTTGAAAAGTCGGCGCGTGCCGGTGGCCGCCGCCGGTTTCTACGCCAGGCGGCTGCGGTTTTACCGGCCAGCGCGGTCGCGGCCGGCGCCGCGGCGATGACCGGCAACGACACGACACGAGTCGTGAATATTCCGCTAGTTTTTCGCGATTTGCCGGGGGCGCTCGACGGGCTGCGGATTTTGCAACTGAGCGATCTGCACCTGGGCGCCGGGCGCACCTCGGCCGATCTAGCCGCGCTGCTCGAGAGCTTACGCGCCGAACCACCCGATCTCATCGTGTTGACTGGCGACGTGGCCGACAAGCTGGAGCAGCTCGAAGCCGCGCTTGCGCTCGTGACCGCGTTCGCGCCCCGGCTCGGCGTTTATGCGGCGCTCGGCAATCACGAATACCTGAACGACATTCGAGAAATGTTGCCAGCTTACCAGGCAAGCCCCGTGCGCTTGCTGATCAACGAGAGTGCGAGCTTGCAGGTCGGTGACGCGACCTTGTTCCTGGCCGGCGTGGACGACCCAGTATTTATCGGCCCCGCGCGCCCCTTCTTCGAGCGCGTCGTCGCCGAGTGCGCGGTCGGGGCTCCTGCGCATGCGTTTCGCTTGCTGCTGTGTCACCGCCCGGAAGGGTTCGAGCCGGCTGCCAAGCATGGCTTTCACCTGACGCTGTCGGGCCACACGCACGGCGGCCAGGTTGGGCTGCTAGGTCGCAGCGTCTTCGAGGTGTTCTTGGGGATACCCTATTTGTGGGGCCTGTACCGGCGTGGCGAAAGCCGCCTCTACACCACGTCGGGCTTTGGCCACTGGTTTCCGTTTCGTCTCAACTGCCCCGCCGAAGCGCCGGTCATCACCCTGAAACGTGCCCGAGCATGATGTAGGTGCGCGTCGCTTTTGGGTGCAGCAAGCGGGCAATCTTGCGGTGGCGTTAGATAACGCGCGGCAGCGATTGTTTTCTGATCGGTTTTGGGGGCTGGCGGGGACCAGTCCATCACGATGCGTGGAACTGGTTTTATGGCCGCCGTTGCCGTCGCCTGGGGTTTGGCGATTGGCTCGGGTTGTACCGCGAACATCGGTGGGGAACACCAAGCTGGCCCGGGGCCTGGTGCAGCGGGTGGTAGCAATGGAGCTGGTGGTGCGGGCACCACGGGTGGCGGGAGCGGCGGCGTGGCGCCGCTGGGGGGGCCGGGGCGGGTGTTGATGCATCGGCTCAACATTGCCGAGTACGACAACACCGTGCACGACTTGCTCGGCACCTCGCTGCGGTTGTCCGAGAATTTTCCGCCGGACGACACCGCCTTCGGTTTCGACAATGTGGCGGCGGCGTTGAGCATGACCGATGTCACCCTCGGGTATTACATCGACGCCGCGAAAAAGCTGGCGGCCGAGGCGCTGACACCCGCCAAGCGCAGCGCGCTCGTGCCGTGCGACGTCGCGACCGGCAAGGAAACTTGCGTGACCAGCGCGCTGTCGGCGTTTCTGCCGCGCGTCTGGCGCCGCCCCGTGCAGCCGGACGAGGTTGCGCGGCTGGTGGCGCTGTACACCAGCAACAAAGCCGACGGCGCCGCTGATGACGAAGCGCTCGGGCGCGCGCTGCAAGCAGCGCTGTTGGCGCCCGAGTTTCTGTTCCGCGTCGAGCACAACACGGGCGTCGCGGGCGTGCGCAAGCTCGACGGCTACGAGCTGGCGTCGCGACTGTCGTATTTCCTGTGGTCGTCAATGCCTGACGCGCCGCTCACCAGCGCCGCAGCCAGCGGCGCATTGACCGACAACGCCGGGCTTTCGGCGCAAATTACCCGGCTCTTGGCCGATGCCCGCGCCGCGTCGTTCGCCGACAGCTTTGGCAGCCAATGGCTCACGTTGCGCAGCCTCGACAACGTGCACCCCGACGCGATGGTGTATCCGGGTTTCGACGACGCGCTGCGCGCGGCTATGCGCGACGAGACGATGCACTTTTTCGCCGACATCGCTGCCGGCCAGCGACCCCTGAACGAGCTACTAACGACCAGCTCCGGCTACGTGAACGATCGCTTGGCCAAACACTACGGAGTGGCGGCGGTCGGCTCGCCGACGGCGCTCTTCGAGCCGCTGCCGCCGGAGCGCGGCGGCCTGTTGACCCAGGCCAGCATCCTCACGGTGTTGGCGCACCCGAAAGAGAGCGCGCCGGTGCTGCGCGGCAAATGGATCTTGAGCCAGCTGTTATGCCGCGAAATGCCGCCGCCGCCGCCGGACGTGCCGCAAGAGCCGGCCGCCGCCAGCGGCCAATCTCGGCGTGACCGGCTCGCCGCACACCGAGTCGAAGCGATCTGCAAAACGTGTCACGACCTGATGGATCCGTTGGGTCTTGGGCTCGAAAACTACGACGGCATCGGACAGTTTCGCACCATGGATAGCGGCGTGCCGATCGACGCTTCGGGCACCTTGGCCGACGGCACCAGCTTCAAGACCCCGCGAGAGCTAGGGCAACTCATCGCCAAAGATCCGGCGCTGCCGCGCTGCGTGGCGCAGCAGCTGTTCACCTACGGTCTCGGCCGTGCGCCGCGCTCCGGTAGCGGTTTCGATGCCGCGGCCGTCGATAGCACGACCAAGTCGTTCACCGACGCCGGCCAACTATTCCCTAAACTGATCGAGGCGCTCGTCATGTCTGACGCCTTTCGTCAGCGCGAAGACGAGGCGGCACCATGAAGAATCAAGCGCTTTCCAGCCGCGGCTTCCTATCGCGTCGCGCGCTGCTGCGCGGCGCTGGCGTCACCTTGGCGTTGCCGTTCTTGGAGTCGGTCGCGCCACGCGGCCTCTGCGCGGCCGAGCCCGCCGCGCCGGTGCGGTTGATGTACTGGTTCATTCCGAACGGCATCCTGTACGACAAGTGGATCCCGAAGGTGGTCGGCGCGCTCGACCCCGGGGCACCGCCCGAGAGCCTCGCGCCGCTCGTCACCGCGGGCGTGCTCGGTGACGTCAGCATATTGTCCGGCGTCGACAATCTGTGCGCCTACCCTGAATCGGTCGGTGATCACGCCACCGGCGCTTCCGGCATGCTGACCTGCGCGCCCGCCAAGAAGGTGATCGACGGCGTCGAGCTCGGCATCTCGGTCGATCAGGTCGCGGCGGCAACGCTCGGCCTGAAGACACCGCGCCCGTCGCTCGAGCTTGGCATGGCCAAGTCGGGCGGCGTCGGCGATTGCGACTCCGGTTACGCCTGCGCCTACGCGCAATCGCTGTCGTGGAGCGACAAAACCACGCCGCGCCCGAAGCGCACCGATCCGAAAGATGCCTGGCTCTGGCTGCTCGGCACCGAAGACGCCTCGCTCACCGTCGAGCAGCGCGAGCGGATGCGGCGCGGTGACAAGAGCGTGCTCGACTACTTGGTGACCGAGGCTACCGGCTTGTCACCCAAGCTGACGAGCGAAGACCGCATCAAGCTCGATCAGTACCTGACCAGCGTGCGCACCGTCGAAAAACAGCTCGATTCGGCGGCCGTTCCGCTCGAATGCCAGAACGCGATGCCGCCGGCGACCAGCACGGACTACATCAAGCGGCTCGGCGCGATGATGGACGTGATGGAGTTCGCCTACCGCTGTGACCTGACGCGGGTGGTGAGCTTCGGCTTCGGCAACGCATTCGGCCCCGGACCCATGCCGTGGATCGGTGTTAGCGACGACTACCACGCGCTCACCCACCGCATGACCGACCCGGGCGTGCCCGAGCAGGTCGCCAAGTGCATTTCGTGGGAGGTCGAGCAGATTGGCGCGTTCCTGAAGCGGCTGAAGGCCATGCCCGAGGGTGACCACAACGTGCTCTACAACACGGCCATGTTCGTGTCGTCGGACGTCGGCGAGGGCGGCCCGCACAACCACGACAACATGGCGTGCTTGATCGCCGGCAACGCTGGCGGAAGGATCGCCAGTGGCCGCCACATCGCCTACAAGCCGGAAGACAACAACGCGCGCAACCTGGCCCGGCGTCGCACCGCGGCAGACCGTGCAGCGGCGCTCAAGATTCCCAACAGCAATCGCATGGCCAATGTGCACTTGTCATTGCTGCAGGCCGCCGGCGTGCCCGCGACCAACTTTGCCGACAGCACCGGGCCGATCCCCGGCTTGCTCACGACCTGAAGCCGCTTCGCGCTCGAGCTCTTTTCGGTACAGCTCCAGCTCTTCGTTGAAAGCTCGAGCGACGGCTGGGCGCTGCTTCATTCGTGCCTGAAACGCGCCGATCGCCGCGTACGGCTTCAAATCGACGGGCGCCACCATCGACCAGTTCAAGACCGCGAACAAGTAGCCGTCGGCGACCGAGAACTCGTCGAGCAGGTAGTCACGCCCCGTCAACGCGGCCTCGACCCATTCCAAGCGCGACGTCATCTTGCGGAGCGCATACTGTTTCACCTCTGCGGGCGCGTGCTTGTCGAGCAGCGGCAGGTACAATGCCTTGTGCAGCTCGGTGCCGATGAAGCACAGGTACTGCTGCAGCTTGGCCAGCGCGCGCGGCTCGCTGGGGGCCAACCGAGCTTGCGGGAAGAGCCGAGCCAAGTGCTGAAGCACGGCGGCGTTTTCGCTCAAGATATCGCCGTCGGAAAGCTCGAGCGCCGGCACCATGCCGAGCGGGTGGATGGCGCGGTAGTCGAGTCCGGTGTCGGTGCGCTTGGTCTTGCCGTCGACCTCGACGAACGTCACGTCGGCGCCGGCTTCGTAGACGGCGATGCGGCTGGCGAGCGTGCAGGCGAGTGGCGAAAAATACAGCTTCATGTTGGCGTGTCTCCTTGGGTGAAGCCAACATGCGGCTCGTACCGAGATGCGTCCAACGCATCTTCGTGATAGGAGCAATGCGTGCCACGCATAGATGGAACCAAGCCGCCTGCGCGCGAGCCACGCCCGCAGCTGGAAATTCGCGATCTGGAGCTGGTGCTGGCGCTGGCCGCGGCGCGCTCCACCGCCGCCGCCTCCGGCCTATTGCACATCACACAATCTGCGGTCAGTCGCGCTTTGACCCAAGCCGAAGCGCGGGTCGGTGTGCGCTTGTTCGAGCGCAGCGCGCGCGGGCTTGCGCCTACGGCTGCCGGCGAGCGCTTGCTCGGCGGCGCGCCGCGGGTGCTCGAGCAACTCTACGAGCTCGAACGCAGCGTGAGCGCACCGCTGACGCCGCCGTTGCATGTCCGGCTGGTTTGCGAGTGCTACACAGCCTATCGCTGGCTACCGTCGGCGATGTCCGAGCTCGGCCGACGCATGCCAGATCTCGACGTAGAGGTAGCGACCGATCACACGCGTGACCCGGTGACGGCGCTGCTACGCGACAAGATCGACGTTGCGCTTTTGACGACCGCCGCAGTACCAAAAGCCAAGGGCTTGGTCGAGCGGCCGCTGTTTTCGGACGAGGTCGTCTTCGTGTTGAGTCGGCAGCATCCGCTGGCCAAGGCGCACAAGCTCTCGCCGCAGTTGCTGCGTGACGTGCCGTTGATCACCTCGAACACGCCGCCGAACGAGGCGCGCTGGTTCCTCGGTAGCGTGTTCGGGCGGCGGCCGCCCAAGCTGCAGTTTCTGCGCTTTCCGCTGACCGAAGCGATCATCGACGCCGCGCGCGCCGGGATGGGGGTGGCCGTGCTGTCGGAGTGGATGGCCAGCGGCTACGTCGAGGTCGGAGACCTTGTCGTCAAACGCCTGACCAGCGGCCCGTTGCTGCGACCGTGGCGTATGGCGTACCGGCGTGACGCCGAGGCTACGGCCGAACGCTTGCGCGCAGCCCTGATCGGGGCCGTGCCGCATTTGCGCCCGGCGCCGTGAGCGTCAGCCTTCGGCGGCCGGCGCGGTCTTCGCCTTCATTCGCTCGCGCACGACCTCGAGCACCATCGGCAGCACGCTGATGAAGATGATGGCCACGATCACCAAGTCGAAGCGCTTCTTGACGATTTCGCTGTCGGCGAATTTGTAGCCGAGCGGAACCAACAGGCCGACCCACAGCCCGGCGCCTACCAGGCTGAACGTGATGAAACGCGGGAACTTCATCTGGCCGATGCCGGCGACGAACGGCGCGAACGTGCGCACGATCGGCACGAAGCGCGCCATGATGATCGCCTTGCTGCCGTACTTCTCGTAGAACAGCTGCGTCTTCACCAGGTGCTTCTTGTTCAACAGCCGCGACGTGTCGCTGTTGAACACCTTGGGGCCGACGAAGCGACCGGCGAAGTAGTTCACGCAGTCGCCGGTCAGCGCAGCGGCGAACAACACGGCCATCGCCACCGGCAAGCTCGGCACGAAGCCGTCCGCTGGCACCCCGAGCCGCACCGGATCCATCGCGCACAAGACGCCGATCGAGAACAGCAGCGAATCGCCCGGCAAGAACGGCAACACCACCAAGCCGGTCTCGGCGAACACGATCGCGAACAGCACCAGATAGAGCGACGGCCCCATCGTCCGCGTCATGTTCATGAGGTGCACGTCGATGTGGCGGATGAAGTCGAAAAGGGCGAGAATGGCGCTCAAAGGTGGCTCACTGGCTGAAGGCAGGCTGTTCCGTAGGGTGCTTTCAAGCCCGGGGCAAGCTCAACCGCCAACCGGCGGGGTTTGGCTTCAAGTCGGCGCCCCGGATCCGCGTGCTAGGGTCGGTCCCGAACAGGACGCATGCTGCGGACGCTTTTCCTCGCCGACCAGTTCAGCGACGCCATGCGAACCCGGCGCGACCGGCACCCGGGCGGTGCCGAGCTCACTGACGCTGCGGCGATCGCCGCGTGCCCTTGGCCGATCACGCTGCGTAAGCTGAGCGAGCTCTCGCCGGGTGAAGTCGCCAGCTACGACGTGATAGTGGTTGGCAATTCGCAGAGCGCCAGCGCCGCCCAGCTGGCGGAGATCGCTAGCGTCGGTCGCCATGTGGCGTTCGAGCATGATTTGCGAGTGTGTCGTTGGCGCGGCAACTTCGTGCGCGCGGTCGACCCGTGGCATCGGCGTCAGCATCGCTGTTGGTGCCCGCACCCGGAAGCCCAAGCATTCTTTCGCAATGCCGCGGGCGTGATCTTTCTGACCAGTTTCCAGGAGCGCATCTATCGGCAGAACCCGTTTTTCGCATGCGGCGAGAGTCGCGTGCTGGGCTCCTCACTATTCGACCCGGCGGCTTTGCAGCGCGCGCAAGCAGGGCGCCAAGCGGGAGGCCGGTCGGGTACCTGCATTTTCGCGTCGCCGCACCGCATCAAGGGCTTTCACGCCGCTCAACGCTATTGTCGGGATCACCAAATTCAGCCGACATTGATCCGTGGGATAGCGCCCGACGATGTGCTGGGGCTGTTCGCCAGGAGCGAGCGCTTCGTCTATTTGCCGATCGGTCCCGAGTGGGCGGGCCGGATGGTCGTGGAAGCACGCTTGCTTGGCTGCGAGGTGATCGCCAACGACAACGTCGGGGTCACGGGCGAAAGCTTCTGGCGCGGCTCGACCGACCAAGCCGTCGAGTTTTTGCGACGCGGCCCAGAGCGCTTCTGGTCGCTGGTGGAAGAGCTGCTGAACGCGCCGCGCAAGCCGCTTGCGTCGGGCGAGCGCGGGTCCGCGGCTGCGGGCGCCGAGCTGCTCGGGCGCGTTTTGCGCACACTGCCCGCCTGGCTAATGCCGCTCGACGCGCCGAAGGCCGAAGTGCGCGTGAATTCGGCTTGGTAGCTTGCCGGGGTCGCTCAGAGCGAGGGCGCGAACGGCGCGAGCTCGAGCACCAGCTCGCGAACCGCGCGGCGCCCGCTCTCGACGCTGAAATCCGCGATCGCCCGCGTCCGTGCCGCAGCGCCTAGCCGCGCGCCAAGCTCGCGATCCGTAGCCAGGCGGCCGAGGCGTTCGCTGAGCGCGGCGGTGTCTCCGGCCGGGAAGAGCAAGCCGCAATCCTGGAGGATGTGGCCCATGTCGTTGACGTCCGAGGACACGATCGGCTTTGCCATCGCCATCGCATCGAACAGCTTGGCCGGGATTTGCCCCCGGGCGCCCGGGATGTCGCGGCTCGGAATGCAGATCACGTCGGTGGCTGCGACCCAACCGGGTAGCTCCGCACCGTCGAATGCACCCAGCACGCGTAGCCGCGACTCGGGCAACGCCGCGCGCGCTTGCGCCAACACGACCTTCGAAAACGTATGCTCGAAATCGACGCCAGCCAAAAACAGCCCTGGCGCCCGCTCGCCGGCTAACTGGGCGATGGCGGTGACCAAGTCATCGACGCCTTTGTGCTCGCGGATCGTGCCGATGAAGCCCACCCAGGTGCGACCGTCCATGCCCTGCGCCGCGCGGCGCTCGCGTGCTTCCGCCTGGTAGCGCGCTGGATCGAGCTGCTCGGTATCGCGCACGTGCGGTACCACCACGCCGCCGAAGCGCTTCTGCAGCCATGAATTGGACACGATGCGCTGCGGCACGCGGCCGCTGGTGGCGTCGAGAAGACGAATGCCAACGTAGGAATTGAGCGCTTTTGGTGCCAGCAGCTGGGCAGCGCGCGATGCCATGACATCAAATCGCGCGGCTGCGTTTGGGCGGCCTGGTTGCATGAAACCGAGCTCCCAATCGTCGATGTCGAGCAGCATCTGCCGCGGGCCGACACCGGCGGCGAGCGCGAGGCCGAAGCTGGTCGAGCGCGGCTTGCTGACGACGACGCGCGTGCCCGTCAGCTCCTTTCGCAACCAGCGCGCCGCCGCCGGGTAAGCGAACGCCGAGCGCATTGCAAAGCTGCGCATCTGAAGCGGCGACGACTGCGCCGGACGCCAAATCTCCGAGCGTAGCTGTGGACCCACGATGTTGACGGGACCGAACCCGGCCAGCACCTCGGCCAGCACTTGCGCCCGACCGAGGCAGTTCTCGCTCAAATCCGAGCAAACCACCGAGATGGCCTGGCGCGTCTCCGACATGCGCCGGCATCATGCCACGGTCCTCGAGATTGTCGCGCGTTTCGCGCCGACTTGGCACGCCGTGAGGCTTGAGGCATAGAGGGCGCGCGATGACAGCGGTCAATACCTCGTACACCGGCGTGCGCGAGGACCTGCTCGCGCTGATCACCGACGAGTCGTTGGGTGAAGTGCTGGACGTTGGTTGCGCCAACGGTGCGACTTCCCGCGCGCTGAAACAGCGCTTTCCGGGCAGCAGCGTGACCGGCATCGAGCTCGACCCGCGGTCCGCCGAAGAAGCGCGCCAGCACCTCGATCGCGTGTTGGTGGGCGACGCGGTCATGGGCTTGCAGACGTTGTCGGCGGAGACCAAACAGTTCGACTTGGTGCTGTGCGGCGACGTGCTCGAACACTTGGCTGACCCGTGGGCGGCCCTGCGCTTGATTCGCGGCTTGACGCGCGGCACTGCGATCGTGTCGTTGCCGAACGTCGCGCACTACTCGACGTTGATGTCGCTGTTCTTCGGCAAGCGGTGGCCGTATCGTGACCGCGGTATCCACGACCGCACGCACCTCAGGTTCTTCGGCGCCGCCAATTTGCCCGAGCTGTTCGAGAGCGCCGGTTTCAGCGAGATCAAGCGACGCCAGCATCACCGGATCTTCGAGACGCCGCACCCTTGGAACGAAAAGTTGGGGCCGGTGCTGGGGGTGCTACCTGGCGTGAGCGGGCTGACTTGCTATCAATTTCTGTCGGTGCTGCGTCCGGTCTAGTGGCGTCAACGTCGGGCTCGCTCTATATAGGCGTGACATGAGCGATTCGCCGAGCGTCGAGGCCGCGTCAGCTGCCTCTTCGGCATCGCTGCGCAGCATGGCGTCGCGCTCGGTCATGTGGACCGCGATCGGCAAGGCCTCCAACACGCTGATCTCGCTGTTCGTGATGGCCCTGCTCACCCGGCTGCTCACGCCGGCCGACTTCGGCATCGTGGCGATGGTCGCGGTCATCGCCGGTTTTTTGAACATCATGGCCGAGGCCGGTGTCAGCACCGCCGTCGTACAGAAACGCGATCTCGACGAGCGCGCGTTGTCGACGCTGTTTTGGATGGGTCTAGGCATCGCGCTTTGCGCGAGCATCGGACTGGCGATTGCGTCGCCATTGGTAGCGTTGTTCTTCGCCGAGCCACGTCTGACCCCGGTCGTCGCGCTGTTGAGCTGCAGCTTCGTTTTCCTGGCGATTGGGCGCATCCCCAACGGGCTTTTGGAGCGAGGCTTTCGCTTCCGAGAGCTAGCCACGTCCGAGGTCGTGGCGGCGGTCGTCAGCGGTGGGGTTGGCGTCGTGTTGGCGTTGTCCGGCGCCGGCTACTACGCGCTGGTGTTTCAGACGCTGGCGTCCACTCTGCTCAACGCGCTGGTTCGTTTGGGGTTCGCGCGCTTTCGCCCGCGGTTCGTGTTCGACACGACGGCGCTCAGGGCCGTCACCGGGTATTCCACCGGCGTTACGGCGTTCAGCGCGATCAACTACTGGGCGCGAAACCTCGACAAGGCGCTGATCGGGCGCGCCCTCGGCGCGGCTCAGCTGGGCTTCTACGGCCGAGCCTACGCGCTGATGTTGTATCCGCTCGAGGGTATCAGCGGCATCATCAACCCCAGCTTGCATCCGCTGTTCTCGGCGATGCAGGGCGATCCCGAGCGCATGACGCGCGCCTACCTGAAGATCGTCCGCGTGGTGGCGGCCGTGACGCTGCCTGCGATGTGCGTCTTGGGCGCGCTAGCTCCGGAAATCGTGCATACGGTTTGGGGCAAGCAGTGGGACCCGAGCGTGCGGGTGTTTGCGATCCTGTGCTTCGTCGGCGCCGTTCAGCCGGTGGGTAGCACGTTTGGTGCGGTGTTTCTCGCGACCAATCGCACTCGGCTCCTGGCGGTGGTCGGCTTCGTCAACAGCGTGGTGATGATGGCCGGCATCGCGCTCGGTGTGCGCTTTGGCATCCGTGGCGTCGCGATCGGCTATTCGTTGGCGTACAGCGTGATTTTCCTGCCCACGATGTACATCGTGGCCGGGGTGTTGCTGCGCGGCAGCGTGCGCGACATCGCGAGAATTTTCGGCACGGCAGGAGCGATTGGAGCACCTGTCTTACTTGGCCTGCTCGCATTCAATCACTTGCTACGCGGAAAAATGCCAGAAGCGCTGCACTTATGCGTCGGCGTGCTGCTGGGCGTGGGTCTGTGGCTCGCGGGCTTTGCACTGATCGATAGAAAGCTGCTGGCGGAAGCGCGCTCCTTCCTCCCCGGCTCGGCCAACAAGACCGACAAAAGCGCGGCCACCGCCTAACTCCCGCGAAAGGCCCCGCCCGGCCGGAAATTGGGTATAAGGGCCTATTGTCCGAAGTCCTTGCTCGGGTGAAGAGCCGCGCCGTCGAAGGACCACGTGGTCCGGACGTGTTGCACCGAGTGAAGGTGCGCCGCGAGTGGCTGGTCGTCGGCGAAGTGGTCGAGCTCGAGCTGCCGCGCAATCTGGCCTGCGCAACCTGCGGCGGCGGCGGCTGCGATGCCTGCGGACGTTCGGGCGCGATCACGCTGCGCAAGCGTGACGAGCCGGCCGAGGTCGTCGAAGTCACGCTGCCCGCCAGGTCCGCCGACGAGCTGCCCGATTCGCGTGGCATCACGCTGCGCATTCCCGAGCAAGGTGGCCTGCCGCCGCCCGACTCTGACCTGCCGCGCGGCGTGCTGCTGCTGACAGTGGTACCGAGCCCCGACCCGGATCCGAGCATCAAGCTACTGCGCGGCGTGCCGTCCAAGCGCCCGCCCGCGTCGATTGTCGACAGCGACGAAATGCCAGCGCTCTTGGAACAGCCGCCGAAGGCGCGGCCGTCCACGGCGGTACTCATCATCACGGTTGCGGTGGTGCTCTGGATTTTGCTGCTGGTTTGGCTGCGGCTCTCGGGTCACGGGTAGCCAAGACTAGCAGCTCGTTGGAGGATGACTGGCTTCGGGCTCCCGGAGCGGCGCTGGTTCGTGGGCCGCCTGGAATTGATTTGGCTTGGGGCGTGGGGGCGGGGCTAGACTCCATGGCGCATGAATCCCATCTTGATGGCGCTCATCATCGTGAGCTTGAGCGGCGCATTTGCGTGGAGCGCGCGGCGGCGGTGGCACCTGTTGAAGGTGGGGGACGCCACTTGGGAGAGCCGTACCGACCAGGTGGGCGAGCGCGTGGCAGCGGTTTGGACGTTCGCCTTCTATCAGAAGAAGATGCGCAACTACCTGGCGGCGGGGCTGGCGCATCAGCTGATTTTCATGGGCTTCGGCGTCTTGCTGCTGAGGACCTTGATGCTGTGGGGGCGGGGCTTCGACCCGTCGTTCAATATGTTCGTGCTCGGGCACGAACCGGTGTTGGGCGTGCCGCTCGGGCAGATTTATTCGTTCGTCAAAGACGTGTTCGCGATGCTGGTGATCGTGGGCGCCAGCGTGTTCGTCTACTTCCGCGCCGTGAAGCGCGAGAAGCGCATGACGCTGAGCGGCGAGGGCCTGCTGATTCTCGGCATCATCATGACGATGATGCTGGCGGATTTGCTGTACGACGGCTCGAGCATCGCGCTGCGCGAGCGCTTTGGAGCCGGCTTGTGCGACGCCGATCCGTCGTGGTGCGCGCGCGCAGGCACGCTTTTGGCGCCGCTGGGCGCTGCCCAAGGCCCCGGCTACCACGTGTTTCCGGATCCGGGCGGTTCCTTGATGGCGCAGCTGCTCGGCGGCTTATCGGTGCCCACACTGGTGGTGCTCGCGCACGCCGGCTTTTGGACGCACTCGACGTTGGTGCTGGTGTTCCTGAACATCCTGCCGCACTCCAAGCACTTTCACATCATCACCGCGATTCCGAACGTGTTCTTGGGCGACCTTACGCCGCGCGGTCGGCTGCGCCCGCTCGCCGAAAACACGGAAAAGCTGATGGCTGCGGTCGAGAAGGCGACCGAGGGCGAAGACTTGTTGTCGGCGCGCATCGGTTACGCGCGCATCAATCACTTCAGCTGGAAGGACGTGCTCGACTTTTACACCTGCACCGAGTGCGGGCGCTGCTCGGACAATTGCCCGGCGTTCAAGACCGGCAAGCTGTTGAGCCCCAAGCAATTCACACTCGATCTGCGTAACCACCTGTATTCACGCGAGACCGAGCTCGAGACCGAAAAGCAGCTCAAACCGGTCGACTTGGTGCCCAACATCATCCATCCGGATGTGCTGTGGGCGTGCACGTCGTGCCGCGCTTGCGAAGAGCAATGCCCGGTCAACATCACCTACGTCGATAAAATCGTGCAGATGCGCCGCAATTTGGTCGTCATCAAGGGCGAGTTCCCGCAGGAGCTGGCCAAGCCGTTCGAAGGCATGGAAAGTAACGGCAACCCGTGGAACTTGGCGCGCGTGGATCGCACGAACTGGGCCGATGGGTTGGGGCTCAAGATGTTCTCGGACAAGCCCGATGCCGAGGTGCTGTTCTGGGTCGGCTGCGCTGCCAGCTACGACGACCGCGCCAAGAAGATTGCGCGCGCGACCGCGCAACTGTTGCTGTCAGCCGGTGTCGACTTCGCGATCTTGGGTGAAGAGGAGACGTGTACCGGAGACCCTGCGCGCCGCGCTGGCAACGAATACTTGTTCGCGATGCTGGCCGAGACCAACGCCGCCACGCTGAACGGCTACCAGAAGCAGGGCGGCATCAAGAAGATCCTCACCACCTGCCCGCATTGCTTCAATACGCTGGCCAACGAGTACCCAGACTTTGGCGCCAAATTCGAGGTGATTCACCACACCGACTACATGCTCGGCTTGGTGGCAGAAAAGAAGCTC
>FSUE01000802.1_pt1 | contig 18305 bp, 16 predicted proteins | sample 1637031 | NCBI WGS metagenome assembly FSUE01 (sample SAMEA3914819, study PRJEB12502) | metagenome | biome: forest; material: soil | place: Canada | collected 2010-06-26 | depth 0.3 m | reverse complement strand
CACGACGTGCGTCATCACGATCATTTACGATCAGAGCGGCAAGGGCAACGATCTGTTTTCGCAGGATGCGAGCAGCCCGGTCGGCGGCAAGGACAAGCCTGCGAGCGCGACCGGAGAGTCAATCAAGCTCGGCGGTGGCAAGGCTTACTCGCTCTACATCAATCCCGGCAACAGCTATTGGGCCGACGCGTCGAAGAAAGGCATCCCACTTGGCGCGGAACCCGAGGGCATGTACATGGTGGCGAGCGGAACGCACTTCAACAGCGGCTGCTGCTTCGATTACGGCAACAGCGAGCTCGATCGCAAGGCTGACGGAGCGGGCGCGATGGATGCCCTCAACCTGAGCAACACGACAGCTTGGGGCTCGGGCGCCGGCAACGGTCCATGGGTGATGGCCGATCTCGAGTACGGACTGTTCGCCCAAAGCGATACAAAAACAAAGAATCCCAACGACCCGAGCCAGACCGCCCCGTTCGTCACCGCCGTACTAAAAAACAACGGTAAAACGGAATTCGCGCTACGCGGCGGCAACGCAGCGGCTGGCAACTTGAGCACCTACTACAAGGGCGCCCTGCCTGGAGGCTGGAGTCCGATGAAGAAGCAGGGCGCGATCATTCTCGGCAGCGGCGGCGATTGCTGCGCGACGAACAACAACCTGAGCATGGGCACCTTCTACGAAGGATGCATCGTCACCGGCTACCCAACGGACGCGACCGAAGACGCGGTTCAAGCGAACATCGTCGCTGCCATGTACAGCAAATAGAGGACTCTCTGCATGCTCGACCGATCACTCTTGCGCGTCTTGGTCTTGGCCACCGCCGCCGTCGCTGGCTGTTCTGTCGCTGACTCCGGGACGCCGGACGGCTCCGGGCAAGCAGGCAACGGTTCCGGATATGCCGGTTCGGCTGGGTCGACCGCCAGCGCGGGGAACGGCAGTGGTGTGTCCGGCTCGCCCGGTACGGCCGGTCTCAGCGCAGCAGGAACCACGAATGCGAGCGGCAACGGCGGGACGGGCACGGGCGGCGCGGCTGCGGGTAGCGGCGGCGCGAGTGTCGCAGGTGGCGACAGCGGCGGCAGCAGCGGCGCGAGCGTTGGCGGTAGCGCCGGCGCAGGAGGCGCGACCACCTCCGGCAAGTCGGCGGGTTGCGGCAAAATGCCGGGCTTGCCGAGCGGCATGTACAACAACGGCCAGCACATCCCGATCACCGCGGCCAACCTGCAGCGTGAGTACATCCTCAGCGTGCCGGGCAACTACGACAACACCAAACCGTACAAGCTGATTATCGCGTACCACCAGCTCGATGGTGACGACAATCAGATGTACAATAACAAGTACTATCACCTGCAGCCGCTCGCGAACGACACGACCATCTTCGTTGCCCCCAACGGCCAGAAGAACGGCGCAAACTGCAGCTCCGCGCCCAGCTGCGGCTGGCCCAACCCGAACGGCTCGGACATCGCGCTAGCCGATGCCGTCGTAGCCGCGGTCAAAGAGAATTTCTGCGTCGATACGCAGCGCATTTTCGCCACCGGCTGGAGCTATGGCGGCAGCATGTCCTATAAAACCGCCTGCGAGCGGCCGCTCGGCACCGGCAACGGCTTTATCCGCGGGATCGCCGTCTACTCGGGTGCGCAGCTCAGCGGCATGTGCACTCCCAGCAAGTCTGTCGCGTACTACGGCTCGCACGGCACCAACGACAGCGTGCTCAACTACGATGGCGGCGTGACGCTGAGTCACAACTTTGCAACCGCCAACGGCTGCACGTGGATGGATCCGACGAAAGTGACGACGGGCAACCACGTCTGCGCCAACTTCGGCGGCTGTGGGGCGGGATATCCCGTGGAGTTTTGCTCCTTCAACGGTCCGCATACGCCCGATCCGAAAGATCCGAACATGCAGACGAGTTGGCAGTACCAGCTCGTGTGGGACTTCTTCAAGCAGCTCTGAGCGCGGCTGCTCGGGCGAAAGCGCAGCTGCTTTTTTGAAGCGCCGACTAGTGAAACGAAAAGGAAGATTGATAATGACCACTCGGCCTCACTTTGAAAGCAGGTACACAAGGCTTGCCCGCTTGGTGTGCAACGCGCTTGCCGTCATCGCGTTGGCCGCTTGTTCGAGCGACGGCGATCCTGCGTCGCCAGGAGCGGGCGGCGGCGGCTCGGCGGGGAGTGGTCAGCCGGGCGGAACGAGCGGACAGGCGACCAGTGGTGCGCCCAACATCGCCGGCAACACCAACCAAGCCGGGAGCGGCGGCAGCGCGGGGTCCGTGGCTCAGGCCGGTGCCGGCGGACAACTGGCCAGCGGTGGCACGGCGGGCAGCGGCGGCTCACAAGCTGGGGTCGGGGGTGCACAAGCCGGCGCCGGCGGTTCCCAAGCCGGCGGTGGCGGCGGCGCTCTAGCCCCCGGCAATCCGCCGGTTCTCAGCGCCGGCTGCGGCAAGGCCACGACCGTGACCACTGGCAAGAAGACGATCAAGAGCAGCAATCAAGATCGCACCTACATCATCGATATTCCCAGCGGCTACGACATGAACAAGCCCTACCGCTTTTTCTACACGTCGCATTGGATCAGCAGCACCTCCGAGGCCGTGCGCGATCAGAACTATTACTTCCTGAAACCACTAGCGGCAGCCGCGAACGAGCCGGCCATTTTCGTAGCGCCGCAATCGGATGATGGCACCTGGGACAAGCCAGATCACGCCCTGTTCGATGACATCTTGGCGTACGTCAAAGAAAATCTTTGCATCGACACGACCCGGGTTTTCGCGACCGGATTCAGCTTCGGGGGCATGATCACCTACTCGCTCTCGGTCAATCATCAGAACGTCATCCGCGCCGCGGTCGGCATCGCGCCGGCCAACTACAACATCTACGTTCCGCCCAAGACTCACGCGCCGATCGCGTGGATGCAAACGACCGGGATGAGCGACGGCACTTGCCCGTGGATCCAAGGCAACAGCACCACGAACGGCTCGAAGTTCATCGCCATCGAGCATGCTACCGACAACGGCTGCACCGTCCCAACGGACATCCCGATTTGGAAGCAGGGCAACCACGTTTGCTACGATTTTGCGGGCTGCAAGCCCGGATATCCGACCAAGGTGTGCACGTTCGACGGCGGGCACACGAACATTGCCAATGATCCGGGAGGACCCAATTGGATTCCCGAGGAGTCATGGAAGTTCTTCAAGCAGTTCTGAGAGTCGAACGGTGAAACCATGCAAGCTGTGCACGAGCGCAAAATGATGGACCAATAGCGCCCGCTGATTCGGGCGGCTCAGTGGGGCTTCACCGAGACGACGCTCAGTTGCACGTACTGGCCGAGGTTCATCGACCCCGGAATGCCGTCATTCACCAGCTTGGCGTAGTTGTCGATCTCGTGATCGTTGCCGTCGTTCGCATCCAAAGTGACCTTGGTGCCACCTTCCATCGGGATCGTTACTTGGTAGTCGAGCAAGAAGGTGCTGTGCTCGACTAGGCCGTAGTCGTTGAAGAAGTAGTTCTGCGCCGGCTTCGCCACGCTGAACAACCAGGGTTGGTAGGTCACGTCACCAGGCGTGCCGCCGACCGTGTAAGGCGTCTTGCGGTAGGTCTTGCCGCCGATCATGACCGTGCTCGCGTCCGGTCGCGTGCCGCCGGTGATCTTGGTCGGCTCGACGACACCACGAATCCGCAGCGTGACGTCGTAGGTGGTGCCGGGCGTACCGCCGAGCGTCGCGTCCAGCGTCTTGTGGAACGGGTTCATCACGTGATTGCACGTGGATCCGGCTGCCGTCGACGGGGACCCCGAGCAGGGGTCGTCGATACGCAAGCCTTCGAGCGGCATGCCAACGGCGGTGTAGTCACCTGTCGAGCCAGCGCTTCCGCCACCTGCACCAGCCGTCGGGCTGCTGCCACCCGAGCTCGCCCCACCAGCGCTCGTCCCACCAGCACCGCCGGCGCTCGTGCCGGCCGTGGCGCTCGTGCCGGCCGTGGCGCTCGTGCCGGCCGTGGCGCTCGTGCCAGCCGTGGCGCTCATGCCAGCCGTGGCGCTCGCGTTACCCGCCGCGGTCATGGCTTGCGAGCCGCCTGACGTGACCACGCCCGAGCCTCCGGTCGCACCGCCCGTGCCACTGCCGCCTAACTCGGATTGCCCCACGGACGGTGCTTCCAACGAACAGGCCAGAGTCAAAAGGGCGATGCTGGAAAAGGAGAAATGGATACTTCGCATGAGGTGCCTCGCTTTGTGCTGTTCGGAACGGGTCCGCTACCAGACGAACGTCATGCCCGTGTGGATGAAGGTCAGATTTTGATGCTCGCCCCGCCAATAGTCGTGCTTGGCGCGAAATAGCTGCGCGTTCAGGACGACAGGCTCGATGTGATAATTGAACGTCAGGTTCATCCCGAGCTTGGTCTTGATCAGGCTCTTCTCGGTGATGATGTCGTTCTTGGTTTCCAGCATGCGCGTGATGCCGGCGCCCGCCGCCACGTCGACTGGGCCAATCGAGTACATGGCCTGACCGAAGTAGCCGTCGGTGTGTCGCAGCTCGGAGACCGCATCGATCGGCACGGGTCCTACCAGCGCGCTGAAATCTCCACCGCCCACGTCCTTGTTGCCGCCGACCCCGAGCTTGAAGCCCTGGACCTCGACTCGACCACCGTAGCCAACGCCGTACGCATTCACCTTGATCGGCTTGCCCGCAGGATCATCGGTGCCGGCCTGCTGCCACATGCCGTTGACATAAGCCGAGAACGAAAAACCGGCGCCGACGTAGTCGAACGTGGCTTCGCTCTCCACGCGCGGAATCGGCAAGCGCAGCAGCTCGTTGCCGCCGTAGCCGACTTTGCTCGGGTCGTATGCCCCGACCGTGAGCTGAAAGCCGCCCGCCTTCGGTGTCATGTACGCGAGTGACGCGTTGTAGCCGGGAAACTGGTAGCCATAACCGATGTTGCCGCACAGCGGCCCCTCCAAGAGCGCATTGCAGGGGCCACCGATCGAGTACCCGTTGGCATACAAGAAGTCGGTGATCGTCGCGCCGCGATCGTGCAGCCCCAGCGCTCGCCCAGCTTGGATGGCGCCCCAGCTGCCCTCGAGCTTTACGTAGCTTTCACGCGGGTCCACTTTCATCGAGGAGTAACCGCGAAACTGATCGGTCTCGATCGGCCACCAAAGCTCCATGTGGACGGAGGCGCGCAGTGTCGGCGAGATTTCCTTGCGAACGCTGAGGCCGAAGATGCTGCCAACGAACCCCGTGTGCACACGCGACACGCTGAACCTCGTTTTCGCAGCGTCGTCGGGGGCTGCCTGGAACGGCGTGCTGACGGTGCCACCCATGCCCGGCGTACCGCCGGTGGGCAGGTAGTCGCCGAACTCGTAGCTATAAAAGCCGTTGGCACGGCCATTGGTCGCGAACGACCAACCATCTTTGCGGAACAACTCGACTTCGGCTCCGGCTGGCTTAGCCGCCAGAGCTACCAACGCCAAGATCGCAAATCTCACGCAACTACGCTGTATCAAGTGACCTGGTGGGATAGTGACGAACCACCAAAAAGCGGATCAGTCAAAGTGCGTTCGACGCGGCGCCGAGCTTCAAAGCGAGGAAAAGAACGACCACACGTCTTCTGGAACCCACGTACACGGGCAAGCGCTCGAGCAGCTCTTGGGCGGCGTTGCACAAGAATTGTCGAGGTCGCTGGTTCCATCCACGATTGCGTTGCCGTGACCTGACTGATGCGCGCACCAACGCAGGGCATGCCCGCTCGAGCAGCCAGAGTACGTGGTGCAGAGGTGGCCACCTGGGCTCAGATACGGCGGAGGCTGAGCAGGCTCGGGCGGCTTCTGGGCCGTGCAGCCATTGTTCTGCACGAACTTGTCGCGCATCGCTCGGCCAGCGCCGATGGTGCAGGTGTTGTCCGTCAGGCCGCCCGTCTGCCAGTAAGCGATCGGGTCATTGCCGCCCTCGCAACCGCTGAGCACCGCGCCGCCGTAGATGGCAACCCCGCGGAAGACCTTGGCGCGCGCGCAGGCGATCGCGTAGCTCATGCCACCGCCATAGCTGAAGCCATTGGCGAACAGATGCGTCGTGTCGACGCAGTAGTTGTCCTCGATCGACTTGACCATATCGTCGACGAGCGCAACGCTTCCGCGGGAGCGCGAGTCCTGTCAATCATCTGGGCCTTCACGCTAGGCCTCGAGAATGCTGAGGCCGCTGTTCACTTTGCCCACGTTGTCACCAAGGCTCGTGAGCGTCGTGCCCATCATTTTGGCGATCGAAAACAGCACCTTGCTCAAGTTTTCGCCCGGCGCGCGTAAATGCTGGTTGCCCTTCAGGGCTCCGCCGCCCCTACCCACGAGCAGCACCGGCCATTCGTCGTACGAGTGAACCTTGCCCCACGAACAGCACGAGGTGACGTAGACGAGCGAGCTGTCGAGTAGCGTGCCAGAGCCCTCGGTGATGTCCTTCATGCTCTTGAGGAACGTCGCCAAGCACTCCATCGTGTACACGACGCCACGGTTCACGCGCGTTTGGTGAGCGTTGTCGCCCGCGTCGGTGTGGCAGATGGTGTCGTGGAAGTCGTCGTTCATGTCAGTGCCCAGGCCCCGGAAGTAGACGTGGGCCGCCGGCAGCGTGAACACGACCGAGGCCGTGTGCGTCTGACTGCACGACAACGCGAGCGCCAACATCTGAGACATCACGTCGTTGACGTTCTTCGGCGCTTCGGACTTCTTGTCGCGCAGAATATTTTGCGTCGTCGGGTCCACCGGCGCCGCGCACGAAGCCGCCATATTGCTCAAGCTCAGCTCGAGCTGGCGAATACCGTCCATGTGCTTGTCGAGCCGCTGCTGGTCGGCCGTGCCGAGCTTGGGCTTGAGCTCGGTAGCATCAGCCAACACGGCGTCGAGCACGCTCTTCTCGGCCTGATCGGCCTTTTTCGAGGCCGGATCCGTGGTTGGCAGCGCCTTGCCGAACACGCGTTGAAACACCGCGTGCGGGTCGAACTCAGGGTAGTTGGGAGCATTTTTGCCGCTGTGCGAAACGGCATGCAGCGTGTTCTCGGCGCCGTTGGGCGTAGCGTCGCTGACGCCGAGCTCGAGCGATTTGAGCGGCGCCTTGCCCTGCAACCCAGCGGCCACGAGTTGATCGATCGACGGCGCCACCGCGCTGTTGTCAGCCGTGCCGCCACCGGTCGTGCTGGCCGCAGAACCGATCGGATGAAACGCCGTCGTCTGGAACTTGTTCGCCAGGCCGCTCACGACCGTCAGGTACTCTTTGGCATCGGCAAGCGGCAGCAACTGCTGGCTCAGTTGCCAGTCTGGGCCAGTCGAGCTTGGAACCCAAAGCGGCGGCAGCATGCCGTTGCCGAAGAACCAGGTGACGTAGCGCTTCGGCAACGGCTCGCCCGCGGCAAACGCCGTACCGTGGCTGTTCAGCATACCGTCCAAAATCGGCAGCGGTAGCGTAGCGATGCCGCCGCTGACCAGCGCGCCGCGCAAGAACAGCCGTCGATTCAAATGCTTCTTCGTCATGAGTGTTACTCGCGTGTCATTGCGCCGGTGCAACCAACCGGAACCCATCACTGGCAGCCAGCTCGACCATCAGCTTGCGCAAGTCTTTGCCGTTGGCTTTGAACTGTGACGCCAGCTGTCCGATGGCTGGCTCCTGTTCCTTGGCTTCCAACACCCCCGTGGCATAGCGGTACAGATTGCGGATCAGGCAGTTTGCCACCTGCTCGTTTTGGCTCAGCAGCTTGCCGAGCTCGATCGGTCCGTTGAACGCGGCACCATCAAGGTCACCGCTGACGTCGAGCGGCAAGCCACCGTCGGTCTCACGGTACGCGCCGATGGTGTCGAAGTTTTCGAGCGGCAGCCCCAAGGGATCCATCAGCGCGTGGCAGCCGTTGCAGGTCGCGCCTTGCTGGCGGTGAACGGCGAGCTTTTCGCGTCGCGTCTGGTGCACACCCGCAGGTCCGTCCGCCAGGTTGGTCGAAACGTTCGGCGGGGGGTCGGGGATGGTCTGGCAGAGCAACGCCGTGCGAATGAACTTGCCGCGCTGCGTGGGTGAGCCCTCTTTCTGATTGGCAAATTCCGAGAGGAACGCGCCCGTGCCGAGATAACCGGCACGCAAGCCGTTGGCGGGCAAGGTCACCTTGACCCACGAGTCGACCGTCGAGCCGCCGGCGTCGAGACCATAGAGCTTCGCCAGGTCGGCGTTGACGTAGGTGGTGCGCGTCGTAAAAATGTCCGTCGCGGGTGCCGCTTGCTCGAAGACCAAGTCCTCCAGCATCGACGGCACCTCGCGCACCATGGCTTCTTGCAGGCTCGGCGTGTAGGCGGCGAACGACGGGTCTTTCGCGCGCGCCGACACGATCGCGAGCCGAAACAGCTCGGTCGCGAAATTGCGCACGGACTCGCGCCCGGGAGCCCCGGTTCCGCCTTGCAGCAGGCGCTGCGCCTCCGCGCGCACCCCATCAGCGGTCGTGAGCTTGCCCTGCTCCGCGGCATCGAGCAGCGCGTTATCGGGCGCGCTGTTGGTCAAGAAATACGCCAGGCGCGAGGCCATCTCGTTGGCGGTGAAGCGCCACATGCCCGCAGCACCCGCCGGCTCGCCGCGCTCCAGCCGATAGAGAAAATTGGGCGATTCAAGCAGCGCGTTGGTCGTCGCCCGCAGCGCGTCCGTGGCGTTGCCGAAGGTCTGGGCCAGCGTCGCGGCTAGCGCCGTTTCGCGATCGAGCTGCGCGGGAGTGAGCGCTTGACGCCAGGCAAGCCGGCCAAAGCGCGTGATGAAGCTTCTGAAGCAGGCGCTATCGGTGACGCCTTGCGGCACGCAGCCAACGAACGCGTCGCGCCGCTTCGCATCGGCAAAGACCTCGGCCGTGGCCGCTTCGATAGCGGCTTGGTATTGACCGACGCCGTTCAATGAAACGGACACCGTGCTACCGCCCAGCTTGGCGAAGCCGCCCAAGAACGTGTCGGGTTCGACGTCGCTGACGGTCACCGGCCCGAGCAGCGCCGTGAGACTGTTCTTGAGCTCGCTGGTCGTGAGGCGTTTGAAGCTGCCCGGCGCGGGAGCGAACGCGACCGTTTCACCATCGACCGTGATTGGCGGCGTCGTGGTGCCGGCGATTGGTCCTGTGCCCGTACCGCCGCTGGACGTGCCAGCGCTCGCCGTTTGGCCAGACCCTGGCCCGCCAATCTCGGCGGTGCACGCAGCGAGCAGCGCCGACGCGAGCATGACGGCCAACTGACACCGGAGCGTTGCGTTGATTTGCTTCATGCGGCGACCTGGGTGAAACAACGAGGCAATAGTTATTGCGGGTTGCCCCGAGAATTGTCACTTCTGGAACCGATTTCTTTCCGAAGCGCACGTTGCACGATTTCTGATCTGCTTCGCGCTCAATCAGTCACCGCTGGTGGCGCCGCCTCTTGCAACCGCGGCAGGTGCTCAGAACTGCGTGATGAACTTCCAGGCTTCTGGCGCGTCCCAGCTCGTTGCCTGACCGGGGTCCTTGGGCTCCCAGCCGTGAGGGCCGTTGAAAACGCAGTACTCCGTCGGGTGGCCTGCGCTGCACCCTTTGTAGACAGTGCACGTGTGCGCTTGGCCGCTGGCCGGAAACATCGTGGACGAGGGCTCTGGCGTGCAGCCGTTGACGGCCGCAAAGTCGCCCTGTCGCTTTTCGCCGGTGATCGGCGAAGTGGGCGAAAGCCCGCCGCCGTCCTGGCTGGCCTGAGACGCATAGTATGCAATCGGCTTCGTTAGAGTCACGGGGCAGGAGTTAGTGAGATCCGCTCCCGAGAAGAACGCAGCGGCCCGGAACACGTCCGCACGCGTGCAGGCGAGCGCCATCGCCATGGCGCCTCCGAAACTAAACCCCGTCGCGAAGACTCGGGTCTTGTCGATGCAGAGGTCGGCCTCGACGGTCGCGAGAATTGCGTCCGTGAACGCGACGTCGCCGTTGCTCCAGGACCCGGCTCCGTTCGCGGCCTCCGGTGCAATAAAAATCGTGTTTTTGCCGTCTAAAGTCGCAAACGTGAAGTAGCTCGCGCTGACGACCTGGGCGGCCGATGCGCCGGACCACGCGTAAGCGAGCACCAGCCGGTACGGTTGGCTGTCGTCGTAGCCGTCCGGCACGCGCAAGATGTACTTTCGCGAAGCGTTGTTGAACGGAATGGTGATGGCCCCATTTTGCAGCGTGCGTGCTTTTCCGCACCCCGCGCTCGGCGTGGCGCCGCCGCCGCCTGCACCAGCGCCCGCGCTGCCGCCGGCACTGCCTCCCGCGCCCGCTGATGCCCCGCCCGCTGCCTCGCCTGCCGAGCCGGTGCCCGCCTGACCCGCATCGGCCCTTCCCCCTGCAGTCCCACTCGCGCCTGCCGCGCCCCCGTGGCTGAGCGCGCTGCCAGCCGTGCCAGCGTTCTCCCCCGCCCCGCTCGTTCCCGCTTGGTTCGACACGCCGCCGGTGTTCTGAGGCGGCTGCTCGCCGGAAGGCGAAGCGCCAACTGAAGAGCAAGCGCTAGCCAGCGATGCGAGCACGGCAATCGATTGGAGATGGCGCATTGGTACGATCAAGCCTTCAGGTTGTTCTCGGAGGAGTGGGCACGATCGGCTTTGGTTACCCGCCGTACGTGGCCGCAAGCGCAGCGACGCCCCTCGCGCGCACGCCTTTCGCAGCAGGCGTCAACCTGAGGGAAATTTCGGGCAGCGGCGGATAGCCGGACAGCGAATGGGAGTCGGCTTTTTCGGCAATGGAGTACTCGATTTCCTCCTCGTGCAACACGTCGTCCTCGGGCAAATCACGCCGCCTACCGTGCAGATAATCGGTGAGAAAAGGATCGCGCGCCGCCCATTTCTGCATGCGCGACCAAGCCCGAGAGAAGGACCGCCGCGCAGTCGGCTCCGAGATGTTCATGGCGCTTGCGATTTGAGCCACCGTCATGCGTTCGATGAAGCGGTAGACGAAAGTGGTTTGCTCGCGCTTCGCCAACCGGCGAACCAGCCCCATGAAGTGACCGAATGCAAGGTTCGATGCCGGTTGGTCGCGGCCAACGATGTTCAGTTGCGCGGGGTCGGCGACCAACGAAATGCGCGCGCGCTGACGACGTCGGCGACGCTCGTACTTGACCGTGTTGAGCGTGATCGCAATGACGAAAGGCCTCAGCGCGTGCGGATCGCGCAAGGTAGACACGCGTCGAAATAGGCTGGCGAATACTTCCTGCTGGACGTCTTCGAGCTCGTCGTAGCCTAACGCATGGCGCAGCACTCCGCCGACGAGCGGAGTGAAGCGCTCCCAGGCGGTGCGAAAAGCCTCCGGGCGACCTTCGGTCAAGGCTGCTGCGAGCTCGGCGTCCGACACGTCAACACGCATCTGATCCACGATTGTTAGGAGCCGTGCCGCTCACCAAATGAATCAAAATAACGTTTCGAAAACGCGACCTTGGCGGGCAACACAAACGCAAACTCCGTGTTTAGAGTCCACACCTAGCCGTGGCACGAGCGAGCAAAATCCGTCGCGTGGAATCGAAAAAAAGCTCATCGGCGACGGAGCAACGCCTTCGACGAGCTGGCGGACGAGCTGCGCTTAGCAGTCGACTGCGGTGGTCAAGCCGGCGTTCTTGCCGCGTAAGTAACCGAGCAGAACCGGATCATTGGCGGCCCAAGCGCTCAAACATTCTCGCGCCCGCGACAGCCGACGCTTGGCGGTCGGCTCCGAAACGCGCAGAGCCTCGGCCACTTCGGGCACGGTCATGCCATGACCAAAGCGCAGCACGAACGAGGTGCGCTCCTGCTCGGTCAAGCGCAGCAGCAGGTCATTGAGCTTGATGACGGCGTAGCCGGCGGCCGCGCCTCCGCCAACGCTCGGGTCAGCGAGCGGGCCGTACGCCAAAGCCAGCTGCTGGCGCCGGAGCCTCCGCCGACGCTCGCGGTGCAACAGGTGGCGCACGATTCCAATGATGAATGGTCGCACGGCCGCCGCGTCGCGTAGCGCCGGAGCACGCCGCAACAAGCACAGGAAGACGTCCTGAACGACGTCGTCGGTGTCGCGGCCCACGCCAAGCCCGCGGCGCAACATCTTGGAAATCATCGGGTAGTACCGACGCCAGGCGGCCGGGAGGGCGTCGGGGTGCTGGTCGATCAACGCCTGGCCCAGCTCCTCGTCCGTGGTCGTGTCGCTGATCGGCTGCGCTGCTTTGGCAAGCGCGACCGCGCCAGGATGACGTCCGATGGGGCTGCGACCCGGCTTCTTGGCAGGCGCGCGCTGCGCAGCAAAGTCCGCGCTGATCGGCGAAACCGCCGCTGAGGAATCGAACACCGTCAGGCTCCTAAGCACCAGCAGTGGCAGCCCACGTTGCTTCCCGCCGACAATAACGAACCCGATTCTGCTTCGGCGCGCTCGCACGGCTCTCGGCACGGCGCTGTGGCAGGTCGCACGGCTTTCCGTCAATGAATGGCAATCGCCTCCAGCTCCACTCGGCCGCACAGCCAGTCCCCATCCCCGCAGCGCGTCGCCCGCAAAACTCGCAACGCGCCCGCTTCCGTCGCGTTGTGGGAGCTTAGCCTACGAACCCCGCTAGACTAGTCGAGTGGGCGATTCTCCTCTACATGCCCGTCGGACGAGCAGATTGCGACTAGGCGGGGTGTTGGTTTGCCTGCTGAGCTCGGGCTGCGAACCATCGCTGCTGGTGGGCGATTTGCAGTGCTCACCCTCCGAGGCTGGCGCCCCCAGCAAGACGGCGAGCGGTGCGTTCAACGAGGGCCCGCTCCCCGCTCCCTGGCAGACGAGCTTCGACGACGGGTTCTGCGGCTACAAGTACCGCGCCGGCTTCTGCTACTTTGATCCCGATTCGTCGTACCGGCTGGTGACCAACCCCGTTCACACCGGACCTTTCGCGGCTGCGTTCGAGATGCACCCGAGCGACGTGAGCGGTGCGCGCCAGGTGCGCTGCGTCCGCGAAGGCGTGTTGCCGGGCGCAGCGTACTATGGCGCTTGGTATTACATACCGAGCGAGATGTCCGCCGCCGCGCACAGTTGGAACCTATTTCACTTCCAAGGCGGCGTGTCGGGACAGCTGCTCGACGGGCTTTGGGACGTGACGATCGACGACAGTACCGGCGCGCTCTCGGCCTTCGTATTCGATCTCATGCGGAACCAACGGCACGAGCCAACCAGCCGCCACCCCATCCCGCTCGATCGCTGGTTTCACCTCGAATTTTACCTAAAGAGTGCGCCCGACCCGACCGGTGAGGTGGCGCTTTTGCAAGACGGCGAGGAGCTGCTTCGGGTGACGGGCGTGGTCACCAACGACACCCCGTTTACGCAGTGGTACGTGGGTAACTGGACCGGGACGCTCGCCCCCAACTCTCCGACTGCCAGCCTGTACGTGGATGATGTTTCTGTTCGACTTCCTTGAGCGCTGCTGCTGCCGGCGTCGAGGCGTAGGCTTGCTGTGTTTTTTGTTTGCTTGGCTGCCGCGCAGTGTCGCAGCTCAATCACTGCCGATTGAGTTGACGTGGCGCGCACCGCCCGAGTGCCCGCGGCAGGATGCCGTGCTGTCTCGCGCCAGAGCGTTGCTCGGCGCCAAGGCGCTGAAGGTCGGCAGCGTGCACGCCGATGGCGCGATTGAAAAGCGTGACGACGGCTTCGAGCTCACGCTCTTGATCGACGAAGGCGGCAAGGGGGGTGAGCGCAAAGTTTGGGCTCGCCAGTGCGACGAGCTGAGCGGCGCGGCCGCGATTGCGCTCGTGCTGCTGCTCACGTCGGGCGACACAGTTACGGACGGCGCTTCTTCAGGAGGCGACGAGCCCCAGCCAGACAAGCCTGCCTTACCCCCAACGCTGCCGCCGTCACCCGGGGCGGGCGATGGTTCCAAACCTCGCCGCTCCAGCCGAAGCTGGCACTTGCTGGCGGCGGCACCGCAGCTGGCGGTTGGCATCGGCCCGCTGCCGAAGCCCGTTCTCGGCTTGGGGGTGGGCGTCGGCCTCCAAGCTGAAGCTTGGTCGGTGCGGCTCCTTGGGCAGTGGTTTTCCACTCAAGCGGTAGCCGCGCCGGTCGCCCCGTACGGCGCTGACGTGAGCCGCGCGACCGCAGGGCTCTGGGGTTGCTGGGATCTCCACCATGCAGAGTGGAGCTTGTCGCCGTGCCTGGAGGCCTCGATCGCGCGCGTGCGCGTCAGCGGCTACGGCCCCTTCCTGTTGGCTCAAACGCAGCGCGAGACGTCGTTCGCCTTCGGCGGCGGTGCGATCGGGCGCCTGCAACCGCTGAGCTGGTTGGCGCTCATGGTGGGAGCCGGTGTGCAGGTGGAGCTGACCCGCCCCGTCATTTTGCTTGGAACGATCGGTACGGTGCGCCAGCTCGCGCCGGTGTCGGCTATCGTGCAGCTTGGCCCGGAGTGGATTTTTTGACGGAAGGAGGAGTGGCTTGCCACTGTCTGATCGAATGGGCGAAGGCACCTCCGCCGCCCCCAACTTGAGCGCGCCAGGGTCTTCTCCCGAAGCGCAGCGCGAAGTACCGTCCTTCGCCGTCGTCTACGAGGAGTATTTCGATTTGGTCTGGTCTGCCGCTCGACAGCTCGGCGTGAGCAGCGAAGCCCTGGACGACGTCGTTCAAGAGGTATTCGTGGTGATTCATGCCCGTCTGGCCAGCGTTCAGCAGGTCGAATCACTGCGCAGCTGGGTGTATGGGGTCGCTCGCCGAACGGTGAGCACCTACCGTCGTGCGCGGCGCTCTAGAAGCGCCTCCGGAGCACAATACGCCGAGGTCGCCGGTTGGCTCGAGCCATTGCCGCCGACACCGCATGATTTGTCGGTGTTGGCAGACCGGCAGCGCCTGCTCGTCCACCTGCTCGGTGAGCTAGACGAGGCCAAGCGCGAAGTTTTCGTGCTTGCCGAGATTGAAGGCTTTACCGCGCCCGAGATTGCCGAGGCGCTCGAGCTGCCGGTCAACACGGTCTATTCGCGCTTGCGTGCAGCACGCCAAGCGTTCGAGCTAGGCATGGCGCGTCACAAGGCGGGTCAGAAGGGGTCCGGCTGAAAATGTCCGAGCTTAGTCGTGAAGCGCGAGGATTGATCGACGACGGGCACGCGGTGTTGCGCCCTTCATCGGGAGATCGCGCGCGTGTAAAATCTGCGCTGGCCGCGCGCCTGGGTGGCGCTGCACTGCTCTTGCCCCATCAAGCGAACGCGGCAGCAGCGGCCAAGTCGCTAGTCGGTTGGTCCAAGGCGTACACGCTGATCGCCGGCGTGAGCGCCGGCGTGCTCGTCCTCGGGGCAAGCTATTTTGCGGCGCAATCTGCCGTCGAGCCGGCCGCGAGCCCGCCGGTCAAGCCGCCCGCGGTCGCCCCGTTGGCAGCGCGGTCACCGGTTGCACCCCTCAAGAACGTCCCGCCTGTCGAGGCAGAAGCTACCTCATCCGAGCCCGCCATCTCCCCTTCGCACAAACAAGTGCCGGTGGATCCGCTGGTGGAAGAGGTCGCAATCTTGTCGAGGGCAACGAGCGCGCTGCGCGCCGGCAAGCCCGCCGAGGGCCTCCGGTTGCTGAACGAGCACCAACGCAAGTTCCCGAATGGCCGTCTCGCCGAGGAGCGCCGGGCTGCTCGTATTCAAGCGCTGTGCGCCCTGGGTAAGCGCACGGAGGCTGAGGCCGAGCTGGCTCGGCTTGCGCAGTCGTCGCCGCGCTCGCCACACCTCGCTCGCGCCCAGCGTGCGTGCGGGTTTGCGCCTTAGCCCGAGCCGCTAGAACTGCTTCAAGAAAGTCCAGACTTCCTGGGGCATCCACGACATGTTCTGTCCGGCGTCGCTGGGCGACGGAGTATGACCGCCATCATAGTCACACCAGCGCGTGGCGTGACCCGCCGAACAGCCTGCGTAGTCCGAGCAGGCGTGCCCCCCGCTGGGCGCCTTGGCCAGTGGCGCCACCGTGCAGCCATTCTGCTTCGCGAAGAAATCGCTGTTCGACGTTTGTCCCGCTGCGTTGCTTTCTTGCTGGCCGAGCGAGGACATGAAGGCAATCGGCCCGCAGCTCGCCGGTCGCGCCAGACCGCCGCCGGAGTGAACCACCGCCGCTCGGAAGACGCCGCTTGGTTGCGCGCAGGCCAGCGTCCACGCCATGGCACCGCCCTGGCTGAACCCCTCGAGCTCGATGCGCCAGGTGTCGATGCACAGATCGCCTTTGACTTGTTTCAGGATGTCGGCGACCAAGACCACGTCCGTGTCGCTCGACCAAATTCCCCCCACTGCATCGGGTGCGATGAAGATGGTGCTGCCTTCGGAGAGCGACCACAGCCCGAAAAATGACGGCGCGACTTGAGCACTATTTCCGGTGGCGCCGTGAAAACCGAGAATGACTCGGTACGGATGGGCCTGGTCATAGTTGTCGGGAACGCGCAGCGTGTACTTGCGACTCTGCCCGCCGCTCTGCAGGGTAATGACGCCATTCTGTAGCGTGCGCGCGTGACCGCAGCCATCAGACTTGGCCACCGCGCCTGCTCCGCCAGCGCCGCCGGAACCCGCCGAGCCGCCGGCCCCACCCGCGCCACCAGTCGTCGCTCCACCGGCCCCGCCTTGCCCCGCTCCGGCAGTTGGTCCACCGCTCGCGCCAGCAGCCGCTCCACTCGAGCCGCCTGCGAGCTGCCCCGCGCCCGCGGCGGGAGACGCGCCGCCCGAAAGCGTCGTGGCGCCGCCGGAGCTCGCTCCACCACCCACGCCCGACACGCCTGCCGAGGCTGGTTCGTCGCTCCCCTGGCTATCGTCGAGGCCGCAGCCAGGGCTCAGCGCAACAACCACGCCAACACCCAGGCCGCCGAGAATCGATTGCGCCAGCCCTGAATACCCCACTTTGCGCGGGTCACGTGTCGACCTGTTCATCTGATTGTCCAATGGCATCACTCCGGCTCATTCGAGGAGTGACGTGGGCAGCGAAACCGTTTCAACAACCAGCAATCGACCGCTAGCTCGCGTGGAGGGACCGATACTTCGAGGGCGGCGCGCCGTGGACCTTCACGAACTGGTTGCTAAAGTGACTTTGGTCGCAAAAGCCGGTCCGCAGGGCAATCTCGGACATGCTGAGCTCGGTAGTCACCAGGAAGTGCCGCGCCGCATTCAAGCGAACATTCAGCAAGTAGGCGCGCGGCGTCGAATGAAACCGCCTCTTGAATTGGCGATTGAACTGGCTCACCGAGAGCCCCACCTTGCGGGCGAGGTCGGTGGTCGAAAGCGGGCTCGCGTAGTCGTTGAAAATCGTCTCCAGCACCGGCGCCCACGGCAACAACCGCTGATTGTTCGTGGCCATCTTCTTGACGTCACGCATGATGCCGCAGATGCCAACCGCGTTTCCGAGTGCGTCTAGCAAGGGTAGCTTGGTCGTACAAAACCAATCCACGCTCCCGTCAGGATTGCGAACCGGCTCGGCCTTGTCGATCATGCCCCGACCGAGGCGCAAAACCTCGCGGTCGTCGCGGCGATAGTTTTCGGCCCAATTAGCTGGAAAAAGGTCCGCGTCTCGCCGGCCGATCAGGTCGGCTTCCTGACTGGCTCCGACAAGACCCAGAAATGCGCGATTGCCGCGCATGAAGCGGCCATCGGCGTCTTTGACGAAGAAGTAAACGTCGGGAACGTAGTCGAACAGGACCTCGAAGCCAGCCGGACTTGCCACACGCGACAAAAACCGCCGGGCGGATTCCTGTCGATCTAAGAGAGCGGCGTCGGCGGTCACTGAGCCTCTCGTGCGTCCTGCCTGAAGATGCCGCCTCGCTTAGGTAGTTGCAGCTGGTCTCCCGATACTGTCATCAAATCGAAGCCAGCCAGCTCGCGCGAGCGACTTCGCGGAAACGCCCGGCGACGTGACGGAGTTCAGGCGGGCGCGCCACTGTCTGCTCGAGGCCGACAATTGCAAGCCAGCAGCCCTAGACCGCCGAGTAGCAGGCTTTGCCTCCAGCTATCATTCGCGTTGCTCGTCGGCCGAACGTGGTTGCCCAACACCGGCCTCATGACCAGCGACGGTAAGGAACGCCCGGCGCTGACTTGGCTCAAGCAATTCCTGAAGCGATGAGCAGAATGCTGGCACTCGCGACCCCCGATGTCATTCGGCGCACGAGCAACCGGCAACTCGAGGTCGACGCTGAGCTCGCGCTTGCGCTGCTCTCGAAGCAGCCTCAGGCCGCGATCATCGTTCGGCAACGCTTCTCGTCACTCGTCAACGGCATCTTGCGCAGAGCGCTCGGCCGCGACGCCGACGTGGAGGACGCCGAACAAGAGGTCTTTCTCGCCATCTTCAGAGACATTCGGCAGCTGCGTCAGCCCGAAGCACTGCGTTCGTTCGTCCTCACCATCACCAAGCGT
>FSUE01001125.1_pt1 | contig 18348 bp, 17 predicted proteins | sample 1637031 | NCBI WGS metagenome assembly FSUE01 (sample SAMEA3914819, study PRJEB12502) | metagenome | biome: forest; material: soil | place: Canada | collected 2010-06-26 | depth 0.3 m | reverse complement strand
GTCATGCGGATCGCTGAAAGCTTTCGAGCTCTTTGCGCAGCTGGTTGTACCCGCGGTGCACTCGAAGTTTGACTGCAGTTTCGGTCGTGCCAAGCACGCTGGCTGCTTCTTGAATACTCAGTCCGGTGATCTTGGTGAGCTCGATGGCTTCCCGGTAGCTCTCGGGCAGCTTTTGCAGCGCAATTTCGAGAGCATCCGACATTTCCACTGGTAAAGCCGGAGCCTCCGGGCGCGGCTCCGGCATGGTGCCATCGGCGCTCAAATCTTCATTTCTTACGGCAGCTGCCCGCCGCTCGTCCAGAAACGAGCGCCTGGCGATCGCCACGGCCCACGGCAGTACCGGCGCGCCTTTGAGGTAGCTGGCACGCGCGCGGTGCACCTTGGTGAAGGTGATCTGCAGCAAATCCTCCGCCCGGGCGCGGTTGCGAGTCAGTCGGAGCAGGTAACCCATGAGTGTCGGCGAGAGCTTGCGATACAGCGCATCGAACGCGTCGGCGTTGCCGTCGACGTAGTGTTCCATGAGCTCTTCCGCGCTGTTCGCGGAAGTGTCTGGGCTACCCGGCGCGTCCAAGCCGGCGTGTCGTATACCGGCCCACAGTGGAGCGCTAGAAGTTGCCCACAAACCGGTCTTACGCGACCCCGATCCATCAAGTTTCTTAGATTTTGATCAGGCCTCGGCCGCGGGGCTCGTTTGAGCACGCAACCCCGCGGAATCCCTGGACGCCTGACCAGCGCTCAAATCAGCGACTTGAGGTCGAGCATCTCTTCGACGTCGGGCATCAGTACCAGCTCGACGCGGCGGTTCTGTTTCCTGCCGTCGTCCGCCTCGTTGTTGGCGACCGGGTCGGTGTCGCCGTAGCCGGCCGCGTGTAGTCGCTCCTGCGACAAGCCACCGCCGCCTTCCTTCGCGTCGACCGGCGCGACCAGGTACAGCAGCACCTGGCGCGCACGCATCGCCGACAGTCCCCAGTTGTCGCCGAAGCGACCGCCCTTGAGCGGCTTGTTGTCGGTGTGGCCAGCGACCTGGAAATAGCGACCGGACAATTGTTTGTCGTTGCGCAGCACGTCGGCAACCGCGTCGAGCACCTTGTCGCCCTCTTTGCTCAGCTTGTCGTCGCCGGACGCGAACAGCACGTCACCCGGCAAACGAATCACCATCCGGTTGCGACGAATCTCCACCTTCAAGCCGAGCTCGGTCAGCTTCTTGAGCTTGTCGCGCAACAGCTCGAAGCGTTGCTTGATGCGCTCGAGCTGCGCGGCGCGCTCTTGGTACTCTTTGAGTGCGCGCTGCAGCTCTTCGATGTTCTTGGATAGCTCCTTGTTGGCGGAGCCGGTCTGCGCGAGTTGCTGATTGATGGTGTCGAGATTGACTCCCATCTTCTGGAGTTGGTCTTTGAGATCGGCGACCTGTTTCTGCGTCTTGTCCAGCTCGGCTTGAGCGCGGGCCCGCTCGCTCTCGGTGGCTTTGTCCTTCTGCGCCAGCTGCTGGTACTTGGCGAGCTGCGCCTGCCATTCGTCCTCGCTGTACCCACAACCGGTGATCAACGCGGCGCACACGCCTGCAGTGAGCAACTTCCGAATCGACATCGACTTCATTCTCCTGGCCTCACTCAATCGGGGACGGTACGCAAAGAAACCGATTTATTCGGCCGCGTAAAGCACGCCGCTAACTCCGCGTTTTTGGCCTGGTTTCCCGCGGTTTTTGCCTGCCTTTGACGCGAGCGGCGGCGAGCGGTTGGCGCGCCCGACTGGCGGGCCGTGCGGCTCCGTGAAGCGAACGTCCTCGATTGATCACGCGCTACACGCGTCCGTCACATTGCGGCGCACACGCTTGTCACCGATTTGCGGTGCCACGCGACGAACGCGCAACGTGTGTGTCAGTTAGGTGACTTTTTGCGAGATGTCTGTGGAGTTTCAGCGTCGGCAGTTGCGAATTTTTTCCCGGAACGACACCGGAACGTCATGGGTCTTCGCCAGATTGGCTCGCGTTCCCGCCCACGGTGGGCACAGGAGTTCCATGAACATTAACGTAATCAAGACATCGGCCAGTTTGGCCGCCATCGCGAGCGTGCTCGCGAGCAGCGGCTTCGCCCGCGCTGCGGACAAAGGCGACTGCGCAGCTTACCTTCCGGCTCTGCCCCACGTGTACGTGGCTGGGTCGAGCGCCGTTAAGCCGCTGATCCAGAAGATCACTGACGCGCTGATCGCGACGGAAGTCGTCATCTACGTGTCGCAAGGCTCGTGCGTCGGCGTCGACGACGTCTTCAACGGCACGGTTCTACCGACCGGCGCCGGCCTCGGCATCCTCGGCAGCGCTGACACGTGCACGGTTCCGGCCGCGACCAAGGCCGACGTCGGTGTGTCCGACGTGTTCGCGACCAGCTGCGCTGGCGTCGACGCCGTTCCGGCCGGTATCAGTGACTTCCAAGGCCCGATCCAGGCCATGAACTTCGTCGTGCCGAAGGGCGCGAAGGCTGCGACTCAGTCGATCAGCGCCGAAGCCGCCTACCTGGTTTTTGGCTTCGATCCCGCGTCGAACAACGCGGCCACCGGCAGTTCCTACGCCGACGGCACGCCGTGGACGGTCAAGGACGACGTGTGGATCCGTGGCGGCACCTCGGGCACGCAGGCGATGATCGGCGCGGCCATCAGTTTGCTTCCGGCCAGCTGGGCGCTCAACGCCTACACCGACGCGGCCACGATCAAGCACGCCGTCGCGGGCGGCAGCGGTGAGATCGTGACGCGCGTCGGCGGCGCCACCAACCTCGACACCACGATCGGCATCTTGGCTTCGAACGAGCTCGACGACGCGCGCGCGACGGTTCGCGGTCTGGCATTCCAGGCCAAGGGACAGAGCTGCGGCTACTGGCCGGACTCGACGTCGAGCTCGAAAGACAAGCTCAACGTCCGCACCGGCAAGTACGACATCTGGGGTCCGCTCCACATGTACGCCAAGGTTGGCGCCGACAAGAAGCCGAGCAGCACCGAGGCTGCCGATCTGATCGCGTACGTGCGCGGCGAAAAGGATCTGCCTGGTACGACCCTCGACACCGACATCGTGGCGCTCGAGACCTCGAAGAACCTGATTCCGGTCTGCGCCATGGAGGTCAGCCGTGACTCCGAGATCGGCGCGCCGATGAGCGTGAACCCGACCTGCAGCTGCTACTACGACACCAAGCGCCTGGGCGACGTCACGGGCTGCGAAGTTTGCACCGTGGACGGCGACTGTACCGACAAGACCAAGAGCTGCAGCCGTGGCTTCTGCGAGGCAATCTGATGAAAACGCGCAACAAATCTTCGTTTACGAATCCGCTCGCGCTCGTGTCGTTCGGCTGCGTGTTGGCTTTCGCCGCTGCTTGCGGTGACGACGACGACAGCGGCACCGAGACCCCCGGTGGTGGCACCAAGTCCACCGCAGGCGCCAGCTCGACCGCCGGCACCAAGGCAACCGGCGGCAGCGCCGGCAAGGGCAACATGCCCGTAGCCGGTGGCGCGACGGAAGAGACCGGCGGCGGCGGGGCTGGTCCCGCAGTGGTGACGCCCGAAGGCGGCAACGGCGGTGAAGGTAACTGCACCGACGACGCCGACAAGGGTTGCTACAACTGCCCGCCCAAGACGCACGACGAGTTCTTGAATCACTGCCCCACGACCGGCTGCGAGCCGTTCGACAACAGCGTGTTGACCTCGCTCAAGAACGGCAAACTGCCGGATCTACCCTGAGCCAAAGATGACGACCGGGAGAGCGTTGCCGAACACGTTCTCCCTGCGTCTGTCGAGCCGACAACGCCACCGGACGGCAAGCCGTACGGTGGCGGATGTCTGCCTGCTGCTCTGTTGCGTTTTCCTTACTGATTGGTGAATTTCGTGAAGAACGTTTGGTCAAAAAGTCTTGGAACCGTCGGCATGCTGCTGCTGCTGTCACAGACTGCCGCGGCCGCCGAACCCACGGCGCCGAGCGAGAATCCCGCTGCGGCTGCGCCCGCTGCGCCCGTGCCCGTTGCGCCCGTGCCCGTTGCGCCCGCTGCGCCTGCTCCCGCTGCGCCTGCGCCTGCGCCTGCTCCGGCTGCGCCCACGGCTGCTGCCAAGCCCGCCAGCCCGACGGCGGCGAGTTGGTTCGAGAGCTTGAAGGTCAGCGCCTACGCGCAGGCCCAGCTCGAGTTTCATCAAGAATCGGAAGACCAGCTGGCGGTCGGCGGACAGCCGCTGAACCAAAATCGCTTCGTGCTCCGCCGCGCGCGCCTCAAGGTCGAATCCTCGCACCGCTACACCGAGTTCTTGTTGGAATTGGACGGCAACACCGTCAAGGGCCCGAGCTTCGGCGTGCACCGCGCCGAGGTGAGCGGTGTCTACCGCGGCGCTGACGCGAGCAACGACAAGCCCGCGCTCGTTGCGCTCACCGCGGGCGTGCTCGTACCGTCGTTCGGTCGTGAGCTGCAAGAGGGCGCGCGCAGCCGCGCGTTCATGGAGCGCCCGCTGGCTTCGCGAGCCTTCTTTCCGTCGGAACCGGACCTGGGTCTGCGCCTGTCCGGCACGCTCGGTTTCTTCAACTACGGCGTGTCCGTCGTCAACGGTGAGCCTGCCGGACAACCCGTCGGCTTTCCGCTGCGCGATCCGAACGCCGCCAAGGACATCGTCGGTCGGCTCGGCGTCGCCGCCGAGGTCAGCAGTGTGGTGAAGGCTGCTGGCGGCGTCTCGCTGCTCAACGGCAAGAGCACTTTTCGCGGCAACGACGGCACCAAGTCGACCCTGAGCTGGACCGATCTCAACGAGGACGGACAGATCAGCAACGTCGAGCTGACGGCGACGCCCGGCTCGTCGCCGCGCAAATCCCAGAACTTCGGGCATTGGGCGGTCGGCGCCGACCTCGATGTCGCGGTCAAGACCGGCCTCGGCCAAACCGAGCTTCAAGCCGAGGTCGTGATCGCCAACAACTTGGACCGCGGCCTGTTCATCTCCGACCCAATCACGACCGGTCACGACGATCGCCAGCTTGGCTACAACGTCGCGCTGCTGCAGGACATCACGCGCCACGCGCTGGTTGGCGTGCGTTACGACTACTACGACCCGCGCGCCGACGTGTTCACGAGCAAGAACGGCAAGGTGGTGCCGACCAAGGCCTCGGTCAAAACCGTCTCGCCGCTGATCGGCGTGCGCTTGCCCGAGGGCCTGAAGCTGTTCGGCGAGTGGGACATCGTGCGCGACCATCTGTCCACTGACGCGCGCGGCGTACCGGCCGATCGCAAGAACAACGTCGTGACCTTCCGCTTGCAGGGGGAGCTGTGATGTCGCGAGCGCCTGCTCTCGCCGTGTTGGCCTGCGCCAGCGCGCTGGTTGGTTGCGGCTCGTCCTACGGTGACGGCAGCGGCACCAAAGAGCCGCTGGTCGTCGTCGGCGCTACCTTCAATGAAGGCGATTTGCCGAATGACGGCGCGGCCGAAATTCCGGCCACCACCTCGATGAGCTCCGGCGCCTTCGCCGGCGGACCGGACAAAACCATGTCGGGTCGCGCCAGCTTGAAGGCCTACGGCATCGCGCTGCGGATGAAGAATCACGGCAAAGGCTACTGGACCTTGCCCGTCGGGCTGCCGGACTTGGTCGACCCCGGCATCGACTGGTCGCTGAAATTTCGATTCACCAGGACCGCTCCGCTCGGCCTGCAGCACGTGCTGATCGCGCAGACCGACGTGCACGGCAAGTTCAGCAAGCCGACCGAAGTGCCGTTCACGATCAAGAGCTTGGTTCCCGAGGGCAAGAAGGTCATCTCGCTGATTTGGTACAACCACGCCGATCTCGATCTGCAAGTGCAGAGTCCGGACGGCAAGCTCACCAGCGCCAAGCGCCCGAACACCGGCGAGGTGCCGAAGGGCTACAAATCCTCCGACGGCCCGATCCCCGGCTCTGGCGCGCTGAGTCGCGACTCCAACTCGCATTGTGCCTTCGACGGGCTGATGCAGGAAGACGTCGTCTTCAGCGATGACCCGGCGCCGGGTAACTACTTGGTTTGGGTCGATCTTTACGACAGCTGCGGTGAAGCCGCGACCACGTTCGATCTGCAGCTCCACGAAGACGGCGCAGAGGACGCGACTTATCACAACAACGGGCAGCTGCTCGACATCAACGCCGACAACGGCACGGGCGCAGGCCTGTTCATGCACACTTTCAGTTTCTAGCGCGAAAGACCAACAAAAATGCTGATCCACAATCTGGGTTCTAGCGCGAAAGGCCCGCGAAAATGCTGATCCACAATCTGGTTTCTAGCGGGAAAGGCCCGCGAAAATGCTGATCCACAATCTGACTAAAGTAGCCCTGCTCGGCGCCAGCTGGGTGATGTACCTGCTGATCGCCCTGTCGTTCGTATCGATGGCGATCATGCTCGATCGCTTCTTGTTCTTCCGCAAAGGCAAGGGCAACCCCGACAAGTTGGCGACCGATCTCGTGAAGCGGCTGCGCGATGGCGATCGCCGCGGTGCCGAAGAGCTGCTGAGCAAGAGCACGATGATCGAAGCCAAGATCATCCGGCCGTGCCTCGACTGGATCGACGGCGGGACCGACGCGGTGTCCGAGGTGCTGGATGCGTCGATGACGCGCGAGCGCAAAGAGTTCGAACGCGGCTTGACGTTCTTGGGCACGTTGGGCAACAACGCGCCGTTCGTCGGGCTGCTCGGCACGGTGATCGGCGTGATCGAGTCGTTCCACCAGCTGGGCGGCGCCGGTCAGAATCACGAAGCGATGGGCGGCGTGATGAGCGGCATCTCCGAAGCGCTGGTCGCGACCGCGGTCGGTCTGGTCGTCGCGCTGCCGGCAGTGGTCGGCTACAACCTGGCCCAAAAGAAGGTCGGCGAGATCGAAGCCAACGTGTCGATCATCACCAAGCAGATGATGGCGCTGCTCAAGTCGGAGCACAAGCAGGCGCAAGAGTTCAACGCGCTCAGCGAGCAACCGCCGCAGAGCAGCGTCGACGAGCCGGCCACCGCCGAGCTTGCCAGCGCTTCCACGAACTGAGGAGCAGCCCATGGCCGGTACGCTAAAATCAGGCAAAAAAGGCATGATCACCGAGATCAACGTGACCCCGATGGTCGACGTGGTGCTGGTGTTGCTCGTGATCATGATGGTCTCGGCGACGTACATCGTGTCGCAGAGCCTGAAGGTGGAGCTGCCGAAGGCGACCAACGGCGCCGACTCGGTTCAGTCGCTGGCGGCGGTGACGATCGCCAAGGGCGGCGGCGTTTACTACAACCAAAAGCCGATCACCGAGGCGGAGCTCGGCCCCAAGTTGAAAGAGGCCCACGCCAACAATCCCGACGTCAACCTGATCGTGACCGCGGACAAAGAGGTGCCTCACGGCCAAGTCGTTCACGTCATCGACGTGGCGCGCGGCCAAGGCATCTTCAAGTTCGCGATCAACGTCGAAGTCAACAACTAGGCACGCATGAGCTTCTTCAAACCGGTCTACGTGTTCAGTGCTGCCGCACATCTCGCGCTGCTCGGCGGCATGGTCGCGATGAAGGTGCCGGAGCACAAGAACACCGAGTCGATCGGTGTGATGATGTCGGAGAAGAAGAAGAAGCCGAAGCCCGACGAGGACAAGCCGAAGCCGATCGAGGCTCCGCCCGAAGTGCTGCATCGCAAGGCGGCGTTCAAAGCGCCGGAGCCGGCGCCCGAGGCTCCGCCGCCGGAGGCTGCGCCACAACATGCCGCGCTGAACGCGATGCCGGATTTCGGCATCTCGATGGCTGGCATGGCGGGGCCCGGCGGCAATGGGATTGGCGTCGGCGTACCGGTCGGCCCCGGTGGCGGCACGCCCGGCGGCGTGGCCAAGCTGACCGCAGCACCGCCGAAGGAAAAGAACTTCGGCGCGGTCAAAGAGGCGCTCGCCGGCGGTGACTCGCCGTGCGCCGAAGAGGCGATCAAGCCGAAGCCGCTCGGCTTCGCTCAGCCGCAGTACACCGACGACGCCCGTTCGGCCGAGATCGAAGGCCGCGTGAAGCTCAAGCTCAGCGTCGACGCGCAAGGCAACGTCACCGACGTTCAGGTGCTGGCCGGCCTGGGCCACGGCCTCGACGAGTCTTCGGTCGCGACGGCGAAGCGCATCAAGTTCACCCCCGGTTCGGCGTGCAGTAAGCCTGTCGGTTCTTCGTTCGTGATCACGTTCCGTTTCGCATTGGGAGAGTAAGGGCTTGCAGAAGCTTGGCTTAGTCGTGGCGTTAGTGACGCTCGGAGTATGCGCACGAGCGCCCTCCGCATCTGCCCAAACCACGGGCGCTTCGGGCGAGACTCCGGGCCGGCAAGGCAAGCTGACCAAGCTGCCCAAGCTGGTGGAGTTCGTCGAGGCGCCGTTCCCGGAGTCGGAGAAGGCGGCCGGCAAGATGGCGTCGGTGGTGCTGCAAATCGCCATCACCGACAAGGGCACGGTCGAAGACGTTGCGGTCATCACGTCTGCAGGTTTGGCGTTCGATCAAGCCGCCGAGGCGGCGGTCGCGAAGTTCAAGTTCGAGCCGGCCGAGGTCGACGGTAAGCCGGCGCCGGTCAAGATCACCTACCGCTACGACTTCACCTTCAAGGAAGAGCCGAAGCAACCGGTCGTCAATTACGACGGCGTGGTGATGAACCGCTTCACCAAAAAGCCGATTGAAGGCGCCAAAATCACCGTCGAAGGCGTGGGCGAAGCCACGACCGACGCCGACGGTCACTTCGAGTTCAAAGAGGTGCCGCTCGGCCCGATCAAGGTGCAGATCGACGCGCCGGGCCTGACGGTGGTCTCGACCGATGAAAAGCTCGAGCCGCTACAGAAGCTGAGCGTCAAGTATTCGCTCGAGCCGAAAGAGGAAGCCGCCGACGGCGAAGAGAGCGATCTCGAAGTCGTGGTGGTCGCGCCGCGGATCAAGAAAGAGATCACCACCACCGAGATCAAGGCCGAAGAAGGCCGGCGCATTCCCGGCACCGGTGGCGATACGCTGAAGGTCGTCCAGAACTTGCCGGGCGTGGCGCGCGCCTCGTTCGGCTCCGGTCAGTTGGTGGTGTGGGGCGCGGCGCCGAACGACACGCGCATTTACGTCGACAACGTGCGGATTCCGCTTTTGTATCACGGCGGTGGTTTGCGCTCGACCGTCAACAGCGATCTGGTGCGCGCCATCAACCTCACGCCTGGTGGCTACGGCTCCGAATATGGCCGTGGTCTCGGAGGTCTGGTCACGATCGACACGCGCTCACTGCGCAACGACCGCGTGCACGGCTACGTGGCCGCCGATCTGATCGACGCGTCGGCGATGGTCGAAGCGCCGGTCGGCGAGCACACGCGGTTTGCGATTGCCGCACGCAAGAGCTACCTGGCCGACACGATCAACGCCTTTACCAACAAGGACGTGAACGACTTCGTTCCGATCCCCAACTACTACGACGCTCAGTTCAAAATATCGCAAGATTTGCGGCAAAACGAGAGCGTCGACGCGATTGGTATCATCTCGCGCGACACCTTGACCCGCACCGTTTCCAATCCCGATCCGGCCCAGGTCAAGACGCAAGACACGCTGACCGGCTTCAATCGCTTCGGCGTCACGTACAAGCGCCAGTTCGAGGACGGCACCAACCTGACGTTCACGCCGTGGGGCGGCACCGATCACTCGCGCACGTTGTCGTCGTTCGGCGGTACGCCGACCGTGCTCGACGTCAAATCGGCCGAGTTCGGCGTGCGCGCTCAGTGGCGTGGCCGGCTCGCCGAGAAGGTCGCGATCGTGGTCGGCCTCGACGCGGAAGGTAGCCACTCCAAGCTGGCGCGCCGTGGGTCGGTGACCTTGCCGCCGCGCGAAGGCGACGTGAACGTGTTCGGCCAGCAGCCGGGCGATCAAGTCAACGCCGACGACTGGAGCACGACGATTGGCTCGTTGGCGCCGTACGTGCAGATCGACGCCGCGCTGTTCGACGGCAAGCTGCACCTGATTCCCGGCTTTCGTGTCGAACCGTTCGTCGTCAGCGGCAGCCGCCAAACGCCGGTTGTCGGGGACACGCCGTCAATCGGCTTTGCCCACGAGACCACGGTGCCGCAGCCGCGCCTAAACGTGACCTACCGAATGCTACCGAAGCTGTCGTTCAAGGGCGCGATCGGCATGTACGCCCAAGCGCCGGTCGGCGACGATTTGTCGGCGGTTTTCGGCAATCCGTCGCTCGGCACGTCGCACGCCACGCACGTGCTGGGTGGCGTGACTTTCAAGTTGCGCGACGACGTCTCCTTCGAGCAAGTGCTGTTCTATTCGCACTCCACCGATCTGGCCGTGCGCAGCGACTCGACCACGCCCAGCTTGGCCGAAGCTTTGGTTCAACAGGGCGAGGGGCGCGCTTATGGCACGCAGTTCTTGCTGCGCAAGGAGCTGTCGGCCAGGTTCTTCGGCTGGATCAGCTACACGTTGATGCGCAGCGAGCGGCTCGATCACCCGAACGGTCAGTACCGTCCGTTCGACTATGACCAGACGCACGTGGCCGCGATCGTCGGTTCGTACGACTTGGGCAAGGGCTTCGAGCTCGGCGCGCGTTTTCGCTATTCGACTGGTTATCCGCGCACGCCGGTGGTGGGTGCGTTCTACAGCACGCGGCGTGATTTGTACGAGCCGGTGTTCGGCGCTCACAACTCGATTCGGATTCCGGCCTTCGCGCAGGTCGACGCGCGCTTTGCCAAGCGTTTTACTTGGTCGTGGGGCAAAGCCGAGGCGTTCGTCGACGTGCAGAACGTGACCGATCGCTCGAATCCGGAAGAGGTCGTCTACAACTACACCTATCAAAAGCGCGGCTACATCAGCGGCCTGCCGATCTTGCCGGTCGTGGGTGCGAGGTTCGAATGGTAAACCAAAGCTTTCGCGGGCGTGCCGGCTGCTGGCTGGGCCTTTTTTGCGGCGCCGTTGGCGTGCTGGGCTGCGAGCCCACCTTCGACGATCGCAACTCGGAGATTCTCGAGCGGCGCGTGCTCGCCGTTCGCGTGACACCGGCGCAGGCCAAGCCGGATCAAGACGTCAAGTTGACCGCGCTGGTGGTCGAGCCGAGCGGCACGCTAGAAGACGTGCCGTTGCGCTGGTCGTTCTGCAACGCTGCCAAGCCGGTCGCCGAGACCAACGACGTCAGCGCCGCCTGCCTCGAGCTCTCGGGTGACCAATTCCAGGACCTGGGCCGCGGCATCAGCGCTGCCGGCAAGATTCCGAAAGACGCGTGTCGTCAGTTTGGCCCCGACGTGCCGCAGCGCATGGCCGGGCAAGCCCCGGGCCGCCCCACCGATCCCGACAGCACCGGCGGCTTCTACCAACCGGTGCGGGTGATCGCGCCCAACGGCTCCGGGGCGCCGATCTTGGCACTGGCGCAGGCTGGTCTTACCTGCGGGCAGCCGAGCCTGACTGGGGAACAGCTGCTCGACTACCAGAAGCGCGCGCGCAACAACGAGCATCCGCAGCTGACCAACGTGCTCGTCAACGCTGACGACGCGACGCCGCTCACGCTCGACGACGGTGTCGCGGAACCGTTCACGGTGAGCGCCGGCCAGCGCCTCAAGCTGCGCGCCACCTGGCCCGCTTGCCCGACCGAGAGCGAATGCGGCGACGGCGTCTGCGGCCAGGACGAGACGGCCACGGCGTGCCCCGACGACTGCATGCAGCCGAAAGGCTGCGCCGGCGCCGAAGTCTTCGTTTACTACGATCCACTATCGCGCAAGCTCGTCGACCGGCGTGAGTCGATGCGCGTTGCCTGGTTCGCGGGTGCCGGCTCGTTCGAAGACGACCACACCGGCCGGCGCGAGGACGAAGTCGAAACCTCGAGTGACGGCAGCTGGACGGCGCCCAAGACACCAGGGCTAGTGCATCTGTGGGTCGTATTGCGTGACAGCCGCGGCGGCGTCGATTGGCAGAGCTACGTCGTCAACGTGAAGTAACCGGTCGAAGCCGAACGCTAACCTTGCGCCGGAAACAGTCGCGGAAATAGCGTTGCGGCACTGGTCGTGTTGAAGCGCAGCGAAACCGGGCCTTTGGGCGTGCTGGAAGCGACCAGCTCGGCATCGCTGAGCCGGCTCAGCAGTTGGCGCGCGGTGCGTTCGGGCAGGGACGTTACCGGGCCGGCGTCGCCGCGCGGCATCTCTCCGCGTTGCAGCAAGGCGTGGACGAGCTTTACGGCGCTCGACGACAGGCCAAGCTCGCGAGTGACGTAGGTTTCGAGCCGCGCGCTCAACGTGTCCAGGTTGAAGAGCTGCGACATGAAGGTCAGCTGGTCGAGGGCGACTTCGCAGAACCAGGTCACGAATTCGTCGAGCGCCTGGAGCGACAGGTTGCCGCGTCCGTCGAGGTCGTTCTGACGGGGAGAATCGGCGAGATCCATCATGCGTTTGTACTCGCCGCGATCGCTAAGACCGCGCGCAAGACCGCGTGAGATGGACCACAGGCCGTGAGCTCCGACGCCGGCTCGCAGCGCCATGGCGTGGGCCACGAGTCTGCTGACGCGGCCGTTGCCGTCAGGGAAGGGGTGAATGTAGTTGAGACGGTGGTGCGCGATTGCGACCGCAGCGATGCGCGCCGCGGCGCCCAGAGGCTCCAAGCGAAAGCGCTGTTCGAAGTAGTCCATGAAGGCAGGCACGACCGCGCTGGACGGCGGGAGGTGGCGCCCGACCATGTTGTCGTGCTGCGGCTCGTGTCGAAATGCGCCAGGTTGCATGCGGTACGAACCGCTCGCCGTGCTGATGGTGAGCAGCTCGGTCGGCGCGTCGGCGTAGAACTGTTCGTGCACCCAGCGGACGAACTCTGGTTCGGCAGGTTCGCCCAGCGTGCCGAGCGCCGAGTGTTGGTCGATGGCTTGTTGGACGCGGATGTGCGCGCGCGCTTCGAGCTGGAGGTTGCGGCGCTCGGGCTCCGTTTCGAGCTGTGCGAACAAGGCGCGCTCAATGTCACGAGGACGCGTGTCGTGGCCCTCGATCAGATTGCTGTAGTAGCAGTTCATGACCCGAACCAGGTCGGCCAGGCTGGCGGCCGTTAGCGGGTGTAGGCGCGCGCCCAGCGTGGTTGCGCTGGCCGTGACGGCCGAGACGAGGTTCGCCAGTTTCTCCGAATAGCTGGCTAGCTGGCACGGCTCGAGCCGGGCTGGGGTCTCCACGGTGGCCATCGATTGCCGATTATAGGGTGATATTGTGCCGATTATGAACGATTGTAACTAATCGAAAATAATTGATAAATCGCCAAATCAGCTCCACGCGTGCCGATCTGATCAGCCGATCTTACGTGAGATAGGGTCCCACGCGTTGGACCCAGCGGCAAGTTCCTAAGCGGTTCCGAGGCGCGCTGGGTTGGCGGGTGAGCTGACGCTTTTTTGCGCATCCGGACCGAGCTGCGGGTTGTCGCTTTCGAACCGATGACTCAACCCAGCATGTGGCCCAGCTTCCTGATCATGCTGCTGTTTGGCGGGGCGGTGGCGGCCTTCTTCGTTTGGAACAAACGCAAGCTTGCTCAGCGTGGGCTGGTTGCAAACCAGAGCTTTCGTGAGTTCCTGGAGCAGACCGGGTTTCGCGTGGTCGGGGCCGAGGCGGCCGACCTGGGGCAGCAAGCCGAGTTGGCGCTGAGCGCGATTGGGCAGGAAGGCGGCGAGCGCGGGCAGGAGTGGGTCCGCGATTGCGCAGGCGTCGAGGTTCGGCACTTCTTCCGGCGGATGCAGAAGAACAACAGCAACTATTACTGGTGCCGTTGGTCGACGCGCCTGGCGCAGCCGCCGCGGATCGCTCTGCAGGTCATCGAGAAGCGCCTGATCGGCAAGCTGAGTCGTGTCGACAACTTCATCGAGAACAAAAGCTACGAGTGGCAGCAGCTGTTTCCGCATCAGGTCCAGCTGGCCGACGCCGAGCTCGAGCGGCGCTTCGCGGTGTATGGCAACGACCCGGCGCTGGTGGTGACGGCGCTGGGTGCCAACGGCGTGCGCGAGTCGCTGCTGGCTTGCAAGCAAGTCGACCTGAGCGTCGGCCCGGACGGCGTGGTGTTCTCGGATCCGTTTCGCGAGAACATCATGGCGGCGCTGGGCGGCGGCACCGGCTTGCTGATGGTCGGCTACGATCCGCGCGCCATCACGCAGATGATTCTACCGGTGCACGACCGCGTCAGCTGGCTGGCTGCCACGCTGACCCGCGCCTGCGCTTGACGTTCGCTCACTCACCGATTGGGGTTTCCATGATCAGCACCAAGACCAAGCTCATTGCCATCGCGATCTTCGTTGCCCTGCTCAGCATTGCCGGCATCGTCGCCAGCAAGCTGGAGGCGGTCGAGGTCGGGGGCGCTTGTGAGCCGCAGCACGACTCGTGCACGGGCCGCGACGCCGCTTGCCTGACCTCCGACGCCGGCAAGTACTGCAGCATCTCGTGCCAGGCCGCCGCTGACTGCCCGGCGGCGATGAAATGTCAGGAAATCGAAGCGCAGACTTTCAGCGCTAAAGACGGCAAAGTGACCAAGACCGAGCGCGTGAAGATGTGCGTCAAGCCTTGAGCTTGTCCACAGGCTCGTCACTGATTTGTCATATTCCGCCCGAGTTTCGCGCTTAATCGCGGCTCATCGCAAGGTGGCACGCGGCTGTCACCCCAGGGTCACAAGACCTCACTAACGATTGCCTTCGCTTCAGCAATCGTCATGTCACGCATTCTGGTCATCGAAGACGAGCCCGATATTCGGCAAGTGCTGGACTACAACCTGCGACTTGCCGGCCATGAGGTTTCGGCCGCGTCACGCGGGCTGGACGGCCTGCGGCTGGTTCGGGAAGAGAGCCCCGAGCTCGTGATCCTGGACCTGATGCTGCCGGACATTCCGGGCACCGAGGTTTGCCGCACCATCAAGGACAACCCGACGACACGCTCGTTGCCGGTCGTCATGCTGACCGCGCGCGGCGAAGAAATCGACCGCGTCGTCGGTTTCGAGCTGGGTGCCGACGACTACATCACCAAGCCGTTCAGCGTGCGCGAGCTGGTGTTGCGCGTGCGAGCAGTGCTACGGCGCAAGGCGCCCACCTCCAGCGACGCGCCGACGATCGAGTTCGGCAACCTCCGCATCGACCGCGCCGCGCACCGGGTTTGGGTCGACGGCGCCGAGGTCGAGCTAACGGCGCTCGAGTTCAAGCTGTTGGTCACGCTGTATGACCGTCGCAACCGCGTCCAGTCGCGCGAGTCGCTGCTCGACCACGTCTGGGGCATCGAAGCCCGCATCTCGACCCGTACCGTCGACGCGCACGTCAAACGCCTGCGCGAAAAAATCGGCGCCGCCCGCGACTACATCGAAACCGTCCGCGGCGTCGGCTACAGATTCGCGGACGCGCCCTTGGTTGAGGCGAGCTGAGGCGTTCAGGTCGAGATGGACAGCGTCGACGCGGACGCAACCCTCGGGTCGAGGGCTCTATTCTCTTCCGCGCCTTGGCTGGTGTGCCTGGCGATCCTCTCGGCATGAAGCGTAGCGGGCGCTCGGCCTCGCCGAGTTGTCTCACTCCGGTCTTCCCTGTCGATCGTGATCTGCACTCGCCAAGGTATGGTCGAGGGCGATCTGGCTCGCGCTTTGCGCGAGCTCGCGATGTAGCAGAGCGCTGCGCTTTGCAGTCTCGAGATCAACGGCGCTGTGAGCCTCGACGGCCCTGAAAGCCTTAACGAAGCCGTGGCGATGCGACGCGAGCTTGGCTGGCGCGTTTTATGCGCCGGAAAGGCACGTTGCGCACGGGTCTCTTGCTCGCCTCCAAGGAAATGATTTTTGTTTTGGTCCTCCAAAATAAAAATTGCGTTCCCTCGCAGGACTCCCGATCTCCCGATCTCCTTGTGAAAAAATCTCGAGCGGCACAGCTTGGCCACCGCGACGCTACGTGAGCTTCTGCGAAGCAAGCTGCGGTTTGGCAGCCCCTGGTCACGCGTTTTCGAGGCGTTGCGTGAAGGCGACGAGCTGCGGCGAAATTTGTGGCAGCAGTTTCGGGTCGGCGGCTTGGAGCATGATGCAGACGCCGTAGAGGGCGGCGTCGGCGAGGGTGGGGGTGGTGCCGAATAGGAACGGTCGTTTGGCGAGCGTGCTCAGGGTCGGGGCCAGCAGCGTGCGCGCCTTTTCGAGCAGCGCGGGTTGATCGCGGAGCCAAGCGTCGATGCAGCCGGCGCCGAACTTACGCTCTTTGTTCATCACGTAGAGGGCGCGTTCGCCGGGCGTGGGCCACAGCGCGCGCGTAGCGGGCGAGCCGATGCGGAACATCACGTCTTCCAGCGGGCCGTCAACGAAGTCGGCGTAGGCCCAGATCGGACCTTCGAAAGGGGAGGGGACGAGCGTGTGCTGCGGTGTGGTCTCGAGCAGCTGTTGGCAGATGGCTCGCGACTCGACCAGCACCTGGCCGGTATCGGTGACCAGGACCGGCACGTAGACGTAGCCGCCCGTCAACTGCGCCAGCTCGTCGCGGTCGGCGTACGCGACGTCGACGAGCTCATAGGGTTTTTTCAGCAGGTCGAGCAGCATTTGCACCTTGCGCGCGAACGGGCTGTGGCGAAAGCGATAGAGTTTCATGCCGAAATGGCTAGCGGAGGCCGGCGACGAAGGCCAACGCATCTTCCGCATGCTACATGAGAAAATCTCATGCCAGAGTCAACCGCGACCGGCGCCAGCGCGGGGCCTGCCCTGCCGTCGTTGAACGCGTTGCATGTGTTCGAGGTCGCGGCGCGCCTGGGCAGCTTCACGCGCGCCGCGGCCGAGCTGCGCGTCACTCAGACTGCCGTCAGCCATCAAATCAAGCAGCTCGAAGGCGAGCTTTCGGTGCTGCTGTTTCAGCGCACCGGGCGCGGCCTGTTGCTGACAGCGGTTGGTCAGGCCTGGCAGGCGGAGCTGGCGTCGATCTTCGGGCGATTGCGTGACGTCAATCGCAGGCTACGGCGGCGTGTGGCTGGTGAACGGCCGGTGGTGTCGTTGACGACCTTGCCGTCGTTCGGGGCGCGCTGGCTGGTGCCGCGGCTCGGCGGATTTCTGGAGCAGCATCCAGAGCTCGACCTGCGGATTTCCACCTCGGAGGCCGTCGTCGACTTCAGCCAAGAGCCGATCGACGTCGGCATCCGCTTCGGCAAGGGCCGCTATCCGGGGCTGCTCTCGGAGAAGCTGTTCGACGACTACTTCGTGGTGGTCGCGGCGCCCGCGACGGCGGCAAAGCTCAAGAAAACTCGCGATTTGCTGCAACAAACCCTGTTGTTCGACGACCACGAAGACGCCTGGCGTCGGCTGTTCGAGGCGCTTGGCCTCGGCAGCTCCGAGCGCCAGCGCTACCACCAGCTGAACGATTCCGGGCTGGTCGTCGAAGCGGCCGCGCGCGGACAAGGCGTGGCGCTGGCGCGCTGGTCGTTGGTTCAAGACGAGCTGCGCGCCGGTCGTTTGTGCCGCCCCTTGCCGCGCGTGGCGCCGCTGGCGGTAGGCAACGCCTACTACCTGGTTGGCTTGCGCGAGACCTTTCGCCGACCCGAGATTGCCGCGTTTCGCGACTGGCTCCGCCTCCAAGCGAGCAAATTTGCGGTTACGCCGCTCGCGAGCGCGAAGCGCGAGCTGGATCGCCTTTAGCCGCACCCCGGCGAGGGCAGATCACGATCGAAACAGAGGACCAGAGTGAACAAACTCGGCGAGGCCGAGCGCCGGCTGCGGTTGGGCGTGGAACGGACGCGCGGGCGATTGGGTCAAGACGGAGGCGAATGAGACCCTCCACACTTTTCCACGAGTTTTCCCCAGCTCCACGCGCCTGACACGTGCGTTCGGCACTCTAGTCATCGAAAATCAAAAGAAGGAGTAGCAGATGAACGCAGTGCTCTTCGCTTCGGCGATGGCTGCCGCGGTGTCGCTCCTGCTCACGCTCGTCACCGATCTGTCGGTGTTGCGCGTGAGCCGACGACGAGACTACATCGGGCCCACGCCGGGCATCTCCGTGCTCAAACCGCTCAAAGGTATCGACGACGGCCTGTACGAGAACTTGGCGTCGTTGGCGGCCCAAGATTATCCAGAGTTCGAGCTGGTGCTGGGCGCCGAGGATCCTGACGATCCGGCGCTAAAGATCGCCCACCAGCTGCGGCGCGAGTTCCCCAACGTGCCGATCTTGGTCGTGTCGGGCGTCTTCACGTCGGGCCTGAATCCGAAGGTCAACAACCTGATCTCGCTCGAGTCGTACGCGCGCTACGACCAGGTGCTGGTCTCGGATTCGAACGTGCGCGTTGGCCCCGACTACCTCCGGGCGATGGCGTCCGAGCTGCGTGATCCGAAGGTGGGCCTGGTTTCGAGTGTGCTGTGCGGCGCCGGCGAGCAGAATTTCGGCGCGCAGCTCGACAACTTGCACCTGAACGCGTTGATCATGCGCGTGGTGTGCGGC
>FSUE01000811.1_pt1 | contig 18460 bp, 13 predicted proteins | sample 1637031 | NCBI WGS metagenome assembly FSUE01 (sample SAMEA3914819, study PRJEB12502) | metagenome | biome: forest; material: soil | place: Canada | collected 2010-06-26 | depth 0.3 m | reverse complement strand
GGGGTGCCCCCCCCCAGCGGGCCCCGCACCACCACCTCCCGCCACTGCCGCGCCGCCCCGGGTCTACGTTGCTCGCTCAATGGAAATGCGGATACTAGCCCGATCTTCGAGGACTAGCCGCCCGTACCTCCATTCGCCGACGCTCCGAACGCCGCCGCCGCAGGCACGGCGTCGTCGGACTGGCAGCGGGGTGCGCCGAGCTGGTTAAAACGCGGCTTTGCCGGCGGTGGTCGGGCCAGTTCCAGCCGAGCTGGTTCCGCCGGTCGAGCTGGTTCCGCCCATCGAGACGGTGCCGCCCGAGCTGGGCTCGCCGCCGTCGGCGGGGGCTTCGCCGCCAGCGCTCGGCTCGCCGCCGACGCTGACGCTACCACCAACGCCGCCGCCTTTACCGCCCGCCCCAGCGGTGCCGCCGCCGTCCGGCGGCGTCGTGGTGAAGAGCGCCGCGCGCGCCTTGTCGAGCAAGCTGAGCACCTTCGTCATGGCCGACGGACGGTCGTTGTCCTTGGCTTTCAGCGCCGTCCTCAGTTGCGTTTCGGCATCGATCAGCTGTTTCTGAACGCCGAGGCTCAGATCCTTCGCGGCAAGGACCGTGCGGGCGTCGCGGGTGTCGGCGATGGCAACGTTCAAGAGGTCGGTGTTGCCGTCGGAGCGCACCTTTTTGATGTACTGAACGCGCTTACGCACTTCGTCGATGTTGGTAGCGGAGTTGACGACGCGGAGGAACGCCGCGAGGTCTCCCTGCTGTTCGGTGCCGAGCTGGTTGAAGATGAAGAACGACGACGGCGACGCCTGGAACGTGGGCGAAAAGTAGAAGCCGACGGCGTCTTCGATCGTGCTGACGGCGTTGTTGTGGAAGAACGGCGCCGTGTCGGCTGCCTCTGCCAGCGGCGGGACGTTGAAGGTCAGGTCGCCGGGTGTACCGAAGCCGTCGTCAGGCGGTAGGTCGGCCACGGCCGGTAGGTTGGAGACGCCGGTATCGAAGTTGACGTTCGAATCCACGAAGCCCAACAGATCGGTGTGGCAGAAGGTGCAGCCCGTGCCCAAAAACAGGTTTTGGCCGTTTTGAGCGCGCGTGTCGGTCGGGAAAGTCTGCGTAAAATCGGTCGGCTTCTGCCGGCCGGCGAACAGCTGGAAGGCTTCCAACGCGTCGAGCTCTTCTTCGGTCGGGACGCGGAAGTCCACGCCCGGCTTGCGCGCGAGCGTCTTGGTAAAATGCTGGATGATCGCGCCGAACGTGAACTCGTGCAGGCTGCTTCTGCCGGGGCCGCCGTCACCCGACCAGCCGAGGCGATGATCGGGTGGTTGACCCGAAAAAACCGCGTTTTGGATGCCGTTGGTGAGCCCGAGCGATAGCGTGTGCGGCACGCCGCGCATGACGAACTTTTTCGTCGGTTTGTCGAAGCCGTCCAGGTTCTCGAGAATCAGGCCGCGGCTGCGTAGCAGCTTGGAATCTTCGAGCTTGGCGAGCGCTGGATTGTTCTCGGCGACGAACAGCGGGTCGCTTTGCGGCAGCTTGGCGATGAACGCCGGATCGATCGTGAGGCTGTCATCGGCGCGGTGGCAGGTGCCGCAAGTGCGGCCGTTTCCGCCGAACGTTTCGTTGAAGAAGAGCTGAGCACCGCGGGCCACCAACGGATCGGTGGTCTCGATGTTGTTGGCGAGCGCGCCGGTGACCGGGTCGAGGCCCTTGCCTTGACGAAACCGAAACAGGCGCTTCTCGAGCAGGGTGCGGTCGCCAACGGCGACACGCGACTCAGTCGGCTTCTTTCCCGTCCGCGTCACGACGATCAGGTCGAGATCGAACACGACGTCGATGCCGATCGAAACGTCGAGCGTGCGGTTCGCGCCGCCCGTGGTCGAGAACTTACCGACCTTGACCATTTGGTCGGTCGACTCCGGGGCGACAGTGCCACCGGCGACGTTTTTCACGAACCAGAGGTCGAAATTCGCGCCGGTTGGCACGTTGTTGAGCGTCGCGGTTACCCGGCCGGTGTTCATGTCGAGCGTGGCTTGCCCGCTAGCCAGCGCGCCACTGGGGCCAGTGACCTTGTCGGTGCTCAGGCCCGGGTGAAAGGCGTACCCGATGTGGAAATTCGCGTCCAAATCGACACCCGCAAAGGTGCTGATAAACGTGTCGAACGCGTCGGCCAGCCCGTCTTCCGGCACTGCGGCGACTGGCGCTTCTACGGCGTCCAACTCGCCACCCGCCGCTTCACCCTCGTCGCCCGAGGCGGCGCTGCAGCCGGCCACGAACACCGCTGCCGCCAACAGGCTCCAACCCTGACGAGCAAAACCCAACTCGCCCTTGATAATCGACCTCATCTTCAACCTCCCGAAGTTCAAACGGCAGTCAGTCCGAGGTCTACGACCCGAGCCCTTCGCCGTCTGTCCTCAACCTTACGCCTCACAACCCAGACGTGAGGGTGCTGGAGAACGCAGAACGGGTCAACGAAAATTTCGACGTGCGACGAACGACCTTAGGGATCGTCCTCAGGCGTCTGTCTTAAGTCCTAGTCATCGATCTCGGTCGCGCGGTCGCGCGGTCGCTGGGTCGCTCGGTCGCTCGGTCGCTCGGTCGCTCGGTCGCTCGCTCGGCGTATGCGCGGGCTGCGTGAGTACTGTGACAATTGTGCACCGACGCGCAGCTGACGCTTACTGCGAGGAGTAAGAGCGCTCGGAAGACGCCGCGAGCGCGTCGACCATCAACAGCTCGCGTTCGACGCGCATCACGCCGCGCGGAAAGCGGTTTTCGTGCTCGAAGAGCGCGAGCCGCGCAGCTCCCGGATCAGACGCCAAGGTCGCAAGTGCAACTGCGCCTGCTAACCCGCAGGCTGCTCGAAACCGGCAGGTGGACCGGGCGACTTTCGCGCCTAGCTTCTGGCGACGTGCCAACGGTTACGCGATTTTTCGGCAGCTTTGCCGGGCTGTGTACGACACTGGCCGCGGTCGGGCTCGGGCTCGCCCTTGCGTGCGCCCAGCGGCAAGGCCCGCCGCCGGCGCCAGCGGCCGGCCAACAGCCAGCGCCGTCCGGCCCAGCGCGCTCATCGGTCGCCGGGACGGGCCAGACACCGGCGCCGGTCGTCGCCGTACCGCTCGAGCCGTGTGAGCGCGTTCGGCAGCACAACTTGGCAATGCTGCGTGAAGCGTCGGCGCGCGTGGCCACGATTGTGGCCGGACTGGGCGGCGCCTCGCTGCCGAGCCGGATTGGCGCGGCCGAGCAGGCGGCGAAGACGGCCGGTGCCGTCACCACCCGCGCCGGCGTGCGGCTCGATTCGCTCGACGACCAACCTCTGACGACGCTCGCGCTTCTCGACTACGACGCTCGAGCTTACGCCAACGCCAGCGAGCGAGTCGCGACTCTGAACGAGCTCAACCGGGCGCTGAGCGACAAGCAGCCGATTCCGATCACCACTCAGGCGTCGTTCGATGTGGAGCTGTGCAAGCCGGATGCGCAGGGCGCCTGGGCTTTCTGGACGGACGGTTGCCGCTACCGCGCTTTTGCAAGTACCCGCTCGCGTTTTAGAAGGCTCATGAAAAAACCAGCGTCACGAACCGAGTGACGAGTCGAATCGCGACGACCATCGAAGTCGTGCGAGTACCCGCTCGCGTGTTGGAAGGCTCATGAAAAACGGCTCCTGAGAAATCGAGTCTGGGGGGTTGAATCGTGGCAACCATCGAGTTGACAAGTCGCGCTCAATGGAACAAATATTCCACAACGCAGGCGCGTGGAATATTTGCGCCGCAAACAAAGGGCGACCAAATGCGTCACTTTCACGGTCTAGCTATCGCAGTGCTCGCGGCCATCGGTCCCACCGGTTGTGCCTCCAACGATCCTTCAGCTGCGGCAATCGGCGGGAGCCCTTCGGCCGGGTCAGGCGGCAGCAACGCAGGGACGACCGGAGTCAGCGGGTCCGGCACCAGCGGTTCGAGCAGTGGCAACGCCAACGCGTCTGGCAGCGGCGGTAGCGGTACCTCCGGCGGCAGCAGCACTGGCGGTAGCAGCGCTGGCGGCAGCTCGGGGCAAGCAAGCGGCGGCACTGGCGGCGCGGCCACTGGCGGCGGCGGAGCCGGCACGGCAGATCCGCACCCACTGCTGCCGATTCTCGCGAAGTTCACGGCGCCCGATGTGCCGGCGCGGGGCCCGATGGAGGCGGCGCCGAACCCACGAAATTTCAACGGCACCGCGCCCACGCTGCCCGGCAACGGGTTAGCGCAGCACCCGATGTTGTTCGTCGGCGAAAACTACAACCGGATTCAGATGGTGAACGACGGCAAGGTCATCTGGACCTACGACACCAACGGGCGCGACGGCGTGCCTTGGGAGCTGGACGACATTTGGCTGCTCTCGAATGGCAACGTGCTGTTCTCGCACCAGACGTACATCGAAGAGGTCACGCCGACGAAGCAGGTCGTTTGGCACTACGACACTCCGGGCAAGGTCGGCGACGCCGAGATCCACACTTGCCAACCGATCGGGCTGGACAAAGTCGTGGTCGTCATGAACGGCCAGCCGAGCCCGAAGCTGATGGTTTTCAACACGAAAACGAACGCTGTCGAGCTGGAGCACCTGATGCCCGACGGCAATGGCGCCGCCGTCCATGGTCAGGTGCGGCGAATGCGCGTGACCCCGAATGGGAATTACTTGATCGCTTGGATCGGTAACAAGAAAGTCGTCGAGTACGACAAAGACTTCAAGACCGTGTGGACTTACGCGACGCCGCGACCGTGGTCGGTGGCGCGTCTGCACAACGGCAACACGCTGATCCAAGACGAGACCGAGACCACCTGCAAAGAGGTCGACGCGCAGGGCAATCTGGTCTGGTCGCTGAAGAAGTCCGAAATCTCGATCCCGGGCGGCTCGCTCGGTGACGGCAACGCCAACAACCAATCGTGTGAGCGCCTGGCCAGTGGCAACACCGTCATGTTCAATCACGACCCCAGCTCTAAGTACGTGCAGGCCGTCGAGGTGACCAAGGACAAGCAAGTGGTTTGGGCGTTGCAGGACTACGCGCACCTAGGCGACGCGACCTCCGCTCAGTTCCTCGACGAGCCGGGCATCCCTGAGGTTCTCGGCGGCACCGAGCATTGACGTTCACGCCGCTTGCTGCGTGACACAACGAGCCGCCCCCGCCGATCAGCCGAACAGCTCGGTCATGTCGCCGGTGTTCCACTGGGCCGCGCCGTACGCCGTGAGCGGCTTGTAGTCGGTGCCTTTGACGCCGTCAGCAGCAGCCCACTGCTTCGAGATCTGCGTCCAGAAGTCGCTCATGTAGCGACCCTTGCTGGGCGAGCTGTTGGTAAAATCCAGGTAGTGGCCGCCCTGCAGCTTCAGGAACTTCCCGCCGAATAGCAGGACGGGCATGTCCTCCCAGCCGTGCACGGCGCCGACGCTGCACTCGTTCCAGAACACGACCAACGTGTTGTCGAGCAAGCTGCCGCCGTTCATGTCGTCGGGCGTGTTCGCCAAGTCAGCCAACAAATTCGCGGTCATCTGGCAGTGGTACTTGTCGATCCAGTACTGACCTTGATGCGGGTTGGTGCCGGTGTTGTGGGAGACGGCGTGATAGCCCTCGACGTCCTCCATCTGGGCGTCAGGGAAGAGCGAGGTAATGACCTGCTTGAAACGGATGCCCGAGTTGCCCCAGCCCCAGGTGAAGTTCGCGACCCGGGTCAGATCGCACTGAAACGCGGTCTTGATGATCTTGAACTGCTCCAACGCGGCCTGGTGATAGCGCGCGTCGTTGGCGGCGTTGGTGTCGCCGTCGCCGGCGGTACCGGCCGGGATTTTGCTGTCCACGGGCACCAGGGTGGGCTGTGTGCACATGCGACCGCTACCGGTCGAGGTCAGCTGCATCTCGAGCTGGCGCAGGGCGGCCAGATGGGAATCTACCTTGTCTTTGGCCAGCTTCGGCAAGCGCGGCCGCAGGCTATTCAGGTCGCCGTTGATGAAGTCGATCACGCTCTTGTCTTGCGCCAAGGCGCGCGCAACCGCCGCGTCGTCTTGGCCCATCATCGTGTTGCCGAACAGGTTCTTGAACGCGATCGCCGGGTCGGCGATCGGGTGCAGCGGAGTGGGGATTGCCGCGTTGGGATTGTCCTTGGCATAGGACACGACGCGCAGGCAATAATTGTCGGTCTGCGCCGAGATCAGATCCGGCGTGAGGCTGATCGAGGGAATTGCCGCCAGCGACTTCAGCGTCGGAATCGTGTTGACGAACAACTGATCGATCGAGCGATCGGTCGCGGTAAAGAACTTACCCTCGGTGTTGCTCTTGGCCTCCGCCTCTTTGCCGGGAATGACCGGCCAGGCGTCGAGCGTGCCCGGATCTTTGGGCGACGGCGAGATCATCGCCAGCATGCCGGCGCCATGCTTGTCGCCGTGCCAGCCGGGAATGCGCGGGCAATGCACGCCCTTCATGATCACCATCTTGTCGCGGACCGCTTTGAACGAATCGATCAGCCCACCCGGTGTGACCACCCAGTCAGCGCCGCCGGACTTGCCGGCCGTGGGCCACCAGAAGGAGGGCGCCCCAGGGTTGTCGGTCGCGTTCATCGCCGAACCGCACGGGCGATGGATCATCAGCAGACGCTGCGGCGCGATGCCGGTCTGAGCCTGGCCCAGGATTGGCCTCAGAAACGTCGCGGCTGCACCCGATGCTGCGAGGCCTCCCAAAAGAGCGCGTCGTCCAATGTTGCGTGTCATTCAACGATTCCTTATTGAGGGCCCAGGTCGCGGGTGGCGAACGCCGGCGACGTGATGATGGATTTGAACAAATCGACGAATTTGCCGCTGGCGGCGAAGCTGTTTCTGATTTGTTGAATCGCGCAGGAGTTTTCGGTCCTGGGATCGTGATCGAGCGTGTACTTGGCGAGTTGCCCGACGGCGCAGTCAGCCACGCGCCGCCCGCTCTTCAGCCGGTCTGCGATGTCTTTGAGGGTCGACACGTCGCCGTCGATGTCGGCGCCTTGCCCCACGATCGTGCTTTGGCTGACCACCGGCAGGTTGTCGTCCGGATCGATCGTGCGGTAGCGCCCGATGGCGTCGAAGTTCTCGCTGGCGAAACCGAATGGATCGAAGAACTTGTGGCACGCCCCGCATTGCGGCATGGCGTCGCGCGTCTGGCCCTTCACGCGCTCGGTGCCCATCAACGAATTGAAGACGTCGAGCGCGTTGGCAGGCGGGTCACCGACCGACGTGCCGCAAGCCAAGTTGTAATAGATCCACAGCCCACGATGCACGATGTCGTCGCTGCCGGTGTGCTGGTTCGTACTGGCCAGCAAGTCGGGATGCGACAGGATGCCGGCGTTGCGCTCGGGCGGCAGCTGAACCTCGACCAGGCCACTGCCTTGGACGGCGGGCAGGCCGTAGACCTTCGCCATCTCCTCGTTCGCGTAGTACTTGTTCGAGGTGAAAAGATCGCTGAGCGAGCCGTTCCAGACCAGGTCCTTCAAGAACATGGTGGCGCTGTCGTGCAGGCTGCTCTTGAGCGTGGCGGTGAACTCCGGAAACGCCTTGGCGTCTTTGCTGGTGGCCGAGATCTTCTCGACGTTGAGGTAGTAGCTGACCTTCTTGGTCAGGTTGTCGCGTGACGGCTGCAACGCCAGCAAGCGGTCCACCTCGGCCGCCAACACCGCCGGTTGAGTGAGCGAGCCGTCAGCCGCCTTGCCCCAAAGTTGGTCGTCGGGCACCGACTGCAACATCGCGAAGCTGACTGCATTGGCTAGCTCGTACGGGTTCATCGGCACCGAGCCGGACGTGCCCGAGGCGTCGGCCCCGATCTCGGTGCGATAGAGGAAGGCGCCACTGCCGAGCGCGGCCTCGATCACCACATTGAGTGCCCGGGGCGCGCCGTCAGCCAGGCCACCGTTGAAGACCTTCATCAAGCCGGTGATCTCGGCGTCAGTGACGGGGCGTTTCCATGCGCGCGGCAGCTTTGCCCGCAAGAAGGCCTCGACGCAGCCGGCCGCTACCGCCGCCGTACCGCACGGTTTTAGCTTGCCGGCGACCTGATCGGCGGCGCGGTAGTACTGCTTCAGGACGTCGACACTGCCAACCTGGGCAGATTCGTTGAGCGGGTAGTCGCCGGTTTCGTTCGCCTTGTTTTCAGGGACGAAATCGACGCCGAACACGTCGCGGATCGCGTTCGCGTACTCTTTGTCGGTGAGCAGGGAGATGCGCGCCGGCGCCAGCGAACCGCCGGCACGACACATCGTCGTCGAATCACCACCGGTACCAGGGCCGCCGCCCGCGGTGCCTTGCGTGCCGCCCGTGCCAGCCGTCGACATGTTGGTGGCCGGGTTGTGCCCAGCGCCGGAAGACGAGCACGCGGCGACGCCGAGCGTGCCTCCGAGCAGGAGCAGGCCTACGACTTGGTTTTTCATTTCGTCACCTACAGGGAGCCGATGTGATTCGTCCCCAATCTGTCAGTGCCGGGAACACCTGTTCTTGGTGCTATATTTGTGCGGGTTCGCGCACAAACCTGTCAGCTGTCGCTGGTCCGCCGCGGTTCGGAGCTGGCTGTCCTCGCGGCTTGTGACCTATCCAGACTGCACAGCTTGACCTGTCAGCTGGCTGATTGAGCCGCTGAACCGTCGGTCAGAACACTGCGCGCGCCGCGTTGAACGTGAGTGCCATCAGCGCGAAGGCAGAGAGTGCGAACACCGCGAAGCGCGCATTGATGTTGTTCCAGAGCGCCTGTAGGAGGCTGTGCGCAACGCGCAGCGCTACGTAGGCCCAAGCCAGCGTCGCATTCACACCACTGCCTTGACCGATGACGGCCAGAGCCAACGCCACCGCGTAGAACAGCGTTGGCTGCTCGAACAAGTGATTGTAGTTGTCGGCCTTCCAGCGCACGCGCGGCGGCAGGCTTGCCGCCAGCTCGCCCTTGGGTCGGTTCGGGTCGAGCTTCAGCTTGGCGGCAAAGATGGCTGGGATACGCGTCGCGTACATCCAAAACCACATCACGTGCGTCCACGCCGCCAGCGCTACGACCGGGCCAATAATCGGACTGACTGACACCGGCTGGACCTTAGGGATAGGGGCAGGCGTTGTCCACGCCCCACGCTTTCCAGCTTTTTGGGCGTCGGGCTGGTGCGTTCTGTCACAATCTCGGCATGCCGCCGCCGCTTCCCGACCATGCCCGAGGGATCGGGCTGCGCGCGGCACACTACCGCGAGCTGGGCGAGAGCTGGCCGGCGCTCGACTACGTCGAAATCATCAGCGAGAACTTCCTCGGTGACGCGCTGCCACCGCGCTACCACCTCGATCGCGTCAAAGAGCACTACCCGATCGTGCTGCACGGCGTGGGGCTCAACATCTTGGGGCCAGCGCCGCCGGATCCCGGCTACCTCGACCGCGTGGCGTGGTTGGCCGACTACGTGAACGCGGCGTTTGTCAGCGATCATTTGTGCTGGACCGGCGCGCACGGCTACTCGCATCACGATCTGTTGCCGACGCCTTACGTGCCGGAGCTGGTCGAGCTGGTTGCCGAGCGCGCGGCCCTGGTGCAGCGCCACCTGGGACGGCCCTTCGGGCTCGAAAATTTGTCGAGCTACGTCGAGTTCGAACAGTCGAGCCTGAGCGAGTGGGATTTCTACGCCGGGGTCGTCGAGCGCGCCGGCTGTCACTTCATGCTCGACGTGAACAACATCTACGTTTCCAGCCAGAACCACGGGTTTTCGCCCGAGCAGTACCTGGCAGCGATCGACTTTTCGCGCGTGCTGCAGGTGCACGTCGCCGGCCACTCGCGCGATCCGAACGGAACCATCGTCGACACCCACGACCAGCCGGTGGTCGACGCCGTGTGGCAGCTGTACCGCTCGGCCATGCAGCGTGCGCCGCGGCCCACGCTGCTCGAGTGGGACGACCGCATTCCGCCGTTGGTCGACGTGCTAGCCGAGCTTGCCAAGGCGAAGGAGCACAGCCAGTGAGCTGGCCCGCCTCACCGGATTGGCTGCTCGAGCTTCAAGCCAGCTTTGGGCGCGTGTTGCGCACGCCGCTCGGGCGTTCGACCGGCACACTGCGCGCCGAAACCAGCGCCTACCCTGCGCGGCTGCTCGCCCAAGCCAAGCCGGGCCGCGACCTCAGCCAAGCCGAGCGCTTGGCGGTTTACAACCGGCAATACTGGTTTCGGCTCTTCACGTTGCTGCAGGGCGCCTTCCCGCTCACGGCCCAGCTGGTCGGCTTCTGGCACTTCAACCAGCTGGCCAGCGATTTTTTGGTGGCGCGACCGCCGCGCAGTTGGGACCTCGATCGCGTCGGCGACGGCTTCGCCGATTTCCTGAGCGAAGCGTTGCCGGACGCGGAGCTCGAGCTGCCAGCGCCGCGAGGTCGGCTGCCGCGGCAGGCGCTGCTAGAAGCCGCCCGCATCGATGCCGCCTACCGCGACGTGTTCGGCGCGCCCGCCACCGCGCCGTACGCACCCGCGCTCGACGACGCGGCGCGGCTGCTTCACGGCAAGCTGCGGCTCTCGCCGGCGGTCGCGCTGTTGACCGAGAGCTGGCCGCTGTGCGAGTTGCGACGGCGCCTGCTCGCGCCACAGCCAGCCGACGCTTCGCTCGCGCTCGGCGCGCGTTGGGATGCACCGCGCTCGTGGTTGCTCGGGCGCGACGGCTTGAGGCTGGGGCTACTGCCACTCGAGCCGCGCGAGGCGCAATTGCTTGGATTGCTCGCGACCCATACGGTCGCGGCCGCGCTCAGCCAGCTCGAAGCCGACTGCGCCGCCTCAGGCTCGGAGACCGAGCGACAGCAGCTGCCGGAGCTCGTCCAAGTCTGGCTCGCGCGCAGCGTAAAGCTCGGCATTTGGGCCGGTCTCGAGGCCGAGAGCTAAGGCGTGTCCCTAAATGGGGACCGCTCGCGCGCGCCCGTAAACGGGCACGGGCACGTTTACGCCGAGACCGCAGCATTCAGGGACACGCCCTAACCCGGCGCGACCGGACACGCTATGCTCGACGCCTTCATGCCGACGCCGTCCCAGGCCTTGCCCTCCGTAGCTCCTCTTTGCCCCAACCCGCGTCTGCTCGGTACCGCGCTCGCCGGCTTGCTGTGCCTGGCGACCGCTGGTTGCTCCGGCAGCCAAACGCCAGATGCCTCGGGCACAGCCGGAGCCCCCGGCAGCGGCAACTCTGCCGGCGCGCCAGCCACGGCGGGCGGTACGAGCAGCAACGGCACAGCCGGAGCTTCAGCCAAGGGCGGGGCGCCCAGCGCGGGCGGCGTGGCCGGCGACATGAGCACGGACGCACCCGGTGGGGGCGGAGCAACAGCAACCGCGGGCGGAACGTCAACGGCGGGCGGAACGAGCGGTGCGGCGAGTGGCGGCGTGGCCGGTGTGGGCGGTGCCGCGCCGGAACCGCCGCAGATCACCGCGCAGAAGGACGCCGGATTGCTGACGGCCGACGACTTCAAGGCGCTGTGCGACGAGCGCGGCGGCACCGTGGAGGTCATGCCCCACTGCGGCGGCTTCGCGACCGCCAAAGGCTTCTCGTACGACGCGGGCACCCAGCTGCTTTCGGAGCACACCTGCATGGGTACCAACACCTGCGGCGGTTGGAACTGCGTGCTGACCGAATGAGAAGTGGTGAGTGGTGAGGCTTGAGTGGTGAGTGGGAAGCGATACCAAGGCGTCTCGCGCGACGGAACTCGGTCGTTGTGGACATAGTCGGTTCCAACGATGCAAAAGCAATGGGTATTCGTCGGCGGCTACGGGACCACGATCGAAACGTTCGAGTTTGATCGCGCGACCGGGGCGTTGACATCGGTGGCGCTCACCGAGGGCGTCGCCGAAGCGCCGACCTTTCTGGCGCTCGACGAACGGCGCAAGCTGCTGTTCGCGGTCAGTGAAAAGGGTGGCGCCGACGCGGCCGAGCCAGGCCGGGCCCTGTCGTTCAGCGTCGACGCGGCGACCGGACGCCTGACCAAGCTCAGTGAAGTCTGGGCGGGTGGCAGCAACACCGTGTCGGTGGCGCTCAGCAATTCCGGCAAACACCTGCTCACCACGAGCTCGAGCAGCGCCGAAGGCCGCGTCGCGGTGATTCCGGTGTCGAGCGATGGTCACTTGGCAGAGCCGAGCGACTCGCAGGTTGCGGGCAAGAACGCGCACGGGCTGGTGCAGTCACCGAACGGCGAGTTCGTGTGGGTCGTCTGCCGCGGCGACGAGCTGGTCGCGCAATATCGCTTCGACGATCACAGCGGCAAGCTGTCGGCGCTGAGCGCGCCTAGCGTGTCGTTTCCCAGGCCTTCGGGACCACGCCACATTGCAGCGCACCCCCACCACCCCGTCGTGTACGCGCTGCTCGATTGGTCGGGCGACATCGTGACTTACGGCTACGGTGCGGACGGGCTGCTGCACGACCCGAGAACGATTTCGGCCTTCCCGCCGGGCAAAGAGCCCGTGGCGGCGGCTGGAACGATGACTGCCGCCGAAATTGAAGTCTCACGCGACGGCCGTCGGGTGTACGCCAGCACCAGAACGCCCGAATGCCAGAGCCTGGCCGTGCTGGACGTGGGCGCGAACGGCCAGTTGACGTTGGTGAAAAACGAAGCGGCGGGTGGGCTGATCGCGGGGCCGCGCCATTTCATCTTGAGCGGCGACAACCGTCACTTGCTGCTCGCCAACCAAGACAACGACAGCTTGCTGGCGTTCAGCGTCGCCGAGGAGACTGGCCTGCCGACCCTGCTCGGAACCGCGACGCCCACGCGTGTGAAGAAGCCCAACGCGTTGGCATTCGGCGCGTTCGACTAATCGCGAGTCGTGTGTGCGCGTAAGTAAGCGCTTGCGCCATGCAGGCGTTGCCGCCGCAGTCGGCGCCGGTCAGCGAGACCGACGTCGACTGCGGCGGCGTTTGCCCGACCTGCGCCGCAACGCAGAAATGTCAGATCGATCAAGACTGCGCGTCGGACAATTGCGAGCAGCTACGCCTGACGTGCCTGCCCGCGTCATGCCTCGACGGCGTGAAAGACGGCAGCGAGACTGACGTCGACTGTGGCGGCGCGGACTGCTCACCTTGCTACATCCTCAAAGCTTGTTTGGTGGATGCCGATTGCGCGACGAACCAATGCGACGCGGCCAAGCTCACGTGTCGCGGGTCGGCGTGTCGCGACACGCGCCGCGACGGCTCCGAGACCGACATCGACTGCGGCGCCTGGGACTGCGGGCCATGCCACGTCGGCCAAAAGTGCCTGAGCAACTTCGACTGCCAGGGTGGCCACTTGTGCAGCACGCAGCTGCCGCACGTCTGCTACGGCCTGTAACGCGTCGCGAGTGGCCAGGCTATTTCCACGATTCTGCGGTCCAATACTCGACCATTTTTCGGATCAAAGCCGCGTCTGGCGCAGCGACGTTACGCAGGCTCTCGCTCGCGCCTTCGGTCATTTTCGTCTCGAACAGCACCGCCGGCCCGGTCTTGGGCACCGCGTACTTGGTCTTGAAAAAGTCGAGCAACTTGATCGTCGGATTGACGGCAGGATCGGGATTGCTCGCCGCCAACTTGGCGAGCCAATCCTGGGCCGAGACTTGCTCGAACTTCAGCCCTGCGCCGGCTAGCATCGGCAGTAGGTCCCGGGTCCAGTTGAAGGCCTTGGGGTTGACCACGTGATAGACGTCTTGACGCTTCGCGGATTGGCAAATCTCGACCATGACCTTGGCGACGACGTCGATTGGCAGCCAATTCAGCGTGTCGTTCAGCGCGGGCAGCGCGCCGATGCCGAGCGCCGAGCGGATCATCAGCGGGATCGCTTCGGTCGCGTTCCACTGCCCTTGCTGGGTGTCGCCGACGATCTGCCCGACGCGAAGGACGCGCGCGTCCAGGCCGGCTCGCTGCGCGTGCAGGCACAGCCGTTCTGCGACCAGCTTCGAGCGGGCGTAACCCATCTGCTGCGCGTCGGTCAGATGCTTGAGGTGCGCCTCGGCAATCACGCTGCCCGACCGCACCGCCGCCGAAACCGACGAGACGAAGAAGAACCGGGCCCGCGACGCAAAACTGAAGTCGAGCAGGTGGCGCTCGCCTTTGACGTGATCCTCGAACGAGGACACGCCCATGTTGAAGTTCACGCTCCAAGCATTGTGAATCACCAGGTTGACCGGGCCCAAAGCCCCGGGTTTCAAGCCAAAGTCCGGCTTGGTCAGGTCGGCGCTGAACGATTCGACGCGCTCGACCGCGACATCGAGCCCGCGCGCCTTGAGCGATTCGAGCGTGCGGGCATGCGCGTCCGCGCCACGATTCAGGCAGTAAATCTTCTCGATGCTCGGAACTTGAAGCAACGTCTTGAGAATGTGGGCGCCGAGCGAGCCGGTCGCGCCGGTCAACAGCACCACACGCGGCGCGCCTGCGTCGGCCACGGCTTGCGCGGTGAAGACGCCGTAGCGATCGATCAACGCCTGCATCTCTTCGGTCTCGGAGCGCTTGCTGTACGAGCCGCCCGAGCGAAGCGCGAACAGGTACGACGCCAGCGCCGTGATGTTCGGATACTCGAAGCACACATTGGCCGCGACCTCCGACGCCTTGCTGCCCACGTCGAGCGTCTTCATGATCCGCGAGAACATACGGTAGGCGCCGAGCGAATCGAGCCCCAGCGCAAAGAAGTCGGCGTCCGACGCCAGCGCCGCGGCGGCTTCGGCCGGCAGCTTGAGAATGTCGACCACCAGCGCTTTGAGCCACACGCCGGTCTGCTCCAGATCGAGCTGTAGCTGGCCGCCGGTCGCGCGCTCGGCGTCTTCGTAAACGGACTGAATCAGCGTCTCGAATTTCTTGTAAAACGCCGCACGAATCACCGTACCCTTGTCGGTCTTCGGGCAGTCGTCGGCGGCGTCCGACTTCAACACGCGGATGTGCTCGCGATCGATCTTGGCGTGGGCCTCCGCCTGTTCGTTGGCGACGTCGATCGCCGGCTGCACCAGTCGCAAGTATTCGTCCTCGGACAGCGAGTCGTAGCCCTTGGCCGGCACGATGATCAGACCGGCGGAAACCTGCCCGACCCCGAACACCACCGCCTCGGCCACGTGCGGATCCGCTTGCACGGTGTGCTCGAACTGGACCGGGTTGAGCTTTTCGCCGCTGACCAGGATGATCCAGTCGTCGAGCCGCCCGACGTACTTGAAGCGGTCGGCCTTTTCGGGGTGCCGAATGAACAAATCACGAGTTGCGTAGCTGTTGTCGGGCTGGTTGGAGACGACCTTGGCCTGCCAGCCGTCCAGAATCACGGCTTCGTAGGCGTCGCCATGCTGGGTCCAGCGCAAATACGGCAAGAGCGCCGGGCCCGGCCGCAGCCAGTTCCACTCGCGGTCGCCCGGCTCGCGAAAGCTGGTCATCAATTGACCGACTTCGGTCGCGCCGTAGTGCGAGACGAGGTTCACGCCGGCGTCGACCAGCATCTCACCCAAATCATCCGGACAGGCCGAGCCGCCGAACATGACGATCTTGAACCGCTTGAGCAGCTGCAGGCCTTCCTCGGTGGCGAGGATTTTCAGCGCGTACGGCACGCCGTAGAAGATCTCGAGCTCTTCGCCGAGGTGTTTGAAGACAGCGGTCAGCTGGCGCGCGCTGAGCGGCAAATGCGGATTGTAGAAGTAGATGGTCTTACCGGCGTACAGCGCGCGATAAAACGAAGACAGACCGTGATTGTGGAACAGCGGCAGCGTGATGAAGCCGCGCATGCCAAAGTTGTTGGCCGCGTTGACGATGTAGTTGCGATGAATATTGCGGATCGGTTTGGGGAAGCCGGTCGAGCCCGACGAGTGCAAAATGTTGCAGCTGGTGTTGGTCTCGAAGTCCAGATCCAGATCGATGACGACCTTGGTCAACGGCCCCTCACGGTAGTCCGCGAACAGCGTGGCGGACTTGAGCTGACGCAGCGCCGCGACGCTGTCGACCTTCGCCTGGTTGGCGGCCGAATACACGATGTCGTGACAGTTGGTCTTTTCGAGCAAGCTGCTGATCGCCTCTGGGCTCAATCGGGTCGACAGCAAAAGGACGGTAAAGCCGAGCCGACCGAGCGCGAACTGCGCCACCAGGTAGTCGAGGTCACTCAGCGCCAGGAGCGCCACGACACGCTCGGGCGAGCTGCGCTCGCGATTGCCGAATAGCTTGCGGTAATGCTGGGCGGCGCGGTCGGCGTACGCATCGAGCTGGCCTGCCGTGTGCACCACGTAGCTGTCGGGCTCTTCACTCTCCGGGTATGCTGCGATTGGAACGTCCGGCGCCGCTTTCGCCCTCAGCCGGAGCAGTTCGTCGAGCGTGCGCGGTTCCTGAATCGTGGTCGTGCCCATCGTGCCTGGAGCTTACTCATTTCCGACGACCCGGCTCTGACCGCGGTACGATTTTTTGATCGACCCGGGCAGCGCCGGACACTCGACAAGCTGGGGTAGCTCGTGGACACTGCGGCCGGCCCACGTTGAACGGCTCGACTTTGTTCTTGGGGAGTGAAGCGCAAGCCGCGACGTGACCGTCTGCCGTTGGGCGCCGGTACGTTGTCCGGAATCCGAGACAGCGATTCTCGAATTCCGGATCTTCACGCGATGAATCACCGGCGTTTCGTCGCGCGCAGTCGCTTAACTTCGCGGCTGACGTCGCCGTTCGAAGGCATTGCGAACACCTCGTCTCGACTTCACGAGTCGAGCTCGAGAGTCACTCCGCGAAGGACGCTGTCTTGAAACGACGAACCCTGTCTATTGTCCGATCGCTGCGCGGTAGCGCGGTTGTTTCTGCGGTGCTGGGCTTGAGCCCGGGCGCGCTGGCCCAACCCGCCGGCAAGGCGGCCCCGGCGGCCGCACCCGCACCGGCCTTGCCCGCGAAGCCGGCCGAGGCCAAGCCGCCTGCGAAACCGGCGCCCGCGCCGCCCAAAGCCGCCGCAGCGCCGCCCAAAGCCGCCGCAGCGCCGCCCAAGGTGGTGGCGGCACCCAAGGCCGCCGCCGTGGCCCAGCCCGAGCCCGCCGCCAGCAAAGACGAAGTCGCGGCGCTGCGTAGCGAGGCGAAGGCGCTGCGCGACGACGTGCAGGCGCTACGTCAAGATCTGAACCGCGCCGTCGGTGCGCCGGCCCTGAACGCGAACCAACAGCGCGCCAAGCTCGACAGCGAGCTCGCCGAAGCCAAGAAGAAACGCGCCGCAATCCAAGCCGCAGTCGATGGCGGCTTGGATCGGGCGGCCGTCGCCGACTCGATCGCCAGCACCGACGCCAGGATCGCGCAGCTCGAAGCGGCGCTGAAGCAAGGTGATGCACCGGCAACGCGCTCGCTGTCGGAGGTCGCGACCGACGTCCAACGTCTGGACGCGGCGCTCGCCCAGCGCGCGAAAGCCGCCGAGCCGCCACCGCCCGCGGCCCCGGCGCCCGCCAAACCGCCCAGTGCCGACGCGCCTGCCGAGGTGACGGTGGCGAAGACCGGCTTTTTCCAGCCCAGTGCCAACCTGCAAGTTTGGGCGATCGCTTCGCACCTGACCAGTAGCGCCACGCCCAACGAGTCGTGGACCAACGGCCTCAGGATTCGTCGCGCGGAGCTCAAGATCAAAGGCGAAATCGTCAGAAAGACGTTCGGCTACATGGTCATGTTCGACCCCGCGCGCCTGCTCGACTTCGCGAACAAGACCGTCCCCGTCAGCGGCGAGACGCCGGCGCCGACCACCGCCGGCAGCGTGAGCGTCGCGCAGCCTCCCGCCGGTGGCGCCACGTCGATCTTGCAAGACGTCGCGCTCATTTACCTGAACGACTACGCCGACGTGTCGGTTGGTCAATTCAAGATCCCGGTCAGCCTGGAAGGCTCGGGCAGCGCGTCCAAGCTGTATTTGCCCGAACGCGCGCTGGTTTCGCGTAAATATGGCGACCGTCGCGACCTTGGCATCAAGGCCGAGAAGAAGTTCGAGCACTTCGGCTACACGCTGGGGCTTTACAACGGCGAGGGCCAAAACAAGCTCGACTCGAACGATCAGAAAGACCTCACGCTGCGGCTCGAGGCCTATCCGATCAAAGACCTCACGCTGGCCGTCGTGGGCTACACCGGGCTCACCGAGCGCAAGGAAGTCGGCACCAAAGACCGCGTGGAAGGCGACGTGAAAGTCGAGAAAAACGGCGTTTTGCTGCAGGCCGAGTACATCCGCGGCTGGGACATGACCGGCTCGACGGCGGCGCACAAGCGCATTCAAGGCCAAGGCTTCTATGTGTTGGCCGGCTACACGTTGTTCGACGAGCTGCAACCGGTCGTGCGCATCGGCTCACTCGATCCCGAAATTGGCCACGATGAGCACGGCGCGGCCGCTGTCGACGCGAATGACGAAACCACCAGCTACGAAGTGGGCGTGAACTACTACTTCAAGTCCCACGACGCCAAGCTGCAGCTCGCCGGCGGCTTGTTCGATCCAGAGCAGCGCTCCCAGCACACGCGCTTCGATCTGATCCTCGCAGCTCAGGTGGCTTTCTAAGAGCGTGTCCTGAATTGGCTCCCCGCCCGTGCCCGTAAACGTGCCCGTGCCCGT
>FSUE01000156.1_pt1 | contig 18467 bp, 16 predicted proteins | sample 1637031 | NCBI WGS metagenome assembly FSUE01 (sample SAMEA3914819, study PRJEB12502) | metagenome | biome: forest; material: soil | place: Canada | collected 2010-06-26 | depth 0.3 m | reverse complement strand
TCCCACCGACCCAGCAATCGCTCAATCTCGCCCAGCCGCTTGGCCGCAATTGCCTCAATCTTGATCGAGCTCATTTTTGATATGGGTAGTATCATCTGATACTATCTGAGATCAAATTTCTCCGGCTTTTTCGTGGCGCAGCCCGTCTTTCGCCGAGCCCGAGCCCGAGCCCGAGCCCGAGCCCGAGCCCGAGTCCGACTTCCGGTCTCGTTCCCGGTCTGCGCAGCTCGGCCCAACGACGCCACACCAGCTTCTGCAAGGCGGGCTGCGGGTTGGCAGCCACTGGGACTACTTGAAGTCTTTGGCGGAGGGGCCGAGCAGGGTGCCGCACATGGTTTTGCAGCGGATGTCTTTGTCGCTGCACGTGCACTTGCCGGCTTGCTTCTTCTTCAGCGTGTCTTTCATTTCGGCGACGGTGAAGCCGGCGATGCGCTCGACGCGATCCATCTTCCACTTCTCTTTGCGCTGCTTGGCCGTGAGCGGCTCGGTCGGCGCGCCGTCAGGCTCGGCGCAGCAGCGAAAGCCGAGAAAATAGTAATAGAAGCCCTCATCGTGGGTGTAAATCTTGGGACGGCACTGGTTGCGGACGCCTTTGTACCAAGGCCCGCCGCTGTGGATACTGTCGAACTTGCCCTTGAAATCGGGCTCGTTGAAGCTTTCACTTTGCGTCACTTCGTCGGTGTTGCCGGGCAAGTCGGCCACGCCATACGGGCTGATGCACTCCGGTTGGCTGCCGTTGCGCACGCCTTTCCACAGGCGCGCGAGCTCGTCGGGGTCACGCTGCGCGACCTTCTTCATGTCCGGCGAATCCCACTCGACGTCGCCGTGGCATTTGTTGGTGTCGCGCGTGTAGCCGTAGGGGAAGGGCAGCATGTCGGGGCCCTCGCAGGCCAGCGTCCACTCGGTTTCGGTGCACATGCGCTTGCCGACTGCGGCGCACTTGATCTGGGCTTGGTGGAATTTGTTCATCACCTCGGGGCGCGCGCCCTTTTCGTTGGGCCAGGTGTACGTGTCCATGCAGAAGCGTTTTTTGGTCTTCTGCCCGACGCACTCGCTGTGAGGCTCGAACTCTTCGCAGATGTCTTTGTCGTTGGCTTTGTCGTGCCATTGCTTGAGGCACTTGTGCTCGACCTTGCTGCAGTACTCGCCTTCGACCAGCTGCATGCCGTCGGGGCAGGCGCTGTCGTCAACATCCCCGGAGCTCTTGTTGGCGACGTGCGGCGCTTGTGGCGGTTTTGCGGCTTTTGCCGGCGCTGCCGAGGCGGAACCGGCAGGGCCGGCAGGGATCGGGTCTTCGCCGCCTTGGCTCGGGGGTGGCACCGCAACCGACGCCAGCGGCGCCACGCTTGGGCTCGGGCTCGGGGGCTCGGCGGCGATCGCGCCGTTGCCGGCGGGGGCTGGCGCAGCCGCGCAAGCGACGTACACGAAATAGACGAAACCGAAAGCGAAGGCGCGACGCATGACCGGCGGACCCTACAAGAAACGCCCGAAAGCACCAAGCTCGTCCCGACACGCTGGGCTTGCCGCCGCGCGTCGCGCCTGCCTCGGCTTGCCCTGGCCCGCGTGACGACTCATGATGTGCCGAGGCGCTCGGACTCATGCAGGTCATTCGTCGTGTCGGTCTGATTGGTGATCTGCACGCGGAGGACGAGACGCTGGATTTTGCGCTGACCCAGCTGAAGCAGCTCGGCGCCGAGACGTTGCTCCAGGTCGGTGACATCGCTGACGGTCCGGGCGACTTGAGCCGCAGCGTCGCGCTGTTGCTCGAGCACCAGGTGCTGGCCGTGCGGGGCAATCACGATCGTTGGCTGTTGAGCAATCAGCTGCGCGACCTACCCTACGCCGGGCAATTGGCCGACACCGCGCCCGCCGTCGTCGACTTCTTGAACGCGCTGCCGGTGATGCGTGAGTTCCGCTCGCCGCGCGGCCACGTGCTGCTTTGCCACGGCCTGGGCACGAACGACATGGCCGGCGTCAAACCCGATCACGAAGGCTACGACATCTCGTCGAATACCGATCTCCAGCGGCTGATCACCGAACGGCGCTACCGCTTCGTGCTCAACGGCCACACCCATCGGCCGATGCTGCGCACCTTCGGGCCGCTTTCGATCATCAACGCTGGCACTTTGCTGCGCGAGCACGAGCGCTGCTTCACCTTCGTCGATTTCGAGCGCGGCGAGCTCAAACGCTTTCGTCACCCGCTCGGCCCGCTGTCCACGAAGCTGGAAGATTGGTCCGTCGACCGGCAGGTGCTGGCTGATGCGCCTTCCGAACCGTTTCGCGAACCTTTCGTGTAGGCGCACGCGTTGTTGAGGGCGGCTCAAGAAACAATTGTTGAGCGCCGCTCAAGTATCCCCGCGTTCCAGTGCAGCGGTGCCCGGCGGCGCGAACCGGGGCGACCGAGCGATAAAGAATTGTTGAGTGCGGACTCAAGGGGCTTGCGCGGCATCGCGCGGCGTCCCATGTAGGCGACACCTTCGAGTCACGGAGCTGACGAAATCATGGACGGTTCCGCACCTTCTTCCAACGCCTTTGCGCCCCAGCTAGCCCCGCAAACGGACGAAGTTTCCAAGAAGCTTCGCGGCGGCGTGTGGGAGCGTAGCGAGGTAGCGCGTGGCATTTATGGCGCGGTTTTGGCCCTCGGCCGCTGGCTCGCGGACCACGGCGTCACGCCAAATGCGCTGACGTACGTGGCTCTGGCAATGGCGGTCGCTTCCGGTGTCGCTGCAGCCCTGAGCTGTTATCTGATCTCCGCCGTGTGCCTGCTCGTCAGTGGCGCGTTCGATTTGCTGGACGGCATCGTCGCGCGTAGTGCGCACCTCAGTACGCGGTTCGGCGCTTTGCTCGATTCGACCGTGGATCGCCTGGCCGACGCGTTTCCGCTGATGGGCCTGATCGTGGCGTGCTCGCAGACCGCGTTGTCGTCGGTGGTGTTGGTCGTGGCAATGATGGCCGGCTTCGCCATCTCGTATGTCCGAGCGCGCGCCGAGGGGTTGGGTATCAGCTTGCCCACGCTGTTCATGCGCCGCGCCGAGCGTGTCGTCATGCTGCTGGTGGCCTTGGTGGTGGGCTCGATCAGCGCGCACGGCTTTCCGGCTGAGGTCGCCATGCTGTCGATCATTGCCGTGATGGCGCTGCTGAGCGTCGTGGCCGCCGTTTGGGCGCTGCGTGCAGCCTATGTGGTGCTGGCGCTCGACGACGTCACGCGCGTCACCGTGCCAGCAGCGCCGACACCGAGTAGGCCATAGCGCCGGCCACGACGCCGGCCAGCAGGTCGTCCGCCATGATTCCGACGCCGGGTGGCTCGAGCTTTTGCACGCTGTCAATCGGCCCCGGCTTGGTGATGTCGAGCACGCGAAATAATGCCAGCGCCAAGAGTCGAATCCCGAAGCTACTGCCACTGACCATGCCCATGGCGATCAACGTCCCGCACACCTCATCGATGACGACCTTCTGTGGGTCCTCGATGCCTTCGGCCTTGGCCACCTCGTTCGAGGCCCAGATGCCGACCGCGGACAGCGCCACGACGATCGCCGCGTGCGGCAGTGGGCCGAGCGTCGCCAGCGCCAAGTGTAGCGGCACGGCCCCGAGCGACCCCACGGTGCCCGGAGCCTTCGGAGACAAGCCGCAACCGAACCAAGTCGCGAGCCATCGGGCGGGGAGGGCGGCTTGAGCCATGGCGCGACCGTAACACGGGCGGCGCTGCCGTCACGGCCGGGTCTGTTGCGCCACCGGCAGCTGATCTCCCGGCTCTTTCCGCTGGTGCCGGTGCTGTACGTGCTGGTCATCGCCGGCATCGGTGACCTGCGGGTCGAGCACGTGGTGTTGGTGTTGGTCGTGCTGGCGTTGTCGGCTTTCGGCCCGCGGGCGCGCGCGTTCCTGAGTGACATCACGCCCTATGTGCTGGTCCTTCTCGGCTACGACATGGTGCGCTATGCGCGGCGCGTGTTCGTCACTGCCGAGCGCGTGCACGGCTGCCAAATGCGCTCGTTCGAGCTGTCGACGCTTGCGGTTTCGCCTGGCGTCACGCTGCAAGACTGGTTTCAGAGCCACCACGCGCCGTTTTGGGACGTGGTGTTCGCGGTGCCGTACACGGTGTTCGCTTACCTGGCGCTCGTCTATTCGGCCTACCTGTACTTCGTGGATCGGCCACGTATGCGCCGTTACCTGTGGGCGTTCGCGATCGCCAATTTCATCTCGTTCGTGGTCTGGATGGCGTTCCCGGCGGCGCCGCCCTGGTACATTCGTGCTCACGGCTGTGACGTGAGCATGAACGCGCTGCCCAGCGCGGCGGGGCTGCTGCGCGTCGATCAGCTGTTCGGCATGCATTACTACGCGAGCCTCTATTCACGCGCGTCGTCGGTGTTCGGCGCCATGCCCAGCATGCACTGCGCTTACCCGATGCTCGGCCTGTTGACGGCTTGGCGGTCTGCGACCTGGAAAACGCGGCCGATTCACCTGCTTTACGCGGTAACCATGTTCGTCGGCTCCAACTACCTCGACCATCACTGGCTGTGGGACGGCATTGCCGGTGTGGCGCTCGCGTGCGTCGCGGTTTGGCTGTCGGGTAAGCTGCTGGCAGCGCCCCGCGCAGCGCTGCCGCCACGCGCCGCGGCGGAGGCCGCGTGAACGCAGCCAACGCGACGCAGCCATCGAGTTACGCTGCTCGGATCGCGTACTTTCTGATGGCGCGCTACCGCTGGGTGCTGGCACTAGCCGCGCTGCTGATGGTGGTGAGCGGCTACCGCACGGTGCTGACCTACAGCTCGCTCAAGAGTGAGCTGGAAGAGCTGCTGCCGAAGTCGGCGCCCAGCGTGTCTGCGCTCAGCGAGCTGCGCCAACGTTTGCCCGGCCTGCGCTTTCTGGGCGTGGTGGTCGAGGTCGACGAGCCTGGGCGCGCCACGGACGCCGAACGGTTCTTGGATCAACTCGCCGCGCGGATTCGCCAGTACCCGCCCGACCTGGTGCGTGGCGTGCGCCTGGATACCAGCGCCGAACGCGAGTTCGCCGAGCGCTACGCGCTGCAGCTGATGGAGCCGTCGGACGTGCGGCGGTTGCGCGAAGCCGTCGAGGCGCGGCGTGACTTCGAGGTTTCGCACGCCATGGGCAGCGACCTCGACGCCGACGACGAACCCGGTGAAGCCGCGCGCAAACCGCCCGAATTGCCGCTCGACGAGCTGCGCCGCAAGTACGAGACGCGCTTCGGCGCGCAAGCCAAAGCGAAAGCTCGAAATTCCGATCGCTTCGTCTCGCCGGACGGGCGCGACTTGGCGTTGTTGGTGCAAACCAGCTCGACCTCGACCGGCTTCGAATCCGACCGGCGACTGCTGACGAAGGTCAAGGCTGACGTGCTGGCGCTGGGCGGCGCGCCGCGTGGTGCGCGGCTCGGTTACGCTGGTGACGTCGCCACGCGCGTCGAGGAAACCGAAGGCCTGGCGTCGGATCTCGGTTTGTCTAGCGCGGTCGTCGGCTTGTTGGTGATCAGCAGCTTGCTCTGGTTCTATCGCTCGTGGGCGGCACTGGTCGTTCTATTCGTGCCGCTGTTGCTCGGGACTTGGTCGGGGTTTGCGCTAGTAGCGCTGCCGCCGCTGTCGATCCGCTACCTGAATACCAATACGGCGTTCCTCGGCTCGATCGTCGTCGGCAACGGCATCAACAGCGGCATCATGCTCTTGGCGCGCATTCAAGAGGAGCTGGGGCTCGGTAAGCCCGTGAAAGACGCGGTGGCGAGCGGTGTCTCGGAGAGTTGGCGCGCCACCTTGGCCGCGGCGCTGGCTTCGGGCGCCGCGTACGCTTCGCTGATTTTCACCGATTTTCGTGGCTTCAATCAGTTTGGCTGGATTGGCGGCTTCGGCATCGTCATGTGCTGGGTCGCGATGTACCTGCTGATGCCGCCGCTGTGTCTGCTGCTGGGCGAGCGCCTGCGCCCGCGGCCGACGCCCGTGGGCGAGCGGGTTGCGCGGCGCTCGCTGGCCGCGCGCGTCGCCGACTTCACGATGCGACATCGCCGCGGCGTGCTGGCCGCGCTGGCGGTGCTCGGGCTCGTATCGCTGGCCGGGCTGGCCACGCGACGTGACGATTGGATCGAGTACGACTTGTCCAAGTTGCGCCGCAAAGATTCGTGGGTGAACGGTGAGCGCTACTGGGGCAAGCGCATGGACGCAGCCACTGGCCGTTACCTCACGCCGAGCGTCGTGATGGCCGAAAGCGCCGCCGACGTGCCCAAGCTCGAAGCGCGCCTGCGCGAATTGATGGAGCACGGCGGCGCCGGCGATCTGATCGCCGAAGTGCGGAGCGCGCAACAGTTGTTGCCCGATACGCGCTTTGCTTCGATCGACGAAGCCAAGCTGCTCAAAGCTGCGATCACGCCCAAGCTACGTGGCAAGCTGAAGGAATCGGACCGCGCGCTGTTGGATCGCGCGCTCTCCGACGCGTCGTTGGTCGGCTTGACCGCGCAAGATCTGCCGGAAGCGTTCGCGGCCGGGCTGCGCGAGAAGGACGGGCGGATCGGCCGCAGCGTGCTGGTGTTTCCGAAGGTGGGCGGCGGAACCTGGCAATCCGAGCGCTTGGCTGGTTTTGCGCGCGACATGCGCGAAGCGGCGCGTGAATCGGGCGCGATTGCGGCAGGGCCGCTGCTGTTGTCGAGTGATCTGGCGCACGCCATGCGCGCCGACGGCCCGCGTGTGACGCTGTTGTCGTTCGCGTGCGTGATCGCGATCTGCATCGGCGCGTTCGGCGTCGTGGGTCGCCAAGCTTGGGCGTTCTCCGGGCTGAGCGTGGCAGCGCTGTTGCTCGGCATCTCGTTCATGCTCGGGCTGTTGGCGTGGACCGGCGCCAAGCTGAATTTCTCGAACTTCGTCGCGCTGCCGATCACCTTCGGCATTTCCGCCGACTACTCGATCAACATGCTGCGGCGCTTCCAGTCCGAAGGCGAAAGCACCGACGAGCGCCTGTCGCACACCAGCGGCGCCTTGGCGCTGTGCTCGGCGATGACGGTGATCGGCTGGGGCGCACTGCTTTTGGTCGAGAATCAGGCGCTGTTCTCGTTCGGCGTGTTCGCGATCAGCGGCGAGCTGGCGTCGCTGACGGCAGCCGTGTTGGCGTTGCCGGCGGTGCTGTCGTGGCTCACAGTCGCGTCAAAAGAGCGCAGATCAGGCCACCCGGACACGGCTCCGACGGCTCTGGGATGAGCTGGCAGCTGTCCACTACGGCAACCTTGACGGTCGGCGTGTTCGGATCGGCGCCCCAGCTGGAGCTGGTACCCCACTTCAGCTTCGGCTTGTCCATCTCACCGGGGAAGTGCACCTTGCACTCGGTAACGAAGCGCGCGAGCTTCTCGGGCAACAGATTGCCGGGCGGCTCGATGTGTAGGCGTGTCGCCAGCGCGGGCGTTGCCCACAAGCCTGCCACCAACACCAGCCGGTTGTCGTTCCACGTGCGGTAAGGCTGGATGACGTTGGCCTTGTTGTCGTCGAGTGGCGCGGTCGGGTCACGCGGCCACGCCTCGGTCTCGCTCTTGTTCGCGCAGTGCTTGCCTTCGAACTCTTTGTCGTAAGCGCAAGCGAGCCCGGCGTAGTCCGCGGTGACGAGCGTGATCCGCAGCGAGGTCGTGCCGCCGATCTTCCACTCGTCGACCTTCGACGTCGGCGGCTCTTTCGGTTCGAGCGCCTGGCCCAGAGCTGACCAGTGCGGAAACAGCGTGAGGCCACCGATGATGGCGGCCGCGATCAAGAACCTGCCGCCGATGACCGGTGTCTCTTCGACGACCGGGGGTCGTTGCCCCTTGGCCTTGGGCTTGGCTCGCGGTTTCGCGCTGGTCGGGCCGGAAGGCCCCGCTGGCAGCTTGGGCTGGGCTTTCTCAGCAGGTTTCTCGCTGTCGCTCATGGCTCGCGGGTTGATAGCGCAAAAGCCGGCCGGACACTAATCCCCTTTCCAGGCTATATTGAGGCTGCTTCCCGAGGGGCTTTCACCTTGCCAATGAGGTTCGTTATGACTAGCAGGCGCCCGCTATCCCCCCGTCCTCTTACCCTAGTCGGGGCACTCGGCGCTTTCGCCGTCCTGCTGACTAGTGCCGCGCCGGCCAACGCCGCGATCACCTTGGCGGGTGACGCCGCGACGGCGTTCGACACCAAAGTCTTCTTGATGGGGCTCAATCAGCCCACGGACCTTGCCGTGCTTCCCGACGGGCGGGTCATCATCATCCAGAAGTCAGGTGACTTGGTCACGGTGCCCGCTGCCGGTGGCGACCCGATCGAAGATCACATCGACGTCAGCACGAACAGCGAGCAGGGGCTGTTGGGCATCGTCCCGGATCCGAACTTTGCCACGAACCAGTACATTTACGTCTACGCCGACAACCCGGATAGCCAGCCCAATCGGCACCAGATCTTGCGCTACAAGTTCACGCCTGAGAGCAAGCTGGGCACCAAAACCGTCGTGCTCGACATGGGCCTCGAGGGGCCAGCCAACCACGATGGCGGTGGCATCGACATCTATCAGGGCAATCTTTACATGGGTGTCGGCGATACCGGAGCCAACTCTTCGCCGCCCACGAACCGCTACGGCACGTGTTTGAACAAGGGCAACGGCAAGGTCCTGCGCATCAGCCTCGCCGACGCGACGCTCGGACAACCACCGGCCGACAACCCGTTGGTCGACGTCGCGGCGGTCACGGGCTGCGACAGCACAGGCAGCGAATTCAAGATGACCGCCCCGGACAAGCGGATCTTTGCGTGGGGTTTCCGCAATCCCTTCCGGCTGTGGGTCGACAAGACGAACGGCAAAGTGTGGGTTGGGGACGTCGGCGAAGCCACGCGCGAGGAAATCGACGTTGTCCAGAAAGGCATGCACCATGGCTATCCGTTCCGTGAAGGCGGCAAGGATTGGGCGCAGAATTTTGCCCCGCCCGGCGAGTGCATGGGGGTGACGCCTGGAACCGCATGTGTTGCGCCGGTGTTCGACTACGATCGCACCGGCAAAGACTCGAGCGTCATTGGTGGGCGCATCCTCGACGGTTGCAACTGGCCGGCGGCCTGGAAGAGCCGCTACCTGTTCGGCGACTACAACCAAAACAAGCTCTGGACGCTGGACGTCAACGCCACGCGCGACGGCGTCGTCGCCAATTCGCAAAAGGACTTTGCCACCAGCGACAGATTGACGGCCATGCGCATGGGCACCGACAACGCGCTTTACATCCTGGAAGAGGGCGGCAACGTAACGCGCATCACCGCCAAGGGCGGGATGGCGACAGCCAACTCTTGCCCCAGCGTGAACGCCGAGCCAGGCGGAACGCCCGGCGGCGGTGGAGCTGCAGGCATGGGCGCCGGCGGTTCAAGTGGTCAAACGAGCACGGGCGGCCAGACGAGCACGGACGGTGGTTCATCGAGCACCGCGGGTAACGCTGCAACGACTGCCGGGGCGACCAGCACGGCCGGTGCGGCAGGCGTCAGTGGCGGAGCAAAGGGCAACAACCCCGCTTCTGGCGACTCGGGTGGCTGTGGTTGTCACGTCGTCGGGTCGCCCGCGACGTCCACGTTGGGCCTAGGCGCATTGGTCGCAGGGCTCGGCATGAGCCTGCGTCGGCGACGTGGACGCAAGTCGCCATGATCGTGCGCGCGCGCTTGTTGAGTGTTCGCCGTTCAGTTCCTTTCGTGCTCGCCGCTTGTGGGGCCGTCGCCGGCTGCAGCGGCGGTGAGCCCGGCGGTTCAGGGGCTGGCGCCGGCGGCGGGAGCTCTGGCTCGGGACCGGCTGGGGCGGTCAGCGGCTCGAGCGGAGCGCCGGTTGGAGGCATGAGTGGCGCAGCTGCTGGCGGAGCTGCCGGAGCCGGCGGCGCAGTGTCGGGTGCCGGAGGCGGTGCCGGCGCTTCGGGCTCAGGTGGCGTCGCTGCCACCGGCTGCGTCATTTCGACGACCGACGACCAGCAACCGATGCTGCTCAGCAAGACCGGGTGCGTCGACATGGCGGATCCAACCAAGCCGGCCTCCGGCCTGGTGCCCTACGCGGTGCGCAGCGCGCTCTGGTCCGACGGCGCGGCCAAAGAGCGCTTCATGCGTATCCCCGACGGCGCGAAGATTCACGTGTTGGACTGCGCTGTCGAGGTCGATGCTTGCAAGCCGCCCGGCTTGGGTGGCAGCGGCGAGGATGACGGTCATTGGGACATGCCGGTCGGCACGGTGCTCGTGAAGAACTTCAGCATCGACGGCAAGCACATCGAGACGCGCCTGTTCATGCGCCGCTCCGCATCCAATCTCACCGGCTGGAAGGGCTTCAGCTACGAATGGAACGACGCGCAAACCGAGGCCAATCTTTTGCCCGACGACGCAACCGGCAAAGACAAGCCGGTCGGCAATGCTCCGCAAGTTTGGCATTATCCGAGCCGCAGCCAGTGCATGGATTGTCACACGCGCTACGCGGGGCGTTCGCTCGGTCCGAGCACGCAGCAGCTCAACAGTGACTTTGCCTACGCTGACGGCACGATGAATCAGATCGCGAAGCTCACGCAGCTTGGTCTGTTCGAGGCCGCTCCCAAGACCATGGCCGGCTATCCCGACCCGTTCGGTAGTGACGCCACTTTGGAGCAGCGCGCCCGCTCTTACATTCAGTCGAACTGCGCAATCTGCCACCGGCCCGGTGGCGAGTTCAGCAGCATCGACATGCGTTACACGACGGCCTTCGCGGACACCAAACTCTGCGAAAAGATCGAGCGGGACACCGGCAAAGTTCCCGACTATCGGCTCACGCCCGGCAAGCCGGCTGAGTCGACGATGTCGTTTCGCATGCACACCCTCGAGATGACACGGATGCCGAAAATCGGCTCCGGAGTCGTCGACCCCACCGGCACCAAGCTGATCGACGACTGGATTACCGCCATGCCGACGGACGCTTGCCCGGCTCGGCAATAGTAGTAAAAGGCCAAGGCAATGCCTGACCCAGAGCTGGTGCTGAAAGGGCTGCTGGAGCAGCGCTGGCCGGACTCCGAGCGTTTCTTCGAGCGGGCGGCGCGTGATTTGAGCGAGCCGCCCGGGCTCGGGTTTCGCGCCCTGTTTGCCAGCGTGCCGCGCCGGCTCGGCCAGGCCGCCGCGCTCAACCTCGAAGCGCCGCCCGAGCTGCGCGCAGCGCGGCCGCACTGTACCTTGACCGACTACGTGCGGCTCTGGCTGCTCCTGCAAGCCTTGCCGCGCTTGGCAGCGGACCTGCAACCCGGCTGGGTGCTGCAACTGTTCGAAGCCGGCGAGATGGGCGAGCAGGTCAGTGTGCTGCGCGTGCTGCCGTTGTTGCCGGACCCCGCGCGCTTCGTCGAAACCGGCGTCCAGGCGTGTCGCACCAACGCGCGCGATGTATTCGAGGCCATCGTCTGCGAAAATCCGTTTCTGGCCGAGCATTTTCCGGCGCTCAACTTCAACCAAGCCGTCATGAAGGCGATCTTCATGGAGGTGTCCGTGCGTCGCGTTGACCAGCTCGAGCGTCGCATCACGCCCGAGCTATCGCGGATGGCGGCCGGCTACGCCAGCGAACGGCGCGCCGCCGGGCGCTCTGTGCCCGCCGACGCCGAATATCTGGCAAACTACGGAGCTTAGTGCCGCCAATCCCCGCTTTCCAACACGTCCGCCGATTTCGGATTCGGGCTTCGTTTTCGCTGCGGTGCGATGCTCACGTACGTGAGTACGCTCCGCTTCGCTCCTCGCGAAAGCCTCGCCCAAATCCGAACTTGGCGGACGGGCGCGCTGCAAACGTACTGTCGCGATACGGAGCCTGACCATGCTGTTCGATCCTCACATTCACATGACCTCGCGCACGACCGACGACTACCAAGCGATGGCCGACGCCGGTATCCGCGCGATCGTCGAGCCGGCGTTTTGGCTCGGGCAGCCGCGTACTCACCTAGGTAGCTTCGAAGACTACTTTTTGGCGCTGCTGGGCTGGGAGCGCTTTCGGGCGGCCCAGTTCGGTATCCGTCACTTGTGCACGATGGGGCTGAATCCGAAAGAGGCGAACAACAGCCGCCTGGCGGACGGCGTGATGGAGCTCTTGCGCCTGTACGTCGAGAAGGACGGCGTCGTGGCCGTGGGCGAAATTGGCTACGACGACGTGACGCCCGCCGAAGAGAAGTACTTTGCGGCGCAGATCGAGCTGGCCAAGGACGCCGGGCTACCGATCCTGATCCACACGCCGCATCGCGACAAAAAGCGTGGCACCGAGCGCACGCTGGCGTTGGTGAAAGAGAGCGGCATCGCACCGGAGCTCACGCTGATCGACCACAACAACGAAGAGACGATCGCCTCCGTGCTCGACTCGGGGTGCTGGGCGGGCCACTCCATTTACCCGAATACCAAGATGGACGAGCCGCGCATGGTGACGATCGTGCAGCAATACGGCGGGGAACGGATTTTGATCAATTCGGCCGCGGATTGGGGCGTCAGTGATCCGCTGAAGGTGCCCAAGACCGCGCAGGCGATGAAAGCCGCCGGGATCGCGGCCGAAACCGTCGACACGATTTGTTGGAAAAATCCGGTCAATTTCTTCGCGCAGAGCGGGCGCTTCGACGTCAAGGAATTCGGCGTGGACCTGAGCGTCGATCAGCGCGCGCTGTTTCAAGGCAACTCGGTGCTGCGCGGCCAAGCGCCGCGCACCGACGCCAAGTAATCGCGAGGCAAGTCTTGCAAGCTACGTTGGTTTTGAATGTCGTAGGCCTGACGCCTGGGCTGATTGGCGAGCACACGCCGGCCTTGCGCGCGTTTCGTGATGCATACGCGCTGCGGCCGTTGCGCACGATTTTGCCGGCCGTGACCTGTTCGGTGCAGTCCACATTTCTGACCGGCAAATTGCCGACCGAGCACGGCATCGTCGGCAACGGCTGGTACTTCCGGGATCTGGCGCAGGTGTGGTTGTGGCGGCAGTCGAACCAACTGGTGGCGGGAGACAAGGTTTGGGACGAAGCCAAGCGGCGTGACCCGAGCTTCACCTCGGCCAAGTTGTTCTGGTGGTACAACATGTATTCCAGCGCGGACATTTCGGTCACGCCGCGCCCGATGTACACCGCCGACGGCCGCAAGCTACCCGACGTTTACACCGATCCGCCGGAGCTACGCGCCGAGTTGAGCCAAAAGCTCGGCATGTTTCCGTTGTTCAATTTTTGGGGTCCGCGCGCCGACATCACGTCCACCAGCTGGATCGCGCGCTCGGCCGAGCACATCGTCGAACAGAGCGCGCCGACGCTGACGCTCGTTTACCTGCCGCACCTCGACTACGATCTGCAACGCTTCGGCCCGAACGACCCGCGCATTGCCAAGACTTTGGTCGAAGTCGACGCCGAGTGTGCCCGGCTGTTCGAGCTGGCAAAGGTCAAGGGGCTGCGAGTCGTGGTGCTGTCCGAGTACGGCATTACGCCGGTGTCGGACGCGATTCACGTCAATCGCGCGCTGCGCGACGCCGGCTTTCTGCGCGTGCGGGAAGAAGTCGGGCTCGAACAGCTCGACGCCGGAGCGAGCCGTGCCTTCGCCGTCGCCGACCACCAGGTGGCGCACGTTTACGTGAAGAATCCGGCAGATTTGCCGGCGGTGCGCGCGTTGTGCGAACGGCTCGACGGCGTCGAGCAGGTGCTGGACGGCGCGGGCAAGGTCGCCGCGGGGCTCGCCCACGAGCGCGCGGGCGAGCTGGTGCTGGTGTCGCGTGCCGATCGTTGGTTCAGCTACTACTTTTGGCTGGATGACGCGCGTGCGCCCGACTACGCGCGTACCGTCGATATCCACCTCAAGCCCGGCTACGATCCGGCCGAGCTGGTGCTCGATCCGAAGCTCGCGTTCCCGATGCTGAAGGTCGGTCGAAGGTTGATGGCGCGTAAGCTCGGCTTCCGCAACCTGCTCGACGTGATCGGCCTCGACGCTAGTGTCGTCAAAGGCTCGCATGGCCGCCTCACCGATCGCACCGAGGACGGCCCGCTCTTCATGTCCTCCGTGCCCGAGCTGCTACCCGCCGAAACAGTTGCGGCCACGGAAGTGAAGGACTTGCTGCTCCGCCATCTGTTCGACTAGCCGCGAAAAGACCCGGCTCCCCAACGACTCGGTCTTCCCCACGAGATCGGATAGTATCATCTGATCATCTGATACTATCGAAAATAGGAAATCGGTCTCGGTCTCGGAAATCGGTCTCGGAAATCGGTCTCGGTCTCGGAAATCGGTCTCGGTCTCGGCCTCGGCCTCAGTCTCGGGTTCCGATTCCCTATTCAAGTGCCTGGGATTTTGCGCTGCCACTTCAGCGTGAGCAGGAACGCCGCCAGCGCCGCAAGCACGGCGAAGGGGGTGCCGTGCAGGGAGATGAAGAGGGCGTCGACCAGCGAGGCGCCGGCGATCAGGCTCACGACCGCGCGCGGGATTTGGCCTTTGCCGCCGCGCAGGGCAAAGCTCATCGAGCGCAGGCTCCAACCGAGCAAGAGCGCGAAGCACAGCGCGGGGAGCACGCTCTTTTGGGTGATGACGGCCGGAGCCGCCGCCACCAACGGCGACAACACGAACGCTGAAACCCAAGCGCGGTCGATCACTTTGCCGGTTTCGAAACGCGCGATGTGCGTGAGCCCGACGATGTACAACCAGAGCGCGCCGGCGCCGATCACCACGACCGTCCCGAGCTTGCCGGATACGGCCAACGCCGCCGTGGCGTAGAGGCCGGCGCGGCACGCACCCATCACGATCGGTGACCAAGCGTGGCCCTTGTGCCAGCGATTGTAGACCAGCACGGCGGCGCAGGTGCCGAGCCCAGCCAGCGTTGCCTGAAAACCGGGCAGCGTCAGGCGCAAGAACGGCGCGACGGCGAGCAGCAAAAGTCCCACGCCCAGCAGCCCAAAACCCAGGTTGAGCACGGTGCCGCGCGTCACCAGCCCCGACGGAATCGGTCGATTCGGGCGCTCGCGCGCGTCGAGCTCCGCGTCGAACGCGTCGTTCAGGAACATGCCGCCTTCGTAGAACGCCGAGCCGCACAGCAGCAGCACCCCGAGCGCCGCCGGACCGAACACCGCGCCGCTCAGCACCGCGCCGCTCAGCATGTTGGACCACACCGTCGGCAGATTGGAGGTGCGGCCGAGCGTGAGCAGCGTGCGCAGATTCACGCGCGGCCCACCGCCAGCGCGCTTTGCAGCGTGTCGAGCACGAAGCGCAGCTCACGCGCGACGGCTTCTTCGATTGGCACGTTGCGGAACGCCTCCGGCAACACGTCCCAGGTGTAGGTCTCGACCTCGAGGTGCGGGCAATCTGCGACCGTGGCAAGCTCGTTCAACAGCGGTATCAGGTCGGCTTGAGTGCTTTCGAACGCGCCCAGGTCACGCAAGAAGACCGGTACGTGGAAATGCACGCGCCACTCGGCGCCGTCGACCGGCGCGGACGCGAGCGCTTCGGGCAGGTCGGAGTAGCGGTGCAACCGGCCTTCGCTCGCCACGACCACTTGATGCAGGTAAACGCCGTCAGCGAACGCGCGCAGCTCGTCGAGACTGTCTTGAGTTGCGCTCGCCAAGCGCAGCCCGGCGCTGATTTGCACCTTCGGTACGATGATGCCAGCGGCTTGTAGCCGTCGCCAAGCCTCGAGCGGCGACTCGAACTCGACCGAAGCGTGGCAGGTGTCGAGGCAGACGCCGAGGTGACGGCGCAGTGTGCGCTCGGCCTCGGCCGGCTCGATATCGGCGGCGTCGACCAGCCGCTGCCGCGCCTCGCGGCTGAATAGGCGCGCTTCGAAGAATTTCAGCGCGTCGTCCGTCGTCTCCAAGAAGCACTCCGGCTCTGGCTCGAGCGCGAGCGCAATGTGCCGGCCTTTGCTGCGCGCGATATCGACCAGCATCGCGACGACGTCGATCATGGCGTCGGCCATCACCCGCTCGGAGTCGGGTCCGTTGACGTTGGGCTTGAAGCAGCCGGGCACGGTGCTGATGCTGCCCTTGACGCCCAGCGGCAGCAGCTCGCCCAGCACGCGCGCCAGTACCTGCGTGTAGCGCAGGCGCTCGGGCGCCTGCCAATCGGGCAAGTAGACGCGCTCTTTGACGCGCGTGGCGTGGAAGGCTCCGTACGGAAAGCCGTTGAGCGTGAAGCAGTACAGGCCATCGGCTTCCAGCTCGGCCTTGAACCGAGCCAGCTCCTCGGCGTCGTCGAGCGAGTCGGCCGCCGCCGCCGCCAGCCGCAGCCCCAAACCGAACGGTTGCTCGGGCGCGACCAATTGCTTGACCCCCGAGACGTGCCGCTTCAACAGCGTGCGCACCGCCAACAACGTCTCGCCCGGATGGACGTTGGTGCAGTACGTCAACTGCGCATCGTTCAGCGTGCGGAGCAGCATCTCAACCCTGGTGTGACTCGAGCCAGCCGATCGCCGACCGGATTAGCTCGGGATCCATATCACGGACCTCGATGCCGGAGCCGATGTCGGTCAGCAGCGTGACGCTCAAGGCACCGCCCAAGTGCTCACGGAACTCGCGCAGGCCCTCCAAAATGATCGATTTGCCCTCGGCTTCGGCGACCAGCATCGGGTGGAAGGTGGGCAGGCCAAGCGCCGTTAGTAGGTTGAACAGGCGGCTCTGCGCGGCCGGCGTGAGCATACCCTTGGCGACCGCGTAGCAGGCATCGAGCGCCATCCCGATCGAGACCGCCTCGCCATGGCGCAGGCCGTGCTGGGTGAGCGTTTCCAGCTTATGTGCGGCCCAGTGACCGTAGTCGAGCGGCCGCGCGCTGCCGCGCTCGAACGGATCGCCGCCGGTGGCGATGTGACGCAGATGCAGCTCGGCGCAGCGCCGGACGGCGACCTCCAACAAGCCGCGGTCACCTTCGCGCAGCGCCGACGCGTGCTGTTCGAGCCACTCGAAGAAGCCGACGTCGCGGATCAGCGCGACCTTGACGGCTTCCGCCAAGCCGGCGCGTACGTCACGCAGCGGCAGCGTCGCCAACAGCTCGATGTCGTTCACGACCGCGAACGGCGGCGCGAACGTACCGAGAAAATTCTTGGCGCCGAAGGCGTTGACCGAAGTTTTGACGCCCACGCCGGCGTCGTTCTGCGACAGCACGGTGGTCGGCAAGCGCACGACGCGCACCCCGCGATGCGTCGTCGAGCCGGCATAGCCGGCCGCGTCGAGCACCGCGCCTCCGCCGATGATCAGCAGCGTGCCTTGCTTGTCGAGACGGGCCGCCGCCAAGCGCGCCAGCAGATCGGCGATCAACGCCGGGTCGTTCTTCACGGCCTCGCCGCCCGGCACCGTGAGTGGCGGGGCCGTGAGCTCGAGCTGCGCGGGGTAAGCCGCGACGTAGCCCGCGACCTCTTGCGGCAGCGTGGGCCGAGCAGCCACCAGCCCGGCGTCGAGCACCGCGAACACGGGATGGCGCCGTTCCGGCTCACGCCGCGAGATGCACCAGGCCAGCGTGGGCTCGGCTGCATGCAAAGCACCGCGGCAGAACACCACCGGGTACTCGAAATCGACACTGAAACGCTGCTCGTGCAGCTGACTTGGCCGAAAGCCAGGGAGGGACGAATGACTCAAAGAAGCTGCTGCAGCATAGCAGCACTCGGGCGCCCGGGTGGCCGCCTGCGGGGCTTTTGCATCAACCAAAACGCGGCTTTTAGGGCTGGCTCTGGCCCGGGCGCGGCATTACGTTCCGGCCGTGGCAACCGACGCATGGCTCAAGACGTTTCTGTCCGACCACGGCGGCATCGCCGGAACCGTCCACTTGTTGCAGGGGGACCTGCTCAAGCTTAAAAGCTCGGTCAATATTCCGCCGCCGGTCGTCAAAGTCACCGACACCATCCCCAAGGGTAAGGGCATGGCCGGTTTGGCCTGGGAGCGTGACGAAGTGGTCGCGGTCTGTAACATCAAAGCTGACACCAGCGGCGACGTGCGACCCGGCGCGAAGGCCGTCGACGCGCAGGCCGCCTTGGCGATTCCGGTGCGTGCGGCTTCGGGCGGCTTGCGGGCCGTCGTCGGCATCGCCTTCATGGGCGAGCGCAATTTTTCAGATTCGGAGCTGCAGGCCTTCGAGGCCGCCGCTGCCTCGCTGCCGGATGTCGGCTGATCGGCCACCGCTCCGGGCAGTGACGCGGCCGCTCAATACGTCGCGCCGACGCTTCGGCGCTTTCCAAAGCACGCGCGCCCAACCGCCGCCCGTCGCGTTGGGAGGTGTGCCGCAAGGTCGTTTTGGTTACGCCAAGCGCTACGCGGTGTGGTTGCGTCCGCACGCCTGGCGCGTGGTGCTGCAGTTCGGCCTATCACTGGTCGGCATCGGTATCGACATGGTGTGGCCGCTGGTTTCCGCGTACCTGATCGACCGCGTGATCTTGAGCCCGCACCTGTCGACCGAGCAGAAGGTGGGGCAGCTCACCGGCTTTGGGCTCGGCATGGCGGGGCTGTTCTTGTTCGGCTCCGGGCTGTCGTGGCTGCGCGGTTTGCGCCTGCAGCTGCTCAACAGTCGCTTGGCGTTTCAGCTGCGCGCGGCTTTGTTCCACCGCAT
>FSUE01000401.1_pt1 | contig 18471 bp, 14 predicted proteins | sample 1637031 | NCBI WGS metagenome assembly FSUE01 (sample SAMEA3914819, study PRJEB12502) | metagenome | biome: forest; material: soil | place: Canada | collected 2010-06-26 | depth 0.3 m | reverse complement strand
GCCGTGACCGGCAACGACGCCGAACAATTGTTCGCGCAGTTCGAGGGGGCGTACGAAGGGCTGGTCGTCAGCTCGAGCTCCAGCGAGCGGTGTCCGATGGCGGAGCCGGTCACGTTCCGTGCCGTCGTGACACGAGCCGAAAGCGAGGTCAGCGTGGCCGACAGGCCGTGCGGCGCGCACTACATAGCGGTGAGCGTGGCCGTCAGCACGGACGATGGGCAACTCGACTCCACACTGGACGGATGGATCGACGAAGGAGGCCGACTCAGCCTGAGCAGCGGTCGGGTAGTGTTGAACATTGCCGACCGCGCTGTCACGGCAGTCGGCGGCTTCGGCGAGCTGCGCAGCATCGAGCCCTGCTGTGCGGAGGGGCCGAGCCATGCTGCAGTTTCGGTGCTGGGCGCACTCGGTACGACGGAGCTACTCGACTTCGAGTATTGGGATCCCGCAAAGACCAAACACCAGACGAGCCTGTCTTTCTCGTTGGCGGCCAGCGCTCCGCGCGATGCATGCGACACCGTCGATGCGACATTCGAGCTGCGCAACGCCGACGGAGAGCTCGCTGCATCGGGTGACGCGACGGTCACCTACCAAGCTTGCGCGGCCGCCGACTGCCTCTCGTTGAGTGTGCACGGAGCGGGCGCGGTGCAAAGCGAGGCAGCCTTACTGGGTGGCGAAGGTTTCCCGGGCCGCCAGACCAAGCTCAACCTGAGCTTCACCGGGCGGAGCCAAGCCGGAGCGCTCAGCGCGAGCACGTTGAACTGTGAGACGAGCGATGACGGCGCGTGGGGCGCCATACTGGGATTGGAATAAAGCGATGACCTTACGACAACTCGTAGCAATTTCCCTTGGCGCTTTGCAGCTTGCAAGCTGCAGCAGCGGCGAACCTCGAGCCTGTACCACCGAGCTGCGCATGACTCCCGCTGGGTCAATCGCTTGGACGGATGGTGTCGAGCGCATTCCCGATCGCGTGTACGTCTACCATCAGGGCCTCGCAACACCCGTTGAGTGCGATGTCTCTCCGCCCTCGGGCACAGCTATCGAATACCATTGCCCAGAAGGCTCCGCCGGCCCGGCCACGCTGCGTGTCTTCTTCCAAGCCCAGCATTGGGACACCCCGTTCAAGATCACGGCTGACGATTGTCACGCTGACTTCCTACAGCTCGACGTTGAGCTCGATCCCACGCAAGGCGAGCCATGAGCTCATAGCCTTAGCCCGAACCTGAACCCGCACTCGGACGCCTTCGGCTGGCCGAGGCCGTGTTCGCCGCCTAGCTAGGCGGCGTCGCCCCAAACGAGACTCGGCCTCCCCAGGCCAGAGCCGATCCCGGCTTGACCCCGCGCCACGCCTGGCACCGTAATTGCTCTAGAGAGGCGGAGCATGAGCGGCTTGAAGGTTCTGATTGTGGACGACCAGCCAGCGGTTTTGGCCGCGCTGGAAGTGCTGTTCGACGTGCACGGCTTCCAAACGCTGGCCGCGCGCACGCCTGGGGATGCGCTCGAGCTGGTGCGCTCGGAGGAGCTGGGCGTCGTGCTTCAGGACATGAATTTCCACCGCGACGCCACCAGCGGTGAAGAAGGCGAAGCGCTGCTGCACGCCATCCGTAAGCTCGACCCAGACCTGCCGGTGGTGCTGATGACGGCGTTTCAGTCGCTGGAAGCGGCCGTGCGGCTCGTGCGCGCCGGAGCCAGCGACTACATCGCCAAGCCGTGGAACGACGACAAGCTGATCGCCACCGTCAAGAACCTGATTCGGCTGCGTGAGCTGTCGCAGGAGAATTTGCGGCTGCGCCATAGCTCGAACCGCTCGCGTGCTGGTTTGGCCAGCGAGCATGACCTGTGCGGCTTGGTCTACGAAAGCGCCGCCATGCACGAGGTCGTGCGCTTGGCCGCCAAGGTCGCGCCGTCCGAAGCCGCGGTGCTGGTCACGGGCCCGAACGGCTCGGGCAAGGAGCGCGTCGCGCAGATTGTGCAAGCCAACTCGCGCCGCAAAGACAAGCCGTTCGTCAAAGTGAACGCTGGCGGCTTACCGGACGAGCTGCTCGAAGCCGAGCTGTTCGGCGCCGAGGCCGGCGCTTACACTGGAGCCAAAAAGCTGCGCATCGGTCGCTTCGAAGAAGCCGACGGCGGCACGCTGTTCCTCGACGAGATCGGCAACCTGTCGTCAATGGGGCAAATGAAGCTGCTGCGGGTGCTGCAAACCGGCGAGTTTCAGCGCCTGGGCAGCAACACCACGCGCAAGGTGGACGTGCGCTTGATCAGCGCCACCAACGCCGATTTACCGCGCGCGATCGCCCAGGGCGCGTTCCGCGAGGACTTGTTTTTCCGGCTCAACGTGATCGAGCTTTCGATCCCAGCGTTGCGCGACCGTGCCGACGACGTGCTGCCGCTGACCGAGCATTTGCTGGCTGGTTACCGAGCCGAAGGCGGACACGCCTTCGAGCTTACGACCGACGCGCGGCAAGCGCTGCTCGATCACGAATGGCCGGGCAACGTGCGCGAGCTGGAAAATCGGCTGCAGCGCGCGACCTTGGTCTGCCAGGCGCCGCGCATCACGGCTGCCGACCTGGGCCTTGCGAGCGCCGCCGCCGCGACCCAAACCGCGCTGGCGGCTGCCGCGCCCGAGCCTGCGCCGACGTCGAAGAACGGCGTGACCGACCCGGAGCGCGCGGAGCTGGAGCGGATTTTGGTAGAGAGCGGCGGCGTCGTCGCGACGGCTGCCGCCATGCTGGGCGTGAGCCGTCAGGCGCTGTATCGCCGCATGGATCGCTTGGGCGTCGAGCTGGAACGGCGCCCCAAAGGCTAGGCGCAGAGGAGCCGAATGTCGCGTTCTTCGCTATTTGGCGCCCCATTTGCCGCGCTCGCGGCGGCGGCTGGGCTGGGCGCCGTGACGACGCTGCTGGGAGCCCCGGTACCGACCGGCGTGGCGATGGGCATCGCTGCCGGCGGCGCGATGTGGCTGCAGCGCCGCGCCCTGACCAGCGAACGCCAGAGCCTGGAGCTGGTGGCGGCCGCCGCGCGCGCCGAAAGCGGCGAGCAGGCGCGGCTCTTGAAAGCGGTCGTCGAGAGCGCGCCGATGGCGATCGTGGTCTACGGTGACACCGGCAAGATCGCCTACTGCAACGCCGGCGCGCGCGCGCTGTTCGCCGAGGAAAAGTCGCTCGAAGACCAAAATTTCCTGCGCCTGGTGCAGCACGCGCCCGAAGCCTTGAAGCAAGCGTTGGTGCGCGAAGGCGACGCGCTGTTCACGGTCGACGAAAGCGGTCAGGCCGAAACGTACAGCCTGAGTCGGCGCTTCTTCGACCTGGGCGGCGAGCGGCACACGTTGCTGATGGTCAAAGAGCTCACGCCAGAGCTCGGTCGGCAGGAAATCGACGTGTGGAAGAACGTGATTCGGATCATCAATCACGAGCTGAACAACTCGCTGGCGCCGATTTCTTCGATGGTGCATTCCGCGCGCTTGATCGCAAAAAATCCTGAGCAATTGCCCAAGCTCGACCGCGTGTTCGATACGATCGAAGAGCGAACCACACATCTGACGTCGTTTTTGGAGGGCTACGCTCGGTTCGCACGTCTACCGAAGCCGCGACCCGATCGCGTGGTGTGGCAGCCGTTTCTGGACAATCTGCAAGCCCTGTTCCCGCACGTGCGGTTCGGCCCGGCGCCGGCTGCGGACGGCTGGTTCGACGCTGCCCAGCTGCAGCAAACGCTGATTAACCTGCTCAAGAACGCGAGCGAAGCCTGCGCAGAGGCGCCCGATGTGGAGCTCGCGGCTGACGTCGCGCCGGACGGCGCCACCACGCTCTCGGTCGCCGATCGCGGCAGCGGCATGACCGACGACGTGCTGCGCCACGCGCTGGTGCCGTTCTTCTCGACCAAAGAGAAAGGCACCGGCCTGGGGCTAGCTCTGTGTCGCGAGATTGTCGAAGCCCACCGCGGCAAGCTGCGCTTGTCGAGGCGCGCGGGCGGCGGGATGGAGATCACGTGCTGGCTACCCGGCAAGGCGACCGTGATTGCCCCGCGCACCGGACGCCTGACCCTCACCCGAGCGTGACAAGTGTCCGGACAAGTGTCCGCGCCGGACGCAAACCGCCCGCGGACGCGCGGTTTTTCTGCCTATTCGAAGGCGTAGCCGGTGGCCAGGCTGACGACCGCTCCGCTCTTGAAGAAGAAGTTGATCGCCTGCCGCTCGTCGTCTTTCAGCGAGCCCGCCAGCACCTCGACGTTGTCGTGATTCAGCAACCAGGCGTAGCCGAGGCAGCCGACCATCGTGAAGCCATGCTTGTGGATGAAGTCGAAACCCAACACGCCTTGAACCAGGTACGACGGCTTGACGTTGAGGATGATCGGCAGCCGCTTGGGATCGCCGTTCGGATCGTCACTCGGATCAATCGTAAATTGGCCTAGCCCCGAGGTGGCGAGGAAGCCCGCACCGATGAACGGCGTGAGCGGCGTCGTCATGAAATTGTAGCGTCCGCGCAGACCCGCCTTCCACCCGAGCACCGACAGGCCCCCGCCCAGCTCCAACGAAAAGTGTGGGTTGACGTTGTACGTGAGCACGGGTCCGAACCCCGCCAAGCCGTTGAAACCAAGCTCGCCCGTCAGCGCCAACTTGCGCCGGGCGCGAATCGGCCCGAGCGGACGCTTGTCCGCTTGGGGTAGCGGCGAAACGACTTGGGGTGCCGCAGGCGGCTGTTCCTGGAGCGGCTCCGCCACTGGTGTGCTCGGCGTCTCGGGCGCTCGCGGTGCGTCCGGTGGTGGTGCCGTCGGCGGCGTGTCCGCATACGGGGTTTCCAGCGTTTCTGGTGGGCTGGGCGGGCTCGCGGGTTGGGCGCGGCCATCCGGGGCGAGCAGTGCCACAGCGCAGGCCAGGCCGGCTGCGAGCCGCCGTTCGAGATGCATGGGGGGGATGCAAAGCATGAGTCGAGCCAACTTAGAAATTCACCCGCACTGAAGCGCCAACATCGGCCGCCGGTGCTCCTGACACGAACGCCAGGCGCGGCGCTGAGCGCGCGTTTGCCGAAGGCCGCGGCGGCTCATCGCGCTGGCGCACCGCAGCCAAGCTCGGCTGATCGAGCTCGTGCAGAAAGATGCCGGTGATGAACATGCCGATCGAGCCCGCCACGGCCACGCCGGCCGCCGTGCGGTAGCGATCGCGTTCGACGAGCGAGGCATGGTACGCGACCAGCTCCGCGGGCTCGGCATTGTGGTGCAGCGTCTGCGTGACGCGCAGGAAATTTTCGGCGCGGTTCTCGGAGCGAACCGCGAACGCGCTGAGCACGAGACTGGCACCGACCGCAGCCGCGCCGCCGATGAACAGCACCTGCGACAGCGTGCGCTGCGTGGTTGGTTCCAGGGTGACGACCTCGGTCCGCGTTTGACCGCGCGCGAGCCGAATATCACGGCGCGCGAGGCGTTGCCCCTGCTGCGCCACGCTCAACTGATGGTTACCGGCGGCGAGCGGGATCGTCACCAGCGGCCCGCCCGGACCAACGTAAACACCATCGACGTAGACGTCTGCGGTCGGCGGCGCCCAGACGTGGAGTGTGCCGGGGCGCTCGCTCAGTCGCACCTCGGTCGCCAGTAGCTCGCCGAACAGCGCCGTCACGTCGCGCTCGGCGTCCAGGAAGCCGCGCGCCTGGACACGCGCGTGATGCTTGCCCGGAGCCACTTCGCGAATCAGCGGTGAAGGCGCAGGCGCTGCGCCGTCGAGCGTAATCCGAGCGCCGGGCGCCTCGCTCACGATCATCAAGCGCGTCGCGCGGGGCTGAGCTTTGGAGCCCGGCTCAGCCGGGCCGGGCTTGGCACCGAGCAACGGCTCCAACTGACTGATCGCAAGCCGCGCATCCTCGCGGCGAGCGCCGCGCGTCTCTTCCAGCAAGTAGCGCCGAAACAACGCCACCGCGCGCTCCAAATGCACGCGCTCCTCTTTGACGAAGTACTGCTTCCTCTCGGCTTGCGCGAGCGAGAACGCGATCGCCGGCAGCGGTGAAATCTCGTAGGCCGCCTCGAGCGCTTGAATCGCCGCCAGATAATCGCCGGCCGCGTAGGCGTTGGCGCCGGCTTTGAACGACGCCTTCGCGCGCTCCAGATCTGGGGCTTGCTGGGCAACGCTGGGCGACGCGAGCGCGAGCAGCGCCGACAGCACGCACACCGAGCGCAGCGCGCACCTCATCGGAGCTGTGCTCCGACCAGCCAGATCCCAGCCGCGTCGGCGACCGCAATGTCCGGGATGCCGTCGCCGTTGGGGTCGGTGACCACGACGCTGTGCGCGTCGGTGAACTCTTGCACCGCGACCAAGTGATCGAAGTCGCCACGCCCGCTTTGGCGGCACCGCCGACCCACGTCCACGGTTCGGCTCGCCAATTGTAAATTCTGGTCGGTAACGAGGGCGAGCCGCGGCGCCGCCAGGCAGCCGTCGTCCTCCAGCTTGACCGCCGGAAAAACGCTGAAGGCGCGAATGTCTCGGCCATTCTCCGCGGCGATGGTGCTGTGATCGTCGGCCGAAAATCCGCCTTTGCCGTCGTTCCACAAGATCTCGAGCCGACGCGCCTGACGTTCGGGGTCACCAAGCAGCAGCAAGAGATCCGGAGCGTCGTCACCGTCCAAGTCGACGGTCGACAACTCCGGTGACGGACACTGCTCGTCGAACTGGATGACACCCTTGGAAATAGCGGTGTTGGCAGCGCCGTCGATGTCGTAGATCAGCAGCACACAACCGACGGCGGCTTGGCGTAGGTCCTGCTGATTCAGGTCCCACCGCGGCATCAGCAACAGCGCCTCGTCGAAGCCGTCGCCCTCGAGATCGGCGGCCGCAGCGGTCGCGCTCAACTGTCCGCCTTGGGCGTTGATCGTCACCGGAACTGCCTCGGGCGGAACCGTGTCCAGAACCAGCCGTCGCGGTGGTTCTTGCCCCCCGCCAATATCCGGCACCACCCACAGCGACCATTTCGTGACGTCCTGATCTTCGGGCTTGGCGGCCTGATCGCCGGCGATCACGACCAGGTCGTTGGCACCGGACGCCGTGAACGAACCGGCCGCCAGCACCCGAGCCAACGAGTCGTTCAGGCTACCGTCGAGCGAAAACGTCACCAGTGAGTAAGGCGCGAACGGCAAACGATCGGGGCTACCGTCGAACAGGGTGAACTTGGATCGTGTCACGCCGCGCAAGCGGTCGCGGGAAACGACGAAGATGCTGTCGATGCCAGCTTGGTCAGCGCTGGCCAACTGCTGCACGGAAGCGAGCTCGGCGATCACGCGCCCGGCCTCCGGAACGGCGTCACGGCGACCGAACGCTATTGCCAGCGTATCCGCGCCGTTCTGCTGCGGACCGCCTTGGACGAACGCGACGTCGTCAACTCGGTCGCCATCGAAGTCGCCGGTCGAGAGCAAGTGAACCGGCCCTTGCGTGGGCAGGCGCGTCACCACCTGACGGAAAGTCGCCGTGCCGCTGAGAAACGTCAGCCCCGGCGCGCCTTCGGTGCCTGCAATCACGTCAGGCAAGCCATTGGCATCGAGATCGGTCATCACCGCCATCGACCATGGCTCCGCTCGGTTGTGGTACGCCTCCTTGTAGCCCAGCCTGCCGTCCACCAACGAGTGGTGGGAAGCCAGAATGCCGAGTGGCAAGACGAAGTCGACCTCGCCATCGCCGGTGAGATCGCCCGCGGCGAGCGGTGAAGTGACCGCAAACGGGTCGTGCTTTCCGTCGCGGTCGTTTTCGAGCGGGGAGAGGATCAGCAACGACGCTTCGTTTTCGAGTGTTGTGCCGTCACCGCGTGCGAAAAAGGTGAGGCCGTCCTCGGAGCCGACCAAGATGTCGAGATGACCGTCACCGTCGACGTCGGCGGTGAGCGGCGCGGCGCCGACCTTGGCTCCGTCCGGCAAATGCACGATTTTCTCACCTGCCTTGGCGCGCCACGACACCTCTTCGCCGTACGTATCGCTGCCCACCTCACACAGATCGAGCATGTGCACGGAGTCGTCGCCCAGGAACGCGAAGACCACCTCCGAGCAGGGCGAGTCCGCGCCCGTGAGCAGCTCGGCCGAGATTGGTTGTCCGGCCAGCTCTTCGAATGGTCGCGTCAACGGGGCGACCCGCAACAGCGCCTGGTTTACGCCGCTCGGCACATAGACCCCGAGCCCGGCATCCAAGTCACTGAATATTGCCAGCCCAATGTTGTTGCCAACCCCGCCGGCAGTTACGGAAACGGCGCGTAGCCGCGTGCCGGGCAAGACGTACGAGCTAAAAGTGGCCGGCACCCATTCACGATCAGCTCGCCCCGGAACCATACCGATCAAGTCATTGCTGAAGAGCAAATCATCCGCGTGATCGCCGGCTACGCCGGTCAGTTGACGCGCGATTGGGCGTGTCACCACGCGCGGGAACGTGCGCGTCTCTTCAAGCTTGGAGTCGGCGTCGAAGTAGTGAATGCGAAAGCGCGCTTGCTGGAGTCCGTCCTCGGCGTCGGTGCTGATCACGTCAAGCCGATGATCCCCGTCGAAGTCGCCGGTCGAGAGCCACGACGAGACGCCAGGCGCGAAATTCACGGCCGACTCGAACCTGCCAGTCGGCTTGCGACAAATGCCGTCGGCGGCGCAACCGGTATCTTTGGGACATGCTGCGCGCGAGCCATCGGCGTTCAGCCGACAATCGAAGTGACACTCGTCGACGGTGCCGGGCGCCCGGCAGACTCTGCCCGGCCCGGAGAAGGTGTCGCAATCCTCGCCGTCTTCGATCACTTTGTTGCCGCACACGTTCGCCTCGATGACGGGAAACGTGGTGCAGCCGAACAGGGAGAGCAGCAGGCACAGCGCCGCGCCCAATCGGAGCGTGCTCAAAATGGATTCTCCAGATCGGTCGGGATGCGGGCGGCAGTGCCGGGACGCGGCTTGGCTTTCTTGTCACCAGCGCTGGACGGCGGCGCGGCAGTAGCGCTGCCGGAAGGGGGCGGCTCGGGAGCAGACGCGGGCGGTGCAGGCACGACGCTCGGCGCAGCCAGCGCTTGCGGCACCGCGCTCGGGCGCGGCGCTTCGACTTGCGGCGTCGAAGGCGGTGGCCGCAAGACGACGAAACCGAGCAGCGCACCGAGCACGAGCAGACCGACGCCGAACGGCCACAACGCTCGCGGCGCGCCGCTGGACGAAGCGGTAGGGGGCGGGTCACTCTCGGTCGCGCCAAAGTCGTCGAGCAAGGTGTCGGGCTCGCCGCGCGCTTGTTCACCCGAGACGGTCGGTTCGGGGCGCGGCAGGCGCAGCGTTCCGGAGGCGACCACGATGCCGGCTTCTTCGGCCGCACGACGCAGGGCAAGGATCGCCTCGCCGGCGCTGGCCGGACGCTCTTCGGGCTTCTTGGCCAGCATTCGCAACAGCGGAGCGTCGAGCAGCGGTGACAACTCTTCACACACCTCGGAGGCGCGCGGCGCGGTCTGGATGATGTGCGCCATCAACACCGCGACGGTGGTATCGCCGACGAATGGCAACTGACCGGTCAGCATCTCGTGACACAAGACGCCGAGCGCGTACACGTCCGAGCGATGGTCGACTTTCTCGCCGCGCGCCTGCTCGGGTGACATGTAGAGCGGGGTTCCGATCGGCGTGCCGCTCACGGTGTGTACCGGCGACTCACCCAGCAGCTTGGCCATGCCGAAGTCGAGCAGCTTGGGGATGGTTTCGCCGCTCGCATCCCAGGCCAAGAAGATGTTCTGCGGTTTGAGATCGCGGTGCACGATCCCGGCGGCGTGGGCGAGGTCGAGCGCCCCGGCGATCGGCGTCAGCAGCTGCAGGGCGACCGCCACGTCGACACGACCCTGCTGCTTGAGCCAGCGGTCGAGCGGCGCGCCGTCGAGCAAGTCCATGACGTAGAAATGGCGACCATCGGTCAGCTTGCCGAACGAAAATACGTCGATGATGTGGCGGTTGCGGATCTGATTGACGGCCTGCGCCTCGGAGATGAAACGCAGCACCGCGTCCGAATCTTTGTCGGCCACACGATGCAGCACCTTGACCGCCGCGCGGCGCTTGAGCAGCGGGTGCTCGGCCTCGTACACGGCACCGAAACCGCCTTCACCCAACTTGCGCAGCAGTCGGTACTCGCCTGCCATGCGTCCGCTGCTCTCGCTGGGGCGTTGGGCGCGGTTTGAAGGAGAGCCTGCCATCGTGGTCGCGCGCGACGATAACACGCCGCTTCGCGACGACGACACCCCGAGACTAACGGGTGAAGCGGATATTGACTCGGATTGCAGTCGCGGTCGGCTGGCCATCGCGGGTGAGTCCTGGGCTAAAGTGTTTGCTCGCCATGCAGCTGCGGGCAGCCGGGCCGAAGCCCTGCTTCGGGGGTGATTCACTCAGCAGCTGCACGCTCGCAACCGAGCCGTTCTTGCCGATCGTGACCATGACCGCCGCCGTGGCTACGTCGTCGGAGGCGCTGCTCGGGAAGTAACCACGGCACGGATCGCTCTCGCCGAGGCTCGGCTTCCTGCTGAGGTCGCCGACCGGCGTGAGCGCGTCACCGACCGGACCGCGGACCACGCTGCTCGTTGCCGGACCCGGGGCGGTGCTCGAGGCGGCTTGTTTCACTCCAACTTCGGCCCGACCGCCGATCGCTACGACTCCGGAGCCGAAGCCGAGCGCGCCGGGGTCGTTGGTGAAGTCGACCGGCTCGTCATGCGCGGGTGACGGCGTCGGGTCGGCGTTTGCGGTGACGAGCGCGCCGACGTGCGCGGGCATGGGTGGGGGCGCGGCGGCTTTTGCGGCGGTTTGCGGCTCCGCAGCGTACGGCTCAGGCTTAGGCTCGGGTACGGCGAGCGGCGGCGGGGGCTCGGGCTGGGTCAGCTCGACCTCGAGAGGCGCGGGCGCGGGCGGCGCGTGACGACGCTCGCCAACTGCAAACCCAGCCAACAACAAGTGAGCGCCAATCGCTGCCCCCCAGGCCAGCATGCTCAGGGCGCGGCGCTGGCGAGCGCGGTCGAACAGCTCGGCCACGAAGTCGCCGAGCGGGGCAGCAGCTATTTCGGAAGACATGACGGCTCCTTCAGGGCGCGCTTACGCTGGCAAGCTTGTCGGCGGCGAACGCCACTTTCGTGATGCCGGCGTCGCGCACGGTGTCCAGCACGTGCATCACCTTGCCGTGACTGGCCTCGGACGATGCCGCGATCACCGTACGCAGCTCGGGATTTTCCTTCAGCGCCTGGCTGGCGCGCCCGCGCAGCTCGGCGTCGTTGCTGACCGGCTTGCCGTTGGCGAGCACGGCGCCGTGGGCGTCGATCGCCACGCTGAGCACGGTTTGCGTCGCGCCCGCCGTTTTGGCTTTGGGCAGGTCGAGCGGAATGCCCTGACCGGTGATCAGCTTCGCGGTCACCATGAAGATGATCAACAGCACGAGCGTTACGTCGACCAGCGGCGTCACGTTGATGCCGGAGATCTCTTCATCGGTATTTTGGATGCTTGCCATTACTTTTGCTCTTTCTCGTTCTCGAACTGCCAACCGCCAACCCGCTCAATGCGCGCTGGCCGCGAGCTGCTCGAAGCGTACGACCTGCGAATCTTCCGAAGCCTGGCTGGCGCCGGCCGGGCTCGCGGCGGCTTGCGGCGTCGCCTTCACGTACGACAGCACGATGTGGCGCAGCGCCTCCGCGTTGCCGAGAATACGCTTGATTTGGCGTTGAAATGCGTTGAACGCCGCCACCGCCGGGATCGCCACCACCAGGCCGATCGCGGTCGCGACCAGCGCCTCGGCGATCGCGCCCATCACGCCGTTCATCGCGCCACCGCTGCCGTTGGCCGCACCAGCGATTTGCAGCTGATTGAAGGCTTGCACGATGCCGATCACCGTCCCCAGCAGACCGACGAAAGGCGCGTTCGCGCCCAGCGTGCCCAAGAAACCCAAACGGCGCTCGAGCCGCATGCGTTGCACGGCGCTGGCGCCGGCCATCGCTTCTTCGACCGCGGCTGCACTGTGCTCGAGCCGCGCCAGCCCAGCGGCCACGATCGCCGCCTCTGCTGACAGCGCGTCGGCCACCAGCGCGCGCGCGGCAACGACATCGCCGCGCCCGAGTGACGTCGCCAATTCTCCGGCCAAGCGCTGCAGGTTCTCGCGAACGCGGAAGAAGAACAGCGCGCGCTCGACCATGATCGCAACGCTGACCACGCTCAGCGCGATCATCAGATACAGAATCGGCGACGCGCCGATATCGAGCAGGACGAGCTTGGAACGTTCGACGATGTTCATGACGCTGTTTCTCCTTGGCTGCGCCGGCCCGGTTCGGGTTGGGTCGAGCGAGCTCGGCCCGCTTCAGCACGGCCCGTGCCAGCCCTCGAGCGCCGCCAACCACCGGCACTTTTCGGCCATTTCGCCGAGGATTGGCCGCGGTGTCCGCAGCCGTCACCGCCAACGCAGGACACGTGTCCGGGCTCCGCCACGACAGGCGTCCGGCTGCGCCAACGGCCGGTCCGGACAGTCGGCAAGCCCGCGACCGGGGCCTCTCTAGCTTCGACGTTGAAACGACGCGGCACACGCATTGGCCCAGCCTTTGCTGAGGGGCTCCGTCACCGAGAGCATCCCATGCAACGAATTCGCTTCATCGCCATCACCGCGCTTGCGCTACTCGCTCCGCAAGCTGCGTTCGCGCAACCTGCGGAAGCGCCCGCAACCGCACCGGCGCTCACGCCACCCAAGCTGGTGAAAGCGGCACAGCCAGTCTATCCAGCCGCCCAGCTCGAAAGCGGCGCTAGCGCCACTGTCGCGCTGGTGCTCACGCTCGACGACACCGGCAAGGTCACCGACGTCAGCGTCGCAACCTCCGCCGGCGAAGACTTCGACCAAGCCGCGATCGACGCCGCCAAGCAACTCGAGTTCACGCCCGCCCAACGCGACGGCAGCCCCGTCGCCTCCAAAATCCCCTTCCGCATCCAATTCGAACCGCAAGCCCCCGCGCCAGCTCCCGTGCCCGTGCCTGTGCCCGCCGCTTCGACTGCTGCCACCGCTGCGCCAACCGCCCCGTCCGACGCGCTCGACATCGACGTCGAAGGCCAGCGCCCACCGCGCGAGCCCACCCAACACAGCATCACGGCTCAGGAAATCACGAAAATTCCCGGCACTAACGGCGATGCCCTGCGCGCGATCGGCAACATGCCCGGCGTCGCGCGCGTCGGCGCCTTCGACGGTCTGTTGATCGTGCGCGGCTCTTCGCCACGTGACACGCAGGTGTTCATCGACGGCACCAGCGTGCCGCTGATCTACCACTTTGGTGGTCTGTCCTCGGTCGTGCCGAGTGAAATGCTCGAGCGCATCGATTTTTATCCAGGCAACTTCGGGCCGCAGTATGGCCGCGCCACCGGCGGCATCGTCGACGCCGGCCTCCGGTCGCCGAAGAAAGACAAGCTTCACGGCCTCCTACAAGTCGACCTGCTCGACGCGCGCGTGGTGCTCGAAGCACCGATCAACAAATCGACACGCTTCATGATCGGCGGCCGGCGCTCGTGGCTGGATGCCTGGCTCGGTCCGGTGCTGCGCGGCGCCGGCGCGAGCGTGAGCGCCGCTCCCGTCTACTACGACTACCAGGCCATGCTCGAGCACGACCTGACCCGCGACACGACGCTGCGCCTGCTCGTGTTCGGCTCCGACGACCGGATGAAGCTCACCCTCAACGCGCCCGACGCGCGCGACCCGGCAGCCGGCGGCGCGTTTGGCCTCCACCAGGGTTTTGTGCGGGTTCAGGCTCGGATTGATACCCGCCCCACCAACAACGTGCGCTGGACCACGACCATCTCAGCCGGCCAAGGCGAAGAGAATACCGTTCTGGGCGGCATGTACCTCGACGTCAAGTACGTTGGCTTGCAGCTCAGGTCCGACGTGCGCGCCAAGCTCGCCTCGTCGGTGACCGTCATCGCCGGTATCGACGCGCAACGCGACAGCTTCGACGCCAGCTACCGTTTGCCTCAGTCGAGCTTCGAAGACGACAGCGACACCGGCCCCACCTTCGGCAAACCGCTGACCACGCTCGAAGGCAAGGGCGCGCTCACACGGCCGGCCGGCTACGCGATGCTCGAGCTCACCCCGTTTGCGTCGCTGAAGCTGCTACCCGGCGTGCGCGCTGACTACGACGAAGGCACCAAGAAGTGGACCGCCGACCCGCGGATTGCCGCGCGCTGGGACGTGCACGCCGGCTTCCCGCGCACGACGCTCAAAGCCGGCGCCGGCATCTTTCATCAGCCGCCCGAAGCGTACGAAAGCATCGCGCCGTTCGGCAACGGCGGCCTACACAGCGAGCGCGCCGACCACTACAGCCTGGGCTTCGAGCAAGAGCTGGCGCGACCGCTCGAGCTGTCGTTCGAAGGCTTTTTCAAGGACTTGCACGGTTTGGTGCTGTCGGCGCCGAGCGCGAACAGCACCGCGAACGGCATGACGTATCAGAACGTCGGCTCGGGCCGAACCTACGGTAGCGAGCTGCTCTTGCGCTACAAGCCAGGCAACGGCGGGCGTTTCTTCGGTTGGCTGGCGTACACGCTATCGCGCAGCGAACGCAAAGACTCGCCCGCCGCCGCCTACTACCGCTACGACTACGACCAGACGCACATCTTGACCGCGCTCGGCAGCTACAAACTCGGCCGCGGCTGGCAGCTCGGTGCACGCTTCCGTTACGTCACCGGCAGCCCGTACACGCCCGAGCTCGGCGGCACGGTCGACTACGACGCCGGCACCTACGCGCCGGTCACGTCAACGGCGCGCAACTCGCGGCGCTTGCCGGCGTTTCACCAACTCGACGTGCGCGTCGACAAGACCTGGCAGTTCCAGACCTGGGCGTTCAGCGCCTACCTCGACGTGCAGAACGCCTACAACCATCAGAACACCGAGAGCATCAGTTACAACTTCGACTACTCGCAAACGGCCGCGACGCACGGCCTGCCGATTCTGCCGATCGTCGGCATCCGAGGTGAGCTATGAAAAACCGGATTATTTCGCACAAAATCGGGCTGATTACCGCGCTACCGTTGTTGCTCGCCGGCTGCGACGCGCCGCTCGAGCCGGGCACCAAGGTCGATTCGTTCCGGGTTTTGGCGGAACAGGTCGACCAACCCTATGCGCACCCGGGCGAGACCGTACAACTGAGCTCGCTCAGCTTCGATCCGCAAGGCCGCGACGTGACGTGGGCGTGGGTCAGCTGCGTCAATCCCGCCAGCAGCGATCTCGACGGTTGCTTGGCCAAAATCGCAGAGAACCCAGACCCGTCCAGCGCGCTGTTCGAAATCGGTGCAGGCGCCGACTCGGCCTCGCTGACGATTCCAACCGATGCGCTCGACAGCTTGCCGGCGGCGGCACGCGGCGCGGCCAATCTGGGCGTGGTCTCCGCGGCCTGCCCCGGTGAGCTGAGCTTGGACGACGGTGCTGGTGGTTTACCGTTCCGCTGTCAGGACGCCAACACCGGGCGCGAGCTCATGCTCGACGAGCTGATCGTCGGCTTCAAACGCATCACGGTGCGAGAAACCGAGCGCAACCAAAACCCGGTCATCACCGACATCACGTTCGACGGCGCGGCCTGGCCCGAAGCTGAAATCAAGACCGTCGGCTACTGCGATGCGACTGACTTCACGTATGGCACGTGCCCGAGCAAGCAGAAGCATCAACTGGCGGCGCTGGTGTCACCCGACAGCTTCGAGCATGGCAAGGACGAGCTCGGTCGCGATTTCGACGAGCAAGTGGTGATCCAGTATTTCGCCACCGAAGGCATCTTCGAGTACGAGGTTCGCACCGGCGAGTCGCCCAAGAACGGCTGGGTCGCCCGCAAGCGCGCCTCCGGTCAGACGCTGTCGCTGTGGTTCGTGGCCCGTGACGATCGCGGCGGCGTCAGCTGGGCGGAGCGCCAGGTCAGCGTGCGCTGAACGGTGACGAACGGGGCGCGCCGGTGACGCGCCCTGCCCCGCTTTGAAACGTTTGAGCGACTCGCGCGTCGGCGTCAGGATTTCGCTGTCCATCCGCTGCAAAGCTCGGCATCTGCTGGACATGCTAAACCGAAGAAGCACGGGGCTGCTTTTTGTCGCGGCAGTCGCGAGTTGCGCGTGGCCGGCGAGCGCCGAAGCGTCGCCGTCGGCGACGACGCTGTTCACGATCGCGCGCAGCAAGAACGCCAACGTGGTGCGCTACGTGGCGCTCACCAGCGAAAACGGTCTGAATCTACGCCGCCCGATCGGGGCATATTGGCTGATGCTGGCCGAAGACGGCCGCAAGGAAGAGCTGTCGTGGGCCGAGCGCAAGCTGGCCTATGGTTTCGAGGTGTCGAAGGCCACGGCCGACCGTTGCGTGGTCTCGTTGGCGGCCTTCAAGCAGCGCCCACTGCTGGTGGTGCGCCAAGGGTCGACATTTCGAGCCGTGCTGAGCATCGCCGGCAAACGCGGCGCGCTCGAGCGCATCTTCGTGCAGACCAGCGAAGACGGCCTGCTACCGAGCGTTCAGTACCTGGACGTGTTCGGCACCGCCGCCGACGGCGCACCGCTCCAAGAGCGAGTCACGGCGCGCTGACCCGCATCAACGCAAGATCGTAGACAGCCAGGGCGGCGCGAACCGTGCGACCGTGGCGATCAGGACGAGGCCGCCAGCGCAGAACATGCTCTGTGGATCCTTGACCGCGAATTTCACCGGGTCGTCTTGCATCTGTCCCCGTCCGGCGAGCAGCCAAATGCGACCAAGCCAATACAAGAGAATCGGTAAGATCAGCCACAGAATGGCCGGCTCGCGGTAGTTGACGCGGACGGCCGCGCTTTCGACATAGAGCATGAAGACCAGGGCAGCGATGTAACCGCTCGACGTCCCCATGCTGGTAACCATCTCGACGTCCGTCGGGAAGTACGCGCGGTTCTTGATTTGGCCGGAACCGGTAGCTGCCTTGAGCTCGACGTAGCGCTTGGCGAACGCCAAGCTCGTGAAGAAGAACATCGAGAAGCCGAGCAGCCACGAGCTGACTTGGACGCCCGTCGCCACGCCACCAGAAAGAATGCGATGCGCGTAAAGCGCCGCCAAGACCAGTACGTCGACCAGCAATTGGCGCTTCAGATAGAACGAATAAGTGAGCGTGCCGACGAGGTAGAGGCCCAACATGGCCGAAAACTTGAGCGGCAGAAATGCCAGCGCCAGCCCGAAGCTGGCCGCGACGAGCACAGCGACGTAGGGTATCCCGGCCGCGATCGGCAAAGCGCCGGAAGCGAAAGGCCGCCTGCGCTTGGTCGCGTGGGCCCGGTCAGCCTCGATGTCCAAGATGTCGTTCAGGACGTACCCAGCCGAAGCGCTCAGCGAGAACGTGGCCGCCGCCAACAAACCTTGAAAGATCACGCGCTCGCTCGGGATGCCGGGCGCGAGCACCATCGGCAGCAGCAACAACGCGTTCTTCGCCCATTGGTGGGGACGCAAGACGACCAGCGCGGCGCGCAGGCCCGTAGCGGGTGGTCGCCGTGACTCGGCCTGCGCCACCGGGGCTTCAGAATGCTCGGACGTCAACGACGACCTACCTACCACGACCCCGCTGACCTCGGAGTGGCCGCATCGCGGCCGGCCGACGGCGGGCCGTGGAGCCTGCCGGGCAAGCGCAGCAGACCGCACGAAACGCCGTCGCGACACCCGCGAAAACGGCAATTTACTTAATGATTTCGCCTATTTGAGAATGCAGCCCGGGTGCCAGCGCTCAGAACCTGCTAAGAGCGGCGCGCCCATGTCCCAGATTCAGGTTCAAGACGTCACCAAAGCCTACGGTCTGAAGAAGCTGTTCCAAGAGGTGACGGTCACGTTCAACGCCGGGCGTCGCTACGGCGTGACCGGTCCGAACGGCGCGGGCAAGTCGACGTTCTTGAAGATTGTGTCGGGCGACATCGAGGCCGACGCCGGCACCGTGCAACGCCCGAAGCGCACCAGCGTGCTGAAGCAGGACCAGTTCGCGTTCGAGAATTGGCGCGTGCTCGACGTCGTCATCATGGGCAACGCCAAGCTTTGGGAGGTGATGCAGGAGAAAGAGCTGCTGCTCGCCAAGCCCAAGCTTTCCGACGATGACGGCGTGCGGCTCGGTGAGCTGGAAGGCGAAATCGCCGAAGAGGACGGCTACACGGCCGAGTCCGACGCCGGCGAGCTGCTCAGTGGCCTCGGCATCCCCGAGAGCGACCACGAAAAGGTGATGAGCGAGATCCCGGGCGGCCGCAAGCTGCGCGTCTTGTTGGCGCAGGCGCTGTTCGGCAACCCCGACGCGCTGCTGCTTGACGAGCCCACCAACAACCTGGACATCGACAGCATCCGCTGGCTCGAAAAGTTCATGCAGGGCTACCGCGGCGTGTTGATCACCATCTCGCACGATCGCCGGTTCTTGAACGAGGTCTGCACCCACATCGCCGACATCGACTACAACGCGATCATCCTCTACCCTGGCGGCTACGACGACATGGTCCAGGCCAAGGGCCAAGTCCGCGGCAAAATCGAGCAAGAAAATACCTGTC